>Ga0326728_10018168_pt1 | contig 13919 bp, 11 predicted proteins | sample MB3enrmetagenome_FD_207602 | JGI IMG/M metagenome (GOLD analysis project Ga0326728, IMG submission 207602) | Lab enriched peat soil microbial communities from McLean, Ithaca, NY, United States - MB31MN | ecosystem: Environmental > Terrestrial > Soil > Wetlands > Peat | place: USA: New York... | reverse complement strand
AAAATTACCGGCAGCACCCGCAAGTCCACCTGCTCCTGGCGCTCGTTGGACAATTCGATCTTGGGAGAGACATAGGGTTGCACGCGGACGAATTCCAGCGGCACCTTGTTGGTGTAGGACCCGCGGAGCGACATCTCCGCGCGGATATGCCACGAGGAGGGCAGTTGGGAAATCAGTATCTCGTCCACATAACAGCGCACTTCCAAGTGGTCTTGAGTTCCTCCCATGACCACCAACGGGTCGAACAACTCCGTCGTGGGGTTATAGGCGCCCTGCGATGACTCGTAACTGCCCAACGCGGCGTTGATGGCCAGCACCACTCCGTTGGTCGGCGCCTTGACCGAGAATTTTACCAACAACGCGTTCGCCGAAAGGTAAGCTTGCTGGAGCGCGGCATACTGCTTCGCCTGGTTGGTGATGTCGTAACTCCATGCGCCGGCTTTGGTCAGGTCGTATTGCCTGCGGGCCACGTCCAGGGCGGCTGCGGCTTGATGGACGGCGTCTTCCGCGGTGTCCAGCACGATCTTGCTGATGGATTTCGGGTCGCTGTCATAAGAGGCGCGGTCTTTGTCGTACTGGTCGCGGGCCGCTTTCTGATTGGATTCGGCCAGCCCCACTTGGGAGACGGCAATCGCCAGAGTCTCCGGCCTCGGTTCAGCTTTGAGTTCGTCCAGAAGCGCCAGGGCGGCTTCCGCTTGCGACTTCAACTGCTCGGTGGTGGCTCTCTGCACCGAATCGTCAATGGAGAACAGCGGAGTGCCGGCCGTCACCTGCTGGCCTTCGCGCACCAGCACCTGGGTGATCGGACCGGCAACTTCGGGAAAGATATTGATGTTCTCACCGCTCGACTGCTCGCTCTCAATGATGCCATTGGCATAGATCGCCGAGTCGTAAGGGTTGCTGACCGGTTTGAACACCGGAGGCTGGGCCTTCCGCTCTTTGCCAAAGAAATAGGCGGCAACCACCGCGGCCAGGACGCCCAATATCGAGAGGGTGAAGATAATCTTGTTCCTGAATTCCCTTTTGGGCTTGGCGGCTTTGGCAACAGGCGCAAGCTCGGCCGCCTTGGCGTCAGGCTTGGGTCCGGCGGCTGAGGACCGAGGTTTAGTCTCAACGGCTTTGGCTTCAGGCTTGACCTCGGCTGCTTTGGCTTCGGGCTTGGGCGTGGCTGCCTCGGCTTCGAGATTCGGTTCGGTTTCGTTCATTCTGTGCCTTTGTCGAACGCGCTGAGACGTCCATCTTCCATATGCATGATACGGTCTGCATATTCGTTGATGCGCGCATCATGGGTGACAATCATGATGCAGCGATTTTCGTTAAGTATTTTCTCTTTCACAAAGGCGATGATCATCCTCCCCGTGTCACCGTCCAGGGAAGCGGTCGGTTCGTCGAGAATCAAGATTTCCGGACTGCTGACGATCGCCCGCGCAATGGCGACGCGCTGTTGCTCGCCGCCCGAAAGTTTCACCGGCAGAACCTCGCCCCGGTCTTTCAGACCGACGATCTCGAGGGTTTTTCTCGCCTCGGCGATGGATTCGTCCCAGTCGCGCTGCTTGAGGATCAGCGGAATGGCGACATTCTCGGCCGTGGTCAGCCGTGGGAACAGATGGAAGTCCTGAAAGACAAAACCAACTGTATTCAGGCGGAAGTCAGCCAACTGGTCATTGTTCAGGGTCCAGATGTCGGCCCCTTTCACGATTACCCTGCCCGAGTTGGGGCGGAGGATGCCGGAGATCATGCTGAGCATGGTGGTCTTGCCGCTGCCGGAGGGGCCGACGATGAAGAGCATCTCGCCAAAGTGAGCCGCCAAGGCGACCCCATTGACCGCCGTCACCTTGGTTTCGCCTTCGCCAAACCATTTGGTCAGATCGGTTGCGACGATCGCCTGATTATCCAATGATGTTACGCTGGTGGAGTTCATGGGCGTGCCTGGCGGTTCTCTCATCGCCGTTGGAGCCAACCAACGCAAAGGTGATCAGCCGACGCATGGCGGTCTAAACATCCAACACCAGAATGCGATGTGATGGTCTCATCCAACAATGCAGTGGCACGCCGGCTTGGCTCACAAACTGGCCGGAATGGGTCGTCCTTCATGGCTTGACAATAGTTTCAGGAGCATTGCCCCCGCTATGGGGTGTTCACCCCATGCTCCTCACACCGAGGAGCTTGACTGGTCTCACCACTTCCCAGGCGTCCATTCGTCATCGTTGTTATTCGCAGCCTTTGCGCAAGCTCCTGGGTCAGCGCGCCCTCCTTGAGGCGCCATTGCCAGTTTCCTTTCGCAATTCCGGGAAGATTCATTCGCGCGTCCGAGCCAAGCTCCAGAACGTCCTGGGCGGGGATGATGGCGGTGTCGGCCGGTGATGCCAGCGCCTTGGCGATCATAGCCCAGACAACCTCCTGATCGTTTGCTCCCAATTGCGTTTGCAAGGCTTGGCGTTGCGCGGCGGGCAACTTCGCATACCAGCCTGCCGTTGTGTCGTTATCATGGGTTCCGGTATAGACCACCGATCTCACCGGATAATGTGCTGGTGGGTCTGAATTGGTTTGAAGTTTTGCGGCGAACTCGAATTGGAGCACCCGTGTGCCCGGAATCTGAAGTTGATCGAGCAACGCCACCACTTCAGGAGTGATGGCCCCGAGATCATCCGCGATAAAAGGCAATGACCCAAGGGCTTTGCGGGCAGCTTCAAAAAAGGCGCCTCCGCCGCCGGGTTCATACCACCCGTTCGCCGCCGTTTTGTCCTTCGCGGAGACTTCATAGGTGCGGACAAAACCGATGAAATGATCCAGCCGATTGGCATCGAATCGTGCCAATCCGGTTCGGAGACGTTCGATCCACCATCTGTAGTTCTGCGCTTGAAGCGCTTCCCAGCGATACACGGGGAGACCCCAAAGTTGACCGGTCTTGGAGAAATCATCAGGAGGAACTCCCGCAACTACCGCTGGCGTTCCAGAAGAATCCAGTTTGAAAAGCTCGGGATGGGACCAGACATCGGCGCTTTGGTGGGCCACGAACAGGGGAATATCGCCGATCAGCCCGATTCCTTTGGACGCGCAGTAAGCCCTTAACTCTTTCCACTGAACGAAGAACTGCCACTGGACAAACTGATGATAACGTATGTCGTGGGCCAGGGATTTCCGCGCTCGAAGGATGGCGTTTGGCTGTCGCGTTCGCAGATCCTGGCTCCATCGGGTCCAATCCGAAGTGCCCTCCTTCCCTTGGATGGCCAAGAACAACGAAAAATCCTCAAGCCAGTAAGACTCCGCTTTTGCAAACGCGTCGAGATCTGATCGGCTGCCACCGCGACTGATTTTCTCGTGGTTTTCAAAGGCCTTTGACAACCAGCGCGTCTTCAAGTCTGCCGCAGCAGGATAGTCCACCTTTCCCGCGCCCTTGGGGATGGGGAGATCAATGTCCTGGCGGCCAAGGAACCCCTGTTCCAACAACCGATCTGGACTCATTAGAAGCGGATTACCCGCAAAGGCCGAAGGTGACTGGTAAGGCGAGTTTTCTCCTCCGGTCGGGCCGATGGGCAGCATCTGCCACCAACGCTGTCCGCTCTCGGCCATGAAATCCGCAAAGGCAGTTGCCGCAGGCCCCAGATCGCCGATGGGATAGCGGTTGGAAAGGGAGCTTGGATGGAGCAGTATGCCGGCGGCTCGTTGATTCACTTGGAACCCCCTCCCGCGGGAGATTGCGGCTTCCGCACCAGAAGGATGGCGCTGGAGCGGGGTTTGAGGAGGTAAGTTTGTGGATATTGCAAAAGCGGTTCTTCGCCCGCAGTAAACAAATCGTGGGGCGTTTCGCCAAAAGTATCAACCGCCAAATGCCACTGAGCACCGGACAGTATGGGAGGCAAACGGAAATCAACCGCATCGGCGCCGGAATTGCATAAAAGGCATAATGCGCTCTGTTCATCCTCATGAACCAGACAGCCAAACCGTTTTTCTTTCGGGTCGGTCCAATTAGGCAATCCTCCTGCCGGCCCAAACCAATGGATCCCGGTGTCCGTGTAGAATTGCTCCTTGCTCAAAATCGGATGGGCGCGACGAAAGGCGATCATGCCGTGGGCAAACCGGTAAATCTCCTGATGCTTCTCAAGATCGGTCCAGTCAATCCAACTGGTTTCATTGTCCTGGCAGTAGGCGTTGTTGTTGCCGCCTTGCGTGCGACGAAATTCATCTCCGCCCAAGAGCATGGGCACTCCGCGCGAAACCAGCAGGCTTAGCAGGACATTCTTTACCTGGCGTTTCCGGACGGATTCGATATTGGCATCCACCGTCGCCCCTTCAACACCGTGATTCTCGCTGAAATCCTCATTTACACCGTCTTGGTTGTTTTCCGCATTGGCTTCATTGTGTTTGTGCTGATAACTAACGAGGTCGTTCAAGGTGAAGCCATCATGACAGGTGACAAAATTGATGCTGCTCGCGGGTCCTTTGCCGGATTTGGAATAAATATCGGCGCTGCCGCAGATTCGTTGGGCGAATAAACCAAGAAGCCCCTCGTCGCCGCGCCAGAAACGCCGGACATCATCCCGGTATCGACCGTTCCACGATGCCCAACGCCGCTCTGAAAAGCGACCCACTTCGTACGCCCCGGCCGCGTCCCATGCCTCGGCGATGATTTTCACGCCTCTCAAGATCGGGTCCTCGGCAATCCGGCCGAGCAGCGGGGCCTTGGCCAGCAGCTTGCCGGCGTTGTCCCGGTCGAGCACCGACGCCTCGTCAAACCGGAATCCATCCACATGCATCTCGACCGCCCAATATCGCAGCGCGGCCAGGATAAGTTCGCGCACCACGGGATTGTTGGCATTGACGGTATTGCCGGTTCCCGCGTAATCCTTGTAGTGGCGCTTGTCGTCCTCCAGGGTGTAAAAGATCGCGTTATCCATCCCGCGGAAACAGAGCGTCGGTCCCAGTTCGTTTCCCTCCGCCGTGTGATTGAACACCACGTCCAGAATCACTTCGATGCCGGCCCTGTGAAACGCCTGGACCATTTCCTTAAACTCCTGCTTCTGCTGGCCCAAACCTGCCAAACTGCTGTAGGAGGCTTTGGGCGCAAAAAAGGCCACAGGATCGTATCCCCAGTAATTCCTGAGAGTTTGACCAGTTTGGGGATTCTTGCGCGCGACAGAAGCTTCATTGAACTCCTGCACGGGCATCAGTTCCACAGCGGTCACGCCCAAGGTTTTGAGATAGGGAATCTTTTCCATCAGGCCCCGGTAGGTTCCCGGATGTTTTACGCCTGATTTGGGATGGATGGTGAAGCCGCGAAGATGCATTTCGTAAATGACGGTCTTCGACCACGGATGCCGGGGCGGCTGGTCTCCTGCCCAATCGAAGTGATCGTTGACAAGGACGCATTTCGGCATCGTCTTGGCGTTGTCCAGCTTCGAGGGAGTCAAATCTTTCCCTGGCGACGACGGGTCGTATCCAAGCGCGGACGCGAAATCCCACGGCGGCGAACTCGAAATCGCGGTGGCGAACGGATCGAGGAGCAGCCGTTTAAAATTGAAACGATGTCCTTCGCTGGGTTTGTAAGGGCCATCCACGCGGTAAGCATAAAGTTGACCGGGACCAATTCCCTTAACCCAAACGTGCCATACGTCGCCGGTGCGATGGCGCGCTGAATCCAGCTCGAATGCCCGTGCGGGCGTTGCGTCCTCGGGATGGTCGAACAACTCCAGTCGAACGCGGCTGGCGTAACGGCTGAAAATGGCGAAATTGACCCCTCCTTTCGTTTCCTGGGCTCCCAAAAACAGAGGAGATCCCGCCCGAACGTCAGCCTGCTCGGAGGTATCCGAGATGTGATCGTGTAACTCGCGTTGAGGTGGTTTCTTCATCGTTGCCATAAGATTCGTTTGTTTTCGAGCGGGATCGCAACGCCCTCGTAATGCGGTATTACACGGGTCGTGTAGTCCGCTGGTGAGCGAGCCGCAGGGACAGTTGCGCTGTAAACATAGCCTCCCGACGCGCCGACCAGTCGGCGAACGTTCTTCATCTCCTGTCGCACCGGGTTGCCTCCATTGACTCCGTCGGCATAAAGCTCAACTTGCACCGCCTTGGGGTCGAGGTCATTGAGATAAACTTGAACGTCAAAAATGTGCTGCTGACCTTTAGTCTCCACCTTCACTTCGCCGAAGCGTAGCGCGCCCCATTTCTGTTCCAGACTATGCCGCCAATCGACCATTTGCCTGGCGCTTGCGCCTTTATTGGCAACGCGCGAACGCAAGGCGATGGCAGCCGGAAGATAGTGTTGCTCGGTATATTCACGCACCGCGCGGTCGGCGGAGAAGAGCGGTGTCAGCCGCGCCATGCTCTCCCGCATCCGCGCTACCCAGGCCGTGGGAATGCCCTTGGCGTCGCGGGCATAGAACTCAGGGATCAGCTCCCGTTCGAGCCGCTCGTAAAGCGTGACGGCTTCGGCCGCGTCCCACCCGGCATCATTGCCATGCTCCTGGCCATCTCCCAATGCCCAGCCCAAGTCTGGAGCGTATGCTTCGGCCCACCATCCGTCCAATTCCGAGAGATTGAGGCCTCCGTTAACGAGCACCTTCATGCCGCTCGTTCCGCACGCCTCCCAGGGCCGCCGTGGCGTGTTAAGCCAGACATCCACCCCCTGCACCAGGCGCTCAGTCAAATGCATGTCGTAGTCACTGAGGAAGATCGCATGAGCGCGAACTTCGGGCCGGCGAATGAACTGTATCCATTGCTGAATCAGGACCTGTCCGGCTTGGTCTGCCGGATGTGCTTTGCCCGCGATGATAAGTTGTACCGGGCGCTGAAGATTGGATAACAAGCGCAGCAATCGCGCCGGATCGTGCAGCAGCAGGTTCGGTCGTTTGTAGGTGGCAAAGCGCCGCGCAAAGCCCAGAGTCAACGCGTTGGGATCGAAGAGATGCTTTGCCTGCTCAACCGTTTCGGTTGACGCTCCGGCGGCGGCAAAGTGCCGGGCCAGACGCTGGCGAGCGTAATCAATCAGCGACTTGCTGGTGGCCGTGCGAAACTGCCACAGGTCGGCATCGGAAACGCGGCGAATATCCTGCTCCAGGTTTTTTCCCGTCCCCAGCCAGCGGTCTTTGCCACAGGCCTTCGTCCAGAGATCGTCGGCCGCCGCCGAGTCCCAGGTCGGCATGTGGACGCCGTTGGTCACGTGTCCGATGGGCACTTCGTCCGCCGGCCAGTGCGAAAAGAGAGGACCAAAGAGATGCCGGCTGACTTTCCCATGCAAGCGGCTCACGCCATTCACCGCCCCGCTCCCCCGGATGGCCAGATAGGCCATGTTGAAACTCTCCGATGAGTCATCCGGGTTCTGCCGGCCCAAGGCCAACAAATCATGGACTGAAATGTCGATCTTTTCCTTTGCGTACTTGCCGAAGTATTGTTCGATGAGAGCGGGAGTGAAACGGTCAAAGCCAGCAGCCACGGCCGTGTGGGTGGTAAAAAGATTCCCCGCGCGCGTGGCGGCCAGCGCGACTGCAAAGGGCTGCGCATTCTCTTGCATGAAATCGCGGGCGCGCTCCAAAACGGCGAAGGCTGCATGACCTTCATTGAGGTGACAGACTTCCGGCTTGATGCCAAGGGCGGCGAGCAACCGCCATCCGCCAAGACCCAGGAGCATCTCTTGCGCCAGGCGCAACTCCGGGCCGCCCCCATACAGTTCGCTCGTGATCCCCCGATGCGCGGGAAAGTTGGCCGCGTCGTTGCTGTCCAGCAGGTAAAGCTTGACCCGGCCGACCTGGACCTGCCAGGCGCGCAGCCAGACCGAGTAACCGGGCAGGGCGATCTCCAACCGCAGCCACTCGCCGTTCGGTTGGCGCACCGGCGTGATCGGCAATTGTCCAGGGTCGTTGTAAGGATAAAGGGCCTGTTGCGCTCCGTCCTTGTCAATCACCTGGCGAAAATAGCCTTGCTGGTAGAGCAGCCCCACGCCAACCACCGGTACGCCCAGGTCACTTGCGGCTTTAAGTTGGTCGCCGGCCACGTTGCCGAGGCCACCGGAGTAGATCGGCAGAGCTTCGCTCAACATGAATTCCATGCTGAAATACGCCACGCAGGTCAGGGGCGCCTGCGGATGATGTTGCTGGAACCATGCCGGCGCTTCCGCCGTCTGATGCTTGGCTCGCAAGAGATCGTCAATGTTCTTGCGAAAGGCAGGATCGGCCAGCACGCGCTTGAGTTTGTCCCGCGAAACCGTCTGCAGCACAACCCACGGGTTCTGCGTCATTTCCCACAGCGTAGGCTCAAGCTGCCGCCACACTTGGTCGGTGGCGTGATTCCACGACCAGCGCATATCCAGGGCCAGTTCCGCCAGGGAATCGAATCCCTCGACGTCCTTGGGTAAATAACTGGAAACCGGCGTGCTGACCGGTGTTTGTTGGCTCACGCTATCATTTTTTATTTTCATCGTGTTTCTGCTTCCGTTTTTTAAAGGCTTTGGATCAAAGAGTGCTCACTCGCTTGAAAGGCGAGGTCCCGCCACGATCAGATTTTAATACGAGTTCGTCTTTCTTGAACGACACGATCGTGCTTGAAGCAGTCCCGTTCTCCAAAAGCTCGTTTTTCTCGCCGGTGATTTTCAGCGTGATAAGCGCGCCGGTAATGTTCCACGTTCCGCGAATTGTTCCTCTTACGCCTTGAGAAAGAGTATTGGCGATGAACCCCGTAGGATATAATTGACATACGAAGGTGCCATCGCCGTTGATGGTCATGGTCTCTTTCAATTCCCCAACCGTGCCCTGCCAGCACCCGACGATGTTCGTCGAATATTCCGCTTCCGGGACAATTGATGAATTGTCGGAACAGGACGCCAAACAAAATCCCAAGACGGCTACTGCGATTGCCTTTGCCCAAGGTGTCCATTTATCTTTCATGAGATCAATTCCTTTCATCATTTCTTCTTGAGATCTGTTGTGGAAGGAGTTGTTGGCCCAATAGCATCGTTCACGATTCTCTGCGCTTCCTCCAGAATGCGGCGCAGGTGTTCCGCTCCACGGAAGCTCTCCGCATAAATCTTGTAAATGTCTTCCGTCCCGGACGGACGCGCCGCGAACCATCCGCTCTGTGCCACCACTTTCAAACCGCCAATGGGAGCGCCGTTGCCCGGCGCCTGGGTAAGAACGCTCTGGATTTTTTCACCGGCCAACTCAGGGATCCTGACTTGCTTGGGTGAGAGTTTCGCCAACAATTGCTTTTGCGACGGAGTGGCTGGCGCCTCAACCCGGTCATAGACAGGCTCACCAAACTCGCGCGTGAGTTCGTGGTAGATCTCCCCGGGATCATGCCCCATCCGGGCTGTGATCTCCGCCGCCAGCAGGGCCGGGACAATCCCATCTTTGTCCGTCGTCCAAACCGCGCCATCTAAACGGACGAAAGACGCACCTGCGCTTTCCTCTCCGCCAAAGCCAAGCGACCCGTCGAGCAATCCATCCACGAACCACTTGAAACCAACCGGCACCTCGTAGAGTTTTCGGCCAACTTTTGCGGTGACTCGATCAATCATTTGGCTGCTCACCACCGTCTTGCCAACCGCTGCTTCCTTGCCCCAATTCGGCCGGTGATGAAAAAGATAGGAGATGGCGACAGAAAGATAATGATTGGGCGGCAGCAATCCTGCGCTTTTGGTGACAATACCGTGCCGGTCATGGTCCGTGTCGCAGGCGAAGGAGAGGTCAAAGTGGTCCTTCATCCCAATCAATCGCTGCATCGCATAGGTCGAGGAAGGGTCCATCCGTATCTGACCATCCCAATCCACGGTCATAAACCGAAAAGTGGGATCGACCTCTTCGTTGACCACGGCAAGCTTCAAACCATAGTGCTCGGCGATGCGTCCCCAATAATGGACGCCGGCACCGCCAAGGGGATCAACACCCAGCCTGAGCTTCGAATCGCGGATGACCTCCATGTCAACGACGTTGCTGAGATCGGCAATGTAGGGGCTGAGATAGTCGCGCCGGTGCGTCGTCGGGGCGCGCAGAGCCTGCTCGTGGGGAATCCGTTTCACTCCTTTGAGCCGGGCTTCGAGGAGCGCATTCGCCTTCGTCTCGATCCAATCGGTGACGACATTGTCCGCCGGCCCGCCATTGGGCGGATTATACTTGAAGCCGCCGTCATGCGGCGGGTTGTGCGAGGGCGTGACAACGATGCCGTCGGCCAGCCCGGTTTTCCTGCCGCGATTGCAATTCAGGATCGCATGAGAAATCACCGGAGTCGGAGTGTATTCGTCCCTTTCGGCGAGCATCACCTCGACTCCATTGGCCGCCAACACCTCAAGGGCCGTGGCGCAGGCCGGAACGGAAAGAGCGTGTGTATCGATGCCCAGAAACAGCGGACCATCGGTTCCCTGCCGCTTTCGATACAGGCATATCGCCTGGGTAATCGCGAGGATGTGCCATTCGTTGAAAGCCCGATTGAACGACGAACCCCGATGGCCGGAAGTGCCAAATGCCACGCGTTGGACCGGGACCGCTGGATCGGGCACATCGGTGTAGTAGGCGGTGATGAGCCGCGGCACATCGACCAGCATTCCGGAGGTCGCAGGCTTTCCTGCAAGGGGACTTATCTTCATGGCGTTTTCTTTCGGGCCGTGTTCTCGAGCGCCGCCACTTTGGCCAGACGGCGACGATGACGCTCCGCTCCACTGAATCGCGCGGCGAGAAAGGTTTGCACCAATTCCCAAGCCAGCGCGTGACCGACAACCTGCCCTCCGAGGCAGATCATGTTCAGATTGTCGTCCTCGACGCCTTGGTGCGCGGAAAAGTTTTCGTGGATCAAACTTGCGCGCACCCCCGCCACTTTGTTCGCGCAGACCGATGCCCCAACACCACTTCCACAGATGGCCACGCCGCGCTCCACCTCTCCGCAGGCCACCGCGCGGGCCAAAGGCACCACAAAATCCGGATAATCATCTTCCAGGATCGGCTGCTGGTCGCCAAAACCGATCACCTCATGACCGGCCCCCCGCAACATTCTGGCCAGGTATTCCTTTAACTCGTAACCTCCGTGGTCGGCGGCGATGCCGATGCGGTCGGGGGTTCCCGTCAATTGCGCCAATGGTTTATCGATGGTGTCTTTATTCACGGCGCTCTAATCTCACCGGCTTGGCGCCGTTGGGGATTTCTTTGGATGGAGATTCTTTCCAACCTATCTAGCCTCTCGCGCACAGCCTGCGCGGTAGTTCGTCCGACGATCTGGTCCTGCAGGGTGCCTCGGTTGAAAATGAGCAGAGTGGGCACGGCCCGCACGCCGCATTGATCGGTCAGGTTTTCGTGGCGCTCCACGTTCACCCTGGCAATTTTGACAGGGATGGCATCGTCCTTGGCGACGGATTCAAGCATGGGCGCCATGGCCCTGCACGATTCAGACCAGCTGGCCCAAAACTCGACGAGCACGGGTTGAATGGAATCGAGCACTTCTCGGTCAAAGTTCGTCTCGTTCAATTCAATGAAGTTGTTGTTCACAATTGCATTCATATCCAGCAGCCTCAGTCTATTCGTTGATCCCCCAGTCATCATACCGTTCAGGCCAGCGCTGGACGTCAGCCAACACCGCCGTTTTTGTATAAGCGGGACTTTGGATTTCGTTCGCCGCCAGGCCGCCCTCCCAACGTCCTGTGTCGCCGAACTGAGGGAACACCGCCACGTCCTTAGCCCTGGCTCCCGTTTGCAGCCAAGAAATCATTTGGGCTGCCGAATCGCTTTCTCGTGAGGTATCATCGAGAGAGACTATCAGGGCGCGCGGTTCTTTACTTTTCCGCTTGAGCCACTGCTGAAGCCAGTCGCTAACAACCTTCGGCAGATCTCTCCGCCCATGCGCAGAAACCAAAACGATCACCGCCACGGACGCTTCGTTCAGAGCCGTTTCGCGCAAGCCGGCCTCCTGCAATACGTCGAACCTCCAAATGGCCAGATTAATATTCGGCGCCCTCGGGAATCTCCGCGCGTCGCATTCGAGCACATCCTTGGCCCGCAATCCTGTTCTCAGATCTTCGTAGATCAGCGCCGCGTCCAACGTCAACTGGACCTCGCCTCCCGCGGCTTCGCCTTCATCAAATGTGGCGCGAGAGTGCCTGCTCATAAATGGACGCGATTTTCATAGGCTTCCCTGCTGCTGACCTCTTCGTTTTCGTGTTGGGCTCGAGATTCTCGCGAACTTGGGACGTAAGGCCGCCGGATTTCACGGCTCGCAATCTTTACCATGAAAACTCATGCGTTTTTAACTGTCTCGCTTCAGGCTGGCTTGACGCATTTGATCATGCTCCGCTCCGGCGATGCCTTCTTCGACGAGCCGCTCATTGTCGCTTCGCCCTTCGTCGTCCTCATCAGCACTGGGAGCCGTTGGTACTTTACGGCCTTGCGATCCCGGCACCGAGTCCCAGCGTTCGGATTCCGGCGCTGATTCAAGCACGGCCTCTTTCGGGTCCGCGTCCGGTTCACCCGTCAATTCCCGTTTGGCCTGTTCCCAATCGGACTTCGACACCTCCTGCGCAGATCGACCGTTGATGACCGCCAGTTCAACCGCGCGCTCCCGCACCATGTTCCGCGTCACTGTGCCAATGCCAACGAAATTTTCAGTCAAGGCGCCTTCCTTCAGTGGATTCGTTTTCATGGGCTGGTCATTTCCGACCGGCGCTTCTTGGAAATGTCGCTTTCGATTCATTTTGTGTCGTGTCATTATCTCCTTCGGGTTTGCTCCTGCATAAGCTCTCCTTTTTGCGCTGGTTCCCTATCCTGGAACGGTTGAAGTAATCGGCCGGGTTGTTTTGCCCTTCGGTCTTGTCTGGCGGGTGCCCATCTCCAGCGAACGGCCGCGCTGCGTGGTGGCGAGAAGCTCCGCTTCGGCCTGCAGCCAAAATTCCGCGTCCCTCCCGTCAGGCCGGCCTGCCGCTTCCCAAAGCTGGCAGGCCCGTTGGGCGATTTCGTCGCGGCTGACTTCGATCTGGTTCTGGTGATGATTTTCTTTATCCGACCGTGCGCTCATTTTCATAAATGCGTTGCTCCGGTTATTTCTGCGAATTGTTTCTTTCGTGCCGCCATTCTAAGTCGCCGGTGTGTTTACTGATGATAACCCAATATTTTCCGGCTCAGTGCGATTGAGGATTGCTTCGACATGGGTAGCGTCATCCATCTGTTTTTTGATTTCTCCTGCCTTATGTCCGTTGCCGCGCTCCTGGCCCAAGCCCATGGTCAGCGCGGTCATCCCGGCTAGACCACCGAGTTGCATGGATTCCACGGCGGTGCTGGGAACAATGACAATCGTGGCGTTCTCCTTCAAACCCTCATAAAGCATGTTCATGGCTCGCAAATGAAAGGCAATCGGATTGTGCTCGTAGCTCTTGCCCGCTTCGGTAAATTTCTCCGCTATCTGCCGCTCGGCATCACCCAAGATCACCCTCGCCTGGCGCTCTCTTTCCGCCTGCGCCTGCATGGACATGGCATCCTCCAAACCAGAGGGAATCAAAACATCCTTCACCTCCACCGAAATGACATTGATGCCCCAGGGTTCGGTGCGCTCATCAATGATCTTCTGCAGCAGGTTGCTGATTTTGTCCCGGCCTTCCAGCATGTCCGAAAGCATGGTCTTGCCGATGACGTCGCGCAGGGCTGTTTGGGAGGCCCAGCTTATGGCGCTTTGATAGTCGGCCACATCCAGGGCCGCCTTCTTGGGGTCCACCACTTTCCAAAACAGCACGGCGTCCACATCAACCGGCACCGTGTCTTTGGTCAGCGTTTTCTCCGCCTTGAAACCTGTCGTAATGACGCGGGTGTCGATCCAGTAAGGGATCGCATCGAGGACGGGAATGATGAAAAACAGCCCCGGCCCCCTGAGAGAATGGAAATGACCCAGACGCAATATTACCGCCCTGTCCCACTGATCGGCCACCTGAATTGCCGAAGCAACGACGAGGGCCAGAA
>Ga0326728_10018167_pt1 | contig 13920 bp, 9 predicted proteins | sample MB3enrmetagenome_FD_207602 | JGI IMG/M metagenome (GOLD analysis project Ga0326728, IMG submission 207602) | Lab enriched peat soil microbial communities from McLean, Ithaca, NY, United States - MB31MN | ecosystem: Environmental > Terrestrial > Soil > Wetlands > Peat | place: USA: New York... | reverse complement strand
CTGGCAGTTGCCAGTCGGCCGCGGCAAGCACTGGGGAGGGACTTGGCACCCGGTTCTCGACGCAGTCCTGGGTGGCTGGCAAACCAACGGCATGTGGCGGTTAGACAATGGACAGCCAGTCGCGCTAGGTCTTTCCGGCGGAACGCCGCTGCCCACTTATGGCCAGCGGCCCAACTTGCTGGCCCCACTTCACCGCAACACTGGCCCCGACTGGCGGCAGCAGTACTTTGCGGATCCGGAGAACGTTCAGGCGCCCGCTCCCTACACCATCGGAACCGCTCCGCGCAATCTGCCGAACGTTCGTCAGCCGGGAACCAACACCGCAGGACTCTCACTTTTCAAGGACTTCTCGCTGGGCAACTTCCGTGAGGGCATGCGATTGCAGTACCGGCTGGAAAGCTTTAATGCCTTCAACCATCCCCAGTTCTGCGGACCCAATGGGACCATCCCCGCGACTTTCGTGGGTGGTGATCCCTCCACTTACGCGAACTTTGGGCAAGTTACGTCCCAATGCAATGCGCCGCGGCAAGTCCAGATGGCGTTTAAGTTGTATTGGTAACGCCGGGGTTCTGCCCCCCAGGGAAGGATTCCGGCAAATATGAGTACTGCCCCACACTGGGTCAGGACGGTTGGACCAATCGTCCTGACCCTTATTTTTCTTCGGCAGGCGCGTACCTTTTGATAGGACAATAGAGTTGAAGGTCGCGCCGCGGTGAGATAGGGTGTTCACAATGGAAGTGGTTTCCTGCCTGCTTTTCATGTGCATGGTGGCTTCACCGGTCGTCCAGTGTGTTCCAGGCGACGCAAGCGCCCAGATTCCCATTTCGCTTTACCAACAGGCCCTCGAGGTCTTCCAGCGGGGCGAGTACTCGGAGGCGGAACGCCTGCTTCGCTCGGGCCTGGGCGCGCACCCGCAAGACGCCCGCGCCCTCGGCCTGTTGGGGGTGGTCCTGGACGCTGAAAAGAAATACGCTGACGCGGAGGCCGTCTACAACCAAGCCCTTCATCTCACACCGAATTCAGCTCCCCTCCTGAATAACCTCGGCAACCACTACCTTGCCCTAGGAAATCTCGCCCGGGCACAGGAGCGGTACCTTCGCGCGGTGGCCATGGAGCCGAATAATCCCAATGCCAATCTGCGCCTGGCGGAGATGAGCCTGGGGGCGAAAAACGGGGGGGCCGCACTTGGCTACCTCGGCCATCTGCCCGAGAATGTCAAGAAGCAGCCGCCCACGCAGTTGCTCCGCGCCAAGGCGCTTTATCTGGCCGGGCAGCGGCCGGCCGCGGAGGCCTTGCTCGCGCAAATTGAAACTCCGGAGGGAAACGACCCCCGCGCGGCATTCTCGGTGGGGATGACGTTTGTCGAGTGGGGACGGTACGAACAGGCGGAAGAGGCCTTCGGCCGCGCCATCAAACTCGATCCGGCGAACTTTGGAATTCTCTACAACCTGGGACTCGCGGCGCTGCATGCACGGCATTTCGAACGTGCCCGGGAGGTGTTGGGGATTGCTCTCCAGCAGAAGCCCGCCGACGCGGACACGCTCTATAATCTCGCGCGCGCGTTTGCCGGAGAGGGGCACGACGACCAGGCGATCGTCCTGCTCGTCCAAGCCCAGCGGTTGGCTCCCGAGCGCCCTGACATCCTTCTGCTCATGGCTCAAACGGCGAGCGCTCTTGGCTACTATGCCGATGCGGCGACCGCTCTCGACGAGTACTTGAAGCTCAAGCCTGATGACGACGTGGCCCGCCGCGAACGAGGCGCCGCCCTGATTCACACCTCCAAGCTTGGACAAGGCTTGGAAGATCTGAAATGGTACATACGGAAGCACCCCAGCGACCCTCGCGGCCTCTACGAGCTGGGCATCGGCGAAACGGTCCGGGAGCGCGACAAGGCGCTCGCGCATTTTACCCAGGCCATCGCCCTCGATCCCACGCTCCTGGCGGCGCGCTACGCGCGCGCGATTCTCAACTTTCAAGAGGGCCGGACCGTCGAGTCCGTTGCTGACTTGCAATTCATACTTCAGCGGGACCCCAAGGACTACCGCGCCCTCGACGCCTTGGGTAAGGACTACTTGACCCTCAACAAAACACCGGAGGCCATCGCGGCGCTAAGTCAGGCAGCCGCACTTGCGCCGAGTGACCCCAAGATTCTGCTGCACTACAGCCAGGCGCTGATGAGAGACGGCCGTAGCGAGGAATCCGCCGCCATCGCGCAAAAGTTCAAGGCGCTCCGACCGGAGGAAACCCGCGCACGGCCCTATGGCGGCCTCCTGGAATTCCTCAGTCTGCCGCCGCAGGGCCAGCGCGACCGCTACATGACCAATCTGCGTCAGCGCATTACGTTGAACCCGCACGATGCGAGTCTCCAAGCCCGCTTGGGCAAGCTGCTGCTGGCGGAAGGAAAAACGGCGGAAGCGCGCGAAGCCTTCCACGAGGTCCTGTCTCTGACGTCAGACGTCAAGACACTTTCCGACTGCGGCAAGACACTTCTCGACGAGGAGCAGTATGATCTGGCGCGGGAGTTTCTTGATCCCGTGGAAGCAGCCGACCCCTCCGCCGGCAACACTCGTCTGGATTTGACGATTGCCCTGTTTCATACCGCCGGTCCATCGGCGGCCCTTACCGAACTGGACAAGATGCCTCTGGGTCAGCGCGGTGGGGACTATTGCCTGCTGCGCGCCGAGATCCTCGATGCGATGGGGAGAACGGAAGAGGCGGCCGCCGAGTTGGACCGGGCGTTCGGTGCGGCACCAACTCGCCCCGACCTCTATTTCCAGACAGCTTTGTTCCTGATCAAGCACGGCCAGTATCAAAGGGCTTTGGACTTCCTGGCACAGGGCCTTCAGGTGGCGCCTGACACCCCTGAATTTCTGGTCACGCAGGCGGTTACCTATGCAGTCCTCGAGCAATCGGACAAAGCGGAGCAATTGCTGGCGCAGGCCGAGAGCCGATGGCCGGAATGGAGTCTGCCCTACCTCTTTCAGGGAATCATTCTGGAGACACACTTGAAATGGGCAGAGGGCAAGTCGCAGATTAACACCGCTATTGCCTTGGGGGCCCAGGATCCGGCGGCTTATTACTGGGTGGCGCTCGCCGACACTTCTATAGCGCCCCCGGATATGGATGACGCCAAGAAAGCCATTGCGAAGGGTTTGGAATTGGACGGAAATAATCCCTCCACCCAGGCGCTGGCAGGGAAAATTGCATTCAGCGAGAAAAAGTACGCCGCGGCGATCGAGCATCTCACCGCGGCCATACGCCTCGATCCTGACCTTGCGGAAGCCCACGAAGCGTTGGGCGCTGCTTATCGAGCCACGGGCGAAAAGGACAAATCCATCGCTGAGCTGAAAGAGGTCATGCGCATCAAAGAGAAAATCGCGGAGAGTGTCCAGAGGTCCCCGGCGCCGGCGTCGATTACCAACGTGCTCTTCAGGGTCCGTCCGCCCTCCGAATAAAAGCACTGCACAATATGGTGACAGTTCTTGCGTAGCGCCGGCATCTTACCGGCAGATGCCGCCGGGACGGCGGCGCTACCAAGATTGTGGAGGTGAAAAATGTTGAAGCTCAATCGCCGGCAGTTCAGTAAAGCCCTGGCGGCGTCGGGAGGTGTCGGTTTGCTCAGCGCAGGCTCGGACGCGGAGCCCCGGAACGCGCCTGCGGCCGAGCCGAGCCGGGGATGGATCACTGACGTGGAGGGAGTCCGGGTCGGGCATTACACCGATACACGCCGGCCCACAGGCTGCACGGCCGTCCTTTTCGACGACGAGGTGTCCGCAGGGGTCGACTACGATGGCTCGGCGCCGGGTGAACAGCAGGCCGTCATGCTCCAACCCGTTAGCCCCCTCGAGAGTATCCACGGCATCCTGCTGGCCGGGGGCGGCCCCATGGGGCTCGCGGCCGTGCCGGGCATGGTGAAATACCTTGATGAACGCCACATCGGCTACGACTGGGGTGTTCCGAACCTTCGCGTTCCCATCGTGGTGGGGGCCGTGATTGATGACCTAGCCATCGGAGATGGGAGAATACGCCCCGACGCCGAGGCGGGATATAAAGCCTGCCAAGCCGCCTCCGCCGGACCGGTCGCGGAAGGGAATGTCGGCGCTGGCGCGGGGGCAACCGTCGGGAAGATGCTGCGCTCGGAGGGTCTGCCGGGGATGAAAGGCGGCCTGGGGACGGCCAGCCTCCGTCTTGGAGAAGTCGTAATTGGCGCGCTTGCGGTAGTGAACGCGGCAGGTGACATTGTAGATTGGCGCACCGGCAAGACCCTTGCCGGTGCGCGTCGCGCGGACGGAAAGGGCTTTGCCAACCTTATCGAGACGCTCAAGCAGCGCTTGGCAAACCTCCCACCCCACGCCTCGCTGAGGCTCGATGACCAACCGCTGCACAGCACGACGCTGGTGGTGCTGGCGACGAACGTCCGCTTCGACAAGACCCAGTTAACGAAAATCGCCATGATGGCAAACTGTGGCGCCGCAAGAGCGATTGATCCTTACCACACAACCGGCGATGGCGACCAGCTCTACGCAATTTCAACTCGCAGATTGCAGGCCGATGTTCCACTCTCTGCGGTCGGCGCGCTGGCCGCTGAAGTGGTCGCGGAGGCGATTGGTCGAGGTGTAAAGGCTGCCAGCTCCATCGAGGGCTGGCTCGCTTATCGCGACTCTACGTCCAACTTGTAACGGCCTTACGACAGGATGATTCCAGCCCTCTCCCGTGGGGCCGATCATTACCCGCATCTTCTGCTGGACACGGGAGTAGATCTGATTCCATAGCCCTCTCCCTGGGAAGGTGTGAAAAAACCACACTGTAGGGGCGGCCTTTGTGGCCGCCCTGGGGCAACCACAAGGGTTGCCCCTACAACACCCTGCCAAAACGTGATTTTTTCACACCTTCCAAGGGAGAGGGCTGTTCATCCGCTTGAGTGAGGGGGTCCGCGCAGCCTTCCCTCTAACCCAACCCCCGCCGCCTGCCCTTTTTGTCCCCCGCACTTTTTTCTTGACACGCCGGCCAATTCACGGTAGCCTATTACGGTTGTCGGATGAGAGCGCCGGCCGGCCCGCGAGGCAAGGGAAGGCGAATGGACCCGCAGGCGGGAAGAGAGCGCGGAACGGAAAAAAGATGTTTTTTGACGAAACGAACTCAGCCATCTATTGCAAACAAAGGGGTTAGCTTTTTAAGACAGCGAAAACGAACTGGTTTTTGAGTGCAAACGAACCCAAATCGAACCCAAAAATGGCACAAAAAGCCACTCCTGATGCGAAATCGAACCCGAATTCGCGACTCGAAAGGCGCCTGGGAGGGGCAATTACAAGGGGGCTACACGAGCGTCGAATCTGACGGCTCCAGGCCTCAGAGACCCGTCGAGTGCAGTTCTCGCTCTGAGGCCGGTGACAGGAAGCTGACGGCTGAAAGCTGAGAGCTACCAGGTCACTGTCCGAACTCGGGACGGCCTATCCCGAAACCGGACACCTGGGCGGGAAATTTCACCCGCTCTTCCCCCTAACCCCTTGTAAATAAATGTCTCGATTAACAAAGATGGTGGCAGTGACCTTGCCCGGAGTATCCTCGGAGGGTATCTATGGACATGCCACGTGACTCTGCAAAGCGCCAACGTCGAATTCGCGGGATCATTTATTCCGCCGTAGGTCTGCTGGCCATCGCCCGGCTCACTTATGGACTTTCGAGTCTCAAGCCCGACGAGCCCCTTGAAGCCTCCGCAGTGTCGTATCCGGGCAACCAGGGTCTCCCGAGCCAGGCCGGGGGCCAAACCGAACCCGAAATCTCGAGAGACAGCATCTCGATTCACGAAGTCCAACGTGGGAACATGCCCCTTCGACTGATGGGCAACGGTGAGATAGTCTCAATAACACCGCCACAAGCGTTGGTCAGAGTTTCAGCGCCGGCTACGCCTCCGCCGCAAATAGGGCAAAAGGTGTCGGTACAGATCAAGCCTCCCGCCGTCCTGGTCGGCAAGGTTGTCGACGTGGATCGGGCAGGAGAGAGTGGCTTCACGAAAGTGAAGATTGAGTTAGGCGAGCCGTTGCCCAAAGGGACCGCCCTTGGCGCCAAGCTCGGGTCGCTGATCGAGGTAGGTGAGCTCAAGGATGTGGTTTTCTTCGCGAGGCCCGCAGACGCCCGACCGAACAGTGAGATGGCTCTGTTTGTGATCGACCAGGATGGGCAGTTTGCCAGGCGCACTAAAGTTCGTTTCGGCGTCCAGTCGGGCCCTTTGATCGAAATCATCAGTGGTCTGTCACCGGGTGATCGTGTCATCGTGACGGACACTTCCAAATGGGTGTCGCACGAACGTATAAGGCTCAAGTAGGGGGCAATGGCCGCTTCTAATATCCCAGGCCGTCGTGCCATGAAGGGCGACGCGGTGGTGGCACTGAGGTACGAGTAAAGCAGTGGCTAGTGGTTAGTGGCTAGTGGCTAGTGAAGAAAGCGATGGCTAGCGGCTAGGAACTAACCACTAGCCACTAGCAACTAGCCACTAAGCGATTGAGGATTCGAAACATGACCACTCTGTTCCAGGACGTTCGTTACGGTTTTCGGATGTTGGCCAAGAATCCCGGCTTCACTGCTGTTGCCGTCGTCACACTGGCTCTCGGCATCGGCGCCAATACGACGATCTTCAGTGTGGCGTGGCGCCCCATGCGTTACCGTGACGCCAATCGCCTCCTGATGGTGTGGGAGACACGGCCCGATGGCGGCCGAAGCCCCGTTTCCGCCCCCACCTATCTCGATTGGCGCGACCAAAACAGGTCCTTCGAGCAACTCGCCGCCGCTCGTAGCGCGAGTGTCGCCTTATCGGGAAACCCTCCCACTCTGATTTCCGGAGCGCGCGTCACTCCAAATTTCTTTGACGCTTTCCGGTTGAGCCCTGATCTGGGGCGTTTTTTCTCGGCAGCCAAATTCCGCCCGGATGGCGACAACGTAACCGTCCTGAGCCACGAACTCTGGCAAACCCAATTCGCCGGGGAAGCGGATATCGTGGGCAAAACCATCCGCCTCAATGGAGAAACGTACACAGTGGTCGGCGTAGCTCCCGCTGGCTTCGAGTTCTGGGGGCGGATGGACGTCTGGATGCCGCTCGTCCCTACCAACGGCGCACCCGACAGGCAGGCTCGCGACTTGCTTGTGGTAGGACGAATGAAGCCGGACGTCACCGCCGCGCAGGCCGGAGAGGAAATGCGGACTCTCGCAGCTCGGGTTGCCCAGGAATCGCCGCAAACGAACAAGAAGTGGAGCGCGCTCGCCCAGAACTTCTACCAAGCTTTAGCAGGCCCGGGCGTCATTCCGATGTTCGTCCTCCTCTTCGCCACGGTGTGCGTGGTCCTGCTGCTGGCTTGCGTGAATGTCGCCAACTTGCTTCTGGCTCGCGCCACCACGCGTCAGAAAGAGGTCGCGGTCCGATTCGCTTTCGGGGCGAGCCGCTGGCACGTCATGCGCCAACTGCTCGCAGAAACTCTTCTCTTGGCGCTGATGGGAGGCGCCATGGGCCTTCTGCTGGCTTTTGGGGCGGTGCGCTACCTCGCGACTCTGTCGGTTCTTCAGGCGCCGGGCCTGGCCCCGATCGAAATCAATCGCCTGGTGCTGGAATTCGCCCTGGCGCTTTGCCTGGCCGCCACCGTGCTCTCCGGACTCGTTCCGGCCTGGCGGACCACCGCCGCGAATCTGCTCGAGCACATCAAAGCAGCAGGCCGCACCACCGTGGGTGACCGGAAGCAAAGCCTCCTGCGCAACGGACTGGTGACGGCGGAGTTGGCATTATCCGTGGTGCTCATGGTAATCGCGGGCCTTAGCCTGCGCAGCTTTATTCGCTTGGCGCAAGTCGATCCGGGCTTCCCCAGCCGGGGCCTGCTGACCGCCCACCTATCGCTGCCGGCGCCGCAGTATGCCGATGCCATTCGCGTGCGAGCGTTTAATTCAGAACTGCTCGAGCGGGTACGCGCCATCCCGGGCGTCGAGGACGCCGCGCTTACCACTGGCTTGCCGCCCATGGAGCTCGAGAACGGCCAGCCCTTCCGCATCGAGGGCCGCGATCCGGCCGCGCCCAGCGCCTCCGGCGTTGCGAATTATCAGGTCATCAGCGCCGACTATTTCCACACCCTCGGCCTGACCGTGCAAAAGGGCCGTCCCTTCACCGAAGACGACCACCAGGGCTCAACCCCCGTAGTGATCATCAATCGCAGGCTGGCGGAGAAGTTCTTCCCGGCGGGTGATCCGCTCGGCAAGCGTTTGCTGGTTTCGGAGCTTGTTCCGGGCCGCAACGAATCCACGGAACCGGTGGCGCTCGAAATCGTCGGCGTCGTGAATGACCTGAAGAATTCCAGGGTGAATGAACCCAGCAACCCCGAAATCTATATTCCCTATCTGCAAGCGCCGTGGAGCAGCGAATACCTTGTGGTCCGCAGCCGAAGCGAAACCGGATCGCTTGTGACTGGCGTGCGCAAGGCGCTTAGCGCCATCGATCCCGACCTGCCGTTGACCAACGTCAGCACCATGGACGAACGCTTGTCGAATTCACTCGCCGGCGGCCGTGTCGTCGTGGCGCTGATGGTGATCTTCGCTTTCATGGCGCTCTCGATGGGCAGCGTGGGTCTCTATGGCGTCATTTCCTACTCGGCGGCTCAGCGCACGAGCGAGTTCGCAGTAAGAGTGGCTTTGGGCGCTCCCCAGCGCGAGATTCTCCGCTTGGTGGCGAGCGGGGCCTTGCGACTGCTGCTCATCGGCGGCGCTTTGGGCATAGTGCTGGCCCTGGGAATGGCACGCTTGCTCAGTAGCGCGATCTTCGGCGTCAGTCCCTATGATCCCGTCACCTTTGCCACCGTGACGCTGGTTCTGCTGGCCGTGGTCCTCACCGCCAGTTACCTGCCCGCGCGCCGGGCAATGAAGGTGGATCCCGTGGTGGCTCTGAGGTACGAGTAGGATTCAGAATTGATGGAATCGTACAATTCATGGAATCTCAGCCCTCTCCCTTGGGGAGAGGGTGGACCGCGACGGCGCTTTAACCAGCCGTCGCGGGACGGGTGAGGGGTTGCTTCCATCGCGAAGCAAACTTGCTCATCCAATAGACGCAGGAGGCCGATGCATGCTCCGGACGAAATCCATCGAGAATTTCATGCAGCGTGTGTGCTACGTTCATAGGATGCCAACCAAGAATCCCGGCTTCATTGCCATAGCTTTCGCGACCGCCGCTCTTTGCCTTTTTAGCTCCCCTTCCCTGGCGCAAGTCGATCCAACCTGGTTGCACCGCTTCGTGCCGGACATCGCGGAGCAGACCGTTGACTTGAGCAGCGGCACCTGCCACTATCTGCCGATATTCGGGGAAGGCGATTCCGCTACCCGCGTGCTTCGGAGCGTCGCGCGCTTCGCCGAGGTCAAGGTTGACCCCCAGGGCGCCTGCCATCCGGTAACCTACGCGCGCGAGGAACAGATCTACGTGATCCTGGAAGGGAGTGGAGTTCTGCAATACGGCGAGGAAAGAGTTCCGGTTCGGAAAAATGACTTCATGTATCTTCCCCCGGGAATTACGCACTCGATCCATGGCTCTGCTGATCAGCCTTGCCAAGTGGTCATCATGGGGTTTAGGATTCCTGCGCGGACGACCCTCGAGCCGCCGTCGAAGCTCCTATTGGCAAACATGGACGAGGTCAAGGAACAGACCGTCGAAGGGCATCCGTCCTCTGTCCTCTACAAACTCTTGGTCGGGGATCGGAAGAGCACGCGAGACAAAATCGCCGCCGGTTACATCGTCACCAGCCTCTTCCTTATGGATTTTGCGCCCGGAGGTACGAACTCCCCGCACCATCACGAAACGGCTGAGGAGATTTATCTGGTTTTGGACGGCCAGGGCAAGATGGTTGCCGGCGGCGGAGCGGACGGCGTTGAGGGCTTGCAGGCGGCCCATGCCGGCGATGCATATTTCTTCCGCCTCAATTGCACCGTCGGATTCTACAATAGTGCGGACCCCGGCGCTAAGGCACACATCCTGGCCGTACGGTCGAGGTTTCCTTTTCACGGCGACGAGGATTGAATTTTGCCCTGCGCACGCAGGCAGCGGCGAGTTTGCTTCATGCTTGTCCAAATCATGATCTACCTGCTGAGCGATGACTTGCGGCTCTGCCGCCTGCCTTGCGGAAAGGCGAAGCCTTTCCGCAAGGCGGAGCGGCGGAGCCGCACCCGGAAATGACAGCAGCTCTTAATTTCGACAGCTTTGAGTTCACCTCGCCATGCGGCGGCGTAAAGCCGCCTCTGCATTTATAGCAATGACCGGAGGAATACATGTCGACGCTTATCACTCCCTTTGATCGTCGTGCTTTCATGAAATGGGCAGCGGCGCTGCCTTTGCTCGGCCAAATCGCCGCCCAGGATCTTTTCGGCAACGTGCAGGAAGCCGTCGGCAAGGGTCCTGCAAACAACGTCTATCGTCGCTTGGGCGTCCGAACGCTCATCAACTGCCGGGGAACTTGGACCTACCTTAGCGGCTCCTTGGAACTGCCCCAGGTGCGTGCCGCCCAACTCGAGGCGTCGAAGTACTTCGTGAATGTCATGGAACTGCAACAGGGGATTGGGAGACGCCTGGCAGAGTTGACCGGCGCCGAATCGGGGATGGTGACTTCCGGTGCGGCGGGTGCGATGGCCTCCGCTACCGCTGCCTGCATCGCGGGCAACGATCCGGCCAAGATCTGGCAACTTCCCGACACTACCGGACTGAAACACGAAGTGGTGATGGTAGGGGGACGAAGCCCGTTTGACAGTGCAATTCGACTGGCCGGCGCGAAGCTGCTCCTGGTTTATTCTCCGGAAGAATTGCAGAACGCGCTCAATGAGAACACAGCCATGATTTACACTTGCGACCTCGGCGAGCAGTTGGCCAAAGAGATCGCCATCGCTAAGGGCGCAAAAGTTCCTCTGCTGCTCGACGACGCCGCCGGCGTCCCTCCCATCGAAAACATCAAACTCTATGCGAAGATGGGGGCGGACCTCTACACCTTCAGCGGCGGCAAGGGGCTCATGGGACCGCAATGCAGCGGCCTGTTGCTCGGACGCAAGGACCTGATCGAGGCCGCGCTGGCTAACACCAGTCCGTGGGAAGGGGCGATTTGCCGTCCCATGAAGGTCGGCAAGGAAGAGATTATCGGCTGCCTGACGGCGGTGGAAACCTGGCTAAAGCTGGACCTCAATGCCCTCAACCGCGATTGGAACAGTCGCGTGCAACGAATTGCAAAGCTCGCCGAGACAGTCCCGGGGGTGAAAACCGAAATTCACGTACCCAAAGAGGGCAATCGTTATCCGACTCTGACCGTGAGTTGGGACGAACAGGCATGGGGATTCACCGTGGACGACTGCGCTCGCAAGCTGAGCGAAGGCGAGCCTCGCATCGAGGTGCTGACGGAGAGTAATCCCAGCCTGGTCCCCGCCGTGGTCGAAGGCAGACCGAATCCTAAAGAGCCCAAGTCCAACAGCCAGTTGCAGATCGTTTCCATGACCTTGCGGCCCGGCGAAGACATGATCGTCGGCAGGCGCCTGCGCGAGATTCTGAGTGCGGCACGGAAAGCGGCCCACGCGGCATCCTGAGGTAGGGGCGACCCTTGTGGTTGCCCCAGGGCGGCCACAAGGGCCGCCCCTACAGCGCGATTCTTTCACACCTTCTCAGATAGGGCGGGCTCATAGTGCGATGTCGTAATCGCCCAACTGCAGAGGATATTCTCCATACTGTCGAACCAGCTTGACCACATAGTCATAGCTCTCACCTGCGACGCTGCTGGGGACGGAATGATCGGACTGAAAGATGAAGCCTCCACCTTTAGCCGCATTAAGCTTGGTCAGCACAACCCGCTTCAACTCATCGCGGTTCCCTGTCGCCCACACCAGGACGTCCATGTTGCCGCAAAAACCCATGCGATGGCCGAAGCGGCGCCGCAATTCGACCACATCCAAGCCGGCCTTGGCTTCGAGCGGATTATAGGCGTTGATACCTATTTCGATGAAGTCCTCGTAAATGCTGGAAGCGTTGCCGCACCCGTGATAGATCACCGGCAGGTCGTGCGCATGACATTCCTCGACGAGGGCTTTCACACCAGGCTTGAAGTACTTTCGCCAATAAGCCGGTGAGAAGAACATGCCATTCTTATACGCTACGTCGCCCCAGATCACCATGCCGTCGAGCAACCCTCCGGCAGCCTTAATCTGCGCCTTGACGATCTCTAGATTAAAGTCGTTGATCCGCTCCACGAACTTCCCGATTTCCTCAGGATACAGCCCGATCCAAAGCATGACGTTCTCCGTGCCGATCATGCGCCAGAGCATTTCATGTGCTTCGCACACTCCGCCAAAGATCGCGAAGTCCGGCCAAGGGCGCTTCAGGCGATCGACAAAGGAGGCCAGATTGCGCGCAAACCCGTCGCCCACGCCGTTGATCTGGTCATCACCTGACCGGAAGTAGCGGCGTTCGTCCCAAGGGTCGTCGAATTGGAAAGCCGCCATCTTTTCGATTGTGTCGGTCTCGAATTTCAGGAAATCCGGCATGGGATAAGCCAACTTCTTCCGGATGAGAGCCTCGAACCCGGTTCGGACGATGACTTCCTCATCGTTTTCCAGGATGATTTCAAATGGCTTGATGTGGGGATCCAGGTTGGGATTGAACTGCATCCAATCGAGGTCGTAATAGCGGTAAATATCGGTGTCCGGCGCGAGCCCGAGTTCTGCGCGCCAGCGGCTGAGGAAACTTCCCCAGAAGAAATCGCTGATGGGCACGCGATCCGCTTCCTCGTGATGCAGTGTCTTCTTCATGCGCTCCACTTTCGCCAGGCAGTTTGCCGTCCTTTGCATGTTTATCCCCCTCGCAACCGGTTTGGCCTTCTCGTTCATAACTCTTACACAGTTTTATTGAAGTTGAGGACGGTTTGCAACCCTTTCAGAGGGGGAGTATATTGGTGCGCGCGCCCCGAACGAGTGGAAGTTTGGACAATCTCGCTTCCTGCGAAGCACAAGTAGGCCGCGCCCCATGTTTCTTTTGCTAACCGGAAAGTCATTGAGACGACCACTGCACCATAAAGAAGCTTTGAGGGGCCGATCACGGCAGGCGGGCAGAAAGGAAGGGAACGATTATAATGCCAACGTCAAAACTCAAACGGTATGGACAACTCATCGGATTGAAACCGGAGGCCTACGATAAGTACGTCGAGTACCATTCGAAGGTTTGGCCGGCGGTCTTGAAGACCATCTACGACTGCAACATCCGTAATTACTCAATTTTTTGTAAAGACAATACTCTTTTTGCTTATTTTGAATATGTGGGCGGGAACTTCGAGGCTGACATGGCCAAGATGGCTGCGGACCCCACCACTCAGGAATGGTGGAGCATCATGAAGCCCATGCAGCAACCGGTCCCGACGCGAGGCGAAGGGGAATGGTGGGCGGACATGAAAGAAGTGTTCCACGTTGATTAAGAGCAGTGGTTAGTGGTTAGTGGCTAGCCGCTCACCACCAGGCACAAGCCACCGATTAAACTGCCGTTTGCCCTCCATCCACCATATAGACTCCTCCCACGCAGTAGTCGGCATCCTCGGTGGCCAGGAACAAGGCCATCCCAGCGACGTCGTTGCCGGTTCCCAGTCGTCCTGCAGGAGCAGCCGCCGCCCATTTTTCTCGGGCGCCGGGAATCAGAAACTCGTCAGCATTCATAGGCGTGTCGATGGTACCCGGAACGATGGCGTTTACTCGAATGTGGTCCAGCGCATAGTCCGCTGCCATGGAGCGGGCCAGACCCAGAACCCCGCCTTTGCTGGTGCTGTAAGCGGTCAAGCGGGTGAATCCCAGCATCCCGCAGGGAGAAGCGATCAGGATGATACAGCCATGACCTTGGGCAAGCATAGAAGGGATGACGTATTTCGCGCAGAGCCAGTATCCGCG
>Ga0326728_10018166_pt1 | contig 13920 bp, 11 predicted proteins | sample MB3enrmetagenome_FD_207602 | JGI IMG/M metagenome (GOLD analysis project Ga0326728, IMG submission 207602) | Lab enriched peat soil microbial communities from McLean, Ithaca, NY, United States - MB31MN | ecosystem: Environmental > Terrestrial > Soil > Wetlands > Peat | place: USA: New York... | reverse complement strand
GGCGCAGGCATCGTGCAGCGGCGTTCGCAGCGCAGTCAAAGCACGTCATAAAGTTCCTGACCACGCCGGCGGCAAACTTGGCCTTATCGCAAACCGCGTCCTGTCCTGCGCCGCAATCTCACTGAATTTTCCGGAACACGGCGTCGGGATATTCCGCATCGGGCAAGAGACAATCATCACGGCCGTAAAGCGGATCCGGCTTATCGATCTTTACGCTGCATTCCGCTTCGAAGTCTTTGGCCACGCGCGTGTCGCCAAAGCGGAACATGGCGTGTTGAATGACCAGAAGGCCGCCGGGCTTGACTACGCGCGCCAAATCGGCCACAGATTGCTCGAAGTCGGCAAAACGGATGCGATGGCCGCTGTTGGGCGGTGGCGGAGACGTGTTCAGATCTCCATGGCGGAAGACTGCCATGGCAAAGATGGCGTCGTAGCTGGCGCTCGTTTCCCCGTGCGTCGACCCGGCGACAGCAAAAGTCATCCTCTTATCTCCAGCCTTGAGGCGGCGGAATCGGCAGACCGCAATATTGAAGGGATTGATATCGAGTCCGACGATGTTTGCCTCCGGGAAATACCGGCGCAGAGAAAAAACTTCCTCTCCCGTCGCACAACCGAACGAGAGGATGCGCACATTTGCGCCATCGCCAACCCGTTCACGCACCAATTGGAAGATTTCAGGAAAACGGTCGTAGGAGGTAGTTCCGTAAGGCTGGTAAAGGCCTTTCGGCGGCCGGAGCTGGATGAGCGCTGCGTTGCGCGATTCCACACTATGCAGCACTTGATAGATAAACCTCGCGGCGGGAAATCCTGGGACTCTGCGCAATACGGGTTTCAAACGCTTCTTCAGTTCTTGCCATGCTGGCATAGCGCGCGGCCCCAATCCTCACATTGCAAAAGGCGCCTTCTTGTATGGTATCGGGATTTTCCGAACAGCTTGTGCGAAACCGGAGGGCGGGGGGATTTTGAGGCTAGCGGGTTACGTCGACAGAGCAGAGGGCATAGCTATTCGCAATGCAGCCAGAGGGCTCCACGGCAACCTCCTCGGCTGAAATGGGATAGACAGTGTCAGAAAGCTGAATAAAGGGAAAAGATCTTATTAACTCTTGATAGCGGGGATCACCAGTATAGATTTTTTTGCAATCTGTCCCGTTTGCACAAAGATCTGCCTGGAGAAGATACGCCGGACGCCGAGAACGGCGCAGTTGACGCACCAAATTTGTCAGAACGCGCCGCAGGACCGGTATGAGAAAGGGATAGTAGAGGTAAAGAACGAACGGGCCGTCGGGATAAATGTAGGTTGTCGCGTCCTCGTTGACAATAGAGATCCGATTTTCCCAATCCGGATTGAGAGCCACATTTGCGCGGGCAATGTCACATAACTCATCGGTGATCTCTACGCCGAACAAATGCCGAAACGGAAACTGTGCCGCGACAAGAAGCGCACGGCCTTTTCCGCAGCCAAGGTCAACAAAGGAAAAGTCCTCATGTTTAATCGGCAATGCGGCAAGGGCCGGCCGGAGCGTAGACGGCGGGATGCCAATATAGCCAGAGGAATAGATGGCAGAAAGGGAAACTGCAGCGAGATTCCACGTCGAAATGCAACCACCCGTGTCTGTACCATGGAGCAGGTCAAAGGGATGCGGGCGAGACGGAATTTGTATCGGCGGTGGCGCCACCGGAGCCTTCAGGAATGCACGTTCGAATGTACCTCTCGCACCGTGGTTCTTCAGGGAACGCAGAAGACGATTGTACGAGTGCCCAATAGCGCCGCGAACGCCGTTTAATGCAACGGAGCGAAGCATTCGACTCAACAGGTGAAGCGGTGGGATGGGAGGGTACTTCATCGTGCTGCTACCATTGACGCGCTTCTACCATTGAGATGAGTCAGTTCAAGATAGTTCCTTGTCATCTTTATTTCAGGAACTGGCGCTTGGCCGCGATCCTCGAATCGTATGCAGGCACCTTATTGTATCGCAGCGAGGACTTCAGAATGGACAAGCCTCAAACGCCTAGGATTCGTTGATTGCGCGGTCGTCCCACCCCAAACGCCCAAGCCTCCGGCACTATTTGGTTGAGCTTCCCTGGGATAGACGGAAGGAGGGAATCGCTTTCTCGTGGTGACTATAAAAAACCTCACACATCGTCCGTCCGTTCAGCCACTGGTCTCGAACCATTTGCCAAGTGGAGAATGACACGGCATCGCTCTTCAAGCATTAAACCAGAATGAACAGCGAACGAAAGTTACAACAGGCCATTGATGCTAGCTGGTATGACCACCAGCGTCAACGGGCGCCATTGTTTTGGCAGTGATCTCCTCAATATCAATCTTCTTCAGCTCTGGGGCGACCCAATTCTTCCTGATCTCGGCCTTTTTGCCACTCATTAGCGCTCTCCTCTTAAGGGGAATAAAACTCGATAGTTGGACTATAAGGGATGCCTTGCCGGAAAGCAAGTGGATAACGCTGCCGAGCCCAGCACTTTTAGACAGATTTAATGGTACTTATGGAGGGTACTTAAGGATAACCAGGGTAAAAGAGGAATGAAGCCCTGTCTGCACGTTGCAGGACATGTTCGAGGTTTTTGGTCCACTTTCCAGTTTAACCATCTCATTTTAAATGACTTATGTCTTCCTTCCGGAGAGCAGCCCGTCCTCGCACTGAGCGACCCGCGCAATGCCCGAAGATCGCGAAAACGCTGCACAATGCGGGAAGCGATCAACCTCGGCGATGAGGGGCGCGGCGGCCCATCTGGCGAAACCATCGCCCTAGCCACAGAACGGGGCGCAAGAGCTTGTAGGCCCAGAAAAAACCATCCGGCAGAGGAAGGGTCCTGAAATCCTCGCGTCCATAGAAGAGCTCATTCAAGCTGTCGCGCCAGGATTTTGCGGGCCACAGGAGCCGCTCGTAGCGGCTCCTACGAATTCTGTTGCGGAGCTTGGACGGGCTCACGCGGTGTAAGGGTTCGTGCGCGTGATCAAGAGCCTGAAGAGGCACTTCAATGAGCCTTGAAGAGGGCTCCTGCCACGCCTTCGCAGGAAGGTCCGGCCTGGGAAGCCCATACACCTGCTCGAGAAGATAGATCGCAGCGAGCAGAACTCTCGTCTGGCGCGATCTTCGCGCTTCCTCCCATGCCGCCGCCCAATCAAGCAGTCCCAGAGAATGGGCGCGCGCCAAATCTCCCAGCCATTTGGCTCGGAACCATTCGTGCAGCCCTCCATGGCAGCAGAGGTAGAGCGTCATATCGCGGGGATCCATGGCCCGGATCGAGCATCCTTGCCAGGTAGAGGGCACGCTTCTGGCCCAGCGGGCGCGTGTTGCGTCAGGCGTTTCCCACTGGTTGCGCCAATGGAGTTCCAGCAGGCGGCCCGTGGGGGCATGGATGAAGTTGATGTGCTGCTCATTGCGCAGAAAGCTGTCCCATTGCCGGGGACTCATGGGGAAAAACGTTTCTTCCAGGTGCCAATCTTTGCTCACAAGGCAGTTTTGCGCCCTGACAAGATCTTCGCGCGGCACTTCCAGATCTATATCCAGCGTCTCGCGAAGACCCACATCCCCGTAAAGCTGGAGGGAAAGAAGCTGACCCTTGAGCGGCATCACAGGAATGCCGGCGCGGTTGAATCGCTTCAGCACGTCCGCTAAAAGCATGCAATGCTGCATCGCCTTCATGCGGCAGGCGTCGCTGCGCTTTTGCAATTCCTGCTTTGCGAATTCCGGAACTGCGATTCCCTGTACGCGGCTCAGGGCGGCCCAGCTCAATGCTGGCGTACGGTGACGATCGACCAGAGAGAGATATTCTGTCCAATCCGGCCTGGCGGCGAAAGCTTCCCGGATGGCCGCCTCCTGATGCTGCCGCCATGAGTCCGGGGCTAGCCAGGAGGTAGCAACCATCAAGCGAAATGCAGGTGTTGTGTGCTCGAGCCAATCCGTCAGGGGCATGGCCGATCTCCCGCGTCGATCTCGCGCATCTGGGTAGCCCAGGAAGCAGCATACGCCCCACCCAGTTCCACGAGCTGCGCATGGGTTCCCGATTCCACCACGCGGCCCTTATCCATCACGTGGATGATGTCGGCGTACATGGCGGTGGTGAAGCGATGGGTGATCATCAGCGCCGTCTTGCCTTCGACCTGGGTGCGAAAACGGCTGAGCCAATCCTGCTCCGCCCAGGAATCCATGGCGCTGGTGGGCTCGTCCAGAATGACCAGCGAGGCGTCGCGGAAAAACGCTCGCGCCAATGCGATCCGCTGCCACTCGCCCCCGCTCAGCTCCGCGCTGCCAAACCACTTGCCCAGAATCGTGTCGAGACCGTCCGGGAGACGCTCGATGGGCTCGAGAGCGCCCGCGTCGCGAGCCGCCTCCCAAATGCGCTTCTCGTCGGCGAGCCTGTTGATGTCTCCAAAGCCGATATTCTCGCGCACCGTCGCGTGGTAATGAACGGGTTCCTGGAAAAGCACGGCAATGCGACGACGCAGGGCCTCCTGATCCAGCTCGCGCAGATCCACACCATCCAGAAGAATGCGCCCTCGATCCGGATCGTAGAAGCGGCACAGAAGCTTGATGAGCGTGCTCTTGCCCGCCCCGTTGTGCCCGACCAGGGCTACGACCTTCTGTTTGGGGATCTCCAGGTCGAAATCGTCGAGAGCGCGATGCGCTCCGCCGGGATAGGAGAAGCTCACGCGCTCGAAGCGAATGGCGTGCCGCACAGGAAGCCCGGGTTCTTCGGATCGGCCGGAGCGGATGGCCGGTTCGATCTTGAGAAAATCGTCGAGATTCTCCACGAAGAGCAGGCTCCTGTAAATCTTGCCTGCTCCGTCGAGCAGGGAGCGCAGCAGAGCCTGGCCTTGCTGGAAGGCGGTAAAGCAGAGGAGCAGATCGCCCAGCCTGACTCGTCCGGCAAGCGTCTGGTGGAGCATCCAGCCCAGGCCAAACAGGCTCCCGGACCAGGCCAGCAGGCCGGCTCCCAGCTCGGCTATGGCGCCCTGCCGCACGAGGCGCAATTTTCCTTTCCACAAGTTGTCGCGAATGCGCTCGAAAGCCTGGCGGTGATAAGCGCCCAATTCGAAGAGGCGCAACTCAGCAGCGGCGCTCTGATCTACAATCACCCAGTCCAAGTACCGGGCACGCCGTTCCTCGATGGTGTGCTCCAGATGCCAGCGGTGTTCTTTCAGAATGTGCCGCGCCACCAAAAGCAGGCCCGGAACCGCCGTGAAAATCAGAAGCAGGGGCAACCATCCGGCATAGGTCCAGAGAATCCCGGCCAGTACAAGAAAGCCCAACCCGTTTTGCACCACCGTACCGAGATTCTCGAGCAGCGCCAGCGGCTGAGAAGCGGCGTCGACCTGCGCCCGGTACAACAGGTCGTAGGATTCAGGATGGTCATAGAAAGCCAGATCGAGGTGCAAAGCCTGGATGTGGATGAGCCGGTGGACCTCACGTTGCACTCGCTCAGCTTGTACCTCGCGAACCCATGTGAGGGCGCTGGATAAAAGCTGCGCCACGACCCACAGTGCCGCAATGCCGAGCGCCGGGGGCAGGATGGAGGCCCATCCCGGTGAAGCGAGGAACCGGTTCACCAGCGTCCTGAGCAGCAACGCCAAGCCGGCGGGAATCAGCCCTTGGCAAACGAGTAAGGCCCCCCAGACCAAGGTCCACCACCCCGCTGCTTCCCAAACCAAAGCTAGCGCGCGACGGCCGGCTGGCAACTGCCGAAAAAATAGTCTTAATTGACGAAGCAGCATGGACTCTCAGAGCCTCATCATGCAGATTAAGCCAGGCGGAGAAGGAAGAGGCCAACACCCAATCCCCGGGTCAAAATCGTGACCGCCTGTGCAGTAGTTTCGGGGTCAACCTTTGCGGCCAGATCCTGCACGCAACGATTGAGGAGCGGCAGATCGAGAAACTCATTTGCCGCAGGGAGGGAAGAGAGAGAGTCAAGACATTGCTCGAATGCAGGCAATTCTTTGAGAATTCTGTGACCTAGATCCGCGCCTTGGAGTCCTTTCCTACGTCCTTCAAGCACTGCCTCAGGCAGGCGGCCGCGAAATGATCTTCTGAACAATGAGTGACACTGCCCCTTCCGTCGGAGCTGACTGTCGGGAATTCTGAGTGTGAATTCCACGAGAGGCATATTCGCGGTGGGATCCAGAAAGGAAACCGAGTACCTGGCGCTCATCTCTGACCAAAGACCAATCCCAACACAAAAGTTCGGCCCAAACATATCAAGCCGCGCATCATCCAGAGGAGAATTTGTGAATGTTGGATCAAGCCCCGCCCTCCTCATCCGGCCCTCCAGATCCAAATTCGAGGCCATCCGCAGGTTGATGGCCGAATAGTCTTGCCAAGGTTTCCTGCCTTGAGACCGGTACCGCTTCAACCAACGCCGGCCCGGCGTGAGCAACGGCTTTAACACCTGCCGTTTCAAGGTCTGCCAGGGATCCGGCTCCGCGTGAAGGAACAACTGGAAAGCAATGGCCGGGTAGCCCCGGAGCAACGCCAGCAGAGCCGATCCATTTCCTTCCCAGGAGACGGTGGCGTTTCCTAATTGCCCAGTCAATACCGCTCCGGCGCCACCCCACGCTGCCGCCTCCGATACAGCCTGCAGCCAATAATGATTACAGGCTGCGTGGCTGGGGCCATCATGCACATCCAGGAAATGGTCGATGCCCTGCAGGACTCCGTACTCTGCGGCATCGATCCCAATATGCCGCACATTTGCGCCTGCCATGGTTGCCGTAGCATGGGCAAGATCCCATTCGTTGCCCATTCTTTCATCTCCGGCTCCGTCCGGAGGAAACAAAGGCACCGAGGTATAGGCCGTTAGGCTGCGGCCCTGGCGGGCAAGCAGCGGAGCTGCCAGGGCAACAACAGAGCCCGAGTCGCGGCCTCCAGATAGCATTGCAGCGATGGGCTTTTGTGTCCGGAGGCAACTCTGCACCGCCCGGTTGTAGTGCTCCAGAAAAGCCTCTTCATAATCCTCATCGCGGCGATACCTCAGTGGCTCGTGGCCCTCTGGAGACCAATGGCGCCAGCAACGACTTTGGCCATCGGAGCCGACCGTCAGTGCGTGAGCCCACACCAGGCGCCTGAAGCCTTTGTAAGCGGTGAGCTCTGCCCCGTGCTGCCAACTGACAAGCACCAGGGCAAGACGCAGTGGGTCGGGTTCCCTGGCCACACCGGGAAGGGCAAGCAGGGCCTTGAGACCGGACGCAAAAGCGATAAAGCCCTTGCCCTCGTAGTAATAGAGCGTTGCATTGCCGGTGGCGTTCATGGCCAACAAGAGCCTACGCTCATGGCGATCCCAACCAGCCAGCGCCCAATCTCCCTGAAGGTGCGTGCAAACTTCGTCGCCCCAGCGGTCAAAGGCCAAACTGGCCAAATGGCCATCGCTCAGTTGAGGAGCGTCCGATCCGCGAATGCCAAAGGTCTCCAGAAGCGCATCCCGGTTATCCAACCGCGCAGTGCAGACCACCAGGCCGCGCTCTCCCCGTATCGGTTGCCTCTCAAAGGCGTCTTCAGGGTTCACTTCCAGCAGAAGATGTCCCATTCCCGCCGGCCCCTCGATCCTGCAGCCATTGCCGTCCGGACCGTAGTAAGCCATGGCCTGTTTCATCCGTTCCAACCATTGCGGATCCACGGGTGCGCCATCGTACCGGTAAATGCCATAGATTCCGCTCATGATCTTCCCCTCGTAAAGGTCGTAAAGGCCTTGAAGCGTTCATGGCCGGCACCGCCGGTAACGATACGCGCGCCTACGCGCAACCATGCGTGCGCTTCAAATCCAGCGGGCGTCCCTTCACACACTCCGAAGCTCACAGTTCCATCCACGCCGCGGCGCCGTAACATAGCCGTGGCAGCCAGCGCCTGGGCAAAGCATCGCCCATCCCAAGGGACACGCCGGGCCAGAGCGGATACCGCCCATCCCACTGCTTCTGCTGCTTGAGCTTGCTCCGGTGGCACCGAAGCCGGGCTCTCGGAGCCTGCCGTCCCCAGCCACGCTGCGATGCGCGAGAAAGGAAGACATGCCAAGGCAATCCTTGCGATCGCCAGAGCGGCCAGGGCTTCCCAGAGAAGGCTCCTTTGCGCCGGACTAATCCGCCCATAGCGCTTCAGGTCATTCCACACGCAAGAGACCTTCGCGTTCCATTTCGGCCAGGAATCCCTGCAGATCCGCGGCACAGGTTTCGTGCGGGATCTCATACTCCCGAACCAGATCATCCACAAGAGCCGAAAAGGTGATGGGGGTCGCTAATCTCTCCCAGATGCTCCGCGCAGTTCCCCCCATGCCATAGTAAGCTCCCGCATCGATGCTCATCAGAACCGTCTCCTGATCGAGTTCCGTGGAAAGAATCCCCTGGGCTCGGACCAGCTTGTCTTCAGGATTGAAGTGGCGCATCTAGTTTTTCTCTTCCGTTGGATTTGGAACAAAATGTTTCGCCCACGCCGATTCCAGGAAGTCAATCAGCCGGTCAATCATCTCCGGATCGCGTTTGCGGGAAACCCTGACAATCGGCGTCTTTTGCGCAATCTGCCCGGCCAGCCGCATCAGATCGCTTTGCGTTTCCTGGCCTTTCAGATATTGCGGGCGATACAGGTTTTCCAGGAGGCGCTGCACACGGTCGAAACCGCGCAGCACCTCGAATTGCGGGTCGCCGTCTTCCTGATCGGCAAGAACATGAATCGCCTTCAGCGGCATGGGGTCAGGACAGTAACCGTCGTTCATCGGAATCACAAATTTGTCGACGTTGAAGCGCGCATCCCGGGGAGGGTCGAGACGCTGGTAAGCGTCGGTGCAAAGCCGGAACTGCGCCAGTGCGGGAAGAACCTGCAGCTTCCCATCGGCTGCTGTCACGGCGCAGACATCATCGGAAAGAAGGCGGTATCCCCGCCGATGAAACTGGGCTGCCAGCGTGGATTTGCCAACACCCTGCGCTCCCACAAAGATCATGGCCCCCCATCGCGTCTCCACGGCGCTTCCATGCAAGGGAAACAATCCTCGTTGATAGAGAAGCGCGCCGATCACCGACCCCAGCAGGAAGAGTCGAACCTCCTCCGTAGAAGACCCCGCCATGGGCTCGATGGAGATGCGGCTCCCGTCCTCGACCAGGTACCGGCCAACGCCCTTGATGACCAAACGGAAGACTCCGGGGCGCACCTCATAATAGCCATCTTCAAGCGATTCCGAAGAGGCCGGCACGGGCGGCAGCAAACGGATGGTCACATCTGGATTTTCATCTGGCTGCGGATCGAACGGGAGTTCAGGACACGCAATGTCCGCACGTATGCGGAGGCCATACACACTATATGCATTGTTGGACATCGTCAACTCTGCAATGAGCTCTCATATTCTACTGTCCAGTATTCATCCCGCAATAGAAACAGACTGGAACCGAGGTTGATTCAAGGATACTGCACATGGGTTCCTGTTGGTTGGTCATGGGAAGCGTCGCACCACTGCTTCCTCTTTGTCCTTGGCAGAAATGGGACGCGGGAATCCTGCCCCGGAGCTTGCATGCCCGGTTCGCTGCAAAGCCTGCAACGAATGAGTGGATACCATCGTGCCCACGCGGCAGTTGTTGAGGAGGCCGTGTCAAAAAATGGGACGGAGCACAAAAAGAATCGCGCCCAGCCCGGCATGGATCCTTGTGATTTGGAAGATGGATCTGCGAAGAGTCTCGTGATCGATCAAGCTGCGAAACGATGAGGCCGGCCTTGGAGTACCGGCCGGCCCCGGATTTCTGCTGGAGGACATACGATTGACCGAGTCCTGCGAACCCTTCCCGGATCCGGGAAGAGTTCGCAGAACCATCGGGTGGTTGATGCGGGCACGCGGATTACATCGCCGCGGGCTTCTTCTTCATCGGGTGCCTCTCCGCCAGCGGCTTGCGCTCCTGCGGTTTCACCGCAGTCTCGTCCACCGGCGTAGTTCCCGTCACGTCGTTTGAGAACGTCGCGCCCGAAGGCACCAGGTAGTTCTCCACCGTCTGGCCGTCGGCCGTTCCCGTGGTCACGCTGATGCGCGAAGCGTCGATGCCCTGCTCCGTCACCAGGTAGTCCTTGGCGTTCACGGCGCGTTGCGCCGCAAACAGATCCACCGTGGTGTGCTTGTGCTTGAGCGCCTTCTTCTGCTCCTTGGCCGTGATGGCCGCTTCGTCCGTGGTCTGCTCGCCGACCACAACCGCCTTAGCGTCAGACTGCTGCTTCAGATCCAGAGCCACCTGGTCCAGGCAGGCCTTGGCCTCGTTGTCGACGCGCATCGGCCGCTTCTTGTCGGTCGCGAAGCTGATGGTGCAGAGCGCCTGCGTCTTCGGTGGCGGCGGAATGATCGGAGCCACGATGGTCAGGCTGGTGTTGGAGCTCGCCGAGTGGCCCTTGTTATCCGACACGTTGCAGGTAATGCCTACGGCTCCGGTTGGCGCGCCTGCCGACGAGTACTCCGCCGTGGTTCCGCTTCCCGTCACCGTGCCCGCCGTGGCCGTGTAGCTGTAGGTCAGCGGCAGGTTCTGCGGGCTCACGCCCACTGAGGTCACGGTCGCCGAGCCTCCCGGAGCAATGGTGTTGGGGCTGACCGAGCAGCTGATGGTCGGCGGCTCGAATGCCTTCACGGTAAGACCCGCGGTGCAGGTCGCCGTCTCCCAGGGCTTCAAGCCTTCCTTGCCCGGCTTGCCTTCCTTCACCGTGCCCGTCACTGTGTACTGGCCCGGCGCCAGAGCGCTGGTATCAATCTTGGTCGATGTATCGCCGCCCATGGCCCCCGCGCCCGACCAGCTGTAGATCACGTGATCCTTCGGATCCAGACCGCCCGCCGCCCCTTGCACCGTAACCGGGTCGCCTGGGAAGACCGACTCAGGACTCGCCGAGCAGGCCATCGTGATCGGCGCCGGAGGCGCGATCGTGCCCACATGAAGCACGATGCCCGCGCTCAAACGCGCCGCGTTGATGTTAGCGCGGCCGCCATAGGGCACCAGGCCCCAGTCGGCGTGCATGTACTCGTAATCGGCCTGGAACAGGCGGATTCCCAGATGATGATTGAACCACGGCGTGTTATAGTCCATGCCGCCGCCCACGGTCATACCAGGGCCCCACTTGTTGGGCTCAAAATACGGTCCGCCGATCATGTCCACATTGACCAGCGCATGAGCGAAGGCGGTGAAGTCTTCTGCAGGATAGCGGAAGATTACGCCACCACCGAGCGTCGTGAATCCATCATCATTGCCGTGGGTGCCGACATTCATATTGGGGGTGCTGCTCTGCGTGCCCCATTGATGAATGCCAAACTCGACTTGCACGCCCGCGTATTTATTGAAGTAATACGCACCGCTCACGATTCCGCCCACGTTGACCGCATCGTACGATGCCGTCACCGGGGTGCCGTTGGGCTGAGTTGTCGACACTGTTCCCTTGGGCGCCAGATAACTGTAGCCCATGAAAATGTCCCACCTGGATGGGGATGTATTGTCGGAACCTTTCCCTGATGGTGCCGACTGAGCCGTCATGGCTACCGGCAAGGTAGCCATGGTAACCAAAGCAAGAATCCGGCCCACAGATTTCAAAACACGAATTTGCATGCGTTTATCCTCCGCAGATTGGCTAATGTAACCCGATGAAAACACTGTTTGTGAGCACCCTTCCGGGGCTCGAACGCAGCCGGACTGGCACCAATTACCACGATGCGTCGCGGCATTCGTCCAGCACCAATAAACGTACCACAGGAGCACCTCCTAGGGCACGTTTTTCTCAATAAGTTGCCTGATTAGAAAGCAGTCCGCCGATGCGTTACCAGTTATGGTTACTTTGGTAATGAAATTTGGAACGCCCCGTCATCCCTGCCTCCCGGTGAACTTTTGGCACCTGAGTATTCATACATGATTGCGCCCTTGATGATTGTGCAATTTGGGACATCTGCAACGGTGGTGACCGATCGGCCGCGCAAACGTATCCCGCTACCATTTGATTCTCTCCAGGTAGTCAGACGCAGACGTCAAGACGGGTATTGCCCGTCCTCCGAAGCCGCTCAAAGAGGCACTTGTGTAAACCGGGATGTTTAGTATTTGCTTCATATACCGTCCCCTTTTGATGTAGACTAGGCCGAGCCAAAGTAGCACTGGGCCCCTCCCGGGAACCTGAGGCTGTGCTTCGGGTATCAAAGTGAAAAACTGCCTCGAGCGCAGGGGCGTATGTTTTTCTGTAATCACTGAGCTCGTGCTGCACTTCGATATGAATAACCACACAGAATTCCGCCCAGAATTCTCTTCTCTGCCTTGTTGGTTTGTTTTTTGCGTTTCGCTCGATCGTTAGCAATCTGCCAAACGGGCGAAGGTACAGACATGTAAAGGAGATACGGAATGCACTTCAGGCTGTTGGCTTTCTCCGTCTTAGCAGCAAGCATTTTGTCGGTCACGATTCCAGCATTCTCCCAGGTCGCTCCGGAATACAAGCAGAAAGCATGGCCCATCAGCGTTGGGATCGGAGCCTCCAGTTATGACGTGGACTGGGGCCATGGCCGCATGTACGGAGGCACGGTATGGGCCGACTGGTATCCCATCAAGTTACCCACTTTCCTGAGCACCTTGGGCCTAGAGTTCGAGGCACGCGACATCAGCTTTGGCCGGCATCTTCCGCCGCAGGCGAATATCCGCCAGGATACGGCCGGAGGCGGACCCATCTACACCTGGCGCCACTTTCGCAATTTCCATCCCTACGGTAAGTTCCTGTTCGCGTGGGGCAGCTACGATTTCACTACGTCGAGCCCCACCTACTCGCACGATACGCGATCCCTATGGGCTTCCGGCGGTGGTTTCGAGTACCGCATCTACCGGCAATTATGGGCGCGCGGGGACTATGAATACCAGACATGGCAAAAACTACTTGGGAAGACGCCCAATCCTCAGGGCTTCACCGCCGGCATTGCCTACGATTTCGGGCATCCCGTCCCACCCAAACACTGATCGCGCGTCCGGCTCAAAGAGTATTGGTATCGGCCCCGGAAGGTTCGCGGACGCATGCAGCGCTCGGCGGCTTCGCTCGCAGGGCTTTGTGCGCGAAGTGTTAGTCTAGCCAGTGTATGGATCGCCTGAGGCTCTTGAACTTTGCTTGCGTTCTAGCGGCAGCGGCAAGTTTTGCGTCCCTTTGCGGAGCTCAATCCAGCCCGGTGCCACCTAGTTCGCCTTATCCGGTACATCCTGTTCCATCAGTCTCCTCCTCGATGCCCTACCCGGCGCGGCCTGTACCCCAGGTCAAGAATCTCATGCCGTTCTCTGACAACGACTCGTCCGCTGCGATCGGGCACTTCATTGCGTACCGGCCTGAAGAGCAGATGAGCGAGGCCGATCACGATCTGGCCGCGAAAATGAAGCCCGCAATCCGGGACGCGGCTGCGCTTGCCGGGATCGAATTCGACAAGGAAAAATGGAGCTACCAGCAGCTCGAGTGCCAGGCCGTTCCGGACCACCTTTTTCTGCTTTTTCAGGGCCATGGCGGCGCGGGGGATGTGAGCCTCTTTTCCGCCGCGATTCCACGCGCCGGCAATGGCCATGTGCGCATCATTCCCGTGGAGCGGCGTGGCTTCGCTCTCTTCTCACCCGCCCCCGTCAACGCACTCGCCATGGCTACGTTCAACCGCATTCGCGCGGAGGAGCCGAAAGGCCAGTCTCCCGACTGGCTTGCCACGAGCTTGTGCTATGCCGCACTGACTGAGCCGCGCTTCGAGATCTCTCTTTCGCTGCATCAAGCGCCGGATGCGAACCTCGCTCTCTCCTTCCCGCCTACGCTGGAAGTCGGACAGGAAGGCGAGTCGACGGTCCGCTTCGTGGACGTCGCAACTCCGCGACAGCCGATGCAATGGGTCTTGACGTTCGACGCCAGGGAGCAGCTCATCAAGGTCGAGCACTTCCCCGCGCCGGCCTACGCGACAAGAATCGTGCCCTAG
>Ga0326728_10018161_pt1 | contig 13924 bp, 9 predicted proteins | sample MB3enrmetagenome_FD_207602 | JGI IMG/M metagenome (GOLD analysis project Ga0326728, IMG submission 207602) | Lab enriched peat soil microbial communities from McLean, Ithaca, NY, United States - MB31MN | ecosystem: Environmental > Terrestrial > Soil > Wetlands > Peat | place: USA: New York... | reverse complement strand
CGGCACCCCCCACCCCGTGTTGGGCAGCCGTGCCGTGCACAAGTTCCTCACCGACGATGTGGAAGAGATGCTGGGCGGGAAATTCTTCTTCGAAGCCGACCCAGTCAAGGCTGCTGCCCAGATCATCCAGCATCTGGATCGAAAACGTGCGGAACTGAAGCTTGCGCCTCCCATGTACACCGCCAACAAGACTTGGCAGGGTGTATCGGTGGGCGCTTGAGAGAGCTATCAGCTATCAGCCGTCATCTGGTGCAGCTATCAGCTCTCAGCCGTCAGCTATCAGCAAGCCGCCATTCGCAAGGAGTTTGCTGAAGGCTGATAGCTGAGAGCTGATAGCCCGCGACGTTGGAACCAAGCCAATGCGTGTGAACCCCACTTGGGCTGCCAGCCTTGAAAAGCAGTTGCAGGAGACGCAAGAGGCGCTCCGGGGACGCGACCCTGCGGAAGTGGCCCGGTGGTCGGGCACAACGTGTGAAGTCGTAGCGGGAGAGACTCGCCTCGAGGTCCGCTTCTGGGATCGTTCCTACCTGATTGCATGGCCGGACTTGGCGGTTCGCGAGAAGGAAGGCCAGCCTTGCCCCGGGCCGTTCCAGGGCTTAATTCTTCAGTACCTCCTCCTGGCGGATGGCACGCCTTTAGAAAATGCGTGGGTCTCGCTGCGCAACCTGCCTCATGGCGCCTTCTATGAGCAGGCCTTTCAGTCCTACAGCGGAAACCTGCTGGTGAGGAGCTTTCGCGAAAACCCCGAAGATTTCCGTTCTATCGCAAAAAGACTGGGAGGAGAACCTCTGGAGATGGGGGACGCTGCGTTTCGCTTCTGGGCGCTGCCCCGAATACCCCTGGCCGTGGTCTACTGGTCAGGAGGAGGAGAGTTCCCTGACTCGGCGCAGGTCCTGTTCGACAAGTCCGCCGGCCATTACCAGCACTTGGAGATGCTGGCGCATCTCGGCGGCATGTTGTGCGAACGAATTGTTTCAGCACAGGAGAAGCATTGAATCGGCAAAGAAAAGATTCACCACAGAGGACACAGAGACCACAGAGTAGAGCAGTTCATCTCGTCCAGCAGGGATAAAGGATCAGCCTTCTTGTTCATGACGTATATTCCTTGATGCCTTTTCTCCGTGACCTCTGTGGTGAAAGCTTCTTTGGTTGCGGCCATTGGGCCGCGCAGTTAGACTAACATCATGAAAATCGCGCTCAGCGGCAAAGGCGGAGTCGGCAAAACCACATTGACGGCCTTGTTGGCCCGGCAGGCGGCTCAACGGGGACATCCGGTTTTGGTCATCGACGCCGATCCAAATCCTAACCTCCATCTGGCCCTCGGTTTTTCCTCTGCCCCGCCAGCCTTAGTCGGGATGAAGGATTTGATTGAGGAGCGTCTCGGATCGCTGGAGGGATTCTTCCGGCTCAATCCTCGCGTGGACGATATTCCGGAGCGGTTCTCTTTTGAGGACCATGGCGTTCGGCTCCTGGTGATGGGCAGTATCAGCCAGGGGGGCGGAGGCTGTGCGTGCCCGCAAAGTGCTTTCCTTCGGAACCTGCTCCAGCACGTCATGCTGGAGCGCTCAGAATGGGTGTTCATGGATTGCGAGGCTGGGCTGGAACATCTGGGGCGAGCGACGGCAAGAGGCGCAGACGCCCTCTTGATAGTGGTCGAACCCAGCCAGTCTTCCCTGGAAACAGCCCATCGAATTCAGCACTTGGCCGCAGACATCGGCCTCTCTCGCCTGTTTGTCGTGGGCAACAAGGTTCGAGATGCCGAAGAGCGAGCGCTGATCGAACAGGGCATGAGCGATCTGAAAGTCCTGGCCTGTCTTCCGGAGAGTCTTGCTCTGCGCCGGGCCTCCCGCCGTGGGATGCCGGTGCAAGATCCCGATCTCCTCGCGGCGGTCGGCAGCATCCTGGATGCCATCGAGGCGAGATCCGTGACATGACGCGTTGGCACGGGTGGCGCAGACATTGCCTTTTATGTCTGCGCCACGCATGGTTAGCTTGGACTGCTCGGGGTCGCCGACATGAAGATCGATGTCGGCGCCACCCGCGTTGACTTTCAGTAGCGCGCGCACAAAGCAAGAAGGAGGTGGCAATCGATGTCAGGTTCCAGCAAACCTAGGCTTACTACCCCACTAGTTCGTGACCATGGCCAATTGCGGCCCGCAAGCTGGGAAGAAGCCCTTGACCGCACTGCCGCTGGCTTTCGCGGCACGTTGGAGAAATACGGCCCGAAGGCTTTCGGCGTATTCAGTTGCTCGAAGACCACGAATGAGCTGAATTTCCTGGCCCAGAAATTTGCCCGGGTGGTCATGGGCACGAACAACGTTGACAGTTGCAACCGTACTTGACACGCGCCCAGCGTCGTCGGTCTGGCGGCGGTTTTTGGTTCGGGTGGTGCAACTAGTTCCTATCGCGAGATCGAGGATACGGACCTCATCCTGCTCTGGGGGTCGAACGCGCGTGAGGCCCATCCTCTCATCTTTCACCACGTACTGAAGGGAATTCGCAAGGGCGCCCGGCTCTGGGTGGTCGATCCACGCCGAAGCGATTCGGCGCGTTGGGCGGATGTGTGGCTCGGGCTCGACGTGGGCTCGGACATCGTCTTGGCCAATGCCGTCGGCCGGGAAATCATCGCTTCGGGACTCGAGAACCAGACCTTTATCAAGCGGGCCACAGCCGGGTTTGAAGCCTATCGGGCGCATGTCGAACGCTTCACTCTCGAGTACGCGGAGCACATGACCGGCGTGCCGGCGACTCTGATTCGCGATCTCGCTCATGCCTACGCGCGCGCCCATCGGGCGCAGTTGTGCTGGACGCTGGGCATCACCGAGCACCATAACGCCGTTGATAATGTGCTCTCGTTGATCAACCTGGCCTTGCTCACGGGGCATGTGGGCCGATACGGTTCTGGCATTAATCCTCTTCGGGGACAGAACAATGTGCAGGGCGGGGGCGACATGGGCGCCTTGCCCGACCGATTACCCGGATTCCAACACGTCGAGAACGACGAACTACGCCAGAAGTTCGAAAGCGCCTGGAGCGTGAAGATACCTCCAAAACGAGGGCTGAATCTGAGCGGGATGTTCCAGGCCATGGAGCGTGGCGAATTGAAGACAGTGTATTGCCTGGGCGAGAATCCCGTTCACTCGGAGGCCGACCAGCACCGTTGTGAGCGCTTGCTGAGCGGATTGGACTTCTTCGTCGTGCAAGACATCTTCCTGACCGCGACCGCCGAGCTGGCGCATGTGGTGTTGCCCGCCGCAGCAGGCTGGTGCGAGTCGGAGGGGACAGTCACTAACAGCGAGCGGCGGGTTCAGCGAGTCCGCAAGGCCGTCGAGCCACCTCCGGGCGCGCGAGACGATATGGACATCGTTTGCGAGCTTGCCAAGCGCCTGGGACACGATTGGGGTCGTCCCCGCGCGGAAGATGTCTGGAACGAGCTTCGGCAGCTTAGCCCGATGCATGCAGGGATGAGCTACGACCGTCTGGAAGCCTTGGGCGGAATCCAGTGGCCTTGTTATGACGAGTCCCATCCGGGCGAGATGTTCCTCCACAGCCGCCTCTGGCAGGAGCCGCTTGAAGGGCCGAGGGCACAGTTCAGCGTGGTTGAATTTGATCCACCGGTTGACGTTCTTGATGAGAACTACCCGATCCGGCTGACCACCGGACGGCGTCTGGATAGCTACAACACCGGAGTTCAGACCGCCAGTTATCGTTCGCCCCTGCGCCGGCAGGAGGCGCTCGATCTTTCCCCCGAGGACGGGGCCAAGTACGCCGTCGCCGATGGAGAACGCGTCCGCATTAGCTCACGCCGGGGGGCAGTGGAGGCCTGTGTTCGATATGACACCTCGCTGCGGCCTGGCCTTGCCTTCCTCTCTTACAACCAGCCGGACGAGGTGCCGACTAACTTCCTGACTATTGATGCTGTGGATTCGAAGTCGGGCACGTCTGAATACAAGGCTGCGGCCATCCGTATTGATAAACTCCCGGCTTTGGAGGTGGGGTCACGGTAGCACGACCGGGTACTGGTGTCATTTGCGAGACATGGGCATTGCAACTCGCAGTCATTCCCGCGAAAGCGGGAATCCACTGTGCAAACGTTCGGAAACGTGCCGCCGACGGAGTGGATTCCCGCTTTCGCGGGAATGACTGGCGTAAGGAAGGAGACCAAATTGGATATTCACGTGACCGCAGAGCAGCCGACGCTCGAAGAGCGTGAGGCCGTCGATTCGGTCTTGGGGAAGGCTGAGTCAGGATGGTCGGGTGGCGAGCGGCACATCGAACTGGAGGGGCGATTCGCGTTAGGAGGGCACACTGACCGGGCGCGCCGTCACCTGTTGCTTCCGGTTCTGCATGCCATCCAGAAGCGGGTGGGCTGGATCAGTCCCGGTGCGCTGAACTATGTCAGCGCGAGGCTCGACATCCCGCCGGCTGAGGCGTTCGGCGTCGCCAGCTTTTACAGCTTGTTTTCGACTGCGCCACGCCCGCCCCGGGTCCTCCATGTTTGCGATGACATCGCTTGCCAGACTCGAGGCGCCGAACATCTGTGCAAGAATTTGGAGCGGGCGCTGGGTCCTGCTGGGTCACCCGGCCCGGATGGGAAAACAACCTGGTTGCGCACCTCCTGTCTGGGATTGTGCGAGCGAGCGCCGGCAGCTTTATTGTCGGTCGCAGGAGAGCGGCCGTGGGAAAAGGTCATTGCCCCGGCGGAAGCCACGACCCTCATCGACGTTCTGTGCGGTGAGAAACAGGAACCCGTCGAGACCACGCCGGACTCCTTTCGCGCGGAGATTTCGGTGCCGCAGGCAGGCCAGCCAGGACTCCGGCTGTTGCGCCGTATCGGCCGCAGCGATCCCGGAAGCCTGGACGATTATCGGGCACGTGGTGGTTACGAGGCGTTGCGTGCGGCGTTGACAATGGGTTGGGAGTGGGTGGTGCGCGAAGTGGTTGCCTCCAAGCTCGTCGGCCGCGGTGGCGCCGCGTTTCCGGCCGGGAGAAAATGGGACCCGGCGAATCGTCCGCGTTATCTGGTGTGCAATGCAGATGAGTCCGAGCCGGGTACGTTTAAAGACCGCATCGTGATGGAGGGCGATCCTTTCGCGCTCATCGAAGCGATGACCATCGCAGGGTTCGCGACCGGCTGCGAGCAAAGCTACCTCTACGTCCGAGGCGAATATCCCCTGGCCGCCGAGCGGCTGTCACAGGCTATCGAGATTGCCCACCGACGAGGCTTCCTGGGCAGCAATATTCTCGGCCAAGGCCTTCGTTTCGACATACAGATGTACAAGGGCGCTGGAGCCTACATCTGCGGCGAAGAGACCGCGCTTTTTAATTCCATCGAGGGTTACAGAGGGGAACCCCGCAGCAAACCGCCCTTCCCGACCCAGGCCGGACTCTTCGGAAAACCCACCGTGGTGAACAACGTCGAGACGCTGATCAATGTACTCGAGATCGTGCAGGAAGGGAGTGAAGGGTTCGCGGCGGTGGGCACACCCAGCTCGACGGGCTCCAAGCTCTTTTGCGTCTCGGGCCACGTAGTCCGACCGGGTGTGTATGAAGCTCCGTTCGGGACAACTCTGAGGGAAATCATCGAACTCGCCGGCGGAGTCGCTGGAAGCGGGCGTCTTCAGGCCGTGCTGCTGGGTGGTGCGGCGGGCACCGTGGTGTCGCCGCAAGAACTCGACACGCCGCTCACCTTTGAAGGCACGCGGGCCATCGGCGCCGCGCTCGGCTCCGGCGTGGTTATGCTATTTGACGATACCATCGACCTGCGGAAGATCCTGCTGCGCATCGCAGCATTCTTCCGCGATGAATCTTGCGGCCAGTGCGTTCCTTGCCGCATCGGCGCGGTAAGGCAGGAGGAGGCGCTCGAGCGCCTGATCAGCAGCCATCCGCTCGGCTCGGTGGATGAAGAGCTCTTGCGCTTGAGCGAGATAGGCCAGGTGATGCGGGACAGCTCGATTTGCGGGTTAGGGCAAACGGCTTCCAGCGCTGTGGAGTCAGCTTTGCGCCGTTGGCAGTTGTTCCAGCAGCCGACTCCTTAGACGTTGTCATGGAATAACTGTTCCATCCTGCAGAGCGGGACCGAAGAGCCCCCTCACCCCCGTCCCCTCTCCCCCAAGGGGGCGAGGGGGGAGTTAATTCGAATTTATTGCCCTCTCCCCTGTGGGGGAGAGGGGAGGGTTGACTTGAATTTACTACCCTCCCCCCCTTGGGGAGAGGGTGGTCCTGCCCTGCGGGGGCGCGTGAGGGGGTCGAAAAGCGGACGATGTAACAGTTATTTCGTGACAGCCCCTTAGCGCTTTCAAAGGAATCGAGGAGCAAATCCCATGACCGACCAACCAAGGCAGGATACGACGGCGTCAGCCCTTCCACCTCATCCTATGCCGGGTATCATACCTATGCCGCCCGGTCCGCTACCGGTGATCCCGCTTGCTCCGCGGCGGAAAAGGGTGGACCTTAGCATCGACGGCCGCAAAGTTTCGGTTCCTGAAGGAACGACTCTTCTCGAAGCGACTCGGCAGCTTGGGATCGACATGCCGACTCTCTGCTTTCTCGAGACTCTCACCCCGGTCAATGTGTGCCGAATTTGCGTGGTTGAGGTCGAGGGCTCGCGTCCGCTTGTTCCTGCCTGTTCGCGCAAAGTGGAGCCGGGGATGGTAGTGAGAACGGACACGGAGCGGGTGCGGCTCAGTCGACGGCTGGTCCTGGAGTTCCTGGGCTCGTCCATCGACATCTCGACGGTGCCCCAGATCCAGGCGTATATGGTCCAGTACGGCGCTCACCCGGAGAGATTCGGTCCTTGCGCTGCGCCACGGGCTGATCGGGATGCGGCGCTCCCGGGGTGCCACACCCCGACCGATGGATCGCATGCCGCTACAGTGGCGCAGCCGGTCAAGATCGACAACGAGCTCTACCTGCGCGACTACAGCAAGTGCATTCTTTGCTATAAGTGCGTCCAGGCCTGTGGCAAGGAAGCTCAGAACACGTTTGCCATTGCCGTCGCTGGCAGGGGCTTCGACGCGCGCATTTCGACTGAATATGCTGTGCCGTTGCCGGAGTCCGCCTGTGTATACTGCGGCAACTGCATCGGAGTGTGCCCCACGGGGGCGCTCATGTTTTCGAGTGAATATGAAATGCGCCAAGCCGGAACATGGGATGAATCGAGGCAGACCAGCACCGATACCATCTGCCCTTACTGCGGGGTGGGGTGCACCATTAGACTTCACGTTCAAGATAACAGGATCGTCAAAGCCACCTCGCCCTTGGACCACGACATCACAAGGGGAAACCTCTGTATCAAAGGACGCTTCGGCTGGGAGTATGTACACAGTCCCACCGGCGAGGCCGAAGCGCACGCCTGAAGGCGGACCTCCGCATCCTGCGCCGCCCTGATGAATGCCACCCATGCCGAGTATCCTTATGCCGTAGTGTTCCACCGAGAATTTCGCCCATGGTTTGGCCTCAAGGCGTGATAGGATTGTGTTTTCGTATAGTCATCCGCCACGCTTGTCGAGTGCCGATCCCTTGATGCGGACCCACCCGAAGAACTGGAAGTTATTCCCTTGAAGGCTCGATCGACCCAAACAATGACACACCTCCGGAGGTATGCGGCCAGTTTGCTGCTGGCTATGTTTCTCGGGACGGTTTATGCCGCGCCGCAAACGGCCTCCTGGCACGGAACAATCCGCAACGCCCAGGGGGACGCGTTGCCAGGTGCGCAGGTCGAACTGCGAGCCGTGGAGGGCGACCGTGTTGTTTACGCCACCGCCGACTCGAACGGCGCCTTCACTTTCAACGCCATAACAGCCGGCAGTTATCACGTCTCTGTGCATTGGCAGCAAGAAGCTTTAAGAAGCGAGCCGCCCCTGGAAATCCGCGCAGGGGAGAATGTTGCGATGTGGCTCGACATCTCGCCGGATGGCCGGCGGCTGCTCTTGCGCGCCAAGGGGCATTCAGGTTCGAGCCCCTCGGCAGAAGGGACTGAGCTCAACGAGGTTGCTACCGCTGGCCCGCATGGAAGCGGTGGGGAGAGGTTGTCGAGCAAAGAAGTCTCGAGCCTGCCGCTCAACCAGCGCGATTTCAGCCAACTGCTTCTGCTCGCGGGCGGCACCCAAACCGACACCAACGGTTCCTCGAACTTTACCCAGCAGTTTGCCGTCAATGGCCAGCGGGGAACGACCGCCGTCTTCGCCATGGATGGCATCTTCATCAGCGACCCCGAAATGGGCGGCGCGACCTTCTCGAACTTTAATGTGGAAGCAATCCAGGAGATTCGTTCCAACTCAGGGGTGATGCCGGCGGAGATCGGCGCAGGGGCAGCGTCCTACACTGATGTTATCACCAAGTCAGGCACGTCGGCGGTCCACGGGGCAGTCTTCTCGTTCGTGCGCAACGCCGCCTTTGATGCGCGCAACTTCTTTGACCGGCGCTCGCTGGCTCAGCCCGGGCGCATTCCACCCTTCGCCCGCAATGAGTTCGGTTTCACCAATGGAGGGCCGGTGGTGTGGCCGGGTCTTTACGACGGCCGCGGTCGAACCTTTTATTTCGGCCAGTACCAGGGTTTCCGTCAGGTGTTGGGAACCACCCAGGTCTTTCCGGTCCCCACCCTCGCCGAACGCCAGGGTTTCGACAGCAGCGCTTACCCCGGCGACACGCTGCTGGTTCCGGTCAATCCTCAGGTTGCGCAAGTGCTGGCGCGTTACCCCTTGCCAGACGATCCCCAGGGATCCTACGGCGCGCGCACCTATGCCATTTCTTCCAGGGTCGTGACCAACAGCGACCAGTTCTCAATCCGCATTGACCACCGCATTTCGGACCAGGCGCAATTCTTTGCCCGCTTCAATTTCGACAACCTCACTGGGCCGACAACCAACCCGGCTCAAACGGCACTCGACCCCAGCTTTGGGGTGACCTTTTTCAACCACCAGCGCAACCTTGGGCTGAGTTACAGCCGTACCGTATCGCCGCAGATGACCTCCGAGTCGTCCTTTGGGTTCATTCGCACTACTCCCAATTATCCCCCGCTCAATCAGACCCAGCCCGGAATGAACTTTGCCGACGGTTTGTACGAGTCGTTCAACTCCGCGGCGGGGTCACTCATGGGGGCTTTTGCGAACCTTTTCCAGGCCCGCCAGGATTTCACTTACCTGCATGGCAAGCACACTTTCAAGTGGGGCGCCGAGGCGCGCTTCAACCGCGACACAACGCTTTTCGGGATGAGCCCCAATGGCGCCTATACGTTCGGGGGTGGGCCTGCCTACGCGCTCGAGGACGTACCTTCCTTGAGCGGCGCCCACGACATTCATATCGGAGACCAACTGCCGGATACGCTGACCAGCTTCCTGACCGGCGCCCCACACTCTTACACGATCTCCGTCGCTCCACCCATGTTCGCCCAAGGGAGCCGCATCGGAGAAGTGGCGGTACGGCGTGAGGCCTATAATTTCTACTTTCAGGATGCCTGGAAGATTTCTTCTCGCCTGATGTTCAGCTACGGCCTGCGCTACGAAGTGACGACTCGCCTTCATGCCGGCCACAAACTTACCGCGGGGTCGATCTTTGTCGGGCCTGACGGGAGTCCCGCCCGTTCCTGGGACTCTGACGCACAACTCAAGTTCTTGGTAAACCCACAACCGCCCTACAGCTTCGATTGGCACGGCTGGGGCCCGCGACTGTCACTCGATTGGAATGCCACCGATAAGACCGTTCTTCACGCCGGAGGGGCTATCACCACCGTGCTGATGAATCTCTGGTTGGACAACGCCATGACGGGCGGCACACCGTTTGTGGTCACTCCGCTAGTCATTGCCATGCCCGGGACGCCGGTCCCCTTCGCGAACCAGGTAACTACCCTGAAACTCCCGGTGATGCTCACTCCCGAGGGGCAGCCCGTATTTGCGCCCGGCCAGCCCACCGATAACGTGGCCCCCAATACCGAACTTGATGTGGTGCGATTGGCCGAGGATTTGGCCGCAGAAGCCCCCGGACAGCCGTTTCGTCCCTACCCGCTGTTCGGCATGGCCCAGGATTTCCGCAACGGTTACATCCAGACCTACACGGCAGGCCTGGAGCACAAATTCGGAGATCTGAAGTTGAGCGCTTCCTACGTGGGGACCGCCGGGGTGAAGCTTGCCGACCTGGTTAATGTCAATGGCTACGGTGGCGCCGTCGTCGGCTTTGCGCCCTTGACGCGTTTTGACGCGACAGGGCAAGCGGTGGGCGGGGTTGGTCCCGTCACCCTCATGACCACGCGCTCCCATTCCACCTACCATTCCCTCCAGGCCGGCTTGTCCAAGACCTCTTCCCGTGCGGGGCTGGGTTTCCAGGCGAACTACGCCTGGTCGAAATCGCTCGACGATTCAAGTACCCCATTGCCGGGGTTCTTTGCCTCGGGCTCCAACGCCATCCTCCAGACGACGCCGCAGGATCCGCGCAATCCCGGTGCTGAAAAAGGCCCCTCCATCTTCGACATCACGCACGCGGTCTCCTTCAGCCTCATCCAGGAACTACCCTTCGACCGCATTGGGTTTTTGCGGCCACTGGGGCGGAAGGTGACTTCCGGCTGGCAGTTTCTGAACATCACAACGCTCGCCAGCGGCCTGCCCTTCTCGGTTTACTCGGGGGTACAACAAACCGGCATTGGCGTGAACAGCGCCGACCGGCCGGACCAAGTGGGGCGCCCGGTTTTCTCCACGGGCCGCACAATCCGTGAGGACTATTTCGGCCTCGGCGACGCGAACCCGTCGTTCTTTTCCATCCCCATCCATCTGCCGGGAGGGACAGGTCCCAACCAGGGAAGGTTCGGGACGCTTGGTCGCGATACCTTTCGGGGGCCCGGCCTTCACAACTTCGACGTGGCGCTGACCAAGGATACGGAGCTTGTCCACGGCAGCGGGCGTGAACCCGTCACGCTCCAGTTTCGCGCCGAGTTTTTCAATGTTTTTAACTTGGTTAACTTTGGACTGCCTTCCAACGTCTTGGTCGGGTCGGGCTTCGGCATCATCAGCCAAACCGCCGCGCCCTCGCGCCAGATCCAGGTCTCCCTCAAGCTGCTCTATTGAATTGAAGTGGGGCTCTTGGATACACGAGCCTCTGCGGACACCACTGCCTTAACCACGCATCCACGGGACCTGGCGCCTGGTTACCGCCGCACCCGCCGTTTCTGTTGCCGGAGGCTGGCCCAACTTGCGCAGTCGAGAATTTTAGTGCAGCGTGTCTAACGCTTCTTTACATTTGGCGACTGCGGTCGCCTGCCTCAGAGCGCAGCTCTGCGCCCAGCGGATTTCCAATGCCTGGAGACGTCAAATTCCAAGCTCGTGTAGCCCCCCTTGAACTCGCTCACCTCCTGCCGTCTTTCGATTCGCAAATTCCGGTTCGCTGCCCCACAAAAGGCGGTTTCTTGGCCCCTTTTGGGGTTAGATTTGGGTTCGTTTGCACTCAAAAACCAGTTCGTTTTTAGCGTTTTGAAAAGCTAATTCCTTTGTTTGCACTAGGTCGGTAGGTTCGTTTCGCAAAAATAACATCTTTTTACCATTTCCCTGCCTTTTTCCCCCTTGCCGGGTCCCTTTCGCCTTCCCTTGCCGCCGCTTGCCGGCGCTCTCTCGCGACAACGCTGATAGGCTACCGCTAGTGGGTGGGCGTGTCAAGAGAAAAGTGCAGGAGACAAAAAGGCGGGTAGCGAGTGTCAGGGGGCGCGTTACGGGGGCCTGTGAAAGTAAGGATATTTACGACGCACTGCACTAGCGAGATGAAGGTCACTCTGGGCGGCATACCGGCGACGAACTTCTCTTTGGCGTTGAAGGGAACCTACAAGAACGGCGGCGAAGAGAAGAAGACCAACACGCTCTGGATCCGCGAACACATCGTCCGCAACCCTGCCGACTACCCCAAAACCTCCACTGTGGGGAGACCTCGTATTCTTCTCGTGATCCACTAGAACCGTGCGAGGTTGGATTGGGAAACCCAGGCTCCAAGGGGCGCTCCCGGTGAGCGATCACTCCGAACTAACACCGGTGTGGGGTCGCCAGGCGCAGCCTCGCGCGGTCTTGTGATTTGAGTCGTGCGAAATGCGCTTCAAAGACGGGGAGCGCCCATGCAGAGCCTCGCTAGGGTCGGATGCTCAAAGATGGTGGCGTTGATTAGAGCTGAGATTGTGGCCTTGACGTCTAAAAGCTCTTCATACCTGCTTTCAGGTCCCCCACTCCAGAGGAGCTTCACCTCATCAAGAGCTTTCTTTTCCATTTCCTTCGAATGCATGCTGTACAACTCGTGCTTCAAATACTCGGTCACAGAGTCGAATTCGTCCTGGTCAAGCCACATTCCGTGGCATTGCGGACACCAGTCAATAACAATCGACGATTTCCCAAAAAGGGCAGAAACCATCTTGACGTTCTTGCATTTAGGACATGCACGCTTAGTTGCCACTGCGCTTGTTTTATCGATGTTGTTGATTTCATCATTGAGCCAGCGCATTGACCCGTGCTCGACCTTATTCTTCAGTCTTCGCAATTCATCCTTGAACAACCAAATCCCCTTGCAGGCCGGACAGCCTTCAAATCTCATCGAGAACACGGTGTACTCATCAAGGGGCTTCCCGCAGCCGGGGCACTGGTCAGCCGTGGTCCTCTCCAGCTTAGCGCCCTTGATCGGGAGCGCTTGCACCTGCGTATCAGTCTCGCTGCTTTTTCTTTTGATCCGCTTATACCAATAGGGGACATGCACATTGTTCACGAAATCAGAAAATCCCTTTCCGCTTACCGGCATAATTTTCGCCAGTTCCTTGTCAATTAGGTCGAGCTCGCCACCATCAAGCCAAAAGCCACCGCAGTCCCCACAATGGTAGAGGACAATATCCGTAGAGTTCAGAAATCGTACTCGATACAAATTGGAGTTGTCGCATCGAGGGCACTTCCGTATCTGCATCTCGGGCGCTTCGATCGGGTCCTGTGAGCAGTATTCGATGCTTCCTTCCACTTGAAACGCCATCTTGTCCAGCTCGCCTTTATCCAACCAGAGGCTTCCGCACTTCTCACACATGTCGTAAGAGACGAGATTGTTTTTCGTGCTCACCTGAATGTTCATCATCTCGGTGCCACAATTTAGACATCTCATTTCGCCCTATCTCCGCAAAACTGATTTAAGAACGCATCGACAAAGGTCTTGTCCTTCTTGATCTGGCCGCCACAGATCCGGCGATTCGGTTGTTAGCCTCGGTCACATCTTTGACGGCCTGTTTGTTCAAATCGGCAATGTGGATGCGTGCTCCGTCAGCAGCGAAAGCTTTGGCACGCGACGTCCGCGGCATTCGCAAGTCGATTAGGCTAAATTGTCCTAGCTGGCCTTGAGCTTCTGGATTTCCTGCGTCAAAGCCGGGACGATTTCGAAAAGATCTCCCACAATACCGTAAGTTGCGACCTCGAAAATCGGCGCTTCCTTGTCTTTGTTGACGGCCACAACCGTATGCGAGCCCTTCATTCCCACCATGTGCTGGATAGCGCCTGAGATTCCCAGCGCAATGTAGAGTTTGGGGGCCACGGTTTGCCCCGAACTGCCGACTTGACGGTCCATGGGCAGCCATCCGCTATCGCAGATCGGACGGGAGGCGCCGATTTCGGCGCCCAGTGCTTCCGCCAGCTTCTTGGCCAGTTCGAGGTTTTCAGGAGCCTTGATGCCGCGCCCTACCGCAACGATGATCTCCGACTGCGACAGGTCCACGGCCTGCTTGGCCTCACGAAAACGCTCACCGGGCCTGGTCCGGATGGTGTCTGCTGAAAGAGTGGTTGGGACCGATGTGATTTTGGCGGAAGCCGTCCCGCGTCGCACAGAGTCCTCTCGGAAGGCTGCGGCCTGGAAAGAGACGAAATGCGGCGGCTCCCCGGCAAACTCCACATCGGCAGCAAATTTCCCCTGGAAAACCTGCCGCACGAAG
>Ga0326728_10018159_pt1 | contig 13924 bp, 8 predicted proteins | sample MB3enrmetagenome_FD_207602 | JGI IMG/M metagenome (GOLD analysis project Ga0326728, IMG submission 207602) | Lab enriched peat soil microbial communities from McLean, Ithaca, NY, United States - MB31MN | ecosystem: Environmental > Terrestrial > Soil > Wetlands > Peat | place: USA: New York... | reverse complement strand
AAACCAGTTCGATGGGACGACACAAGAAATGCATCTGCCCCGAATGCTCGTAGGCAGCGCCTGGCTCGGCCAGAATTCAAATCCCGACTCACCGACAGCAGTCGTCGACGAGGTTGGAGGACTGGTCGGCGCAACCGTGACAATTTTCCAGAGAATGGACGAAGAGGGCGACATGATCCGCGCCGCCACAAATGTCCTGACCTCGGACGTGCGGAGGGCCATAGGAACCTTCATCCCTGTTCTCAATTCCGACGGGACGCCAAACCCCGTCATCGCTACAATCCTCCGTGGCGAGACCTACCGAGGCCGCGCCTTCGTTGTCAATGCATTCTACTTAACCGCCTACGAGCCTCTCAAGGACAGTGCAGGGCGCATCATTGGGATGCTTTACGTCGGTGTTAAGCAGGAAAGCGCGGAGTCGAGGATCCGCCAGGCGATCCTTTCGATCACGCTGGGAAAGACCGGCTATGTCTATGTGCTTGCCGGCAGTGGAGAAAATCGCGGGCGCTATGTCATTTCGCAGCACGCCGCTCGCGATAGAGAGGATATCTGGGACCAGATGGATAGCGATGGGCGCTTCGTTATTCGCGAGGTTATCACAAAGGCAATCGCCCTCAATCCCGGTACCATGGGCACAATTCGATATCGTTGGCAGAATCCAGGCGAGTTAGGGCCCCGTTGGAAGATTGTCAGGCTTGCCTACTATGAACCTTGGGACTGGGTTATCGGAGTTAGCGTCTACGAGGATGAGCTCCAAGTGTACCGTTCCGTCCTTGAAGCCGGACGGACGCGCATGACTTCGACGATGGCGCTTGCGGGTCTGGGATTGTCATTTCTCGTCGTGCTCGTGGGTGTCGCGGTCGCCCGAAGCATTGCCGCCCCCGTCCGTCGCATGACCCGCGCGGTCGAGACGATGATGGATGGCTCCCCGGCGTCGAGGGCAACTGGCCGAATGCGGGATGATATCAGCATCCTCTCCGCCACATTTGACCTTATGACACGGAAGATTCGTGAGACACTGGAGGGCTTAAAAGAGAGCGAATCGAAGTATCGCAGCATTTTCGAGAATGCCCTCGAAGGAATGTTCCAAACATCGTTCGAGGGCAGCGTCCTCCAGACCAATCCATCGATGGCGCGTATCCTCGGATACGATTCTCCGGTCGAAGCAATAGCGACCTTGACGGATATCAGGAGCCAACTCTACGTCCACGGCGAAGACCGTGACGATCTCGTCGCCGAGTTGCGCGAACATGGAGAGGCGCTCGGACGAGAGGCGCTTTTTCGCCGCAAGGATGGAAGCGAGATTTGGGTATCTTTCAGCACACGAACAGTCAGCGACTCCTCGGGCACTCCAATCTATATCCAGGGCTTCCTCACCGATATCAGTGCCCGCAAACGGGCGGAAGAAGAGCTCAAGAAATCCAAGGAGCATCTCGAGGAGCTCGTTTCTGAGCGAACCGAGGAACTCGTTGCGGCCAAGGAAATTGCCGAAGCAGCGAGCCGCGCCAAGAGTGAGTTCCTTGCAAATATGAGCCACGAACTACGAACGCCCTTAAACGCAATTCTCGGCTACGCCCAGATTATAAAGCGTGGTGGTGGGCTCGATCCCTCACTCGATTCCGCGGTGAACATAATTGGGCAAAGTGGGGAATATCTTCTCACTCTCATCAACGATATCCTCGATATATCGCGGATCGAAGCGAATCGCCTCGTGCTTAGCCCGAAAGACTTCGGGCTAGCCTCATTCCTCAGGGGTATCGCCGGTATCGCGGCCATGCGGGCCGAACGAAGGGGAATTGATTTCGTCTTCCTACCAGGCGAAACTTTGCCCGCAGCCGTCGAGGCCGACGAGACGCGTCTTAGGCAGATACTCCTCAATCTCATTGGAAATGCAATTAAGTACACCGAACAGGGTACGGTACGGTTTTCGGTTTCCGCATCGTCATCCGTAAGTGGTGCACACGTGCAAGACCTCTCCGCAGTAGCATCGCCGGGAACTGTTCGGCTCCATTTCGAGATCGCGGATACTGGCATCGGCATTTCAAATGGAGACCTCGAACGGATATTCGAGCCCTTTGTCCAAGTGAGCGCCGACCACTACAGCACGCAAGGGGTTGGCCTAGGTCTTCCGATCAGCAGAGCCCTCGTCCGCGCAATGGGCGGCGATATCTCGGTCAGGAGCGAGTTGGGGAAGGGAAGTGTATTTCTGTTCGAGCTTGAGTTGCCCATTGGCGAGCTAGCGGCAAGCACGGAGGGTGGATGGGATGCCGGTATCATCGGTTACGAGGGATCGCGTCGCCGAATCCTTGTCGCTGACGACCATGCGGACAACCGTGCCGTGCTCCGCGACATCTTGACGCCGCTCGGGTTCCTTCTTTCCGAGGCATCCGACGGGGAGGAAGCGGTTAAAGAAGCGCTCGAAGTCCACCCGGATCTCGTCCTTATGGACCTCCGCATGCCGGTAGTAAGCGGCGCAGAAGCGGCAAAGCGCATACGCGAGATGCCAGAGCTGGCGGGGATCGTAATCATCGCGGTCTCGGCGAGCGTCTACGAGGAGGATGTAAAGCGGAGCGCGCTAGCCGGTTGCGACGGATTTGTACGGAAGCCTGTGAAGATAGAAGACCTACTCTCGGCCATCGAGACAGGGCTTTCCCTAACCTGGATTCGAGGCGGCAACGCGACTGTATCTCAGCCCCCTGATGGCGCGGAAATAACTTTACCAAACCCTGATACCCCCGCGGCCGGCCTGATGCCCGAAGGGATTCCTGAGGAAGCTTTGCGCGAACTCTTCGAATTCGCAAAGAGGGGCGATATGCAATCGATCGTTCGATGGGCGGACACTGAGGAGCGCGACGATCCTACTCGCCTTCCCTTCACGTCGAGACTTCGCACTCTTGCGAGAAGCTTTAGGGCAAAGGCCATTCTGGCGCTTATCGAAGAGTTGACGGGGGGTGGCAGATGACGGACCGATCCGCGAACGAGGCATCGCCGAGGCGGCAGGCCGTCCTCGTTATTGACGACGACGAAAGGAATCTCGCCATCCTCTCCGAATACTTGAAAGACATCGATCTAACGATCCTCGTTGCGGAGGACGGGGAGAGCGGATTAGCGCGCGCCCACTATGCCCGCCCCGACCTCATCCTTCTCGACGTCCTCCTGCCTGGGATGGATGGCTATGGGATATGTCGGCGACTTAAGGCGGATCCGACGACCGCGGACATACCTATCATCTTCATGACGGCGCTTACCGAAATAGAGTTCAAGGTCAAGGGATTCGAGGCTGGGGGCGTGGACTACGTGACCAAACCCTTCCAACGTGAAGAGGTCCTGGCCCGTGTCGGAGTCCACATTAGGATCGCCACGCTCACACAGAATCTCCGAGAAGCGAATGACCTTCTCGAGCAACGCGTCGAGGAGCGAACGTTGGAACTCGCCGCCGCGAATCGTGCGCTCGCGATCGACATTGAAAGGCGCGTACGCGATGAGGAGCACCTTCGGGGGCTCCTTGAAGAGAAGAGTGCCCTCCTCAGGGAAATCCACCATCGCGTCAAGAACAACCTCCAGGTAATTGCCAGTATCCTGAACCTCCAGGCGAATTACGTCTCTGATCCCACGGCAATCGAGATGTTCAAGAGATGTCAGGGTCGGATTGCCTCGATGGCTCTTGTTCATGAGGAACTGTACTACTCACAGGACCTCGCAAGCATAGATTTTCGGAGCTACGTCGACGAACTTCTTGCGGGGAAAGGCCAGAGCTCTGTGGACGGAGGAGCGATCGAATTCTCAAACGAGGTCTCTGGAGTTCGCCTTCCCATCGAGAGTGCGGTGCCCTGTGGTCTCGTGCTCGATGAACTTGTGACGAACGCTCTCCAGCACGCATTCCCGTCAGGATGGGAAGGGAAGCATTGTCTGACGATCGCGATGGAAAGCGTGAGAGGACACAATACTCTCGTCGTCGCCGATACCGGTATTGGACTCCCCGTCGGCTTCGATCCCGCAGGGGCGAAGACGTTCGGCATGCAGCTCGCCTGTACGGCGGTGCAACAGTTGCGCGGGACTATCGCTGTGGAGCCAGGGCCTGGAGCTCGATTCAAGATAGAATTCCCCGGCGAGTCCGGTCTCGAATACTAGGCCGCTTATGACTCCGAGAGAAGGGAGGTGAAGAAGGTAGCGGCAGCCTGGCAATTTTAGTATAAACTTATACAGCAATTCAATTCCTGGAACGTTTTACTTCACGGTTACTACCAGCAATACTACATCGACTGTCGCAACCTTGACGATTTTCGCAGCGGTGGTGGCATCGGGGGGACAGTAATTTACCCCGTGAGCACGACAAGTGGGCCGCGGGAACCCCCTTGACTGTGTCTTGGAGGTCCTCCTCAGGGAATAAGGCTATACGGGCACTTGGGTTCCAACGTTGGCCACGGAGGCAGGCCCAAAATCATCTAAAATTGGGAGATCATATTCCTCGCAAAGCATTGCCAATCCTTGAATTGCGCGAATTCCCATGGGACTTTTGTGACGTTTGGTTAAACACACCCAAAATCGAGAAATTGCAGAGGGCTGGCTGATGACTAACCGAGTTATCGGACAGCCTGAATTCCTTATATGGGCTCAGGTATAAGAAATAGTCAGTAGGTATGCAAAAAAGTCACGCCAGTGGATTCGCAGATGCCATGTTTTTACGTTGTTAAATAATCTATAATTCATAAAAAGGTTTATAGACAGCCTGCCTTCGTTTAGATAGATTCTTTCATAATGAAGTTCTCGAAGTTGGCAATTACTTGTATGTGTTTTTTTGCTTTGTCTGAACTTTGGGCGCAGGAGACGATGACCAATCCCGTCCCGGTAGCTGCTAATATTGATACTTCCGCGCCGACTGGCCAGAAGACACTGTCTCTCCAGGAAACCATCGACGTGGCGCTGTCGAAGGGCGACAGCAATGCCATCCTCCAGAAGAACCTGTCCATTAGCATGTCCCAGTATAAAGAGATCGTAGCCCAGAACTCGTTCTCTTTGAATGCGTCATTAGGGGATACGGCTTACGATGGTTTCGGCAATACATCGCTGCTCAACAGTTATCAGTCCTTCTCTCCGTATTACCCGGCTGCAGTGGGGGCAGGTTATAATAGTTTTAGCTCCACCGTCGGCAATCTCGATCTCCTCGGTGCTAAAATCCTGAATGAAAGCCCGACCTATCCGAGCATGGACGGGACCGTGATCCCTCAGACGGTCTCTGGCAGCCTCGCGCTCAAGGGGCCGTCTACGACCGTAAGCCTCATCGGAGATCAATACCTTTCTTTAGGCAGCTCTCCCTTTGCCGAGAGCCAAAGCGTGGTAGGCCTCAATCTTAGTCAGACCGTCTGGGACGGGTATCCGGGCGGAATCCCAAAGGCCACGGTCCAGAAGGGGCTGCTCAGTCTCCAGTCCGACGAACTCTCCGCAGATGCGAACAAGTTGACCCTGATCTATCAGGTCAAACAGGCGTATTTTACGATGCTCAACGCCCAGCGCAGTTTGGCCATGTTTCAGCAAAATCTCGAGCGCCAGAAATCGGCATTGGACCAGGAGCAAACGCTTTACGATATGCAGCAGGCTGCGGCAGTGGACCTCCAGACGGCCAAGATCAACGCCAAGAGCGCCGAGATAGACTTGGAGAACGGCACCATAAACCTGACCTTGGCGCGAAAGACCCTCGCCAACCTCGTGGGCATTTCCCCTGACGATAATTTCACCGTGGTCGAGACTGAAGACCCCCAGGTATCGGTCACCACGCTTCAAGATGCGATCGCTATCGGCCTCGACAAACGAGTTGAGCTGAAGCAAGTCGAACTCAACCGTAAGGGCGCCGATATTTCCCTCGGTCTGGTCAGGGCTCAGACTTCTCCGACCGTGACTATGAACGGCGGCGGCTACGTTTTTCTCGATAACGAAGCGGGGACGGGCGCCGAGGCGCTGAACCTGGGAGTTAAGATTGGCCTGCCCATTCTGGACTCGGGCTCTGCCGAGTATCAGGCCGAAACTGCCCGATATCAGAAAGCGGTCTATGATCTGCAGGACGACCAGTATCGCCGGAGCATCGCTCTCGCTATCGAGAATGCCTACCAGATGGTCCAGCTTCAAAAGGATAAATACGAGCTGGCAAAGCTGACGGCCGATAATTCCGAGGGCCAGTACGAGATGCTGAAGGTGCAACGCCAGTTCGGCACGGCGACCAATCAGGACGTGCTCACTGCGGCGGTGAACATGATAAATGCCAGAACTGCTGCGGCCACGGCAAGAAATGCCCTCGATCTCGCCATACTCCAGCTTCAGAACGACATGGGCATGTAGGAGAAGCAAAGCATGAATCATCCACCATCGTTCGCATATCGTCTCGTTCCGATAGTGCTGGCCGCCGTCGCGCTCACTGTGGCCATAGCCGGCTGCAGCTCTGGTTCGACGTCGGGAGGGGGCCAGGCGCAACAGCATGCGCAAGGTTCGCAAAAAGCCATGTACGGCAAAGGCGGAACCGGCGGCACCCAGAACGCTGTCATTCCCGTTATGACGGTCCAGGTGCCCGAGGGGCCTTTGACAGTCCAAAGCGACACCTCGGGGACGGTCAATCCGGTTACGCAAAGCAATGTCGTGGCGCAGATAGCCGGAACAGTGGCCAAGGTCAGGCATCTCGCCGGCGACTGGGTCAAGGCTGGAGAGACCGTCATCCAGTTGGACGATACGCAACTTGCGCTGACTGCGAAAACGGCTCGTTCGGCCCTCGAGAATGCCAAGATCAATCTTGCCATCAGCGAGGACACCACGACTCAGGCGCACCCTAAGCTCGAGCTCGACGTTCAGTCCGCACAGGCATCCCTCGCGGCGGCCCAGAAGAATTACGATGCGGCTCAGGCGCTCCTTAAGGTCGGGGGCGCGACTTCGGCCCAGGTAGACAACGCTCAAAGCCAGCTGCAGGCTGCCCAAGCCAATCTCGAATCCGTCAAAACCAACCTCGATCTCAACAATAAAGCGGGCACGCAGACTCTGGCCCAGCTTAGGATCGCGGTGGAGGAAGCCGAGAATCAGCTCCAGCAGGCTGAACTGAACTTGAAATACGCCTCTGTCGTGGCGCCCTTTGCCGGGCAGTTGGCAGTGGTCAACCTGACTCCCGGCGAGTTCGTGGGCACGAACACGACTGTCTTTGTCCTTGTAAGCGCTGCCAAGGAGATCGACTTCAATGTCCCTCCGAGCGACGCGCCTCACTTGACCGTCGGGTCCAAGTTCGATTTTACCTTCAATGGCAAGGTTTTCCCGATAACGATGCGGCAATTGCCTTCCGCTCCCGTCAATGGCATGGTGCCCATGGTGGGCTCGCCGCCCTCTTCCTTCCCCGTCGCTTACGGCACGGTGGGGACCGTTAGCTATTCGCTGACGCTCGCCCAAGGCATGCTCGTTCCAATCGCCTCGCTTCAGACGATGGAGGATAAAAACTACGTATTCGCCGTAGAAGGCGGGAAGTGCGTGGTGCGAACAATCACGGTGATCGCTGAGAGCGGCGTAATGGCCGCCGTGTCGGGGCTCGCATCGGGATCGCAGGTCATCGTAAATCCACCGCCGGGGCTTCTCGACGGCTCTCAGGTTCAAGCCATGCAGTCCGAAAGCAAGTAGGCACCTATGAGTTCACTACGCGACCTCGAAACCAAGATTTTCGACAAGGTCAACCCGGCGATCAGTTTCTCGGTGACGCGCTACGTGCTGGCGATAGGTATTTTCGTCGGTGTCTTTGTGTTCGGCGTCATCTCGATGCTCAATCTGGGTGTGGACCAGCTGCCGGCTATCAACATCCCGGTTGTCATCATCAGTACGAGCTACCCCGGGGCTACGCCCTCGGTCATCGATCAGTCCATTACCCAGGTGATAGAGAATAGCGTCACGACGATCAGCGGCATAACGGACATCAGCTCGGCGAGCCAGACCGGATCGAGCATGGTCGCGATTTCCTTCGATCAGAGCACGGATAAGAACTCCGACGCAAACCAAGTGGCTTCGCAGGTTTCGGCTGCTATCCGGCTTCTGCCCGCCGGTGTCAACGCGCCGACCGTCAAGACCTTCGACCCCAACTCGGCAGCAGTGGTGCAGATCTGCCTCAACGCGAAAGGCGTGGGGCTCGATATAGTCTCGAATTACGTGACCAACGACTTATTGCCCAACCTGGAGCGCATCAACGGAGTGGCAAACATCACCACCGACGGCGCTCCATCGAGGGAGTTCGAGGTACTGCTCAGCCCGGACAAGCTCCGTTCCTATAATCTGACGCCCCAGAATGTATCATCCGCGATCACGAGTTCGGAGATCAATACTTCAATAGGAAGCATTAATCATAAAAGGTCCGTGCTGACCTTTTCTACCGTCAACATGCCGACGGATCCGGTCAGTATTTCGAAGCTGCTCGTGGACCCAGCACGGGGCATCACCGTCGGCGACGTGGCGAGCGTGCGCGACACCTCGACGGTGGACAGTTATGCCCGCGTGAACGGCAACCCCGGAGTGCTTGTCGATATCCAAAAGACCACCGACGGCAATACGGTCGCGGTCGTTCAGAGCGTCGAGAAGTACATGCAGAAGCTGAAGCTTCCGCCCGGCTACTCGTATACCGTCAGTTACGACTCGACTGGACCGATCACGGCCTCGATCGACAATACCTATAGGGAATTGTTCACGACAAGCCTCGTCGTCGCCTTGATCGTCTTGCTGTTCCTCGGCAAGCTCAACACGGCCCTTTCAGTCATCCTGGCAATCCCAATCGCACTCTCGGCTTCACCTATCCTGTACCGATCCTGTGGCTTCTCATTCAACCTTGTATCGCTCCTTGCCCTCATTAGTGCGATCGGCATAGTCGTGGACGACTCGATAGTCGTGGCCGAGAACGTAGAGCGATACAGGGCCATGGGATTCAGCCTCAGAGATTCCGTGCTTAAGGGCGCGAGCGAGGTATTCAGCGCGGTCGTCGCCGCATCGCTGTCCCTGCTCTCCGTCCTGATCCCCGTGAGTTTCATGGGAGGCTTCGTTGGGCGCTATATCCAGCAGTTCGCCCTGGGCCTCGCCGCGGCCGTGGCTTTCTCCCTCTTCGAGGCTTTGCTGTTCCTGACGGTTCGCCTGGCCTACACTCCCGACGCGCGCACCTTCGACTGGAATGATTTCGCCCATAGCTTCGGGAAGTTTCCACAATCCATGAAATGGGGGCTCAAGGGCTGGCGAAAAGGCTTTTTCGTCGTCCTTGGCCTCGGAATCGTCGCGGCCCTGGCTCTGACCCGTCATTATGCCTTCATACCGGCGATCCTTCTCTATCCCTTTGTACTCGGGGTTCTTCACTATCTCGTGAGGATATTCCTCACCTTCTTCCAGGCGCTCACGATGATGCTCCATGGCTGGACCGAGACCTTCATCGAGTGGGTGCGGGACGGGTATGTGCGGACCCTGCGTCGCATGTTCAAGAGGAGCGTGCTGGTTCTGATCGGCGTGGGTGTATTCCTTGCGGCGGTCATCGTCTTCATCGCTCCGCACATTCCCTTCAATTTCGTGCCCCAGGCCGACAACGGGTTCATGTCGATCAGTCTTTCATTGCCGGTGGGCACGCCGATCGACGTGACGAACGAGGTTACAGGCGAACTCGAGGCCTATCTTCGGCCTAAAAGCGAAATATCGACCATACAAACCGTCGTCTCGAGCACGAATCTCTTCTCGGGCGCCAGGTTCACCTATCGCTCCTCGTTGCTATTGACGCTCAAGTCCGTCACCGAGCGGAGAAATATCTTTGATTTGATCCCCGAATATCGGCAGGATCTCCTTCAGATCGTGCACAAGCAGTTCCCCTCTGGACGCATTTCGGTGAGCGCTGGCGGAGGCTTCGGGGGCAGCAGCTCCTTGCCCATCATCGTGACCTCGGCAAGCTTCGATAGGCTGAAAGAGCACGACGCGGCTATCATTCAAGCCATAGAGCAAGATAAATGGGTCACCGACGTCACATCGAGTCTTTCCGATACCTCGCTCGAAAACGATTTTAACCCCGATCCTCATAAGCTTGTAGGCACTGGGTTGACGCCTTCTCAGATTGCCACGAACCTCCAGATAGCCACTTCGGGAGTTCAGGCTGCGAGCGTTCAGATCGGCGGCGAGAGTTATCCCATAGAGGTCATGGTCGATCCGATCTACCTTGCCGACGGGCAGTCGCTCCTGAACCTTCCGGTCTATGCTTCGGGCCTACAGAGCACGCTGCAAATCGGGCAGCTTGGCAAGTTCAAGCTCAACCAGGCGCCCACGAGTATGACTCGCTACAACAGAATCTACTACTCGCAGTATACGATCAACCTCAACCCGGATGCCCCTCCGCAGCTTACGGTCCAAGATGAGCTTTCCTCCGAACTCCAGGACAAGGGCGTGCTGACGGACGATCTGCAGGTAGCTTCGAACAGCTCGAACAGCATGGCCGCCCTGTCCAGGCAGATGCAGACTCAGGCGCCGGCGACCTTCCTCCTGGCCCTCTTCCTCGTCTACTTGGTCATGGGCGCCCAGTTCAACTCGTGGCGCTACCCGATCTATCTCCTCCTGCCCGTGCCGCTCGCCCTCGTCGGGGCGCTGTTCGTGGTCTTCCTCAAAGGCGGCGGCCTGGACGTCTTCGGCCTTTTGGGTATGCTCATGCTGATTGGACTCTCGGCGAAGAACGCCATTCTATATCTCGACTTCGTGGTGGAGCGGCTCGGGAAGATGCCCTTCGAGGAGGCGCTGCTGGAAGCGGGCGGTCTGCGTTTCAGGCCAATCATAATGACTACGTTGACCGTGCTCGTGACGAGCTTCCCGCTGATCATAGGCGGAGGGCAGGGCGCCGAGTTCGGCCGAGGCCTCGGCATCGTGACTTTCGGCGGCATCGTCTGCTCGGCCATTCTTACCTTCTTCGTCGTGCCTGCGGCCTTCTACGTCTTCGAGCGCAAGCGCTCGACCTTCCCCGGAGACGCGACGGACCCGCAGCAGCCCGAGCCGACCCCTGACATCGAAGGTCCCACCGCCAGGCCTAAGTCCGAGCCCGAAGGCGGGGAAGAGTACGGGATATAGGCGAGGTAGCCCTCTCTCCTATTCCTTAAGACCAAGTGCAGAGGCGCAGAGCAATAGGTAAGGGAGGGGAATACTGGTCCACTCCTTTTTAGCGCCTCTGCTCCGGGTTCGTTCATTCGAGATTTTCCCACCCGCGTCTTCCCTTATACTGTTCCCTTATGCAGATCAGGCTCACCAACGAGAGATCGAGCGTAGAGGAATTGTTATGATGGTGTAAATTATCTTGCTCCATTACGAAAATAATTTTCATCCATTGGGGAATTGGTTCTTGCGGTTTCTGAGCCTCGAGTGAGCATGAAATTCGCCATGGCCCTGCCTAAGACACTGTAGGTCGCCGCTATTCCGGCGAACCCCTTCTTCTATTGCCCATCGGGACCACCCTGTCCGGGGCCTCCTGGCCCCCGTTTCCTTCGCCAGGAACAGGGCCTTGGCCCGGGTGTCCGCCCGGGCCGCCCTTGTCCTGGGCGATGGCTTGTCTATTTTTGGCCTGCATGTCCGCGCAGGAAGCGAGGGCCAGGATCGGGATCGCACCGAGGCCGATGCGAGATCGGCCAGAATTTTCGGACACCATGTTGAGTTTTCCTTATACGCATGTATGCACGTGGTATAAGAGATACTGAAGTGTCGAGGAGCATGGATGGCGCGTCTAGTCTGCGTAGAGTGCCATCACTTCGGAGACCTGAGTCTCCGACTCCAGGAAGGCCGAGGCGAGTTCGGGATCGAAATGCGAGCCCCGACTCGGAGCGGATGAGATCGAAGGCTTGCTCCATAGGTCACGCCTGCTTATAAGGACGCCCGCTCGTGGTGCGTGAGCGCGGCTGCCGAAGCGTAGCGCAAAAGTTCCGAGTCACCCTTGCCGATGATGTTCGCGCCTATCTCGCAGTGCTGCCGCATGATCTTCCACTCGCTCTCGTCGAGGGGCCCTGCTTGAGAAGGACGCTGTCGGGTATGCTTATCTTGCCGATATCATGCATCGGTGCGGCGTTCTGCACGAGCTCGGACTTGACGATGCCCGGCATGCAGGGCTTCTGGATGAAGTCCGCGACCGCCTTCTGCACCGAAGGCTCGACGAGGACGCGGCGCCTGCCCGCCCCGTCCCCAATCCTGGACTTTCCGGGCATCGCTTTGTTCCTCCACGCCTTTGTGATACTAAAATCAGGCGGGGAGAAGGGCCAGTCGGGAAAGAGCGATCAGTTAGCGAGCTTGAACCAGGCGATCGTCTCGGTGAGTTGCGTAGCTTGGGCGGCGAACTCCTCCGAGGTGCTCGCAATCTCCTCAGCGGCCGCCGCGTTCTGCTGCACGACAATATCCAGCTGTGACACGCCTTTGGCGATCTGGTCCGTGCCGCTCGATTGCTCCTGCGAGGCCACGGCAATCTCCTGGATCAACTCCGCGGTCTTTTGAATGTCGGGCACCAAGGCAGCCAATAGCTGCCCGGCTTTGCCTGCGACTGCCATGCTCTTCCCTGACAACTCGTTGATCTCCTTGGCGGCCACGGCCGATCGCTCCGCTAGTTTTCGAACTTCGCTCGCTACGACGGCGAAGCCTTTCCCCACTTCTCCCGCCCGTGCCGCCTCGATCGCCGCGTTCAGCGAAAGCATGTTCGTCTGGCGCGATATTTCTTCTATTATTGATACTCGCGAGGCGATCTCCTTCATGCTTTCCACCGTTGCATCCACGGCCTTTCCCGATTCGGCGGCATTGCCCGCTACCCGGCGGGACAGCTCGTCGGCCTGTTTCGTGCTTCCTGCGTTCTGGCCCACAGTCGAGGTGAGTTCCTCCACCGAGGCAGACAGTTCCTCGATGCTTGCAGCTTGGTTATTCGCCCCTAGAGATAGATCCTGGGCCGTCGTCGAGAGTAGTCGGGTTCCGCTGGCTAAATTGTTCGACGACAAGGCAATCTTTTCGACGACGACACTCAAGCTGGCTTGCAGCCGCTGCATCGCCTTGCCGAGAGCGCTGAACTCGTCACCTCGCGACTGGAGCGCCGGGTCGATTTTGACGGCCAAAGACCCCTTTGACAGTTTTTCTACGAAGCTGGACAGCGAGACAATTGGCCTCATCACCAGCCGCGACAGCAGAAGCAAGATGAAAAGGCTCAAGATCGCATCGACCAGGATGGCCTGGACTATGCTCTGAAGAACCGAGGTCCTCAGCGTGGCCCTCAGCCCTGCATCCGTGTACCATACAACGACGTCTCCGATGCGCGTGCCATCCCGCAAGATCGGCCGTGCCACGCTCTTGAGCCCGGGGAGAAGGTCTTTCTCGTCGGTCAGCTCGACTTTATCCTTCCCCTTAAGCACGATTCCCGCGAATAAGGGCCCCTGCTGCTCGGGATGAACGGAAATGGCCACGATCGAGCCGGCGAGGATCTCCGTTTTCAGCACTGAGAGAGCCTGATCCCTGTTGATGTCCCATACCGGCGTTACGAGATTCCCAAGCAATCTGACACTCGCCCCTTCCACCGAAGAATGCAATGCGGTGGTCAGATCGGATTCGCTGCGCATGTATTGATAGACGCCAACGGCCGCGAGGACTATGGTTACAACCGCGATGCAAGAAAGGATGAACCGGTGGCTTATTTTATGGATATTCCCCTCTGTCTCAGCTACAGCCATGCCTGCCTCCAAAATGAGAAGCTACAATGCGGGCCGGACTAATTGCCCAGGACTGACGAGAAGTAGTCCTCCATCACCTTGTCGACATTGATCTTCTTGAGTTCCTCGTTGATTATCTTCGAGTATTTTTCGGAGCTTTGCCTTTTTGAGTGATAAAAAAACATAACAAACTAAGATTCCCTAGGTCTTTGTACTCGTCTTGAGGGGCTGAAGAACTCATT
>Ga0326728_10018156_pt1 | contig 13927 bp, 13 predicted proteins | sample MB3enrmetagenome_FD_207602 | JGI IMG/M metagenome (GOLD analysis project Ga0326728, IMG submission 207602) | Lab enriched peat soil microbial communities from McLean, Ithaca, NY, United States - MB31MN | ecosystem: Environmental > Terrestrial > Soil > Wetlands > Peat | place: USA: New York... | reverse complement strand
GGCTCGCGCCCGACAGCGAATCCGGATCCACGACCGCGATTTTCGGCTTCTCTTCAAGTCAGGACCTCGACGATGCTTCCAAAGTAGTCGCGGCCGCCGACCAAGGCGGGCTTGGCCTGCCCGACCGTGAGTACTACTTCCGCGACGATGCGAAGTCCGTCGAGCAGCGCCAGCAATACGAGGATCACATCCGCAATACCTTCCACCTGCTCGGAGAAGGCGAAGCCGCCTCTGCCGCCGACGCCAAGGTCGTTCTCGCCATGGAGACCGCTCTGGCCAAGGCTTCGATGGACCTAGTCAAGCGCCGCGATCCGGCCAATCTCAACCACAAGCTGACTGCGCAGGAACTGCGCGCTCTCACGCCGGCTTTTTCCTGGGACGAATATCTCAAGGGCATTCACGCCCCCGCCACGGCGCATTACCTGGTGACCTCGCCCGAGTTCTTTAAGGCCGTGAACCAGCTGCTTACGACCGAGTCCCTGGATCATTGGAAGGCCTATCTGCGCTGGAATTTCGCCCACCATTCCAGCGGGCTGCTATCGACTTCGTTTGCCGACGAGAGGTTCGATTTCTACGGCCGCAAGCTGACTGGCCAGAAGCAGCAGCGCCCCCGCTGGCGTCGCTGCACCCAGTACATTGATCACGATCTCGGCGAAGCTCTGGGCCAGGCCTATGTGGAGCGCACGTTCGGAGCCGACGGCAAGGCGCGCATGCTCAAATTAGTGCATGCCCTCGAAGGCGCATTGCAAACCGATATCGAGAGCGTGGATTGGATGACGCCCGCAACCAAGAAGCAAGCGTTGGTGAAGCTGCATGCCTTCCTGGAAAAAATCGGCTATCCCGATCAATGGCGCGATTACTCTAGCCTGACGATTGTCCGCGGAGATGCTTTGGGCAACGCCTATCGCAGTGGCGAATTCGAACTCGCCCGCCAGTTGGCTAAAATCGGCAAGCCCGTTGACCGTGGCGAATGGAACATGACCCCGCCCACGGTCAATGCCTACTACGATGGCCAGCTCAACAGCATCAATTTTCCGGCTGGCATTCTGCAGCCGCCGTACTTCGACAAAAAAGCCGACGATGCCGCCAATTTTGGCGCTATCGGTTCGGTCATCGGCCACGAAATGACCCACGGCTTCGACGACCAAGGCAGAAAATTCGACGCCAACGGCAATTTCCGCGACTGGTGGACCGATGCCGACGGCAAGGAGTTCGAGCGTCGCGCCCAGTGCGTTGCCGACGAGTACTCGAGCTTTGAGGCCGTTCCCGGCGTCCACGTCAATGGCAAACTAACTCTGGGCGAGAACACCGCCGATAACGGAGGAATCCGCATCGCGCTCATGGCGTTACGAGAGATGCTCAAGGAGGAGGGCAAGAATAGCAGCGAGAAGGATGATGGCTTCACCGTGGAGCAACGTTTCTTCCTCGCCTTTGGCCAGTCCTGGTGCGCGAACCTGAGTCCTGAGATGCTGCGGTTGTTGGCGCAAACCAATCCGCATTCTCCGCCGGAATTTCGGGTAAATGGCGTGGTCTCCAACATGCCGGAATTCCAGCAGGCATTCGGTTGCAAGAAGGGGCAGCCCATGGTGCGGGAGAACGCGTGCCGGGTCTGGTAGGGGAACAAGCTTCTAGCTGCTAGCCACTAGCTTCTAGCAGTCAAAGCAGGTTCAAAAGGCAACGTGGGTGGGATTGCTAACAAGCAGAGGCGTTGATCGGGGAAGGCCGAGGCGGCTGTCCCTACGTGAGTTACCGTGAGCCCGTGACCTTCGTAATCTTGTCGCTGTCTGCTATCTGCTCCATACTCGCTTCACCTACCACAGAACCTGGGAGACGGGGTTGGAAACGGAGATTAGGGTCGCCGGTTCCAGCCCCGATTTTTTCTCTTTTCACCCGGACTCAAGCCATTCACCGTCCCCAGCCGTCCAGGTCGCATCTATTCATTTAGAATCAAGACAATCGATTCACATTTCAGTTTCCCAGGCGAGGCATTATGCGACAGCTTCTTGTGGTTTTCGCGTTGGTTTGTTTCTTAACATCCGCACTCTGCGTCGGCCAGGACACTAAGCCTGCCCCCGGCACAGCCGTCAGCCAGGACACGACGCAGACTCAGAACACGCCTCAGACCGCCAAGCCTGCTGACACCAGGGCTTCCGAAGACACCAAAGCCTCCGGACGCGTGGAGGAGGCGGGCACGGTAGTCGATGAAATTCAGGCCGCCCCCGACCAGCGCATACCAGAGGAAATTCTCGGCAGCGCCGAATGCGTGGCGGTGGTTCCGTCTCTGCTGAACGGTGGTTTCGTTTTCGGCGGCCGCTATGGCAAAGGCGTCGCCAGTTGCCGTACTCCCAAGGGCTGGAGCGCTCCTGCGTTCTTCGTGATCGGTGGGGGCAGCTTTGGGTTGCAGATAGGCGGCCAAGCCACCGACGTCGTCATGCTCATCATGAACAAGGACGGCATGAATAATCTGCTTTCAAGCCAATTCAAACTCGGCGCCGATGCCAGTGCCGCCGCCGGTCCCGTCGGCCGCCATGCCGCCGCGGATACCGACTGGAAGATGCGCGCCCAAGTGCTTACTTACTCGCGGTCACGCGGGCTGTTTGCCGGGCTCGAACTCAACGGCGCCGTCATCAAGCAGGACAAGGAAAGCACCCGCGAGTTCTATGGCCACATGGTGCCCTTCAGGACCGCTCTCAAGGGAGACATCGACGCGCCCAAGGACGCTTATCCATTTCTGAACACGCTGGCGAAATGGGCTCAGGCGGCGGCGAAGTAACGCCGCTTTCATGACCCTAAGCGTAAAACTTGTTCCGGTAAAAAGCAACCATTCCTTATGTACGCAGCCGTGTTACACGAGCTCGGTTCTTCCCCACGGTTCGAGCAGTTTGACGATCCGGTTGCCCGCGAGGGAGAAGTGCTGGTCCAGGTTCGCGCCGCTTCGCTCAAGCCCATCGACAAAATGATGGCTGGCGGCGCGCACTACGCCAGTTTTCGCGAGCTTCCGGTTGTATGCGGAGTGGACGGCGTAGGAACCCTGGAAACTGGAGCGCGCGTCTTGTTCGGCGGGGCGCGGCCGCCCTTTGGGGCGATGGCGGAAAAGACCGTCGTGCCGCGCGCATTTTGCTTCCCAGTTCCCGATGGGCTCGATGACGCTACAGCAGCGGCAGTGGCGAATCCTGCTGGTTCTTCGTGGCTGCCGTTGAAGTGGCGGGCGCAGCTAAAACCCGGCCAAACCGTGCTCGTGCTCGGCGCGACGGGTGTGGCCGGCAAACTGGCGGTGCAGATCGCGAAGATTCTCGGCGCGGGCCGCGTGATCGCGGCGGGACGGAATCCGAAGGCGCTGGAGACGACGCGGTCGCTCGGCGCCGACACTACCATCCAGATCGACCAACCGCGGAAGAATCTGGTTGAGGCTTTTGCCAGTGCTGCCAAAGGTGGAATCGATATCGTTCTCGATTATCTGTGGGGCGCACCCACGGAAGCTCTGGTCGAGGCACTCACCGGCCATGATTTCACCGCCGAACCCCGTGTAACGCGGCTGATTGAAATTGGCGCGAGTGCCGGGCCCACGATGGCTCTGCCCGGAGCGGCCTTGCGCAGTTCGGGGCTTGAAATCTGTGGGAGCGGCGGTGGAAGTGTGCCGCGGCACGCGATTGCCGAAGCGATTCCGGAGATTTTAAAGTGCGCGGCGCACGGAGATTTGAAACTGGAGACGAAGAAAGTTCCGCTTGCCGATGTTGAAACCGCCTGGAACCAGAAGGAAGATCGACGGGTGGTTTTTGTGCCGTAGCCGCACCGAATGCGCCGGGCGCGCACGTAATACGGATTCGCTGTTCGATTCGGCGTTGTTATGCCCCAACCAGACCTGCTTGCCCTTCTGCGCGGAGGAGACCGGCGATCCATCGGCGAGTCCGATCGCGTAGCCGCCATGGTGTCGCGCGATCTGAGATTGTTTCCCCAGTTGATCTCCGGCTTGCGTTCCGAAGACCCGCTGATACGCATGCGCGCCGGCGATGCCGCCGAGAAGGTCTCGCGAACGGCGCCCAAAGTTCTTCAGGCCCACAAGAAAGACCTTTTGGCGCTGATGGCCGAGACCGACGAGCAGGAACTGCGATGGCATTTGGCGGCGATGGTTCCGCGGCTGGAACTGAGCGGGAGCGAATGTTCATCGGTTGCGTCCGCGTTCAAGAGCTATCTCAAGGATCGAAGCTCCATTGTCAAGACCAGCGCTCTCGAGGGACTGGTTGACCTCAGCCGGCACGATCCCGCGATTCACAGAGTCGCAACCGGCGCGCTGCGCCAGGCCCTAAGAAACGGCACGCCCGCCATGAAAGCACGCAGCCGGAAACTGCTGGCTCAGATTCACGCGAAAAAGATATTCCTAACTACCTGAGCTTCTTTTCCCAACATGCGAGGACTGTTTGACTCTCTTGATCTCCTCCAGGCGCTCCTTGATTCGCTTCTCCACACCCTCATTCGTCGGATGGTAATAGACGCGATTACGCAAGCTGTCCGGAAGACATTGCATGTCGGTTACTTTTTCCTCCACATCGTGAGCGTATTGGTAACCCTTGCCATAGCCCAGGTTCTTCATCAAGCTCGTGGGTGCGTTGCGCAGGTGCAGCGGAACGGGCTCGGCAGAAGTTTGCTCGACATCTTGTTGGACCGCTCCGTAGGCGGTGTAGAGCGCGTTTGATTTGGGCGCGGCGCAGAGGTAGACGATGGCCTGGGCGAGAGCGAGATTGCCTTCGGGCATGCCGATGAAATCGACGGCATCGCGCGCGGCCATGCAGAGCGAGAGCGCGTTCGGTTCGGCGAGGCCGATATCTTCGACCGACATGCGGACGACGCGGCGAGCGATGTAGAGAGGATCTTCTCCGGCTTCGAGCATACGGGCGAGCCAGTAGAGGGCGGCGTCGGGATCGGAATTGCGAACGGACTTGTGGAGGGCGGAGATGAGGTTGTAGTGCTCTTCGCCGGATTTGTCGTAGAGCAGAACGCGCTTTTGCAGGGCTTCGTGGACGATGGCATCGGTTAGGACGGGGGAAGCGTTTTCTGTGGTTGGACCAACGCTTTGATTTTGCTCTGGCGGAGATCCCACGTCTCGCAAAACCGGCGAGACGTGGGGCACCGTCGCGGATGGTTTCGAGGGGGCGGCTTGGGATGCTAAAGAGGCGGCGACTTCGAGGGCGTTATAGGCGCTGCGGGCGTCGCCGCTGGAGTAGGAGGCGACTTTGCGGAGGGCGTCGTCGGAGGCTTGGAGGTGGAGCTGGCCTAGACCGCGGTCGTTGTCGGCGAGCGCGCGCTTCAGGAGTGAGACGATCTGGTCTTCGGTGAGTTGGTGGAGGATGTAGACGCGGCAGCGGGAGAGAAGAGCGCCGTTGATCTCGAAAGAGGGATTCTCTGTTGTGGCCCCGATGAGGCGGATGCTGCCTTTTTCGACGTGAGGGAGAAAGGCATCTTGCTGGGCTTTGTTGAAGCGGTGAATTTCGTCGACGAAGACGATGGTGCGCGTGCCGTACTGGCGGGCGCGCTCGGCGTCGGCCATGACCTGCTTGATTTCTTTGATGCCGGCGAGGACGGCGGAGAACTCGATGAACTCGGCTTTGGTGAGGCCGGCGATGATTTTGGCGAGCGTGGTTTTGCCAGTTCCGGGAGGGCCCCAGAAGATCATGGAGGCGGGATCGTCGCGCTCGATCTGGACACGGAGGGGCTTGCCGGGGCCGACGAGGTGTTCCTGGCCGACGAACTCTTCGAGCGTGCGGGGGCGCATGCGGTCGGCGAGCGGGCGAGCGCCGGGGGAGGACTGATCTTGGTTCGGGATGGGAGCGAAGAGGCTCATGGCAAAGTCAGAAGTTAGAAGTCAGATTGCAGAAGTTAAACCTTAATGCGAAAACTCTTCACCTCGCTAATGCTCCGCGAACATCGTGCTCTTACTTCTTCAATCTGACTTCTGACTTCTGACTTTTCTTGCCGCTTCGTACAACACGATACTGGCGGCGACTCCGGCGTTGAGCGATTCTACTTGCTCGGACTGCGGGATCACCAGGGTTTCATCCATTTGATGCAGGAGTTCGCGGGGCAGGCCCGCGCCTTCGTTGCCGATGAAAATGGCTAACGGCAGAGTCCAGTTGGCCTCGGGGAGCGGGGTTCCTTTGTGCGAAGACGTTGCCATGAGGCGCACGCTGTGGGCGCGGAGAAGCGGAATCAGTTCGACCGAAGAAATGTGAGCCGTCGGCAGGCGAAAGATCGATCCGGCGGAGCCGCGCAGGGCTTTCCAGTTGTAGAGACTGACGGTGCCTTCGGTGAGGAAGACTCCGGCGGCGGCGAAGGCTTCGGCGGAACGGAGGATTGTGCCGAGATTGCCGGGGTCCTGAAGACCGGCGGCTACGACTAGCGGCCCGTTTTTTGCTCGCTCGAGCAGTTGGGCGGGGGAGAACTGGCGGAGCTTGACGAGCGCGGCTACGCCCTGCGGGGATTCGCTGGGAACGATGGAGTTAAAGAGGGCCGGGGGCAGAATCAGGGTTTCGGTGCGCTCGCCGATTTGGGGAAGAAGTTTTTCGGCGAGTGGGCGGGCAGATTCGCTGAAAAAAACGCTCTGCAAGTGCTGGCCGTGGCGGATGGCTTCTTCAAGCAGTTTGACGCCTTCGATGGCGCACTCGCCTTTGGGCGTGAGTTCGGCGCGACGGAAAGCAAGGCGCAGGTCTTTGAGGCGAGCGTTGTGGCGTCCGGTGACGGGGCGGAGGCGCGCCTTGGCGGCGGGGGAACGGGCGGCTTTGGCGGTCTGGTTCATGGGCGATGCGGCTAGCCGGTGCAAGATAGGATAATACGAGTAATGGTTGCAGGCTTCGGCGGAGGCGCGATGTATGGTACATTTCAATGTTTACGCCATCTTGCGGCAAAGTTCCAGGGCAAACAGAAAGGTCTTGTGTGCGCGCGGAAATCCTGAAGATTCATGCCGAAACACCGGAACCCTCGCTCGTGAAGTATGCGGCGGAGCAAATTCAGGCGGGGCAGGTGCTGGGCATGCCAACCGATACCTTCTATGGGCTGGCGGCCGATCCTTTTAATCTGCGGGCGGTGGAGCGGGTATATGAGATCAAGTCGCGGCTGCGGCACAAGCCGCTTTCGTTGCTGATCGAGCACGTGGACCAGGCGGAGGAATTTGCGCGTCCGCTGCCGGATGATTTCAATCTGCTGGCGCGGCGATTCTGGCCGGGACCGCTGACGATGATTGTGCCAGCCGCTTCTCATTTGCCGCTAAAAGTGACGGCGAACACCGGGAACGTGGCGCTGCGCGTGCCGGCGGCGGAGATTCCGCTGGCGATTGTGCGGGAGTTGAAGATCCCGATTACGGCAACCTCGGCCAACCTGAGCGGGGAAGTGGAGTGCACGACGGCGGAGCAGGTGCAGCAGCAATTGCAGAACCGCATCGGGCTGATTGTGGACGGAGGAAAGTCTCCGCGCAACGTGGCCTCGACGATTGTGTACTTCAAAGAGGACGGGAGCTGGCAGATTCTGCGCGAAGGCGCGATTCCGGCCTCGGAAATCGTGGAAGCGCTTTCTTAAGGGAAGGTTTCAGAGTTTCAAGGTTGCAAAGTCTCAAAGTTTCGATCACGCTAAAGCTGACTTCGTCGTCACGTTGAGTTTCTCGCTGAAACCTTGAGGCGTTGAAACCTTGAATCTGGCTCATGTCTGAAGAGCTCCATCCGAATTTCTCCAAGAAACCCTGGTGGCTTCATCCTGTTCCGCTGGTTTTGCTGGCGGTGACAGGAGCGGTGGTGCTGTTTTTGGGCGCGACGGGATCGCGAATTGTGGCGGCGGCGACGGGAGCGCCGACGAGAAGGGCGGATGCGATCGTGATTTTCGGGGCGGCGCAATATGCCGGGCATCCTTCGCCGGTGTATAAGGCGCGGCTCGATCACGGTTACGAATTGTTCGAGCAGGGAATGGCGTCGGTGATCATTACGACGGGCGGAGCGGGACAGGATCCGGAATTCAGCGAAGGCGGCGTGGGGCGGGATTATCTGCGGAAGCGCGGCGTGCCGGAGAAGGCGCTGATTGCCGAAACGCAGGGATCGGATACGGCGCAATCGGCGGCACGGGTGGGCAACATTATGCGCGTGAATGGCATGCGACGGTGCATTGCGGTAAGCGACGCATATCACGTGTTCCGCATTCGGGCGCTGCTGGAGCGCGAGGGCGTGGAGGTGGAAGTGGCGCCGCGCCCGGAGTCTCGTCCGCACTCCCTGTGGGAGCGGTTTTGGGCGGTGATGCGGGAGGCGATGAGTTATATGGCGTGGAAGGTGGGAATAGGGTAGGGCAGTGTTCAGTTCTCAGTTCTCAGTTCTCAGTTCTCAGTTCTCAGTTCTCAGTTCTCAGTTCTCAGTTCTCAGAGTCGGATATCGAAGGGTGGAGAAGGGTTGCCTTGGGTTCTTATCACACGGCAGCAATCGCAACGTCCCCATTAGCTGCTGTTGACTTATAACTGAGAACTGACTACTGAGAACTGCTCTTCTACCATCCTTTTCTTTCGCGCAGGGCGGTGACGTGGGCTATGTGATGGCGGCCGTGCCACGAGTAGAGGGCTAGAGTTTTTTCGAGAGTCATCGGGCCAAGTTCGGGATGGCGGAAAGTGCGCTGCCAGCCGTCGTCGGTGATGTTGCGCAGGACGATCGTCCAACGGCGGTGCAGGGAATCGAGCATAGTGAGGGAGTTCTCAATCGGCTCGCGGGAGTCGACGAGTTCGGCCCAGCGGGCTTCCATGTAGGGCTTGATGGTCGGGTCGTCTTCGGTGAGCGCGAGCTTGAAACGGATGTAGGCGTTCATGTGGCTATCGGGAACGTGATGGACGACCTGGCGCACGGACCAGCCGCCGTCGCGGTAGGGCGTGTCGAGCTGAGCGTCGGAGAGTCCGCGGACGGCCTCGCGCAGGCGGGCGGGAGTTTGCTCGATATCGTCGAGGAATTGTTTTTTCTGATCGGCGGTAAGTGGGCCAGTGTAGGAAAACTTGCCGATGGGGTAACGGGGGTCGGTCATGGAAGACTAGATGAGTGGCGGGGAGTGGGGGGTGCAGAAAAAGTTCTCAGGTGGCAGGTCTCAGGAAAGGCCGCTGGTTCATGGAAGGGAGATTCTGAGCGCTGAGGCTGATTACAACAAGTCAGATGCAAGCTAGACTGCGCACTTTGTTTTCAGGGCGTGAACGAGGGTACGGAATGAAGAGGCTTTCTGGACAGACGCCTTAAGTTCGCTCGGAGTAACCGATTGAGTGAGGATGTCATCATCTGCGTCGATTGCTTCGTTTATGACATCGCATACAAGCTGAAGCGGCGCTTCACTCACGGGGCGAACCGATATGCTGACTGGAACCTTTCTCCCGACTAATTTTGCGTACAAACTCGCAGGCTTCACGAGATTGATACTTTCCACCTCCCAAGCGTGGTCGTTGCTGTCGTAGAGAACGACATGTCGCGCGGTGTACTTCTTGATTGCAGACATTGTCCACAGGGAAAGTTCTTCGGCATCGAACAGGTATTGTACCCATCCGTCGTTTGCAGCGATTAGAGCTGGGAACGCGACTGCTCGCAAATCCATGATTTTCAGCTGGCGAAATTATAGCTCCGGTGGTACACGATTCAACCGAGCATCAGGATAGTTGTTGTAACGTCTCGATGCCTCATTGACGCAATGGCTGAGTTCGAGTGCTGCTATCGCACCATGGCGAGGACGCGGACGGGGGCGGCGTGGAGCTTGTCTTTGGCGGGGGCGTTGCGGGCGGGGGCTACGATGATGAGCGAGCCAGTGGCGGGGATTGCGGCTAGACGCGAAGCGCCTTCTACTACGTAGTTTCCGTGTAATGCGATCTGGCGGGCCAGAACCCGGTCGGATTGCAGGTCGGAGGATTGGTCAATGGCAAATCCGGTGGTGTAGCGAGCGTCCATCAAGAATTGAGCGGCCTGGTCGGTAATGGGAAACGCGGAGCTTGATGGATCGGGGGCTGCGTTTGGACCCACGGAAGCAGAGGTTTGGTGGGGCACCTGCTGTGGTGGGGCCGACGTTTGCGACTTGCTGGACGTTTGGCGGATGGCTACAACCGCGCCTTGCGGTACTGCGCCGTGCTTGGTTTCCCAGGCGGCGATATCATCGAGCGAAATTTGAGCCGGTGGGGCGACGTTTAGGTCCATGACTACCAGGGGCGCGATGAGGCGCTCGGGCGGAATTTGGGCAGCGGTCCAGGTGCCGGGGATGATGGAATCGGGCGCGATGATGTGGGTGAGGGAATCGGCAGACTTTTCTCGTCCGGCGGAATTGCCGGTGAGGGCGTTGCCCGTGAGATCGTTGCTTGTCAGATCAATGACATGTGAATAACGATTCCCGTCGGGCGCGGGGCTGTGACGGCGGTCGGCGAACAGAATAATGGCCAGGACCAGTGCGTAGGCGATGATGAAAGAGCGAATGCGCATGTAATCAGGTCTCAGGTCGCAGGCGTCAGGTCTCAGGTATTCGCTGCCTGCTCTAGCTTTCGACCAGCTTTTGCCGTAGCTTTGGTTCGTTCAACACAGAGCTTATTTTGCCGACTCAATTATTGTCGGCCTTGGGGGACATCTTTTCAAACTACCGCGGGACATGGCCGCGCGGTGGCCGACGCTTTTACTAGATTGGAGCGTTAAACTTTGGTTTCGGCTGCAATATTTTGCGGCAGAGGCGCAGGTTAGAATGTAGGTAACCTTTTCAGCGAACTTTTGGTGCTTGCAATTGCGACGATCCGAGTGGGCGAGCAAACGGAGCTTGCTTGTCCGCAGGCTGAACCTGGGGAAAGACCCACATCTGCCAAAATCGGGCAGATGTGGGGCACCGATCCGAGATAGGGCATTGATGTACGGCCGCGAAGAAAAAGTATCGGCTTACCGGCTGACTGCCGTGCAGTACGTCGTTCTATTCATCTTTCTGCTGCTGGCCTATGGGTTGTGGCGGCTACAGGTGATGCAGAGCGGCAAGTACTCGCTGCTGGCGGAGCAGAACCGCGTGCGGAACGTGCCGATCCTGGCGCCGCGGGGGAAAATTCTGGACCGCGAAGGCCGGATTATTGTCGATAACTATCCGTCGTTTTCGGCTCTGCTGCTGCGCGATTCGTCGCGCGACCTGAACGCGGATGCGGACGCGATCTCAAAAGGGCTGCACCTGAATGCCGACGAAGTGCGGCAGCGCATCAAGCGCGCAGCGTGGATGCCGCAGTACGAACCCATCTTTTTAAAACAAGATATTACGCCGGACGAACTGGCTTTTATCGAAGCGCATAAAAATGAGCTGCCGGAACTGGATACGATCATGGCGCACCGGCGACTGTATCCGAAGAACGGGTTCATGGCGCATTTGATCGGATACGTGGGCGAAGTGACGGAAGACATGCTCAACCAGCCGCAGTTTGAGCTTTACAACCCCGGCGACGTGGTGGGCGTGAGCGGCGTGGAAAAAGAGTACAACAGCGTGCTGATGGGGAAGAATGGGTCGCGGCGGGCGATGGTGAACAGCCATGGGCGGGAAATGGGTCGGCTGGATGAGACGCCGGCCGAACCGGGGAAGCAGCTGAAGCTGACGGTCGATCTCGATTTGCAGATTGCGGCTGAGCAGGCGCTGGAAGGGAAGAACGGCGCGATTGTGGCGATGGACCCGAGGACGGGGGAAATTCTGGCGATGGTGAGCCGGCCGACGTTCGATCCCAACGATTTTGCGGTGAAGATCAAGCGGGACGAGTGGAACGCGCTGGTGACGGACGACAACCATCCGCTGCTGAACAAGGCGATTCAAGCACAGCTGGCGCCGGGATCGACGTTCAAGATCATTATGGCGACGGCCGGGCTGCAAGAGGGCATCGCGCAGGAGTTGCATGTCAACTGCACGGGTGGGGCGTCATTCTACGGACGATACTTTAAGTGCTGGGTGACGGCGGAGCACCGAACGCACGGAGCGGTGGAGATCAGTAAGGCGATTTACCAATCGTGCGACGTGTTTTTCTACACGCTGGCGGAACGGCTGGGGATTGAAAAGATTGCGAAGTGGGCGACGGCGCTGGGGCTGGGGCAGAAGACGGGGATCGACTTGCCGCAGGAAGTGACGGGCGTGATGCCGTCGGAAGAATGGAAGATTAGAAACTTTAAGCAGAAGTGGTACGCGGGCGAAACGATCTCCGTGGGGATTGGACAGGGAGCGGTTGCGGCGACGCCGATTCAGATGGCGCGCGCTATAGGGGGCATTGCCAGCGGCGGGTTGCTGGTGCGGCCGCATGTGATCAATCCGACGGATCTGCCAGCAAATGTGGTTCCGGCGTCGAATGTGCCGGCGGAAACGCGGCTGCCGCTCGATCCCAAGAATTGGGAGATCATCACGGACGCGATGGCGAATGTTGTCTCGCCGGGTGGGACCGCGCCCAGCGCGCACTTGCAGGGGATTGATTTTGCCGGCAAGACCGGCAGCGCGCAGACGATCAGCAACGCGCTCAAAGCGAAGCTGGGAGCGGCGGGGAAGAAGAACTTCAAAGACAACGGCTGGTTCGTGGGCGTGGAACCGCGGCGCAATCCGGAGATTGTGGTATGCACGCTGCTGGAAGAGGGAGAGCATGGATACCTGGCGGCGCGAACGGCCGCGCAGGTGATCAAGGCGTACGTTGAGAAACAGCGGCGACAGCCGACGAAAGTTGCGGGCGCGAAAGATGGAAAGGCGGACATAGGGGCGGTGTGGAGCGAACCCGGCCTTGGTGAAGATGAGGGCGACCACCTGCAAGCAGGACGATTTCTTCTTGACGTGGCGCGGCGGAAGGCGCCTATGGCCGCCGCGGCTCCGGGCATACACTAATCCGGACGGCCCTTAGGGGATTATCCGACTAGAGATTTCCTTAAGGTCAACGACCTTCCCAGCTGTGTTCGGTTTCCCAGCGATGGTCTCTTCCATTCCACCATTGATGATATTTTTCCCAACAATGTTCGCGCTCGGCATTCAAATCGCGGCGACGGGCCTCGGCCTGGGGGCTACGGTCACCATGGTCGTGAATGGCTTTATCGAGTTTCGCTTCGGCCTTTTCCACCGCATGCTGGCACTTTGAGCGGCCATCGGCGTGAAGGATTGGCGTGGCCACGAAGAGTAAGAGCGCGACCACGACGAAAGCAGCAACTGCCTCTTTGCCAAGTCTAATGTTCAAGGGAATTCTCCTTTTCAATTTCGTGAGTTTTTCAACCTCACTGCTTTGGGTTTGGATCGGGAGATTCTAACAGTAAACCTGACCGCGGATTCAATACCCTGTTTCCTTTAGTGACCCGACGTGGCACTAAAACGCATTTATGGCGACGCGCCGACCACGTCCCTAAGTCCCTGTACCACGGGCACTTCCATTCATTTGTTTCATGACTGACGTAACCTTTGCGCGGCACAGGGCGGGGTGTAGTCTCGGCCTAAAGTCGGGCGCGGAGCGTTATGCGTCCGCCGACGAGGGAAGGAAGGTCACCTGCCGTGGCTCAAGGAAAACAACTCGCGACGGTTGAAATCGACAAAGGCGGCAAAGGCTATGCGGATGTTCAATCTGCGCCGCGCTTTCCCATCAAATTGCCAGTGGCGATGAAGTCGGCAGCGGCAGTAAGCACGATGGAGACGGAAAACATTTCCGCCAACGGAGTGCTGTTCCACATGGATGCCGATGTGCCAGTAGGCTCGGCAATGGACTTCACGATTTCGCTGCCTGCCAGTGTAGTAGGGGCCGCAGCGGATGTGCAGGTGGAATGCCACGGGCGGGTTGTACGCAGCTTCGAGGACGGCGACCGACGAGGGGTGGGTGTGGTGATCGACCAGTACAGATTTGAGCGCAGGTAGGGCGCCGTTAAGGAGACGGATGGGGAGCGTTCCGTTGGGTATTGAGCCCGCCGAGGGCATTCAGGCGGAG
>Ga0326728_10018155_pt1 | contig 13928 bp, 11 predicted proteins | sample MB3enrmetagenome_FD_207602 | JGI IMG/M metagenome (GOLD analysis project Ga0326728, IMG submission 207602) | Lab enriched peat soil microbial communities from McLean, Ithaca, NY, United States - MB31MN | ecosystem: Environmental > Terrestrial > Soil > Wetlands > Peat | place: USA: New York... | reverse complement strand
TGGGCAGATGCCGCGCATTGCCGCCGTAAGTGATATGGAGGCGGTCGGCGTTGCCGGGCGCGAGCTGCGCCAGCAATTTGCCGAGCGCCTCGCCCAGGGGCAGGTACGGCTTGACCTGTTCATAGGTCTTGGCGTCGAGATAGGGCAGGTTGACCGCGTTGCGGACTTCGCCGGTGAGAAGGTATCCGGCGATGACTTCGGCCACCTCGATGCCGCACTTTTCCTGCGCTTCCTCGGTGCTGGCCCCCAGGTGCGGCGTAAGAATGAGACCGGCTTGTTTGCGGTACGGATGGTCCGCCGGGAGCGGTTCCACGGCGAACACATCCAGGGCCGCGCCGGCGACCTTGTTGCTTTCCAGCGCCGCGATCAAATCGGCTTCGGCAATGATTTCGCCGCGCGCGCAGTTCACAATTTTCACGCCGGGCTTCATTTTGGCGAAGGCGGCGGCGTTGAGCATTTCCCGGGTTTCCTTGGTCACCGGCATGTGGACGGTGATGAAATCGGCCTCGCGATAAACATGGTCCACTTCGGGGGCGAACGCGGCGCCAATGGCCGTGGCGCGTTCTTCGGTGAGGTAGGGGTCGTAAGCGATGACGCGCATGCCGAAGGCGATGGCCCGTTTGGCGACTTCGGTGCCGATGCGGCCCATGCCCAGCACGCCCAGCGTCTTGCCGTGAAGCTCCACGCCCTGGAACAGTTTGCGGTCCCACTTCCCGGCCACCATGGTGGCGTGGGCCTGGGGCACCTTGCGGGCCAGCGCCAGCAACATGGCAAAGCTGAGTTCGGCGGTGGTCACGGTATTCCCTCCGGGAGTGTTCATGACCACGACGCCATGCTGGGTGGCCGCTTCGATGTCCACGTTGTCCACGCCCACACCGGCGCGGCCCACCACGCGCAACTGTTTGGCGGCCTCGATGACCTTGCGCGTCACCTTGGTCTCCGAACGCACCACCAGCGCGGTGGCGTCGGCCACAATTGGCAATAATTCGGCCTCGGACAGGCGCTTGGGCAGCACGACCACGTTGAATTCAGGGCGCTGCTGAAGCAGGGCGATTCCTTTGGGGGAAATCGGGTCACAAATGATGATTTTCATAAAAGGTCCAAAATGAGCGGATAGTCTAGGTTGCCGCTCGCCGTTGGTCAAACCACGAATCGCAGGCATTTTGCCGCCGCGCCCCGGGTGAAGAATTGCGTTGAATTATTTTTGACCGGAAGGGTCTATTACTTTAGGATGGTTAACCTTAGGTAAAGATGTTTTTTCATGCGTTGAACGTTGGGATGCGGCGGGCTGGCATTGCGTTGATGGCGGCGGCGAGCCTCCTTCCGGCCCCCGCCCAGCAAAGCATTCAATTTTCCAGGCCGGCGAACCAGGACCCGGCGGCGAACGCCAATTCCTTTCTGCCGACGACACACCAAAAGTCGGTGAGCGATTACAACGCCCCGTCCTCGCCGCTGGGGGGCGATGACAGTTTCGACAAGCTGCCCATGGGGCCGGCCCCCGTCATGTCCGGCGCCAACTCCGCGCAATGGCAAAAGTATGTGGACTCCCGGACCAAGTGGACAATGATGACGCCGGCGGAAATTTTGGGCATTCCAACCCCCGAACAGATTTTGGGCATAACCGATCCCAACATCGACCCCAACGCCTCGGTGGAAGAACGCTTTCTGCTGCGGCAGCAGCATCAGGACGAAAGGGGGGCAACCAACGGGATGATGCGTCCGGACGGTTCCTGGCTCCGGGATGACGGGAAGAAGACGCCCGATACGTTCAGCGATTCGGGAAGGGAAACACTCTTTGGAAGGACGTTTGGAAGCGCGTTTGACGCGAAGAAGGACGACCCGCTTGCCGCGGCGCAAAGCGGAATCTCCGCCCGGCTTTTGAGACTGGGCCCGGGCCCCTTGAGCGACCAGAAAAGAAATCAGGTCGCTGACGATGCGTGGACCAGCCCGTTTGGAACGCCGGCGAACCTTCCACAATCCACGCCCGGGCAACTTGCGGGGATGGAACGGTTTCGCGCCATGTTGGAATCGGAAGTGCCTGTCGCGGCGAAGACCCCCGGCGACCTCTACGGGTTTAAGGCGGTCATCTCGCCGGACACCGGGCCGCAGTCGCAGTTCAATCCGGCGGGCCAGTCGGTGAAACCATTGGAAGATGGTATTACACGGCCGACCGGCATCCAGCCGCTGGCGGGAGTGACGGGGCCCCGGACGGCTCCGGCGAAGGCGCCCTCCTTGGTACAACTGCCGCCGTGGCTGGTCGAACCGTCCGCGAATTCAGCCCCGCCGCAACGGCAGTTTTGAGCTTCCAGCGTAGCGGCTCGTCGGCAGAGAGCCGCAAACTAAAATAATGAGAATGGCGGCGCTCTGCCGAGACGCCGCTACGCCGCAAATTAGGACGCCGACGTGGTCACCAGGACTTGTTCCAAGGTGGAGATGCCGTCGCGCGCGCGGTCCAGCGCCACCATGCGCAGGGTGCGCATGCCCTGGTTGATGGCCAGTTTGCCCATTTCCCGGGTGCTGGCGCGGGCGATAATCAGTTTGCGGATTTGGTCGCTGACGGTCATGACCTCGATGATGGCCATACGGCCAACATAACCGGAGTTCTTGCAGCGGTCACAACCGCGTCCACGGAACAACTGCACGCCATCAAAGGTCGAGGGGTCAATCCCCAGGTCTTCAAACATACGGGCGGGATAGGTGAGGGGCTCCTTGCAATGCGAGCAAATCCGGCGCATCAGGCGCTGGGCGCAGGATAGAATCACGGAGGAGGAAATCAGGAAGGGCGCGATGCCCATGTCGTCCAGCCGCGCGATGGCGCCGGGAGCGTCGTTGCAATGCATGGTCGAGAGCACCTGGTGGCCGGTGAGCGCGGCTTCAATCGCGATTTCAGCCGTTTCGGTGTCGCGAATTTCCCCGATCATGATGATGTCCGGGTCCTGGCGCAGAATGGACCGCAGGGCGTTGGCAAAGGTGAGCCCGATTTCCTTCTTGGTGGGCACCTGGTTGATGCCGGGGATTTGGAATTCGACGGGGTCTTCGACCGTGACAATGTTCCAGGTGGGATTGTTCAGTTCGTTCAACGCGGAGTAAAGCGTGGTGGTCTTGCCCGAACCGGTGGGGCCGGTCACCAGAATCAACCCGTGCGGCGCGTCAATGGCGGTCTTGAACTGTTTGAACGTGGCTTCGTCCAGGCCGAGCTTGTCAATGCTGGCGGACAGGTTGCTCTTGTCCAGCACGCGCAACACCATTTTCTCCCCGTGAACGGTGGGAAGCGCCGAAACGCGCAAATCGTAATCCTTGCCGCTGACCTTGACGCGCATGCGCCCGTCCTGGGGAAGGCGGCGCTCGGCAATGTCCAGGTTGCTCATGATTTTGAGGCGGGAAGCCAGGGCCAGTTGCATCTGCTTGGGCGGGGGCGTGGCGTCAATCAGAATGCCGTCAATGCGGTAGCGCAAACGCATCACCTTCTCGAAAGGTTCCAGGTGAATGTCGCTGGCGCGGTCTTTGATGGCCTGCAGAATGATGAGATTGGCGAGCTTGATGACGGGCGCCTCTTCGCTGGACGCGGCCAGCTGGTCGAGGTTCATCTCCTCGAGGGACTCCTTGACGGCTTCGAGGGTGTCGGCTTCGGATTCGGCCTCGCGCTGTTTCTCGGCGTCCTGGATGATGTCTTCCATGGAGCCGCCCTTGGAGGCGTCCAAGGCATTGAGCTTGTCGGTGATGGCTTTTTCGGAGGCGATCAGCGGGGTGATTTCCAGCTTGGTGATGCGGCGGACGTCGTCAATGGCCAGGACGTTCAGCGGGTCGGCCATCGCCAGATAGAGCTTGTTTTCCAGGCAACTGACCGGAACGACCTTGTGGGTGTGGGCGGTGTCGCGGGGCACCAGGTCGAGGATGTCGGGCAGGATATTGATCCGGGCGAGATTGATGGGCGAGACATTGAGCACGCGGCCCATGCAGACGGCGAGGTCGTCGGGGCTGACGTACTGCTTGTCCTTGTCCACGAGCAGCTTCACCAGGCGCGCGCCTTCCTTGCGCTGGCGTTCGAGCAGTTCATCAATCTGGCTGGCGCTCAGAAGGCCGTCCTCGACGAGGGCGTCGGCGATGCGTTCGGCAAATGATTTGATTTTGGCCATGAGCGGGTCAGCGGAAGGCCTTGCGGAGGTTGCTCAGGAGATCGTTGGGCGGGGCAACGTACCAGAGCAGGCGGTGGGTGGTGGCCTCGGCCAGTTCCTTGGCGGCCTGCTGGTTGAACGGGTTGGCCGTGGCCACGAGGATGGCCTTGCTCATGCGGTCAAAGGGCAGGACGCACCAGCGGCGGCAAACCTCGGCCGGAAAACCGCGCGTCAAGTCCATGTCCAGGTCGTAGCGGTCCAAGGGCAGATAGGCCGCGCGCGACTTGTCGGAAATCAGGCGAAGCGATTTGTCTATGAGATGAATTCCCTTTTCATGCAGCGTCTGGATGAACGGCTCGACGACGTCCGAGGGCGGCGTGTTCAAGTCCACGTTGCGCCAGCAAAGATCAAAATCGCCGGCGGTGATGATCTTGGCTTCCACGAAAATTTTGTACATGGATTTGCGCCCGTCGTCCACTTCCTCGGAGGCCGCGGCCCGGGCCTTGCTCTTGCGGCGCAAGATCTGGGTATCGGTGACCGATGGCAGGGCGGCGACATCGGCGGCGGTCTGGACGGCGGCGGTGTTGGCGCGGTCTTCGATCTGCTTCAGGGTGGCGCGGACGTCGGCGTCCTCGGGCCGGCGTTGGAGGACGGTCTCATATTCGAGGATGGCGGAGGAAAGCTGGCCTTGAAAAAGATAGGCTTGGGCGATGCGCTTGGAGGTGGCGATGACTTCCTCTTCCCGCCCCAGTTTGGAGTAGGCTTCTTTGAGGATTTCCAGCGACTGGGTGTCATTGGGCTGGGATTGCGCAATGACTTCGAACATCTCAATTGTCTGTTGCAATTGAGCTTCTTCGCCGGGGTTCAATGCTGTCGTGGTCGCCATTTCTATGCAAAAATCAGCAAATTCGCTGCCAAGTTAAAGCGGCGTGAGGGCCAATGCAATCCAAAGAATGACGTGGTTAAGGACGATGCGCGGGTCAATTCGCACGTTTGGCGTTGTCCACTTCCAGATACCGAACCACGCCGCCGCGCAGGGGCCGCCACACTTTCACCACAATCACGTCCGTGCGCGCGGCCTTGCACTGGCGCACCGCGTCGTCGGCGCTGGTGACCGGCTGGCGATTGATTTCAGTGATGAGATCGCCCCGCCGCAGGCCGGCCTCAAAGGAATTTGAGGCGCGGTCCACATCTATGACGAGGGCGCCGGACAGCCCATGCGGTGCCCGCAATTGCAGACGGAGCCCCGCGTCCAAATCCTGCACTTCGACTCCATCAAGGGCGTCCGCCGTAACCGGTTGCCTGGCGCTGTTGTCGTCAGTTTTTGCGGCGGCCATGGCCGGGTCGGGCCCCGTCGCGCCGAGCGTGACCGTCAGGGTCTTGGCGACGCCGTTGCGATAAATCTTGACGGGCACCTGCGTTCCAGGCGCGATTTCGGAAACCGTCACGCGAAGGCTCTCGGCGCTGGTGACGGGCTTGTCATTGATGGCCACGACGACGTCGCCGGAAAGCAGGCCAGCCGCGGCGGCGGGGGAATGCGGAGCGACCGCCGTCACGAGGGCGCCATCGGCGCTGGGAGCGTCGAACATTCTGGCCAGCGCGGCGGTAATGTCCTGCGGGTCCACGCCCAGGTAACCCCGGGACACCTTGCCCCCGTTCAGGAATCCGTCCATGACGCTGCGGGCCATGTTGATGGGCACGGCAAATCCGATGCCCGCGCTGGTGCCGCTGGGGCTGACAATGGCATCGTTGATGCCGATCAGCCGGCCTTCGGCGTCCACCAGGGCGCCGCCGGAATTGCCCTGGTTGATGGCGGCGTCGGTTTGGATGAAACTTTGATAATGGCGGCCGCCGGGGGCGTCACTGTCGCTGAGACCCGAAAGGCTGCGGCCCAGGGCGCTGATGATTCCGCGGGTGACCGTCTGGCCGATGCCGAACGGATTGCCGATGGCCAGCACCACGTCGCCCACTTCCAGTTGATCGCTGTCGCCCAACGTCACGGCGGGAAGATTCCGCGCGTCAATTTTCAGAATCGCCACGTCCGTGGGCGGGTCCATGCCAATGACGCGGGCGGAATACTCGGTCTTGTCGTCCTGAAGGCTGACCCTGATTTCATCCGCGCCCTCGACGACGTGATTGGCCGTCAGGATATAGCCGTTGGGCGAGACAATGATGCCCGAGCCCAGCCAGTTGTCGCGGCTGGTCACCTCGCTGCCCTGGTCGCCAAAAAACTGGCGGAAATACGGATCGGCCATCAACGGGTTTTGATAGAGGCGTTCCTTGACAATGCGGGAGGAGTAAATGTTGATCACGCTCGGGGCCACTTTTTTGACCACGGGAGAATAGCTGTTGCCGCTTTGGGGGGACCGGTTCACGGGGGTGCTGTCAATGCGAATCCCGGCGGCTGCGTCCACCGCGCGCGCCCTGAAATGGACCGCCAGCAAAGCCGCGCCAACCATCAAAGACACCGCGCACGCGCCGATCAAGCTTCGGGTGAGTTTCATATCTTAAATGACCGAAGACATTATAGCACAGGAAACGTACAAGACGACTGTCAGACCCGCTGTCAGACCCGTTAAACCGGTGACTGCCCAGGCGGGTGATTCAACGCCGCCAATCGCGTTGACAGCCGCTTTTTCAAAAACCAGACAGGATTAACAAGATGAACAGGATAAAAGATCAAAACGGGGCAAAACCCATCCTGTAAATCCTGTTCATCCTGTCAAGGGCTTTGACTATGCCTATTGGTTGGTCTGCTGCTGCGCCTTCTGGAGGTCGCTCTGCTTGATGACCTCGATCTTGGCGCCTTTCTTCAATTCGTCGGCGCTGGGCACCTTGATGATGTCGCTGGTCAGCGGCGCGGCCGGCGGCGGGGGCGGCGCGGGAGCCTGGCTGTTCAGCAATTCCACGTCAAAAACCAGCGTGGAATTGGGCGGGATGCCGGGACGGCCACCTTCGCCATAAGCCAGGTCCGGCGGAATGAAAAGCTTCCATTGGGAACCCACCGGCATCATTTCCAAGGCCTGCGTCCAGCCTTTGATCACGCCCGTCACCGGGAATTTGGCGGGCTGGCCGCGCTTGTAGGAACTGTCAAATTCAGTGCCGTCCAGCAGCGTTCCCCGGTAATTGACCGTCACTGTGTCTTTGGCCGTGGGGACCTCTCCGGAACCGTTGGTGATGACAATGTATTGCATTTCACTGGTCTTGCCGTCGGGCAGCGTCACCGACAGGACCTTCACATCGGGGTTCAGCTTGTTGGTGGTAAAGAAGGCGTCTCCGACCATCTTATTGGTCTGGCCCTCGGCCTGCATCCGGGCCTGCTGGCGTTTGCGAAGCGTCATCTGAAACGCCTGCAATGTTTCCCGAACCTGGGCTTCGGTCAACTGTTCAGGGCGTCCTTGCAGGACATCATTGAGGGCCTGAACCATGATCGCGGTGTCCACGTCCACTCCCTGCGTCTTAAAATTATGGCCGATGTTCAGCCCGATCGCGTAGCTGACGCGCGATCTCTCATCCGCCAGTTGGTTTGTTCCGTCGGCGAAAAGCGGCGCCGCCAGGCCGAGACAGAACACGGTTGCCAGTATTTTTTTCATATTTTTTGCAAAAGGTTGTTGAGTCTGCCTGATTGACCGCGAAAAGGCAAATCCGATTCAAGCCGATTTTAATCCCTTTCCAGCGAAAAAAGCAGACTGGACATGGACAGCCGCAATGGAAAAACATTCAAAATGCGGGTTTCATCTGGATGGGCGGACTATGGAACAACGTAAACCGATACGATGTGTTTACTATGCCAATTTCCAGTGATATAAATCAAGGCACATGCCGATGACCGCACACAAAACCGTTGAGACGACCGCGAAGCTTTTCGCCGAAACAGCGCGCGGACGGATTCTCCTTGGCGATTCTCTGAGCGTGTTCCGTGAGGAGATTGAGCCGGGCGCGGTTGACCTCATTATGACCAGCCCTCCGTTTGGTCTGGTTCGCAAAAAGGATTACGGCAATGCCAACGCCGATGACTACTTGGAATGGTTTCGGCCATTTGCCGCGGCTTTCCACAAAGCCTTAAAGCCACAAGGTTCGCTGGTGATTGACATCGGCGGGGCATGGATTTCGGGACAACCGACACGAAGCCTTTACCACTATGAACTGCTTATCATGCTGTGCAAGGAATTTGGATTCCACTTGGCGCAGGAGTTTTTCTGGTGGAATCCGGCGCGTTTACCGACGCCTGCTGAATGGGTGACGGTTCGGCGCATCCGAGTCAAAGACGCGGTCAATTGCATTTGGTGGCTTTCGCCGACGCCGTGGCCGAAAGCGAGCAACCGCCGCGTACTCCAGCCATATTCCAACAGCATGAAAGTGCTTTTGGAGAAAGGCTACAAGCCGATGCTTCGCCCATCGGGGCACGACATCTCCGACTGTTTCGGTACGGACAACGGCGCGGCCATCCCGCCAAACCTGATTTCGCTCGCGCACACGGAAAGTAACTCGGCCTACATCCGTTACTGCCGCGACAACGGCATTACTCCGCACCCCGCACGATTCCCGACCGAAATCCCGGAGTTCTTCATCCGCATGTTGACTGAGGCCGGCGACTTGGTTGTCGACCCGTTCTGCGGCAGTTGTGCGACTGGCGAAGCTGCCGAACGGACGCAACGCGCATGGATTTGCTGCGACTTGGTTGAAGATTATCTGAAAGGTGCCCTCGGTCGTTTTCAGCCAGGCAAAGTGGAAAAGTATTCAGTTGCTAAATCTGAAAAACGGAATGGCGACGACTCTTATCGGGCCGTGAAGCCCGGACTCCTGTGGAACGGTGTTGAGGACGACGAGCCGCTTGCGGCGGATGGAGGCGCAAAGAGGGTTGCCCGCACCAAAAAACCGACCCGGCAACTTGCAAAGGCTATACCCCACGAGCCCCAACAACCTCAGATGGTCTTGTTGGAAAGCTATTCTTCCGCTCAAAAGCGGCGAAAAAAAAGGGATAAATGATTCCAGTCTATGACCACACGCGTCAGCAAGTCCGACCTACTTCAACGAATCATCGCAGCGATCAAAGCTTCCGGGTGGAATGCGATTGTGCTTTCTGCAGAGCATCCCTTCGGGGTGTCGCTTTTCCGTGGCGATCAGCGAGTCGTCGCCCTCTGCTATATCTGGAACCTGACACATGGCGGCTATCCTCGAAACCCGAACGAACTCCGGATTCAAGTCACGGGCGTTGATCATTTCCGCATCGAAGAAGGTGCCAAGACGCTTCTGCTTGGATGGGAAGAAGCCGAACAGATGTTCGCGGGGTTCGACGTTACCAAGCATCTGATCTCCATGGTAGGCCGCTCGCCTTCTCTCCAAGTCAGGCGCGAAACCGTAAACGAAGCAAAGTCAAAAGCGTTTTTCCCGCAGACTCGCGACAATCAAGAAATCGCCATCGCCTTCCGCCCCGATTTCATGGCGACCTATATTCAGGAACTCGAAGAACTGCATAAGACGGCACAGCAACCGGAAGAAATGCGCCAGCTTGAGCGCATCGCCAATACCGACATTGAACGCGAGATCAACGACATACCTGCCGGACCGAGAAAGACTGTGCTGCAACAAATCAATCGAAAGGTGCGCGACGCACGCTTCCGCCAGAACATTCTGATTGCTTACGGCAATCGCTGCGCTGTAAGCGGAATCCAACTCGATCTCGTGGATGCAGCGCACATAATTCCGGTTGACCACGTGCGCGGGACTGACGAACTGAAAAATGGAATCTGCCTCAGCGCACTCCATCATCGAGCTTTCGACAACGGTCTTATCGCAATAAAACGAGATTACTCCGTCATCCTGAACCAACAGAGAGTCGCTGAACTTCATTCGATTGGTTGGGATGGTGGAGCGGCTGAATTTAAAGCGAGCTTGCGAGACCAGATTCTTTTGCCTGCTCGTCGCGCTCATTACCCGGACCCTGACTATTTGGTCTTCGGCCAGCAATTGCGCGGTTGGTCGCCGAGGCAGCTTGGTTGAGCGAAGAATTTTTGACCGCCGACTACTTAACACCATAAAACCCCGATGGCGCGCGCGTACCGGCCACGCGTGAATAATTTGGCAAAAGCCGGGGGCTTTGTTAAGTTTGCCGCCATGAATTTTTTGGCGCGCACCTGGCTCGGCGACTGGCTCACCGGATTGGGCCGTCTGGCGGTGATGTCCCGCGAAACCATCGCCTCGTGCCTTACCTTCAAGGCGTCGCGCCGGGACTTGTTGTACCAGGTGTATTTTATCGGGATAAAATCGCAGGCGGTGGTGCTGATTACCGGGGCGTTCACCGGCATGGTGCTCACCGCGCAGACTTATTTCCAGTTTCACAAGGTGAAAATGGACACGGACACGCTGGCCGTCGTGGCCGTCTCGATGTGCGATGAACTGGGGCCGGTGCTGACCGGGCTTATGGTGGCCGGCCGCGTCGGCGCGGCCATCGCCGCCGAACTGGGCACGATGCGCGTGACCGAGCAAATTGACGCCCTCCGCACGCTGGCCACGCACCCGATTGATTACCTGGTGGTCCCGCGCCTGCTGGCTTCGATGATTGCCCTGCCCTTGCTGACCATCGAGTCCATCGCCCTCGGGATCGCCGCGGGTTATCTGGTGGGCTGGCACCTGATGGGAATTGACCCGGTTTATTTGTATTTCAACACGTTGAAACACACCGAGGATATTGACGTGCTGTTCGGGCTGGTCAAATCGTTCATTTACGGCGGCATCATTGCGCTGATTGGCTGTTACAAGGGCATGACCTGCGGCCTGGGGGCCGAGGGCGTGGGGCGGGCCACCACGGAAGCCGTGGTGTATTCTTCCATCACGATTCTCATCGCCAATTTCTTCGTCACGCTGGTGTTGCAGCGCATTTTCCTGATGTTCTCATGATTGAAGGCCGCCAGCTCAGAAAAAGCTTCGGCTCACAGGCCGTTCTCGAGGGCGTGGACATCCGCATCGAGTCGGGCGAATCCGCGGTCATCATCGGACGCAGCGGCGGCGGCAAGAGCGTCCTGCTCAAGCTGTTCATCGGCCTGCTCTGCCCGGACAGCGGCGATGTTTTCGTGGACGGCGACCGGATCACCGGCATGAACGAACGGCAGTTGCTGCGGGTGCGCCGGAAATTTGGCATGGTTTTCCAGGGCGCGGCCTTGTTTGATTCGATGACGGTCGCCGAGAATGTGGGCTTCGGCCTGCGCCGCCACGAACACCTGACGGAAGCGGAAATCGCCAAGCGGGTGGCGGCCGTGCTGGAAATGGTGGATTTGCCCGGCACGCAGGGAAAAAAGCCGGCCGAGCTTTCCGGCGGCATGCGCAAGCGGGTGGGATTGGCGCGCGCCATCGTTTACGAACCGCAGTTTGTGCTTTATGATGAGCCCACCACGGGGCTGGACCCCATTGTTTCCGACAGCATAGACAAGCTCATCATGCGCGTACGCGACCAGTTGAAGGTGACCTCGGTAGTCGTGACGCATGACATGCGGAGCGCCCGCCGCGTGGGCAACCACGTGTTTTTGCTGCACGACAAGAGAATTTACGCCCACGGTCCGCCGGAGGAGTTTTTTGCGTCCCGGGACGCAATTGTGCGGCAATTTATTGACGGCGTGGCGGATGAAAAGGAGACTGTACCCTAACATGGAAAAGTCCAGATTGGAAATCAAAGTCGGCGTGTTCGTCCTGATAGGACTGGTGCTGATTGCCACGCTGATGGTGTGGTTCAGTAAAGGCGCGAGCCTGTTCAACAGCACCTATGTCCTCAAACTGCATACCGCCAACGTCGGCGGCCTCAAACCGAAGTCAGCCGTGGAACTGGCCGGGGTGGGCGTGGGCACGGTGGAGCGCATCCGCCTGGACCCCAGCGGAACCAACGTGACCATTGACCTACAGATCTACAAGGACCATCCCATTTACCACGACGCGCGGTTTGTCATTGAATCGTCCGATTTTCTGGGAGACCAATTCGTGTCGGTGGTTCCCACGCTCAACACCATGCCGCTATTGACCAACGGGGAGGATGTGCAATGCGAAGCGCCCTTCAACCTCCAGGAAGTGGCCCGGGGCGCCGCGGGTTTTATTGCGCGCCTCGACGATACCGCCCGCAAGCTCGACTCCTCAGTGACGGATTTGCGCGCCCAGGTGCTCAACGCCCAGACCCTCGCCAGCTTCGGCTCGAGCATGACCAATCTGCGGAGCTTTACCGAACAGGCCGACCAGGTCGTGTCCGAGATCCACGGCGTAATCGGCACCAATGCCGGCCAGGTGAGCGTGCTCGTGAGCAATTTTGTTCTCTTTTCCTCGCAGTTGAATCAATTCGGCAATTCCGCGTCCAATCTCCTCGCCACCAACGGCGACAACCTGACCGCCGCCACCCGCAACATTCAATCCCTGACCGAGGATGCCCGGAAGCTGCTTGCCGACATCCAGGCCGGCCAGGGCCTTGCCGGGGCGCTGGTCCAAAACGGTCCCGCCTCGACGAATTTACAGGTCCTGGCTGAAAACCTTTCCGTGGCCAGCAGCAACTTGAACCGGTTCGGCCTCTGGCACTTTCTCTGGTCGCACCCGGCCCCGGCCACCAACACCGCCAGACCCGTCACGCTCGAATCCCCTCCCCTCCGCCAATGAAACAGCTCTGGCCCATCCGAATTCTCTTTCTCACCCTGTGTGTCTTGGGCGGCTTCGCCATGAGCCAGGCGACCGATTACATTGACCTCCCCCACAATGGCTTGTTTGGCATGGTCATCGGCTTTGGTTTTGGCGGCCTGCTGATCGCCATTGACGAAATGCTCAAGGGTTTTTCGTTGCGGGCATTTTCCGCCACCACCTTTGGCCTGTTGCTGGGCTCGCTGGTGGCGCTGCTTGTGGACCATTCCGGCCTGTTCGAGGACGTGGACCACAAGGTGCGCTGGCTCATCCACCTCTGCCTGTTTCTGGGTTTCGGTTACATCGGCATCGTGCTGGCCATGCGCAGCAACAAGGAGGATTTTTCACTCATCATTCCCTATGTGCGCTTTTCGCCCCAGAACAAGCCGGACAACCTCCTGCTGCTGGACACCAGCGTCATCATAGACGGACGCATCGCCGACCTGATCGAGACCCACCTCATCGAGGGCCTCATCGTGGTGCCGCGCTTCGTGCTCCTGGAATTGCAGCAAATCGCCGACTCGGCCGATGACATCAAGCGCTCCCGCGGGCGCCGCGGCTTTGAAATGCTCAACCGCCTGCGCCAGAACACCAAGATGGAGGTGCGCATCCACGACGGCGATTTCCCCGACGAAAAAAGCGTGGATGGCAAGCTCGTGCGCCTGGCGCGCAACCTCAACGCCAAGCTCTTCACCAGCGACTCGAACCTGGCCAAGGTCGCCGCGCTGCAAAATGTCGTCGCCGTCAACCTGCGCGAAGTCGCCGTGTTGCTGAAGGCCTCGCTCGTGCCCGGCGAGACGGTGAATCTCAAGCTGGTGCGCGAAGGGCGCGACAAGGGCCAGGGCATTGGCTACCTGCCCGACGGCACCATGGTCATTGTCACCAACGGACAACCGCTCGTGGGCCAGCAGGTCGAGGCGCAGGTGCAAAGCACCGTGCAAACCGGCGCGGGCGTGCTCGTCTTTGCCGAAGTCAAACCCGAGAACAGCGGCGACACCACGCTCCGGCGGCGCGAAATCCCGGCCCAACCCTCCGCACCGTGAGCCGGGCGGAATAAGTTGCCGCGGGTCAAAACTTGACTCGGGCGCTGTGAAATTTTATCGTCTCCGTCCGCTGGATGGTGGCCGTAGCTCAATGGTAGAGCCCCAGATTGTGGTTCTGGAC
>Ga0326728_10018154_pt1 | contig 13928 bp, 10 predicted proteins | sample MB3enrmetagenome_FD_207602 | JGI IMG/M metagenome (GOLD analysis project Ga0326728, IMG submission 207602) | Lab enriched peat soil microbial communities from McLean, Ithaca, NY, United States - MB31MN | ecosystem: Environmental > Terrestrial > Soil > Wetlands > Peat | place: USA: New York... | reverse complement strand
GACCGTCTTTCTACGCCTCGTGGGGCGTGACGGGTCGGCTCCCCCACTGGAAAATTGCGAGAGCTACCTTCGCAGGGCGGCCATCAACGCCGCCCTGGACGTGGTGCGGGCGCGACGAACGGCTGAGACGGTTCCATTAGTGGATTCCCTGCCCGGACGTGGTGACCTGGATCAGCGCGAATTGCGAGACTGTCTGCGGCGCTCGCTGGCAAGCTTGAATCCGCAGGCGGCCGAGATGTTCGCGCTGCGCTTCTTTGAAGGTCACACCAACCTGGAAATCGCCCGCATGCTCACGATGTCGCAGGTGCGGGTGGCCGTGACCTTGCACCGGACCAGGCGGCGGCTGCAGAAGGAAATTCGCTCCTTCATTGGAGAAAGGTTATGAGCCAAGGAATGAAGCAAGGCGACCCGTCACTGGATGAAATCATCGCCGAAGTCCGGGGGGAAAGCGTGGATGAGCAAGCCGTCGACCAGGCGGCGCACCGCGTTTGGGCTCGTGTACGCGAACACTACGCTTCGCCGACATTGGCCGCCAATCCGGACGTGGAGAAGATTCGCGGCTGCGCGGATTTCCAGGCCTTGGTGCCTGCTTATCTCGAAGGCAATCTCTCCCCGGCGCGATCATTGCTACTGGAAGATCATCTCCACGACTGCGTTGCCTGCCGGCATGTGCTGGGCAAGGCGCGCCGTGGCGCTCTGCCTGCCGCCCTCCTAGGCGTCGAAGTTACGGCGTCGCTGCGTAGGGCCGGTGGCGAGAGACCCCGATGGGTGATGGGTTGGGCCTTCGCCGCAGGCGTGGTTGTCATAGGCCTAGGCCTGCTTCTGGCTGGCGGGCGCTTGGTTAGGGGGCTTCGGGGTTCGGAGGTCCGAGCGAATGTCCTGACCGCCGCCGGCGCCCTTTTTCGGGTCTCTGATCGGGGTGGCGAAGCCCTTCTCCCCGGGGGTGCTATTCGCGAGGACGACCAGATTCGAACCGCCAAGACGTCTTCCGCCATCATCCGACTGGTGGACGGCTCCACGATCGAAATGAACGAGCGCACGGCACTGTGGGTATCCAAAGGCTGGCGAAGCACTACTCTTCACTTGCAAGGCGGCAATATTATTGTTCGGGCTGCCCCGCAGCGCCACGGCCGGCTCTACGTCGCTACGAGGGACTGCCTCGTCTCCGTCAAAGGCACCATTTTCGCTGTGGATGAAGGAATGAAGGGCTCTCGCGTGTCTGTTATCCAGGGGGAAGTGGAGGTCGAAAAGGGGCGGAAGACTCAGTTCCTCCACGCGGGCGAGCAGGCCTCGACGGAGGCGAGCCTCGCGCCGGTCCCTGTGACTCGTGCTGTCGCCTGGAGCCGCAACTCCAGCGAGTACCTCGCGCTGCTGGGCGAGTTTACCGCCCTGCACAAGCAGTTGGAAGCCATCCCCGGGCCTGCCCCACGCTACGATTCCACCCTGCTGACTTTGGTGCCGGATGACACCCTGTTCTACGCTGCCATCCCCAATATCGGCTCGACACTCAGCGAGGCGAACCGCCTTTTGCAGGAACGCATTCAGCAAAGCGAAGTGCTGCAAGCCTGGTCGAGCCGGCAGCAGGCCTCCGGAGAAGCCCACAAGCAGGCAGAGCTGATTGATCGCATTCGGGCTTTTAGCGACTACCTCGGAGACGAGATCGTTGTCGCGGTGCCGGCTGGCAAGCCTTCACCACTTATTCTGGCGGAGGTGCGGCGACCCGATTTCCGCGCCTTTCTCGAAGAGCAGCTTGGCCAGACGAAGAGCAGCGGAAAGCAGCTCAAGGCGCAGGTGGTTGATAACCCATTTTTACCCCCAATTACCACGGGAAAAGACGCAGCTTTGGTTTTTCTGAGGAATAACGTTATAGCGCTGGCCACAGACGTCCGCCAACTGCAAAAAGTGGCCGCGCTGATGGAGCATTCCGCCTCCAGCGGTTTCGCCTCCACACCGTTCTATGCGGCAATTCGTCAGGCATACCAGGCGGGCGCCGGCTTCCTTATTTGCGCGGATATGGAACAAATCCTTGCGCATTCCGTAAGTCAGAAAAACGGTCGGAGTAAGGACCTCGATTTGTTCCGGGACGAGAGGACCGGCCTCGCTGACATGCGATACCTCATCATGGAGAGCAAGGAAGTAAGCGGCCGGACTGAGAATCGCGCCACATTGACTTTTGCCCAAGAGCGCCGAGGTGTGACCGCCTGGCTGGCCTCGCCCGGCCCGATGGGAACCTTGGATTTTGTTTCGCCGGGAGCGGCCTTCGCGGTCTCGCTTGTGGTGGAGGATCCGCGCGAGATCGTTCAGGAGATTTTCAGTTTGGCGGGGAGTCATGACCCTGGATTCACCCAGGGACTCGCGGACTTTGAATCCGGGACTGGAATAAATGTGACGGAAGATTTGGCGGGCGCGCTCGGTGGCGAGGTGACCTTCGCCCTGGATGGTCCGATTGTCCCAACGCCGAGCTGGAAGGTGGCGCTGGAAGTCAATGACCCGGCGCGATTGGAAGCGACTATCGAAAAGCTGGTGGCAAGCCACAATCGACAAGCAGGTTCCAATTCCGGCAGCTTGAATTTGACTAAAGAAGATGCTAAGGGCCGCACCTATTACACTTTGCAGACGAGCCGGCCGGCGGCTGCGCTTCCGACCGAGGTGCATTACGTGTTCGTGGAGGGCTATCTTGTGGCGGCGTCCAGCCGCGCCTTGCTCCTGAGCTCGATTCAAAACCGCAGCACAGGATACACGCTTGCGCGCTCAGCCGATTTCACCACCCGTCTGCCGCGCGACAACTTTACGAACTGCTCCGCCCTAGCGTATCAAAACCTCGCAGCGATGCTCGGCTCAGCGGCTGACCTCGTGGAGGCGAGCCCACGGCTTACGCCTGCCCAGCGGCAGTCCCTCGAGGCGTTGAGGCAGAACAGCGGCCCGAGCCTGACGTGTGCTTACGGGGAGCCGCAGGATATCGTCGTCGCCAATACTGGGAACTTGTTTGGATTGGGTTTCGAATCATTGTTCGGTATCAAGGGGGCTGGCCTGTTTGAACTGCTTCGCGTTATCAAGAGTGAGGCTCAGTCCGTCCCCAGAGGCTAGGAAAATGGGAAGGGCAGGGCTTTAAGCCCCGCCGTTTCAGCGGTGGAGAGGGGAACGGCTGCATGGCTCCGGTGATCGAGCTGGATGGATTGGGCGTCACACTTGGAGGGCGGAAGATCCTCGAAGAATTGAAGTGTTCTCTCTCCGGTCGCGCCATCGGGCTGTTGGGCCCAAATGGCGCTGGCAAATCGACTCTCATCAACACCCTATTGGGATTCTACCCTCCAGCGGCAGGCACGGCGCGCGTTTTGGGGTGTGATATCCGCGCCGAAATGAAACAGATTCGCGCTCTTGCCGGATACATGCCGGAGTCGGAATGCTTCATCGCTCACCTGACGGCGGTAAGCTTCGTCCGTCTGATGGCGGAACTTTCCGGGCTGCCCTCGGACGCCGCCCTGGAGCGCGCCCACGAGGCGCTCTTCTACGTTGGTCTGGGCGAGGCTCGGTACCGCCTGCTCGGCACGTACTCGCTGGGCATGAAACAGCTTGCCAAACTCGCCCAGGCGATCGCCCACGGCCCTCGGCTTCTGATCCTGGACGAGCCCACCAACGGCCTGGACCCTCCTGCCCGACAGCGCATGATTCGGCTGATCCGGGAAATGCGGGACACTCGGGACCTCCACATTCTGCTCTGTTCGCACTTACTGCGCGACGTCGAGGAGACCTGCGAAGAGGTGCTGATCCTGAAGGATGGCCATCAGGTGCACTATGCGAACCTGGAGGAAGAACGAAAAGCCAACCGGCGGTTTTTGGAGCTTGAGACGGTCGGCGGCGATGGAGCTTTCGCTGAGGCCGTCGAGCGTCTGGACTGCGAGTGCGCTGCCACGGGAAGAAGGCTGAAGATGGTCCTGGGCCAAGATTTCGCTATTCGCGACCTTTACCGGCTGGCGGAGGAGCACGGCGTACAAATCCGCCGCTTGAACTATCGGCGCGACAGCCTGGAGGATATCTTCCTGAAAGCCATGGAGAACCACAATGGCCGTCCATAAGCGAAGTTACCACGCCTACGCCGGAGATCTCACCCCGCGGTGGTCGCGCTTTCTGGTTGTGAGCCGATACGCGTGCCAGAATGCATTATCTTCCAAGAATCTCGTCGCCTATTTTGCCCTCTGCTTTGTCTATCCGCTCGGTTGCGCACTGGCCCTTTACGCGAACCACAACCCGCGCCTGCTGGCCTTGTTCAATACAAGTTCGTTCTTTGATCCGGGCGCCAAGCTGTTTTTTCACTTTCTTCGGATCCAGGGAACGCTCGGATTTGTTCTGACGGCATTTGTGGGGCCCGGGCTCGTTTCTCCCGACCTCGCCAACAACGCTCTGCCACTGTATCTCTGCCGGCCCTTTTCCAAGGCTGAATACGTTATGGGCAAGATATTTGTGCTGCTCGCGCTGCTCTCTCTTATCACCTGGGTCCCGGGCGAGACTCTGTTTCTCATTCAGTGCAGCCTGGCTGGGGCCAGTTGGCTGGCGACGAACTTTTGGATGATTAGCAGTATCTTTCTGGGTTCGGCAGTTGAGATTCTCGTCTTCTCCCTGCTGGCCCTGGCGCTTTCGGCGTGGATCAAGCGGCGGCGGGCGGCGGGCGCCGCGCTGCTGGGAGTGTTTTTCTTCGGGGCGGGCTTCGGGCAGGCGATCAATGCTGTGCTCCGAACCACGAACGGCTCTCTGATTGACTTGGCGAAGCTCATCGCCAGAGTCGAGGACCAACTGTTTCGCCAGCATACGTCGGTCGGAATTTCCGCCGCGGACGCCTGGGTGGCGCTCGTGGCAATCAGCGCGTTCTGCCTTCTCCTTTTGCAGAAGAAGGTCAAAGCCTATGAGGTGGTGCGCGGATGAACGGACAGGAGGCAGGCCAGCGAATCGTTTTTGAGGATGTTTCCAAGTTCTATGGGGAAGTGCTCGGCGTTAATCGCGTCAACCTGTCGATCCCGGCGGGTATCACGAGTTTGGTTGGCCCAAACGGCTCGGGCAAGACCACATTGATGAATCTAATGACTGGACTGGTGCGGCCCACGCGCGGGCGCATCACGGTGCTTGGCATTTCGCCCGACGAGCCTGAGCGGCTGTTTCAGAAGGTGGGATACTGCACACAATTCGACTCGTTCCCCAAAGGACTCACCGGCTATCAGTTCCTCTACTCGTATTTGCGCGTCTCCGGACGGCCACATCTGGCCGCCGACCGGCTGGCCGGGCAGGCGATTGAACAGGTGAACTTAGTCGAGGCGGCCCACCGGCGGATCGCCGGGTACAGCAAAGGCATGCGCCAGCGGATCAAATTGGCCCAGGCCCTGTGCCACCAACCTTCCGCGCTGGTGCTGGACGAGCCGCTGAACGGCCTCGACCCCTTGATACGCGCCGAGACCATCGCCCTCTTCCGCACCTTGGCCCAAGAAGGGCTGCACGTTATCATCTCCAGCCATGTCCTGCACGAAGTTGACGCGGTCTCCGACCAGGTTGTGCTGCTCAGCAACGGCTACGTCGTGGCGGAGGGGCAGATTCACGGTGTGCGCGAAGAGATCCACGAGCAGCCCATGCAGATTCTTATCCGCTGCAATAAGCCCGGCGACCTTGCTTCGCAGGTGTTCCAGCAGGACTGCGTGGTGGAGGCAAGGATTCACCCCGACGGACAGGGACTGCTGGTGAAGACGCGGGATGCAGGCCGCTTTTATCTGCTATTGAATCGCATCGCTCAAGGCGGGATCAACATTGAGTCCGTCGCGCCCGCAGATGATGATGTGCTTTCGGTCTATGAGTATCTGATTGGTACGGAGGAGCCTACCAAATGAGCACGGGCGGACTGCCTTGGGCGCTCTGGCGAGCGCAGATCCTTGCTATCCTTCGTCTGGAGATGAAAAAGACTTTCGTCAATCGGCTCGGGGTATGGATTTACTTCCTGGCCCTCGCTCCGGTGCTGCTCTACGCCTTCCATACCTTCGTTCAACTGAGGACCGGACGGTGGGGCAATCTTGGCGAAGACACCCACATTTTCGCCTCCGTATTCCAGTTCTTCTTTCTCCGGCTCGCTATCTTTTTCGGCTGTGTGGGGATCTTCATGAACCTGTTCCGTGGCGAGGTGCTGGACAAAAGCATGCACTACTACTTCCTGGTTCCTCTGCGAAGAGAGGTTCTGGTGATTGGAAAGTTCCTCTCCGGCCTGCTCGCGGCGATGCTCATCTTCGGCACGAGCACTCTTTTGCAGTTTGTCGCTATGTACTGGTCATTTGGCTGGAACACGGTCCAAGAGTACCTCATTCACGGGCAGGGGGCCGAGCACCTTGCGGCCTATCTTGGTGTCACGATTCTGGCCTGCGTCGGTTACGGCAGTGTTTTTCTGGGGGCGGGGTTGCTGTTCCGCAATCCGCTGATTCCTACGCTCTTGATACTGGTGTGGGAGGCCATTAACGGTTTCCTGCCCGGGGTCCTGCAAAAGATAAGTGTGATCTTCTATCTGAAATCGCTCTGCCCCGTCGGTATACCTGAAGCGACAGCCCTGAACCGTGGCAGTCTTCTCGCGCTGATCGCCGTCAATCCGACCCCTGCCTCTCCCGCCACCGCCATTCTGGGACTCCTGCTTTTGTCTCTGGTTCTCTTGGTGCTATCCAGCGTGCAAGTCCGCCGCATGCAGATTGACTACGGCGCTGACTAAGCACCAAGCGCGCCACTGACTCCTGTTTTATGTCGCACACCACATATGCTAATATGTCGTTAACCAGGGCAGAACATCATGGCAAACGACGACGGGCGGCTTCTGCTCGCCTGCATTCTTGGCTTCGGTGGCGGAATCTACACCTTCCTGAAGGGATTCCGTGAGTACCGGAAATACCGGCTGGTGTCGGACACTCCGGAGATTCATATCCGCAGCATCCCTATGGGACTGGCGAAGGTCCGGGGCGAGGCGCGGGCGGCGGAAACTCTGCTCAGCCCCATCACTCGCACTCCCTGTTGCGTCTTCAAAGTAGTCGTTGACGAGTGGCGTTCGGATTCCGATGGCGGGGGCGAGTGGAAGCATGTCGCCACTGACGTTAAGGGCGTGAAATTCTACCTCCGGGACGTTTCGGGGAACGTGCTGATTGACCCCGCTAGCGCCGAACTCGACTTGCCGCAAGGGCCGACGCGCAAGGTACGCAGCGGCGCATCAAGCGCATCCCCTCCGCAAGTGCAGGGGGCGGCGACGTCCGGCTCGCCGGCGACGGATCTGGAGTTACTCCAGTACATCGAGCAAGCACGCCTTCGGCACGTTGGACAGATGGTGGGAAAAGGGATAGGCATGATCAGTCATGCCAGCAGCAAGCCAGCCCGCGAACCCCTGCGTCAGTCCTTCATGAGTATGCTGGCGGACCCTACCGTTCCTGGCGCGGAGGGATTCCGCACTCAAATGACGAAGGCCATGCTGGCTCGGAAGGACCCGAGCGGGGAAACCTCTCGGCTGGCCTTGGAGGCCTGGAAGCATCCGCAGGGGACGCCGGAGTTTGATGCGGCCCTGCTGCGCTTCGGCCAAGCATACTTCCGTGCGATGGGTTCCACGCAGCCCATGCCCGATGCTTCGGTGGTTCAGGCCTACATTCGCCAGCACCCTGAAGCCTTGGGTATCGTCGCCTTCACGGCCGGTAACGCAGAGCCTCAGAGCGATCCGGAAGCCGAAAAGGCTCGCCAAGCCGCCCTGGCTTTTGGGCGCGCACAAGTTGCGGAATTCACCCTTGAACGAACCCCCGCCGCCAGCGGCGAGTATCGCCTGACGGAGTACTGCCTGGTGCCGGCTCAGACCTACGACGTCACCGGCACTTGCGCCGAAAACCCTCAGCCTCGCGATGAATACGACCGCAACATCATCGTGAAAGGAACCAACGAGCCCACCTTCTTGATCTCCTCCCGGACGGAGAAAGGAGTTCAGTCGTACCTGCTGAAACGAACTTTGTGGAAGGTGCTGGGCGGCGCGGCCGTCGCCATCCTGTGCCTCGCCATTCTGCTCGGAAAACTCGGCCTGCTGTGAAGGCGAGCGGCGGCAACTCGCGACAACCGATTGCCACGCATGCGCACCTTTACCAGCGCGTATGTGTTTTGTGATAGACTCCGGGGAAATGCGAATCCTCATCCCAATCATCGTGATTCCGTTGATCGTTTTTCTGCTCTACTTCCTTGTGCCCGGTCTCAAAGAGCAGCCTTGGACGGCATTGCGAATTGGCGGTGCAATCCTCGCAGTCATCGCATACACCATGGTCATCACGGCCCGCGTACAATTGGGCAAGTCGTTCTCCGTCCGAGCCGAGGCAAAGGAACTCGTCACCCATGGCCTCTACGCACGAATCCGCAATCCCATGTACATTTTTGTGGACCTCATGGTCTTCGGCCTGATCCTCGCTTTGCACTTGCACTGGCTGCTTGTGATTTTCGCGGTGTTCGTGGTGTTTCAGGCTCGCCAGGCGCGGCGGGAAGCCAAGGTCTTACAAGAAAAGTTTGGACAAGCCTACCTCGATTACCGCAAACAGACCTGGTTCTGATCCCCGAGTTAGGACGCGTCGGGGTTGTGGTTTTGGGGTAGACTGGAAAGAGTCGGAAGGAGGGCAAATGCTTACTCGGAGAGAGTTTCTCTACAACAGCGCGCTAGCCGCCGCCGCTGGCGCAATCCCTGGGGCAAGGTTGGCTGGGGCTTCCTTGCGTCTACCCCAAGCTTACTTCGGACTCCATCCGTTCATCGAGAGTAATCCCAAAGCCGTCTTTATCCGGCGCGCCCACGTGGCGCAAATAAAGGACGAAGACGCCAAACGGCGAGAGGGCCTCGCGCTGGCCAGGGAAATCTTCGTGCCCATGGGCCGGCCCGGGATTCCGGTTACCCACCGCATAGTTCTCAAACCGAACTACGTGGCAACGGACGCGCAGTTCTACGAGGGCGTGGTCATGGGCCTGAAGGAAGTTGGCCTACGCAAGCTCTACTTCGTTGAAGCCAACGACTACCCCGGGTGGGGCCGTCGAGGGTTTTTGGACATCAACCAACGCCTGGGAGTGCTGATGAATGAGCCCGATCGCCGCCCCCGGCACTTCCGGGAAGACTGGGAGATGACCTGGAGTACGGTGCCCGACGCGGTCATCTACAAACGCATTCCTCACTATGCCCCCGTCAACGAGCCGGACACCTGGCTGCTCAACATCGCGAAGTGGAAGGCTCACGGTATGTGCATGAGCCTGTCTGTCAAAAACGAGCAAGGATTGGTGGTGCTCCCTTACGTTCGCTTCTGTACGGGCTGGCCAATGGTGACGCGAGTGCCCGAGTTCATGAAGGCGGATATTAATCCCAACGCGGAACCTGTAGTCAAGAAATTCTTCGACCGCCACGTCAAGTTGCATTATGACCGCTACGACAGCCCGCATCCGCTGAGTCCGATGCACCAGGAGATCTGGGCGCACAAGACCTGCGACCACATGAGTGTGATGAAGACGGGCTTGGCCATGATCGAAGGCATCTGCGGGCGGGATGGCGACTTCGACGACGGGCAGGATTACCTCACGAACCTGGTGATGTTCAGCAAGGATAAATTCCGTCTGGACGTGATCGGCATGTATCTGGGCGGCCATGAACCTGGCAACATCAATCTCTTCCGCATTGCCAAGGAGCGCGGCCTGACAGACACTTTCAACCCGTGGGAGATCCCGATCTACGAATGGGTGGACGGCGCAGCCAGGCCTCGAAAACTGACCGACTTTGCGCGCACGCCGCTGAAGACCTATTACCTGCAGCTACCTGGCGAGCCGCACTACCACCTGGTCAACGAACCCTTCGATTACGACCGCTACAAGGTTTAGTGCTGGGGCCTTTCGGGGGAGAATGCCTTGGCGTGGCGATGCTTGGCATGATTGTCTTGCCCGCGCCAGGAGGGAGGCCAGTAGCTACCACTACCGGCCCTGAAACAAGGGAAAGCTAAACTTCTGTTCTTCCCCCCGGGTTAGTATAGAGATTCCACACCCTTTCGACGCAAAAGCAGAACATATTTTGCTAGTTTGATGGATTTATGATTCGCTGAGGGATACCGTGCAAGGAGGGCTCGATCCGGGCCGAGAACCGGAGTGCGGGACCGGACTCTTCCGTGTCGTTCCCGCGAAAGTAGGGACGGGATCACACCTGCAGTAGGCCGAGGGTAGCGCCGTGCCCCATCCATATTGACGGCGTCGTGTTGCCGCCGGGGTATCGGGCATGAGAAAATCCCACGTCAGGCCAGCCGGCCGAAAAGCAGGAAAATGAGAACAATCTTCGTCGCATTTTTGACTGTCCTCACATTTGTTACTGTTACGCGGGCCGCCAACTTCCATGTCGCCCCCAATGGTAATGATGCCAGCCCTGGCACACAAACGGCCCCTTTCCGCACAATTCAACATGCCGCCAACCTTGCCCAGCCGGGTGATTTCATCACGGTGCATGAAGGTGTTTACCGCGAACGCGTCAGTCCGCCGCGCGGGGGCGAATCCGACACGCAGCGCATCGTCTATCAGGCCGCTCCGGGGGAGAGAGTTGAGATCAAGGGATCGGAAGTCATCAGGAACTGGGTAAAGGTTGGGAACGATACTTGGAAAGTGACGATCCCCAATTCGTTCTTCGGCAGCTTCAATCCTTACAGCGACCTCATTCACGGCGACTGGTTTAGTCCCAAGGGCCGCAACCATCACACCGGGGCTGTTTATCTCCGAGGCGACTGGCTGGCCGAGGCGGCCAAGCTGGATGCTGTGATGGAACCCATGGGAAGGACCGCGCTCTGGTTCGGTCAAGTGGACGAGAAAAACACCACGATCTGGGCGCAGTTCAAAGGCGTCAACCCCAATCAACAACTCGTAGAAATCAATGTGCGCCAGACCGTGTTCTATCCCCAAAAGACGGGCATTAACTACATCAGCGTGCGCGGCTTCACCCTGGAGGATGCTGCCACACCGTGGGCGCCGCCCACGGCCGAGCAGATCGGTTTGATCGGCCCGCATTGGAGCAAAGGTTGGATTATCGAGAACAACGAGATCAGCTACTCCACTTGTTCGGGCATCTCCCTCGGCAAATACGGCGACGAGTGGGATAACACGTCGGCCAATTCAGCCGAGGGGTACGTCAAGACCATCGATCGCGCTCTCGCCAACGGCTGGTCAAAGGAGAACATTGGCCACCACATCGTCCGCAACAACACCATTTCTCACTGCGAGCAGGCCGGGATCGTCGGCAGCCTGGGCGCTGCGTTCAGCACCATCACGGGCAACACCATCCACGACATCCATGTTCGCCAATTGTTCACCGGGGCTGAGATGGCGGGCATCAAGTTCCATGGCGCCATTGACGTCGAGATCAGCCGGAACCACATCTACCGGACCAACCGCGGCCTGTGGCTGGACTGGATGGCGCAAGGCGCACACGTCTCTCGAAACCTCTTCCACGACAATGGTGAGGATGTTTTTGTTGAAGTGGATCACGGGCCGTTCCTCATGGACAACGACCTTTTCCTCTCGTCCTTATCGCTAAGAGACAATTCTCAGGGCGGCGCTTACGTTCACAATCTGTTCGATGGGGCCATCTGTCGGCATGGTTTCGACAAGCGTCAGACACCATTCCACAAGCCGCATTCCACGGAAGTTGCGGGATCCCACGACAACCCCATCGGCGACAACCGCTACTTCAACAATCTCTTCGTGCAAAGCGCCGATTTGAGCGTGTATGACAACGCCCCCTTACCCGTGGAGATGAATGGCAATCTGTTCCTGAAAGGAGCCAAGCCTTCCCAGTATGAAAAAGACCCTCTCGTCAAGCGGGACTTTGATCCGGCGATCAGACTGGTTGAGGAGGCCGACGGCGACTATCTCGAAATGACGTATGACCCGGCCTGGAACACGGAGCGAACGTGCCAGCTCGTGACGACCAAACTGCTCGGCCGGGCAATCATTCCGAATCTTCCCTATGAACAAGGCGATGGCAAGCCGATTGACATCAACACTGATTACTTCGGCCGGAGCAGGAACGAATCGAATCCAACTCCTGGACCGTTCGAGAATCCCGGCCGGGGCGACCTCAAACTCAAGGTGTGGTAATAATGAGCACGAGGACGACACCATCTACATGAGACTCGGGCTGCCTGATGGCGCGCTGGCGCCTGGAGTGCACAATTTTGGTCGCGGGAGTGCCTGTGCGTGTATACTCCTGTGGAACCGGATGTCAAAATGGAAGTCCTGATTAAAAGCTCGTCTCTGGCCTCCTCGCTGTGAGTATCTGCTGAGCGCTTCAAGAGCTTAATCAGGGTCCATATGTGTCCGTTATATGATTTGACCCGAGGTGGATGCTAATGTTGAAGTCAGCGAAGAGACCGTTTTCTGCGCTCTCTTGTCCTTGCTCGATGTGGCTCGCGTGCGTTCTGGCCACGCTGTGGTTCTCTGCCTTGCCGACACAAGCGCAAAATCAGCCCGTGCGCGTCATCGCCTTCGGCGCACATCCCGACGACTGCGACCTGGACGCAGGAGGGCTTGCCGCCAAGTATGCTGCCCTCGGCAACAAGGTGAAGTTTGTGTCGCTCACCAACGGCGACGCTGGGCACCAGACGCAGCACGGAGAAGAACTCGCCAATCGCCGCCGTGCCGAAGCGCAGGAAGCAGGCCGACGCATCGGCATTGAATACGAAGTGCTCGATAACCATGACGGGAAACTAATGCCTACCCTGGAAGTTCGCGAACAAGTGATCCGCGAGATTCGCCAGTGGAAGGCGGACATCGTCATCGCCCCCCGCCCCAATGACTATCATCCGGATCATCGGTACACGGGAGTGTTGGTGCAGGATGCGTCCTACATGGTGATCGTGCCGAGTTTGGTGGCGGATACACCGCCGCTGAGGAAGAATCCAGTTTTCCTCTACTACAGTGACCGGTTTAAACGGCCGCAGCCCTTTCGTCCGGATATTGTGGTATCCATCGACGACGTTATAGAAAAGAAGATCGATATGCTGGACGCTCATGTGTCGCAGTTCTACGAGTGGCTGCCGTGGACTATGGGCCGGTTGGAGCAGGTGCCGAAGGATCCCGTGGAGCGAAAGAAGCGGCTGCTGAGCTGGATGTCGTCGGAAACCAGAAATGTGAAAGGCGAATGGCGGGCGCCGCTGGAGAAGCGGTATGGCGCGCAAGCAGACAAAATCCAGTACGCAGAGGCCTTCGAAATCACGGAATACGGAGCTCAGCCCAGCGAGGAAGAGATTCGCAGGCTCTTCCCATTTTTCCCGTGATGGCGCCGCGCCCTTGAGTTGCTCGCCCGTCAAAATGGTTTTCCTTATTAATACACCCTTAAACTCTTAATGTGGAAGATCCACTTGCGAACCCCGCATAGTTTGGCAAGGGGGATATTCGTCAACGTTCCGTCCGATTTTGCACGTCGCGGGTCGAAGCTATACCAGCCGCCTGCTACTTAGCAGTTGGGGGCGCGGCCACCGTCATGCCATGACGCCGGAAGACCTCCATCATCTTCGCGCGGTCGGGCGGCCCGCCGGCTGCGGCGCCGATTGCTTCGGCAGCTTCGCGGAAGTACGCGGGACCCATTATCGCAGGGGTTATGACAGCAAGCTGTTTCGCATCCTCGCTGCCGAGGTTGTCGAATCTGTGCACCGCGCCTCGGGGGATGCATAGCGCCTGCCCGGGACCAACCTCGATGGGCGTGCCATCAACCGTCCAGGTAAGAACCCCCTCGATACCGTAAAGCATCTCCTCGTAGGCGTCGTTCTTGTGGGCCGGCGCCGGCAACTTATGCCCGGCGGGGACAAGAACCTCGAATACTGACACGCTGCCGTTGGAATCATCACCCGTGAGGAGGAATTTGATCCCTATCGGACCAACCTTGATGGTTT
>Ga0326728_10018152_pt1 | contig 13928 bp, 9 predicted proteins | sample MB3enrmetagenome_FD_207602 | JGI IMG/M metagenome (GOLD analysis project Ga0326728, IMG submission 207602) | Lab enriched peat soil microbial communities from McLean, Ithaca, NY, United States - MB31MN | ecosystem: Environmental > Terrestrial > Soil > Wetlands > Peat | place: USA: New York... | reverse complement strand
TCAGTACGATCTCCGGCCAACACGTCTCACAGTGCATCCACACCTCCCGACTCCTGGAGGCGTTCGTCCAAAGCCGCGACCGCCGCAATCGTATAAAGCGCATTTAGAAGGCGGCGGTAAGAGCGGGCTGTACTTTATCGATAATTGGGATATTGAGGCATCGATTCTATCCCAGGAGACAAGGGATCAGCCGGGCAAGAGGCGGCTGCGGATGAGGATGCACGACCCGCCCGAGTTGCCGCGCGGGTGCCCCGGTGAAGCGCAAGCCCGAGGAACGGAGGCGTACTCTTTTGGTACGTCGGAGTCCCGCAGGGTGAAGCGCGACGCGAAAGATGCGCCTCAGACACAGCCGCCCCGCCTCGACCTCCCGTTGTAATTCCTTTGCTTTCAGTCCTATAATGATGTCGAAAGGGCTTGCCGGAAAAGAGACGGGCAAGGGCGCAGCCGATGGTCTACCGCACGGACGACATGATTATAACGACCGAAAAGATGGGGGCGCGCCAGTACGCGAAGGTCAGCTATCCCATCCGGTACGGCCTCTATCACGAAGTAAAGACGCGGGACTATCTCTTCCAGCTCAACCTCCACGGGGAAGTAAAGTACGTTTCGGGCAGGCTCGACTGGCCGAACCCCGCCGAATGGCTCAAGCGCAGCCCGGGGAACGACTGGACGTACTATTCGTCGGGGGACTACAACGGCATCGTCGAGCGTTTCGGGGAGTACTACTTCCCCTGTTTCCCTTACGCAAGCAACTCGATCATGGCGGACGAGCCGTTCACTTATGGCGCGGTGCAGCGCGCCCTGGCCGCCGCTGCCGTGCTTCCCGAGCGGCTTGCGCGGGCGGCTCGGACCGGCGCCCCTCCGGAGATAGCCCGGTTCTGCGAGGCCGCGGCTGCCTGCGATGCAAAGAGGCTTGCCCGCAGGGAAAGGCAGTTCCACGCGCTGATAGGGGGCCGGGTGAGCGTGCTGCCGCCGGATGCACGCCACGCGGACTACGAGGTGGCGCCCGTCATCCTGGCGGACGGCTGCCTCTACAACTGCCGGTTTTGCAGCGTCAAATCAGGCCAGGGATTGTCCCTCCGGCCGAAGGCGAACATCCTCGCCCAGGTTGAGGGCCTTAAAAGCTTCCTCGGTCCCGACGCGCGGAATTACAACGCCCTCTTCCTGGGGCAGCACGACGCCCTCGCAGCAGGAGCGGACCTGATCGAGGCCACAGCAGAGGCGGCCTACGAGACGCTCGATTTCGAGCATTCCCTTATGGGCCGGCCGGCGCTCTTCCTCTTCGGGAGCGTCGATTCTTTCCTCCGCGCGCAAGACGGGCTTTTCGCGTCTCTCAACGGGACGCCTTTCTCGACCTACATCAACCTGGGTCTCGAATCTGCCGACGGTGCGACCCTGCAGCTCCTGGGGAAGCCCGTATCCGAGGAGGCAGTCAGGGACGCTTTTGCCCGCATGGGCGATATCAACAGACGCTGCGAGCGCGTCGAAGTGACCGCCAATTTCGTTATCGGCCTCGACCTGCCGCGGCGCCATCTTGCATCCCTTTTAGGGCTTGCCGGCTCACGGCCCCAATCCGGCAAAGAGAGCATCTACATATCGCCTATCGTGCCCGGCGGCGCGATGGGGAGGGAAGAGAAGAGGGCGCTCCTGGGTCAGTTCGACACGATCAAAGCCGAGTGCTCCCTGCCGGCGTATCTTTATTTGATACAGAGGTTGTGAGTTCATGGAAGATCACTTGTACGTCTGGTTCGATACGGAGTATTCCGACCTCGACCTTGAGGCCGCCGCGCTCATGCAGGTAGCCGCAATCATCACGGACAGCGCATTCAAACGCGTGCTGCCGGCCGCCAGCGACGTTTGCCTTGCAGTCCGGCTGCCCGAGGGGACGCCCTTAAGCCAGTTTGTTGAGGAGTACTTCGAGCGCCTCGTAGCCGTATGCAGGTCGGCCGCCGCCGCGAGCCTGGAGGAGGCCGATGAGCGCCTTTGCGCCTATGTCGCGGTCGCGCTTGAGGCCTCCGGTCTGCCCACGGACGCGCGGCCCATCCTCGCGGGGAACAGCGTCCATGCAGACTGGCGGCTCGCCTGCCGTTTCCTGCCCCGGCTCGCCCGGAGGCTGCACTACAGGCACCTCGACGTGACCGCCTTCAAGCTGGAATGGAAGCTGCGCCACCCGGATGAGGAATTCGTCAAGGAGGACGCGGCCGCGATACGCACCTACTTCCCGGAGGCGATTCTGCCTGACGATGCGGGCCGCCACGACGCCTATTACGACGTACAGGCGTCCATTGCGGAGATGACCTTCTACAGGGCGCGCCTCCTGCGCCCGTAGGCCGGCCGACGCCGAAAAGCGGCCCCTGGACTGCCTCTTTCGCCTAGACCCACCTCAAGGTGACCGTTTTCTCGTCGAGGAAGAGCTTGATCGAGTCCATCCGCGACTTCGACATGCCGAAGAAGGAGTCCTTCTTCGAGCCGAGGCCGAAGAAGGAATAGGGCTGGGGTATGCCCGCGTTGACGCCCACGTTGCCCACTTCGCACTCCCGGATGAACTTCCGCGCCGCCTTGCCGCTCTCCGTTACGATGCAAGCCGAATGGCCGTAGTTCGTCGCGTTGATCCAGCCTATCGCCTCATCCAGGTCTTTTGCGCGCATCAGGTTGGCGAGGGGACCGAAGGCCTCTTCCTTCGCCAGGGGGTCCATGTCGGGCGTCACGTCCTCGAAAATGCTCGGCCCGATAAAATAGCCTTTCTCGTACCCTTTGACGCGCGCCTTGCGGCCGTCGAGGATGAGCCTTGCGCCTGCCCTGAGCCCGTCTTCGATAAACCGCTCGACCTTTTCCTTGCCTTGCTTTGTCGTGAGCGGCCCGAGCTCGACGGACTCGTCGAGGCCGTAGCCCATTTTCATAGCCCTGGAGGCGACGAGAAAAGCCTCCCGCAGCTCCTTGTACCGCCTGTCGTCACCTATGACCGCAACGTTGTCCGAGCCGAGGCACCGCTGCCCCGACATGCCGAAGCACCCCCTGAGCAGGTAGTTGACCGCGTTGTCGAGGGGCGCGTCGGGCAGCACCACTATGAAGTTCTTGCCGTTTCCGTTTAAGGAGCTCCGCTTCCCGTACCGCCCGGTAATCTCGAAAAGCTCCTTCGCCACCCGCGTCGATCCTATGAGGCCGACGCCCTTGATTCTGGGGTCTGCGAGGATTACCTTGTTCAGCTCCCGCTCCGGCCCCATGTGGACGAGGTTGACGACGCCGGGAGGCAGGCCGACCTCTTCGGTCACCTTCATCACCGAGTCGGCGGCAACGGGGTCCTGGCGGCTCGGCTTGACGATCACCGTACAGCCGCAGGCGATGGCGTAGGGCACGAAAGACGACCACGCATGGGTTGGGATGTTGCCGGGCGTGATGATGAGAAAAACGCCGGCAGGCTCGCGTATCTGGTAGCAGTCGATGCCCGTTGCGAGCTGATCGACGTGCTCTCCCCTGTAAGGGCCGTACATGGAGCTGCCTGCCGCCTCGACGTTCTCGACTATCCTCGCGCAGGTGCCCCTGCCCTCGTCGATGGTGCAGCCGTGGTCCTGGACGAGTATACGGGCGAGCCACTCCGATTTCTCCGCGCATTTCTCCCGCAGGGTGAAGACTTTTTTCGCCCGGTCCCTGAAGGGGACGTCCCTCCATTTCTTGAACGCCTCGTACGCCGAGGCAATGGCTGCCTCCACGTCGGCCCGCGACGCTATGGGCGCCTCGGCGATCACCTCATCGGTAGCGGGGTTCGTCGTGGTGAAATACTGTCCCGTCCCCGGATCGACCCATTCGCCGTTGATATAGTTCTTCAGCCTGCCGTAATGCTTGGCCGCCTCAGGCACCATCATCTGCTCCCCCTTTATCTCATCCTGTCAGGGCCTGCTGATTAATCACATTTAATTTGATTAAATTCTGTTTAATTTGTCAAGCCTTTTTTCACCGATTTTCGCAGGTCTGCCGCCGATTTTTGTCACCGGGCCTTCCTGATACTGCAGAGCAACCCTTTCCATTGGGGATATCCCATGATCGGCTCCCTGCACCGGCAATCGGTCAGGAAGTTGCAGTTCCCCTCGGCCGGCCACCCGTGGGGAACGAGGACAACGCCCTCCATGATCCGCTCGTCCACGTGGGCCTTCATCTTTACCTGTCCCTTGTCAGTCTCGACGATCACGTCGTCGCCGTGACCGATTCCGTACTCCGCTGCCGTTGCCGGCCCGATCTCCGCCTTGGGGAAGGGGGACCATTTCTGGAGGGAGGCGATGTTGTGCAGCATCGAGCCGTTGAAAAAGAAGTCCCGCGTGCCCGTTGACAGAACGAGGGGATATCTGCCCCCGAGCTCGGCCCATCGCTTTCCCTGCGGGCTTTTGTCCGGCTCCCGGTAAGTGGGCAGGGGGTCCCAGCCGGCCTGCTCGAAGGCCTCGCTGTAGATCTCTATCTTTCTTGAGGGCGTGGGGAAGGAGCGCGCATCGAGGGTATAATCCTTCGGCTGGTAAGAGACGCCCTCGGGCCGGTCGAGGAGCGTCTGGAAGCTTACTCCGCTCGGCTCGACCTCCAGGGCGACCACCTCTTCGTCCGACTTCCAGGGGAACCTGTCGCTGAAGCCGCAGCGGTGGGCAAGCTCCGTGTAGACCTCCCGGATCGACTTGCATTCGTAATACGGCGGAAGGAGAGGCTTCCTGAGCATCAGGTAGGGGAGGCAATGGCAGACGTTGTAGTTGTAGGCAAGGCCCCAGAACTCGAGCTGGTTTGCTGCGGGCAGCACATAGTCGGCGAACCCGGCCGTCTCCGTCATGAACTGCTCGTAAACGACCAGAAGGTCGAGCTTCCTGAAGGCGTCCCGGAGGGCGTTCGAGTCGGGCATAGTGACAAGGGGGTTCCCCCCTGCTACCAAGAAGGCCCTTAATTTGCCGGGGACGCTCTCCGGCACCATGTTCATTACCGCGTACGGGCTCGTCCTGCCCCAGAGCGTGTAGAACAGGGGATACTCCTCCGCCCCGAGGGGCTTGTCGGGGAAGGGCAGGCTCACGTCGGTAAGACGCAGCCTCGGGCTTATGACCCATCCGCCGGGGACGTTGATGTTCCCTGTAAGGGCCTGGAGGATCGCCATGGCGCGGTCCGTCTGGCTGCCGTTGGCGCACTGGTCCTGCGTGCACGTGCCGTGGAAGATGGACGCCCCTTTGGTAGCGGCGAAGCGGCGCGCAAGAACGCGGATGTCTGCGGCCTTTACCGAGGTAATCTTTTCCGCCCACTCAGGCGTATACTGCTGCACGTGCGGCACGAGCCGCTCGAAGCCGTAGGTCCATTTCTCGACGAACTCCTTGTCGTAGAGGTTTTCATTAATAATGACGTGCATGAGGGCGAGGGCCAGCGCCCCGTCCGTGCCCGGCCTTATGGCGAGGTACATCTCCGCCCGGTCGGCTATGGGGAGCCTCCTGGGGTCGATGACGATCACCCTTGCCCCCTTCTTCATGTTCTCTTCCATAGCGAGGGCCAGGGGGAAGTCCGAGGCGCCGGGGTTGTGCCCCCAGAGCAAATAAAGCTTCGAGTCCATCTCTTCGACGGGGTACTTCCCGAAGGTGATCTGCCGTGCCCTGATCCGCATACGGTAGCAGATGCTCTCTACGGAGAAGAAGTTGGGCGACCCGAGGGCTGCCTTGAAGCGGTGCGTCAGGGAGATCATTTCCAGGTTCTCGACGCCGATGGAGCCGCAGAAGAAGGCGACGACGGAGGCGCCGTACTGCGCTTTCAGTGCGCTCAGCTTTTCGGCGATCTCCGAGAATGCCTGCTCCCACGAGATGCGCGCCCAGGCGCCGCCGACTTTTTTCAGCGGGTACTTGAGCCTGTCCGGGTGGTAGAGGTGCTCGATTGCGGCCTGTCCCTTGGGGCAGAGCCTCCCCTTGTTGAGGGGGTGCGATTCCTGGCCCCGCACGGCCGTCGCCCTCCCGTTTTCGATGGTGACCTCCATCCCGCAACTGTGGTAGCAGAGGGCGCATCCCGTGAAGCCCGTTGTCGCGCCTTTTTCCGTCATTGTCAGCCTCTCCCCGCCGCATATGGCGCGCCCCGCCGCGCGCTCTAAGCCGCCTCATTGCTTTCCGGGCCTTATGCCCCGAAGGACCGGATCATTGAATGCCGCTCATCCGGGCGTTCATCCAATAACAGTAGGATAATTCAGGCATATTTGCAAGTAGGGTCGGAGACAGTAAGGTCGGAGGGCCGTTCAGTCCGTGCGCTGCGGGAGGTCTGCCGTCCTTGACAAGGTCCGCTATGCTGGTAGACTAATGTGGGGCATCAAGGCCACGGGCTTTCTCTATCAAAGGGGTGACCGATGCACCGGGAAGAAAGGTAGTAATCGCCGGGTTGCGGCATTACAATGGAATAGGAGCGGACGTTCGTGCCATACAGACTGCTGAAGAAGGTGCTTGACCAGACGGAGGGCGTCAACAAGGAGACCATCGAGAAGGTGATCTGGCTGGCTATCGAGATTGCCCGCGAGGGCAGGGAAGGACGGAAAGTCGGCACCCTGTTCGTGATCTCCGACGCGGAAGAGGTGCTTCGGCACTCGAAGCCCCTGATACTCGACCCGCTCTTCGGCCACCCGGACGACGCAAAGCGTCTGGACGACCCTAACATGCGCGAGACGATCAAAGAGCTTGCCCTTCTCGACGGCGGCTTCGTCGTCTCGGACGGCGGGGTCTGTCTGTCTGCGTGCCGCTACATAGAGGCGTCCGTAAAGGGCATAGAGCTCCCCCTGGGGCTCGGGAGCCGCCACCTGGCGGCTGCGTCGATCACCAAAAGGACGGGGTCGGTCGCGGTCGTAGTATCGGAGAGCTCCATCGTCCGCGTCTTCTACAAAGGGAAGATCATCTCCCGGATTATACCTGAGGTCTGGCTGCTCAGCCAGCACAACCGGCAGTTGAGAAAAGCACGCGCGAAGAAAGCCGCCGACGCGGGCGTGACCGTGCTGGACGATGACGGTGCAAAGGTCCGATAATTATCGCGACAACTGTTACGACAAAATATGGTCGGACTAGGGGCGGCTGGACTCGTGCACGCGGGGAAGGCAAAAAAAGCTAAACCAATGCTCCTGGCGGCCGGACTCGCGCCTCTGCTGGACTCGCGCCATGCAGCGCCCTGCTCGACGTGTGGCCTCCGATGTACGTTCAGTACGATCTCCGGCCGACACGTCTCACAGTGCATCTGCCTATCATCGATTCCTGGAGGCGCTCCTCCACGCCGCGACCGCCGCAATCGTATAAAGCGCATTCATAAAGCGGCGGTAAGAGCGGGCTGTACTACACGCACGGTGGTATGTTAAAACGTAAATATCATTACGAGCCGTTCAAGAGGCCGGAAATATGTCAATAAGGTTCAGTATGCCCGCTTTTTGGAGACTGCCGAAGCTGTACAGGGCGAGGATGCAAAGGAAAGATTTGAGAAGGCGTGTAAGAGAATCCCGAAATGGAGGAAGACCAAAAGCACATCACCTATTGACTCCCCTCTTGTTTTGCTATTTCTTTTCCGGCCCACTCTGTTAGATCAAGGAAGTATTTGTCTTCCCACGTGTTTTCTAAGTGATGCTCTGGGTTGAATATATCCAGAATAGGCTCAAAGCCTCTATGGAATGGTTTTCCACTAATGCGCCTGCGAACCCCCCAAGCTACAACATCGGCCGCTTGAAGTGCAGAAATCTTCTTATCGGCAAATTCTATGTTGCCCATATGAAATTCCTGTGATTCCTGCCACTTTATCATCGCCCTGTGGGCCTCAACAATCTCTCCTGCATGTTCGGAAGGCTGTTCCAGAAGAAACGCTATCCTTTCCTTGTACTCCATATGTTCTGCTTGCCGGTGATTTTGAAATGCACACAAAGTGAAGCAAAGACCATACATGCTCACGTTTGCTGGAATCTTTTCGGGCACATATGCTTTGAACTGTTCGTGGTTTAGCGTTGCGGCTATGCTGATGATCTTGTGAAAGTTGATAACGTCAACTAATCCTAGAAATAAGCCGCGCCTAGCCCGCGCATAAAGATGCCCATGCTTACCGTGCGGACCGAATTCTCTCATATGTAATGGCGGGGCTATGTTGTAGTGATTTAGTATGTTTGCCCAGTGTGCATCAAAATCCGAGCAGTTTGCCTTATTGAGCAAAAGGCCACCAAGAACGGCAACCGGGCCGTTAAGGTCCGTCCCGCTCTCATCCAAATAGCACGTCACCGCAAAAGTCTCTGCGCTCGGATCGTCGGAGTGATGCAGCAAAACCCAAAGCTCCTTTCTATATTCTTTACTCCTGAGCATATTCTATCCCTTCCCCATAGGTATCTCAAATGCAATATCACTATTAAGTTTTCAGCTATTAAGAATCTTTACACGACCATGCCCTTCTCTCCCAACACTTTTCATTTTTTCGTTAACCGTTAAGAATCTTAGCAGTCAGTAAGGCAGCGGAAACGTTGCTGTTTTGCATTTGTGAATATTTTCTTTACCTAGTTTGCCCAGGTCTCATCAGGCATAACATATCGTAATTATTACATATCTACTTTGGCATCATTAATGCATCGATAGCGATGTTGCATACAGAGTCGGTAAAGGAGGGTGTCATGGAAAAGAAGGTTTTGCTGATAGACGATGAGGCATCGCTGAGGCGGAGCGTGTCGCTGGGACTCATGCAGAAGGGGTATCAGACGGAGCCGTGCGAGAACGGCATGAAGGCGCTCCAGACACTGGAGACTTACAGGCAGAAGAAGGCGCCCCTCGCTTGCGCCATAGTGGACATCAGGCTGCCGGACATCGACGGCCTCAAGCTGCTCAAGGTCATAAGATTCAACTACCCGCAGCTCCCTGTCATCATTATCACCGGGTACGGGAGCGAGACGATGGCCGAGGAGGCGAAGAGCGCCAACGCCTACCTGGAAAAGCCCTTCACAATGGACGACCTTGCAAAGGCGATCGACGGGATAGAGGCCCCGGCGGAAAAGTCGGCCCCTGCGCCCCTCCCGAGGGAGTCGGCAGCGGCTGAGCAAGCGACGAGCGCCTATGCCCTCGTCCGCCTTGCCGCCGACGCCAACCTGCTTGACGTCTACCGCGCCCTCTACTATCATAAGAACGTCCTTTACTGCGACGCGACGAGGGGAAATTGCGACCTGGTGCTCCTCTTGCAGGCGCTCACCCTCGAAGAGGTGAAAGAGGTGGCGGAGAAGGAGATCGGCGCCATGAAAGGCGTCGCCGAGGTTACCCTGCTGCCCGTCCAGACGCCTATGCTGGCCGACAACGTCATCGACATCATGGGCTCCGTGGACAAGGCCCTCGGCAGGGACAAGGACGAGAACGTGGCCACCTCCAACCAGATGGCGAGGACGAGGATCTCCTCGTACGTCATGCTCGAAGTCGAGAAGGAGAAGATGGAAGGCATCTATCCGGCCCTCTACTTCAACGACCAGGTGGTCAACTGCGACTGCACGGATGGGAAGTTCAACATCGTCCTTCTCGTGAAGGGGACGAGCTTCAGCGATATCGAGAACGCGGTGAGGAACAGGTTCAAGACGATGGACGGTGTGCTGCGGATCAAGGAATATCCGATCATCACCCTGTTCGAGACATAAAATTCGGATTGGAGAGGAGCTATGCTGCAAGTCGAGAGATCAAGGCAGGAGAAATCGGAAAGCGGGTTTTCGAATTTCAAGGTCGAGCTGTGGAAGTACCAGGGTGAGCTGGGCGCCCTTATACCACTGCTTCAGTCGGCGCAGGACGCCTACGGCTATATCCCGGAGTCGGCCATCGACTACATCAGCCAGATCGTGGGCACGCCGGCCGCGGAGATCTACGGCGTCATCACCTTCTACTCACAGTTCCGCCTGAAGCCGATGGGGAAGAACATCATCAAGGTCTGCGACGGCACGGCGTGCCACGTGAACTCCTCGACGGGGATCATCAAGACCGTCGAGAGCGAGCTGGGCGTCATCGGCGACGAGACGACGGAGGACGGGCTGTTCACAGTGCAGAAAGTGGCGTGCCTCGGGTGCTGCTCGCTGTCGCCTGTCGTCATGATAAACGACGAGACCTTCGGCCTGCTGACGCCCAAGAAGGTGCGGCAATTGCTGAAGGAGTACAGGGAGCGCGAGCCGCAAGCATAGGAGAGACGGCGGGGGGCAACCGGAAAACGACATAAGTGAGCGTGGAGAGCACAGGATGAAAACAATAAAGATCGGACTTGGGACATGCGGCGTCTCGGCGGGCGGAGAGAAGACCTACGAGGCAGTCAAGCATGAGATCGAGAAGAGGAACATCCAGGCGATAGTGAAGGAGACGGGCTGCAACGGCATGTGCTACCGTGAGCCGCTGCTCGAAGTCATCGACGAGGGGCAGAAATCATACGTGTACGGCGAGGTGACCCCGGATAAGGCCGTCAGGATCATCGACGAGCACGTTTTGGGCGGGACCCCCGTCGCGGAGTGGGTCGTCCAGGGCGAGGCCCCCTCGGAAGACGACCTCTTCTTCAAGAAGCAGAAGCGGATAGTCCTGCGCAACTGCGGGATCATCGACCCCAACTCAATAGACGAATATATCGAGGCAGGGGGCTATCAGGCCATCCGGAAGGTGTTGAAAGAGTATACGCCGGAAAAAGTAATCGAGATCATTACGGCCTCCGGACTCCGGGGCAGGGGCGGCGGCGGCTTTCTGACGGGCGTAAAATGGCGCTTCTGCAGGCAGGCCGCGGGCGATTATAAATACATCATCTGCAACGCGGACGAGGGCGACCCCGGCGCGTTCATGGACAGGAGCACCCTTGAGGGCGACCCCCATTCGGTGCTCGAAGGCATGATGATCTGCGCGTACGCGATCGGCGCGCAGGAGGGCTACATTTACGTGCGGGCCGAGTACCCGAAGGCCGTCCAGAGGCTGAAGCTGGCCATCAGGCAGCTCCTTGCCAAAGGCTACCTCGGCAAGAACATCTTCGGCTCCCCTATGGACTTCTACATAAAGATAAAGGAAGGGGCAGGCGCCTTCGTCTGCGGCGAGGAGACGGCCCTCATCGCCTCCATCGAGGGCAAGAGAGGCATGCCCCGCTTCAGGCCGCCTTTCCCCGCCCAGAGCGGCCTATGGGGCAAGCCGACGAACATCAACAACGTCGAGACCTACGCCAACGTGCCGTGGATCATCATGAACGGCGCGGAATCGTTCGCAGCGATGGGCACGGAGGAAAGCAAGGGGTCGAAGGTCTTCGCCCTGGCGGGGAAGATCAAAAGGGGCGGCCTTGCCGAAGTGCCGATGGGCATCACGATCAACGAGATTGTCTACGAGATCGGCGGCGGCATAAAGGGCGACAAGAAGTTCAAAGCCGTGCAGATGGGCGGCCCTTCGGGCGGGTGCATCCCCGCGTCGATGGGCGATCTGCGCATCGATTACCAGCAGATCAACAAGACGGGCGCGATCATGGGGTCGGGCGGCCTCGTCGTGATGGACGAGACGACCTGCATGGTCGAGATGGCGAAGTTCTTTCTCCGGTTCACCCAGGACGAGTCCTGCGGCAAGTGCACGTTCTGCCGCGTGGGGACGAAAAGGATGCTGGAGGTCCTGGAGCGGATAACGGACGGCAACGGCAGGGAAGGCGACGTGGCGTTCCTTGAGTACCTGGCGAACCAGATCAGGTACAACACGATTTGCGGCCTGGGGCAGACTGCGCCGAACCCCGTGCTCACTACCTTGAGGTATTTCAGGGAGGAGTACGACGCCCACATCCGCGACAAGAAGTGCCCCGCCCATAGCTGCCCGGCGCTTGTGACCTATTCGATAAAGGCAGATGCGTGCAAGGGGTGCATGGTCTGCGCCAAGGCGTGCCCGGTGGAGGCGATCAGCGGGGAGAAGAAGAAGCCCCATACGATCAATACGGCGCTCTGCATCAAATGCGGCAAGTGCTTCGAGACGTGCCGGTTCGACGCAGTGATCAAAGACTAAAGTGGAGACGAGCGATGACGGAACCATTGAAGATAAAGATAAACGACAAGGAATATGAGGCTAATCCGGGGGACACCATACTCGATGTCATCCGGAGATACGACGTAGACACGATACCGACGCTCTGCCACGACCCGAAGCTCCCGCCTTACGGCTCCTGCTACCTGTGCGTGGTGGAGATAGAGGGCCTGGCTAAGCTCGTCCCCTCCTGCTCCAGCTCGGTGACGCCGGGGATGGCCGTCCATACGAACAACGCGAGGATCGCGGAGTCGAGAAGGACGGCCCTTGAGCTGCTCCTCTCCAACCATTATGCAGACTGCCTCGGCCCGTGCACGCAGACGTGCCCGGCCGGCGTGGACGTCCAGGGGTATATCGCCCTCATGTCGATTGGCCGTTACAGGGACGCCGTGAAGCTCATCAAGGAGAAGAACCCCCTGCCCGCGGTCTGCGGCCGGGTCTGCGTAAGGGAGTGTGAGACTGCCTGCCGGCGGAACCTCGTTGACGAGCGGGTGGGTATCGACTATTTGAAGAGGTACGCCGCCGATGTCGATATAAAAGACCCGTGGGTCCCGGAGCTGCCGCCGAGAAACGGCAAGAAGGTCGCAATTGTGGGCGGCGGCCCCGCGGGCCTCACGGCTGCTTACTATCTCACCCTTGAAGGCTACGCGCCGACCATATTCGAAAACCTCCCCAAGCTGGGCGGCATGTTGCGCTACGGCATACCGGAGTACCGCCTGCCGAAGGCGCTCCTCGATAGAGAGATAAAATGGATCACCGACCTGGGCGTAGAGGTGCGCACAGGGGCGAAGCTGGGCAGGGACTTTAGCCTTGAGTCCCTGAAAAAGGATTATGATGCGGTATTTCTCGCCCTCGGCGCGCAGAGGGCGAAGACGATGGGCGTTGCAGACGAGGAGAAGACGCAGGGCATCCTCGGGGGCGTCGATTTCCTCGGCCGGATGCAGTCTGAAAAGCCGCCAGCCATATACGGCACGGTCGTCGTCGTGGGAGGCGGCAACACGGCGGTAGACGCGGCCAGGACAAGCCTCCGCATCGGCGCGAAAAAGGTCATCATCGTTTACAGGAGGACTATAAGCGAGATGCCGGCCCACCCGATGGAGGTGGAGGCAGCGGCTGAGGAAGGCGTAGAGATGATCTTCCTCTCCGCCCCGGTCTCTATCGTGGCGAAAGACGGCAAGCTCCAGGCGCTCCGCTGTAACCGCATGGAGCTTGGGGAGGTGGACGCGAGCGGGCGGCGCAGCCCGAAGCCCATCGCAGGCTCCGAGTACGACATCCCCTGCGATTTCGTCATATCGGCCATCGGTCAGGACATCGACCTGGGGAAGATAGACGCAGAGAGCGGCCTCAAAACGACCCGCTCGAAGGCGATAGTCGTTGACAAGGAGTCCTTTGCCACATCGATCCCCGGCGTCTTCGCGGGCGGCGACGTTGCGACGGGGCCGGCGGTCGCCATCGACGCCATCGCCCACGGCAGGGCCGCGGCCCTTGCAATGGACCGGTATATACAGACAGGCAAGGCGGGCAACGGGGCGAGGCCCTTCATCTCCAGGAAAGACGCCTTCGGGGAGATACCCCAGAGCGAGTTCGCCCAGATGAAGCACATCGAGAAAGAGCACATGCCGGAGATGGCCGTTGAGGAGAGGGTCAAGGGGCAGGCGGAGGTCGAGCTCGGGTTCACCGAGGCGCAGGTCGCAAACGAGACGGCCAGGTGCCTCGAATGCGGCTGCTCCGCCTATTTCGACTGCGACCTCCGCAAGTACGCGACCGCCTTCGGCGTCGATATCTCGAAGTTCACCGGGGACACGCGGAAGTTCAAGGTGGATGCGAGCCACCCGCTCATCACCCTCGACCCCAACAAGTGCATCAACTGCGGCCGGTGCGTCAGGACGTGCTCGGAGATACTGCGCATATCGGCCCTCGGCTTCGTCAACAGGGGCTTCA
>Ga0326728_10018151_pt1 | contig 13929 bp, 12 predicted proteins | sample MB3enrmetagenome_FD_207602 | JGI IMG/M metagenome (GOLD analysis project Ga0326728, IMG submission 207602) | Lab enriched peat soil microbial communities from McLean, Ithaca, NY, United States - MB31MN | ecosystem: Environmental > Terrestrial > Soil > Wetlands > Peat | place: USA: New York... | reverse complement strand
AATTAGGCGCTCGAATTGCCGCAAGAGGCAACTGGGCGTGTGGGTTATGAACTCGCTGTCCCACGCATCGGGAGTCCAGCCCGTCCTTCGACCACCCGCGAATTCCACACGATCCCACATCCACGTCTCAAACGCGGGCGTTGACGCGGGGCGTTGAGGTAACCTCGTCTTCCCGCGCAGTTTCTGCTTCTTGGAAATCTTCTCGTGTAGACTGGCCGCGTGCCGAAGCAAGTCAGAGTTCGCAAGAACGTCCTGGCAGCGATGCTGGCGCAAGCGTGCGGCGCCGGCGCCGGCGGTGCGGAATGCTGTGGTCTGCTGGCGGGACGCGACGCCGCGATCACGCGGATTCTGCCGGCGCGAAACGCCGCCGAGCGTCCGGAGAGCGAATACGAAATCGCGCCCGAGGAATTGTTTCGGTTGATGCGCGAGATTCGCGGCGCGGGGCTGGAGATGCTCGGCATATACCACTCGCATCCCTCGGGCGGCAATTCTCCTTCCGCGAGCGACATCGAGCGGGCGTTTTATCCCGAGGCGGCTTACTTCATCGTGTCGCCGCGCGCAGCGGACGACAAAATACTCACCCTTGCGCTGGGGGCAAGCCCGCCCGTGCGGGCGTTTGCGATTCGCGACGGCGCAGCCGTGGAATTGGAAATCGTCGCCGAGTGAAGCAAAGTGAACGCACAACTTTGCGCGGCGGGCAAGCACGCAGAGGCGCTCCAAGGCCGTGCAAGACCTATGGGGACGCGCCCCGGCGTCCGTTGAGGACGTCGCAATAGACCTGGTGGACCTGCTCGGCGGAGCGGCGCCAGGAATACTGCTCGACCTGCTCGTAGCCCCGGCGGACCAAAGTGCGGCGGAGTGCGTCGTCGGTGAGGATTTGCACGATTCCGCGCGCGATCTCGAAGACGTTCTCCGGATTCACGCGCAGCGCGGCCTCGCCGAGCACTTCCGGCATGGCAGAGATGTTCGAGGCCAGCACGGGCGTGCCGTGAGCCATGGCTTCCAGCGGCGGGAAGCCGAACGCTTCATAGAGAGACGGAAACAGAAACGCGCGAGCGCGCGCATAAAAAACGCGCAGCACCGGCAGCGGCACGAATCCCAGAAATCGAACGTCGCCGCGAATGCGCGAGCGGACGACGGCCCGGCGGAGGTCGGAATGTTCGGCGAGCGCGTTGCCGATGAGCAGCAACTTTAGATTCGCGTATTCCGGATGGGATTGCAGCTCGGACTTGGCGACAGCGAACGCCTCGATTAGGCGCGGGAGATTCTTTTGCTGCTTGATGCTGCCGGCATAAAGGACGTAGGGATCGTTGACGGCGTGGCGTTCGAGGAGGAGATTCGCGTCGGGCGAGAGCGGCTGCGTGCGGAAGCCGTCGTCCACGGCATTGTAAATGACTTCGATCTTTCTCTCGTCCACGGCAAAGGTGCGCGCGAGATCGCGCCGCGAAGTCTGGGAGACGGTGATGATGCGCGCGGCGTGGCGCAAGGCGCGGCGCGCGAAAAAAAGGCGGCTGGCCTGCACGAGAGGCATGGTGCCGCGCGCGGGCTGGAGCAACTCGGTGAGATCGTGCACGGTGATGATCATTTTGGCCGGGGCGAGCGCCGGCGCGTAAAACCAGGGCATGTGGAGCAAGTCCACGCGGCGACGGATCTTGAAGGGCAGCGCGAAGTGCGTGCGAAACGATGCGGGCGCGGGCTGGTACTCGAAGAACTCGAAATTCTCAGGCAGCGGCGAGCAAAGCTCAAAGTGGCGGCGCTGGCCGATGAGCAGATAGCCGGTCTCGCGATCGATCTCCGCGAGGTTGTGGAGGATGTTGCGCGTGTAGGTGCCGTAGCCGAAATCCCCGGCGCGACGGATATCGATCGCGACGCGCATCACCGAGCGCGACTCAGCGCGCGGGCCCTTTCCACCGGCGCATATAGAGCGGGAACCGCGACGCGAGCGCGGCGACTTCGGCGCGGACGCGGCGTTCGACCTCGGCGTCGCCGAGATGCGTGAGCACGTCGGCAATCCACCCGGCGATGGGGGCCATCTCCGCCTCGCGCATGCCGCGTGTCGTGATCGCGGGAGTGCCCAGGCGGATGCCGCCCCCCACCATCGGCGGCGTGGGATCGAACGGAATCGCATTCTTATTGACCGTGATTCCGGCGCGATCGAGCGCGGGCTGCGCGTCCTTGCCCTTGATGCCGCGCGAGTAAAGGTCCACAAGGAAAAGATGATTGTCGGTGCCGCCGGAGACGATGCGGAAGCCGCGGGCGGCGAGTGCGGCCGCGAGCGCGCGGGCGTTCTTGACGATTTGCTGCTGATAGCCGCGGAATTCGGGCTGCATCGCTTCGAGAAAGCAGACGGCCTTGGCGGCGATGATGTGCATGTGCGGGCCGCCCTGCGTGCCGGGGAAGAGAATGCGATCGACGTCCTTCGCGCGCTCTTGCTTGCAGAGGATGAGGCCGCTGCGCGGGCCGCGCAGAGTTTTGTGCGTTGTGGTGCTGACGTAGTCGGCGTGGGGGATCGGGCTGGGATGCACGCCCGCGGCCACGAGGCCCGCAATGTGCGCCATGTCCACGAAGAGCAGCGCGCCGATGGAACGCGCGATCTCCGCCATGCGCGCAAAATCGATGATGCGCGAATACGCGCTCGCGCCGACGACGACCATCTTCGGATGATGCTCTTCGGCGAGGCGCGCGAGTTCGTCGTAGTCGATCGTTTCCGTGTCCTTGCGGACGCCGTACGCGACGAACTTGTACATGATGCCGCTGAAATTCAGCGGATGGCCGTGCGTCAGGTGGCCGCCGTGGGCGAGATTCATGCCGAGGACGGTGTCGCCCGGCTTGAGCGCGGCCATGTACACGGCGACGTTGGCTTGCGTGCCCGAATGCGGCTGGACGTTTGCGTGCTCGGCGCCGAAGAGTTGCTTGGCGCGATCGATCGCGAGCTGCTCGACCTGATCGGCGAATTCGCAGCCGCCGTAATAGCGCCTGCCGACTGAGCCTTCTGCGTATTTATTGGTGAAGACCGAGCCCATCGCTTCGAGTACAGCCTCGGAGACGAAATTCTCCGAGGGAATCAGTTCGAGGCCTGTGGCTTCGCGCTGGGCTTCAGCGCGCAGAATTTCCGCGACTTGCGGGTCAACGTCGCGAAGCGGCGCAGTCATTCGGTCGGTGGACTGTGCGATATCGCTCATCCGTGCGGTTTCCTTTCTGTCTCTTGCAGGATTGGCGCGGCTACTCTCGTTCTCTGTCCATCTCGTTCACTTTCTCAACGCGGCGCTCGTGGCGTCCGCCGAGGAATCTCGCGTCGAGAAAATCCTTTACGATTTCGACGGCCTGCGCGTCGTTCACAACGCGTCCGCCCATCGTGAGCACGTTGGCGTCATTGTGCTCGCGCGCCAGGCGCGCCGTCGTCGCATCGTGCGCCAGCGCCGCCCGGATGCCTTCGACCTTGTTCGCGGCGATGGACATGCCGATTCCCGTGCCGCACACGAGGATGCCGAGTTGATTCTCGCCTCTGGCGACGCGATCCGCAACTTTCTTGGCGAAATCGGGATAGTCCACCGACTCCTCGGACCACGTGCCCTCGTCATCCACGCTGTAGCCCGCGCCCTGCAGGAATTTCTTCAGGGTCTCCTTGAGATGGTAGCCGGCGTGATCGGCGCCGACGGCGATGCGCGGCTTTGCTTCGGAATCGGTCATGCGGATGAAAGTAAACTCCATTATTCTAGCAGGAGGGCGGGCAAGACCAAAGCATTGGCGAGTGTTGAGTGGCGAGTGACGAGGGATGAGCGACGGCCCGAAGTGGATTTTGGCTTGACACGAACTTCGCAAAATGCGAAGATTGTGCATGCGGATCGTCAGCCGAAAGGCGATTCGAGATGCGGCCGCGAAGCACAGGGAATGGGGCGCATCCTTAAACGCCGGGTACAAAGTCGCCAAGGGAGCGGATTGGGAGAACTTTGCCGACGTTCGGAATACGTGGAAAAACTCAGACGTGGTAGGGCGCTTTGTGGTGTTCGATATAAGCCACAACAGGTGCAGGCTGATCGCGACGATCAAGTACAAATGGAGAATGGTCTACATCCGGCGCATTCTGAGTCACGCTGAATACGACGGGAAGGAGTGGCAAAAATCATGATTGCAGTGCCGGAGAAATACGCGCTGGAAGTCAGTTCGCCGACGCCGATTAGCTCCGAGCGCCAACACGAGCAGTACCTGTCCGTCCTGGATCAACTGGCAAGCAAAGGGAATCCAACGAGTGAAGAGGAGAAGTACGCCGAAGTTCTGATGACGTTGATTGAAGCGTACGAAGAAGAGCATCATTCCATTTCCGATTCTTCGCCGGTAGAGGTTCTTCGCGCATTGATGGATGCCAATGATCTCCGGCAAAAGGATCTGGTTCCAATCTTTGGCGCTGAAAGCATCGTGTCCGAGGTGTTGCACAAGAAGCGCGACCTCAATAAAGCCCACATAGAAAAATTGAGCAAGCGATTCCACGTATCTCCGGCAGTGTTTTTCTGAGGCTGCACCCACCCTCGAAAATCGCGAGGGTTTGCCACTCGAATGATCAACCCGAAAGGCTAGGCCGCCCGGCTCGTCCCCCTCCGCCGGGCGGCGATCTCTTCCCACCGCTTCGGACTGATGCATTTCAATCTCACAAGGGGGATACGATGTGGCCAGGCTATCCCACTCAACTTGAGCGCGTTGACAGCACTGGTGGGCTCCATTAGGCTGTGAAGTTTGCTGAACGCGGGGCGTGGGGCTCTGTGGAGTGCGGCCGAGGGCGGGCGCTCTCAACCCGGCGTATCTTGAGGGGAAAATCGAGCAAAGGAATCGCGGGAACGAATGGCTGAACAAAAGCTGCCGACGCGCGCGGAAGATTTCAACGAGTGGTACAACCAGCTCGTGCTGAAGGCCGAGCTCGCGGACTACGCACCGGTGCGCGGCTGCATGATCGTGCGGCCCTACGGCTGGGCGCTGTGGGAAAACATCCAGCAGGCGCTGGACCGCCGGTTCAAGGCGACCGGGCACGTGAATGCGGCGTTTCCGCTGTTGATTCCGCGGAGCTTCATCGACAAGGAAAAATCGCACGTGGCGGGATTTTCGCCCGAGCTGGCGGTGGTGACGCACGGCGGCGGCGAGAAACTCGAAGAGCCGCTCGTGATCCGGCCGACTTCGGAAACGATCATCGGGCACGCCTACGCGAAGTGGATTCAGTCCTACCGCGATTTGCCGGTGCTGATCAATCAGTGGAACAGCGTGGTGCGTTGGGAGCTGCGCACGAAACTTTTCCTGCGCACGCTGGAATTTTTCTGGCAGGAGGGCCACACGGCCCACGCCACGTTCGAGGAGGCCGAGCACGAAACGCGGCAGATGCTCGACATTTACACCGACTTCGCGGTGAACGACGCGGCCGTCCCGGTGATCCCCGGGAGGAAATCGTTATCCGAGCGGTTCGCGGGCGCGGACCAGACGTATTCGATCGAAGCGATGATGGGCGACGGCAAGGCGCTGCAAGCGGGCACGTCGCACAACCTCGGGCAGAATTTCGCGAAAGCATTCGAGATTCGCTATCTCGATCAAGGCGGGACGCTGCAATATTGCTGGACGACTTCCTGGGGCCTTTCGACGCGATTCATCGGGGCCATCATCATGGTGCATGGCGACGATCAAGGGCTGGTGCTGCCGCCGAAGCTCGCGCCCTATCAAGTGGTGCTCGTGCCGATTTGGAAGACGGACGCCGAGCGCGCGTTGACGCTCGAAGCGGCAGCCAAGGTGCGCGTGGCGCTGGTCGAAGCCGGCCTGCGCGTAAAGACCGACGAGCGCGAGGGCATCAGCCCCGGCTTCAAGTTCAACGATTGGGAGATGCGCGGCGTGCCGCTGCGCATCGAAATCGGGCCGAGAGACGTAGCGCAAGGCTCCGTCGTGCTGGCGCGCCGCGACAAGCCCGGCCGGGAAGGGAAGTCTCCCGCGCCGCAGGCGGGAATCGTGGCCGCGGTTACGGAGGCGCTCGGCGCGATTCAGAAATCGCTGCACGAGCGCGCGCTGGCCTTCCGCGAGGCGCACACGCTCGAGCCGCGCGATTTCGAGGAGTTCAAGATCGCGGTCGAAACGGGATTCGCGCGCGCCTTCTGGTGCGGCGACGCGAAGTGCGAGGAAGAAATCAAGGAAATCACCAAGGCCACGATGCGCTGCATCCCGCTGGATGTGGAAAGCCGCAAAGGAAGCTGCATCTTCTGCCGCAAACCCGCCAGTGACCGCGCCATTTTCGGCCGCGCCTACTGACCGCCTGCCCCTATCGTTTCCGGGTTTGTGCCGCCCCCGCTGGGGCTCGCGGAGTTAACTGCGTGGAATCACTTGGCCTCGGCGCGTGTCGACACACCTCCGGGCCGGTGCTAGCATCACTTTGTCATGTGTCAATCGCTAAGGGGCTCGAGTAGCCCAATGCAGACTCGACAGGCCGAGCTGCCGGCAATTCCCGGCAAGCGTGCCTGCGCCGGCGGGGCGGGAACGAATTTGCGCGGACAGCGGGGCGGCAGCAGGCTGAAACTCATTATCTGGCTGCTCTTCTTGTTTTGCTTTGGTTACGTCTGCGTGAAGGTCGTGCCGGTCCTCTTCGCAAATTATCAATTTCAGGACACGGTCACGAGCACCGCCCGGCTTGCGGCCGTGACTCGCCAGACCGATGACGAAATGAAAAAGACAATCGTGCAGGCCGCGCAGGAGAACAACCTGCCAGTGACAGCCGACGAGGTTCAAATCATCCATAGGGGTTATAACGTCGAGATTTCGGTGGAATACTCGGTGACGGTGGACCTGCGTGTCTACCAGTGGACATTCCATTTTCACGCGGATGGAACCAGCTCAATCTGAGGCTCTAACTCCGACTTCCGTGCGGACCACGGAGCGAAAGACCGGTCCCCAGCCCGCCTTAGCTATTGTCCCAAGTATTTGAAATTGAAGGTGATGCAGGCATGTTCGGGCCACCCAGCCCGAGCAGGTGAACGAGTCGCCCGGGACGCCGAACGCGGACACGGAATTGCACGGAGATATTTCGGCGTGGGACGTGTACACTTTCCCGCTGTGGGAAAGTCGCATCCTACTCAGCAGGCTGAACTGCGCGGCGGAATGAGGTCAGGTCTTGGTGCGAATCCGGCTTAGACGAGGTCTTTCGACGGGGCTGTCGATCTTGGGCGCTTTCCTCCTGGCCATCCTGGCCGGAATCGGCGTCTTCACCTACTACTGGATTCATTTTGGCCACATGATTGACGCGCGGCTGGCCGGCCGCGTCGACCAGACCACCGCGCGAATCTACGCCGCTCCCGAAAGAATTTCGGTCGGGGAGTCCATGACCTCGGGGGAGTTGGCGGCCCGCCTGCAGCGCGCCGGTTACACCGAGAGTGAAATCGAGGGCGCGCCCGGACTATACAAAATCGACAACGAGACGGTCGAGATTCACCCTTCGCAGGACTCCTACTTCAACGGCAACAACGCGTTGCGCGTGGATTTCGACGGGCCGAAGATCGAACGCATTCGCGCGCTCGATTCCGGCCGGGAAGTGAGCGACGCGGAAATCGAGCCGGAGTTTCTCACCAATCTGTTCGACAGTTCGCGCACGAAGCGCCGCATGGTGCGCTACGACGATATCCCCACAGTATTGCGGGACGCCCTGCTTTCGGCCGAAGACAAGCGCTTCTTCGAGCACCCCGGCTTCGATCCGGTGCGCATTCTGGGAGCCGCCTGGGCGGACCTGCGGCACGGCCAAGTGGAGCAGGGGGCCAGCACGCTCGACATGCAGGTGGCGCGCAGCTTTTTCTTCACCACGGAGCGGACGTGGAAGAGAAAAGTCGCGGAGACGATGGTGGCGCTCGAATTGGAGCGGCGCTTCTCGAAACAGCAGATTTTCGAGATGTACGCCAATGAGATTTATCTCGGCAACCGCGGCAGTTTCGCGATTCACGGCTTCGCCGAAGGCTCCTATGCCTACTTCAATAAGGACATTCACGATTTGACTCTGGGCGAAGCGGCGTTTCTCGCGGGAATCATCCGCGCGCCCAATCGCTACTCGACCGCCGACCGCCGGCCCGACCGCGCCGATGAGGCGCGCAACCGCGTGCTCGCGCAAATGCTCGAGAACGGCATGATTACGCCGGACCAAGAGAAGACCGCGCTGAAGACGCCATTGCATCTGGTCAGCGGCGGCATCGAGGGGAGTTCCGCGCCGTATTTCGTGGACATGGTGAAGGACGACCTCCTCGATCACTTCTCCGAGGAGGACCTTCTCTCGGAGAGTTTGCGCGTCTACACGACGCTCGACCCGGAGCTGCAGGAAGCGGCGACGCAAGCGGTCCAGATCGGGATCAAGAACGTGGATGACGAGCTCGCCAAGAAATATGCGCGGTGGCGGAAGAAGGGCGATAACGCCGAGGCGCAGGTCGCGATCATCGTGATCGATCCGCGGACCGGTGAGATCAAGGCGCTCGTCGGCGGGCGGGACTACGGGCAAAGCCAGCTCAACCACGTGCTGGCGCGGCGCCAGCCGGGCTCGGCGTTCAAGCCGTTCGTGTACGCGGCCGCGTTTCAGAGCGGCGTGGACGGCACCCAGCCGCTCATTACCCCGGCGACGACGGTGGAGGATGAACCGACCACGTTCGATTTCGACGGCAAGGAATACACGCCGAACAACTACGGCGAGGAATTTCGCGGTGTGGTGACGCTGCGCGAGGCGCTGACGTTTTCACTGAACGTCGCGACGGTGAAGGTGGCCGAGATGATCGGCTACGATCACGTCGCCGGCATGGCGCGTCAAGTGGGCCTCGATCCGAACATCCAGGCGACTCCCGCCGTGGCGCTGGGCGCGTACGATATGACGCCCATGGAAGTCGCGGCGGGTTACACGGTTCTTGCCGACGGCGGAATTCGCGCCGAGCCGGTATTCCTGAGGACCGTCGTCAACGCCGACGGCTCGGTTCTCGAGCGCAACGATCCGCGCACGCACCAGGCGATGGATCCGCGCGTGGCCTATCTGGTGACGAATATTCTCGAGGACGTCATCAATCACGGCACGGGCTATCCCGTGCGCGCGCGCGGATTCACGCAGCCCGCGGCGGGCAAAACCGGCACTTCGCGCGACGGCTGGTTTGCGGGCTACACGTCGAACCTCGAGTGCATCGTCTGGGTCGGTTTTGACGACAACCGCGACCTCGGTCTTTCCGGCGGCAATTCCGCCGCCCCGATCTGGGCGGAATTCATGAAGCGCGCGGCCTCGCTTCCAGCGTATCGCAACATGCAGCCGTTTGTTCCTCCTGACGGCGTCCTGACGGTGACGATCGATCCGGACACGCTCCAGCTGGCCACACCGCAATGCCCGGTCACGCGCGATGAAGTGTATATCCGCGGCACCGAGCCGACGGAATTCTGCTACAAGCACGGCGGGCGCATGTTCGCGCAAGAGCCCTCAGCTGCCTGGCTCGCGCGCATCTTCGGCGGCGCGGACAACGTGCCGGCGCCTCCCTCAGGAAACGGATCTCAGCAGCCCAGTGCCACCACGAGCTCCGGCGCCGGAGAGCCGAACGCGCCGCAACAGCCTGGAGCCGATGCGTCGAAGAAAAAGAGCTTGCTGCAGCGCATTTTTGGTATCTTTGGTAATAGCAACAATTCGAATCAGAAGAATACTAGCCCGCCGAAGCAGGGTGCGGACAATCCGCAGCCTTGAATTCGCTAGGGGGGAATCGCCATGAGACATGTCCTTTGGACGGCGGTTGCCTTCACGATCTCGCTCAGTAGCTTTACGGCGCGTGCGCAGTCTTCACCCGCTCCGCAAGCGCCGCAAGCGCCCGCCGCTGACTCGACCGCGCAGCAACAACCGCCTGTTGGCACTACGCCGAAGACGCCGCTGCAAATTGACGAGATGCGCGCCCAGATACTCCTCGCGGAAAAACGCTACGATGAGGCTGTCCGGGCCTACAAGAAGCTGGTCGCCGAGCAGCCGGGCAACGCCCGATTCGCCAACATGCTGGGCGTGGCCTACCAGCAGAATGGCGAACTGGGGCAGGCGCGCGGTGCCTACCAGCGCGCCGCCAAGGCCGACCCGACCTTCGCCGTTCCGCTCAACAATCTCGGCACGACCTGGTATCAGGAAAAGAAATACCGGAAGGCCGTGCGCGCCTATCTGAAAGCTCTGCAAATCGATCCTAACATGGCGCCGGCCTACGCCAATCTCGGCTATGCCTATTTCTCGGACCACCAATATCCGGAGGCGATGGATTCATTCAACCATGCCCTCGCGCTCGACCCCAACGTACTCGCCGCCGGCGGGCGGGGAGGCTCGGTGATGCAGGATGAAACCGTGTCCGACCACGGAATGTTTAATTTTCTCCTTGCGAAGACTTACGCCGAACGCGGCGATGCCACTTCGTGCGCCCAGTATCTTCTCAAAGCAGTGGACGAAGGTTATCCCGATCTCGCCAAGGTCAAGACGGATCCTTCGTTCGCAAAGGTCATTGCCGACCCGGGCGTCCAAGCGGTCTTGCAACGCGCGGCGTCCGAGAAAAACAGGACCGCTGGCGCGCCGGGTAGCTGAGGCTCGCGCCGGGCCGCCCGCGCGTTTGCCGTGCTTCTGTTAGAATGGCGCACCGATGGCCCTGCGGTGTCTTCACGTCGCCGTGCTTGTCGTGCTGGCTGCGTCGCTGGCGTGCTTCGGGTCACTGTCGTCGGGCGCGCCGCAGTCCGCGGTCCCCTCCTCGCAAAATTCTGCTCCCGTGGTGGCACCGCGCGTGCGCACCATTCTCGTTTTCCCCTATGAAAATGGCAGCCGCAATCCGAATCTCGATTGGCTCTGCGAAGGACTCGCGGAGCTGACCATCGAGCGCCTGCAAGGCCCGGGGAGGTTCGTTCTCGCGCGGGAAGACCGGCTGGAGGCGTCCGAGCGCATGGGGCTCCCCGCCTCGGCAAATCTCAGCCGCGCCACGATGATTACGCTTGGCGAAGATGCGGACGCCGACGCCATCGTCTTTGGCCGTTTCACCTCGGATGGCAAGACGATTTCTATGACCGCCCGCGCCTTGCAACTCGCGCCGCCTTCGCTTTCCGCCTCGTTCTCCGCGACGAGCGCGCTGCCGGACCTCCTGAATGCGCAGTTGCAACTTTCCGGCTCTTTGTTGTGCGCGATCTCGCCGGAAGCCTGCCCCTCGGGCGCGCCGCCGTCCGATTTTTCCGCTCCCGGGCGGCCGCCCACTCGCCTGGACGCGGTCCGGCAGTTTGTCCGCGGCCTAGAGGATTCGAGCGAGGACGATCGCATTGCCGATCTGCGCGATGCCGCGCGGCTCGAAGCGGATTGGGACGCCCCGGCCTTCGCGTTGGGTGTCGAGTTCTACCGGAGGCACGATTGCGAATCGGTTCTGGTATGGCTTTCACGCGTCCCTCCCGGCCGGCCTCACGGCGCCGAAGCCGGCTTTGACGCCGGCGTATGTCATCTTCAGGGGCACGATCCGGTACGCGCGGAATCCGCATTTGAAGCCGTCCTCCAGCAGCCGCGCCCCGGGAGCGAAACGCCGCCCGATTCGCCCGAAGCGCGCAATAATCTGGGAGTTGCACAGGCGGAGCTGGGAAAGCTTACGGACGCCGTCTCGCAATTCGAAAAAGCGGCGCAAGTCGAAGCCAGCACGGCGAATTACTGGTTTAATCTCGGCCTGGCTCAGTTTCTCGCGGGCCGCGCGTCGGATTCTCTTGCCTCGCTGCAGCGCGCCGCGCAACTCACGCCGCAGGATTCCGGCATACGGACCGCCGCGGACGAAATACAAACGGCAAGCGCACGCGGCGCAGGAAGCCCGCCCAACCCGGCGTCGTTTGTGGCGCGCATGAGGATTTCAGAACGATTCGATCGCACCTGGCTGCGGCCTTCGGCGGAGCCGGCAAGCGCACGCGATGCATCCGGCCCCGGCCGAGCCCGATTCGAGGTCAGTCAGCTTGAGAGGCCAATGGGAGAACCACGATGAGCTCATACGGAAAGAAGGAAGCAAGCGGAGCGCGGCGCGCCATGCTCCTGGCTATTGTCTTGAGCGCAGCGGCGCTGGCGATACTCCTGCCCGCGCGCGCGCGCGCGCAGCAGGGAAGCGGCGGCACGCCCCAAGTTGTCGTGCTGCGCATCGACAATGAAGTCGATCCCATTCTCGCCGAATATCTGGACGACGGCATCGACCAGGCGGCGAGGACGCACGCGAGCCTCATTCTGATCACGATGGACACGCCGGGCGGCCTCGAGGAGTCGATGATGGACATCATCCGGCACATCCTCGATTCTCCCGTTCCCGTTGTCGTGTACGTTTCGCCAACGGGTGCGCGCGGGGGTTCGGCGGGATTTTACATTCTTCTCTCCGCGGACGTTGCGGCCATGGCGCCCGGAACGCACGCGGGCGCGGCTTCGCCGGTGCCGGAGATTTTTGGCACGCCGGTGACCATCGACGAGACCATGAAGAAGAAGATCCTGAACGATGCCACCGCATACCTGCGCAGTTATGTAACCAAGCGCGGACGCAACTCCGCGCTGGCCGAAACCGCGGTGACCGACGCGAAGGCCTTCACGGAAACCGAAGCGCTCGACGGCAAGCTCGTGGACCTGATCGCCAAGTCGCCCGCGGACCTGCTCGCGCAACTCGACGGCCGCACGATCACGCGCTTCGACGGTCACACCGAACGGCTGACGCTCGCGAACGCGCAACTCGTCGCGATCGGGATGTCCGCGCGACAGCGATTTCTATCGCGCGTGATTCAGCCGGACTTCTTTTTCATCATGCTGATCGTCGCTGTGATCGGCATCTACACCGAGTTCACGCATCCGGGGATGGTGGCGCCCGGCGTGATCGGCGGGATCGCGGCGGTGTTGGCACTGTTCGCGATACACATTCTTCCTGTAAACTTCGCGGGATTGCTGCTGATTGCGCTGGCCCTGGGGCTGTTCATCCTGGAGGCCAAGCTCACGGGCCACGGCGTTCTGGCTGTGGGCGGTATCGTCGCGATGTTGCTGGGAGCACTGATGCTGATTCGATCGCCGCTGACGGGAGCGGGCGTCAGCTTGGGCGTCGCCCTGGGGGTGACGCTGCCGTTTGCCGTCATCATCATTTTTCTGATGCGGCTCGTGTTGCGGTCGCGCCGTTGGAAACGGGCCACGGGCCGCGAGCAACTGGTGGGCGGGGAAGCGGAGGTCACCGAGGCGTTGGCGGCGTCGGACGCGAAGCCCGGATTCTCCGGCATGGTGCGATTGCATGGGGAGCTGTGGCACGCCGAGTCCGAGCAGGCGATTGCGGCTGGGACGCGCGTGCGCGTCACGCGTGTCGAGGGCTTGACCGTTCACGTACGTCCCGCGGCGTAAGTTGCGGGGCGAGACCCGAGACGATTTGAGGAATAGCAAGCAGAGTTCGCTGCGGAAGAGGCCACGGCCGGAAGGAACCGGCCGCTGAGGAGAATGCTATGGATTACGGCTTGATCGGTGTTGTCGTCGTGGTGGTCTTTTTTCTGATCTGGATTTGGAACTCGATCTACATCATCAAGGAATGGGAGCGGGGCGTCGTTTTGCGGTTGGGCCGGTTGCTTCCCGAAGCGAAGGGGCCGGGAGTGCGGCTGGTCTTCTGGCCGATCGAAGTGCTGTACCGGATCTCATTGCGAATCGAGACTCTGGACGTTCCTCCGCAGGACATCATCACGCGCGACAACGTTTCCGTGAAAGTGAACGCCGTCGCGTATTTCCGCGTGGTGGACGCGAACCTCGCGCTTTCTCAGGTGCAGAACTATCTCTACGCCACGTCGCAGAAAGCTCAGACGACGCTGCGCAGCGTGGTCGGCCAGTTCGAGCTCGATGAGATCCTCGCCGAGCGCGAAAAGGTTAACAGCCGTTTGCAGGTGATCCTTGACCAGGATACCGAGCCTTGGGGTATTAAGGTA
>Ga0326728_10018150_pt1 | contig 13929 bp, 10 predicted proteins | sample MB3enrmetagenome_FD_207602 | JGI IMG/M metagenome (GOLD analysis project Ga0326728, IMG submission 207602) | Lab enriched peat soil microbial communities from McLean, Ithaca, NY, United States - MB31MN | ecosystem: Environmental > Terrestrial > Soil > Wetlands > Peat | place: USA: New York... | reverse complement strand
AGCCGCCACGACGACGTCTCCGCTCGGGGCGAAGGTAATGGCGCGATCGAGATCCACGGGCGGCTTTGCGTGTTCATCGCCGATCCAGGCGGCTCCCAGCGAAGCGGCCAGCCGGCGGTGCGACGCGCCGCGCGTCGAGACATAGACCTTGCATTTCCACGCGTGCAGCACGGAGATGGCCAGCGAAGCCGAGGAACCGAAGCCGAACAGCCCCACGTTTTCGCCGCGTTCCACGCCGGCCACCCGCAGGCTGCGAAAGCCGATGATACCGGCGCAGAGCAGCGGCGCCGCATGCAAATCGTCGAGCGCTGCCGGCAGGGGAAAGACGAAATCCGTACGCGCCACGGCATATTCCGCGTAGCCGCCGTCCACGGTGTAACCGGTGAAGGTGGGCGCATCACAGAGGTTCTCAAGGTGCCGACGGCAGTACGGGCAACTTCCATCCACACCGCCGACCCACGAAACACCAACGCGGGCGCCGGCTGGGAGATCCGGCGTGCCGCCCTCGATAATATCGCCGACAATCTGGTGTCCCGGAATCAGGGGTGAGCGCAACTGCGCCAGCTCGCCTTCCACGATGTGGAGGTCGGTCCGGCACACTCCGCAAGCGCGAACGCGCAGCAAGACCTGTCCGGCCCCCGGCTGAGGGCGCGCCACATCCACGATCTCCAAAGGACTCTTCCGAATATCGGCCGGCGCGCGCAGGATGGCCGCTTTCATAACCGATTTGCTCCTCTTGCCCTCCACCATGATCTCGCGCCTTTCGTTGGATGTAAAATCGGTGCTGGCCGTGAAAGGAACCACAACCGAATGAAGCGCAATGAGCTGGATCGAGCGACAGAAGCACAATATGGCCAACTCGTGGAACGGATAGTCGCCCGGCTGAAGAGCCAGCCGGGAGATGTGTGGTCTCAGTTCTCCGCCGGTATTCAAGGGCACGACTCCGTTCTCTTCGAAGAAGCCGATCGCGTGGTGAAGGAAGCATGCCTGGAAGCCGTGCGCGCCTGTTCCAATCCCGAACTGGGAGTGCTCTGGCGCGGTTCGGATGCGTTATGGACGAGCACCGGCGACGATCCGGGTATTCGCGCGGCCTGGGAGGAGGGAGTGCATCGGGAGTTGTATGAACGCGTCAGGTACGCGGCCGGCGAAGCCGCCTTGGGCGGTGACGAGGAAAAGCGAAAAAAAGACGAATTTCAGGCGAATTTCCGTTTCGAAGCCGACGACCTGGTCTTCTTGCAGAAGGTCGCCCGGAGGCTCGCGTCTTTGACCGCCAAGCCAGGCCTTGCTCCGGAAAAGGCCGCCGCAATCAGGCGCGCGGTAGCGGCACTGAAGAAGCTGCCGGAGCTGACACCCGGGATTAACGTTCGCATCGAAGTCGGCCACCGTATGGGAGGCGAGGAATTCAGCGAGAGCTACCGTTACACGGTCGAACTGGATCGGCAGCGGATCGCGATCGGCGCCAGTGGCAGCCAACACGATCCCGCGGTTGGCACGACCTCCTTTACCCTGGAGTCGCTCAAATGGTACGCCGACGGCCAAACCGCGCATGAGGGCAACCGGGACATCTGGCTGGAGCGGCTGGCCTACGCGCTCACCCGCGACCACACCGTAAACGCAACCTCCGGCGAAAGCCACGAAAACCGGGCGCTGCCCACTTGATCCGCGCTATGGTATAAACTAATCAGATGTCCGGAGTCCTATATCGGGATTCCAGGGGACCAGTTTACGGGCCGCCGGCCGGCACCGGCGGAAACGGGAGGCAGATATGCCGATGAATCGACGCGACTTTTTCCAGAAGGCGGCTATCGGGACAGCCGGCACCGCCCTCATCTCGGCGCTCGCGAGACCGGAATGGCTCCGGGGCGCCACTACCCCTCGCAAAGCGAATGACGTCATATTGTTAGGGCCGGAAAAGATCAGGGTGGCCCGCATGGCCGTCGGCCTGGGGACCCTTTCCGGCAACGTGCAGCGCGAAATGGGACTCCAGGGCGGGGCCGACCACCTCAAGTTCGCCTTCGACCAGGGACAGTTCTTCTGGGATACGGCCGACGCTTACAAGACGCATCCGCATATCAAACAAGCCTTGAAGAGCGTTCCGCGCGAGAAGGTCACCATCATGACCAAGACGGATGTGCACACAGCCGCCGACATGAAGAGCGACCTGGATCGCTTCCGGCAGGAATTGGGGACGGATTACATCGACATCGTCCTGCTGCACGGAATGCGGTCGCCCAAGTGGACGGACGAGTTCAAGCCGGTTATGGACGTGCTTTCGGAAGCCAAGGCGAAAGGCGTCATCAAATGCCACGGGGCATCCATCCATTCCCTGGAGGCGATGGCGTTGGCCGCCAAGGACCCCTGGTGCCAGGTTCACTTGCAGGGCATTAATCATGCCGGCATTAGGATGGACTCGACCAACCCGGCCGACGTCGTAGCAATATTCCGCCAGTCGAAAGCGAATGGCAAGGGCGTCCTCGGTATGAAGATCCTCGGTGAGGGCCGCCTGAGAGACCGCATCGACCAAACGCTGCATTTTGTCCTGAATCTCGATTGCCTGGATGCTTTCACAATCGGCGCGGGGAATCCCAAGGAGCTCGCCGACCTGATCAAGCGCATACCGAATGCTTCCGTGGCGGCCTGAGCGCACCATCCCGAACGGGCATCGTGCCTGCCACGGTGCCCTTCGCTTCCGCTATCGCTGACTGTCGCCGCTTCGGAGCCTGCTTGCTTCGCCGTCCTACCCTCGCCTATGTGGCACCGTTCGCGGCCTATGTCGGCATCCTGGCGCTGGGCCGCGCGCTGGGATGGTCTCCGCAGCTCGTCTTTCCAATCCTCCTACTTGTTGTTTCGGGCCTTCTGGTGTGGGTCTCCCGCCCCTACATTTCCCTGCGAGCATCCCAACCCTGGGCCAGCGCCTTTCTCGGCATAGCCGTCTTTCTGGTTTGGATCGCGCCCGACCAGCTCTTCGGCTACCGGCATCACTGGATCTTCGAAAATGCCATGACCGGCGCAGCCGTCAGCTCGCTGGCTCCGGCTCTGCGCCACAATGTATTTTTTCTTACATGCCGGGTGGCCAGCTCGGTGCTGCTCGTCCCCATAATCGAGGAGCTTTTCTGGCGCGGCTGGCTGATGCGCTGGCTGGTGGGAATCGATTTCCTGAAAGTTCCGCTGGGCGCTTTCTCGCCCGCGTCTTTCTGGCTGGTAGCCGTCTTATTCGCTTCCGAGCACGGCCCTTATTGGGAGGTGGGCCTGGCGGCCGGAATCGCTTACAACTGGTGGATGGTGCGCACCCGCAACCTGGCCGATTGCATGGTGGCCCATGCCGTCACCAACGCCCTTCTGTCCGCTTACGTGCTGATCGCAGGGCTGTGGCAGTATTGGTTATAAACCGGACGGGGCCGGCGCGCATCCAATAACTGACGGGGCAAAGAAGCCTTTCCTTCTCCTCGTTTGGGGCTTCGGACTACCGCGGCTTGTCGGGCCCCGCATTCCGGAGCCCCAGCTGCCTGCCACCTGGGCATGGTGCACCGTTTCCCGCCGGATTCTTATATAATGTTCCTAATCCCCTGATTCGGACGGAAGAGCACCAGCAGCACCAGTCTATCGAAGGATTTTGAAGCATGAATTTAAGCCAGATGGCGAGGTCTATATGCGAGTCCCCCACTCTCAAGCTGAACGAGACCGCAGCATTGCTGAGAGATAAGGGCGAGCCGGTTATCCACCTGGGAGGCGGTGAACCGAAGAGCAAGGCGCCCATTGAAGCCGTCGTGAACTGCGCGGCCTTGCTGCATACCGGTGATGTCAAGTACACTCCGGCCGATGGCATTCCGGCATTGAAGAAGGCCATTATCCGTTACACGGAGGAGCATTACAACCGGCTGGCCGCGCCATCCAACGTGATTGCCTCGAGCGGGGCCAAGCAGGCCCTCATGGTCTTCCTGCACGCCATCCTCGATCCTAAGGACGAGGTCATCTTTCCGGTGCCGTATTGGGTCAGCTATCCGGAAATGGTGAAGCTGGCCGGCGGGGTCCCGGTGCCCGTGACAGCGCAGGATGGCGGTTTCGAACCCACCCTGGAGGAGATCGAACAGGCCATTGGTCCGTATACCAAGGCGGTCATCCTCAACAGCCCCAACAACCCCTCGGGAGCCGTGTACTCGGATGCCTTCGTGGCCGGCGTGGTGGAACTGTGCGAATCGCGCGGCCTCTTCCTGGCGATGGACGACACCTATAACCGCCTGATCTTCGACAATCGCCCGCCCACCAACTGCTACGACTACTCCCATGAGCCGAGCCTGGACAACTCCAAGCTGGTGGTCATCAACTGCGTTTCAAAGATGTATGCCATGACCGGTTTCCGCGTCGGCTGGGCGGTCGGCGCCAAGGATCTGATCCGCGCCATGACCAATATCCAGTCGCAGGAGACTTCCGGTCCGGCGGCGCCTTCGCAGTGGGCCGCGGTGGGGGCGCTCAATGGCGTGCAATCCTCCATCGAAGCATTGCGGCTGACCCTGGAAAACAACCGCAACGTCATGCTGAATCATTTGAATGCCATCCCAGGAGTGAAGGCCGTCAAACCTGGCGGAACGTTTTACACCTTCCCGGATTTCAGCGCTTATCAGAAGGACTCCCAGAAACTCGCGCGCTTTCTGCTGGACAAGGTCCGGGTGGTCACCATCCCCGGCCGCGAATTCGGCATGGAGGGACACCTCCGGATGAGCTTCTGCGGCACCATCAAAGAGCTCACCGAGGGGATCACGCGCATTCAGTGGGCGCTCGATCCCAACGCTCCCAACGAGCTTTACATGGGCGGCCACAAGCTGGTGAGGGATTGGCAATGAACCCGTACGCGGATATCCCGTCTCCCACGCAGGCCCAGGCCGGCAAAATGGCCAGCGTCTTCGGCCTCCAGAACCACGGCTTGAGCAACCTGCGCTGCGCCTATTGGAACCTCACGACCGGGCCCCTTTACGAGGAAGCCGTCTTCCGTGGAGAGGCACAGGTGGCCCACCTGGGCCCGCTGGTGGTGAACACCGGCAAGCACACTGCCCGCGCCGCAGCCGACAAGTTCGTGGTTCGGGATCCCAACACCGAGCACCATGTGTGGTGGGGAGAATACAACCGGCCATACAGCCAGGAGCGGTTCAGCGCTCTGCGCATGCGCCTGCAAGCCTTCCTGCAGGGGCGCGACGTGTTCGTGCAGGATTGCTACGGCGGCGCCGACCCGGAACATAACCTGCCCATCCGGATCATCACCGAGAAGGCCTGGCACAGCCTGTTCGCCCGCACCATGTTCATGAAAATGCGGAACAGCGAGCATCTCCAGCACCACGTGCCGGAGTTCACCGTCATCTGCGCGCCTTCGTTCCATGGATCGCCCATCATCGACGGCACGCGCAGCGAGACCTTCATCATCTTGAATTTCGCCGAACGGCTGGCCGTCATCGGCGGCTCAAGCTACGCCGGAGAGATCAAGAAGACCGTCTTCACGGTGCTCAACTTCCTGCTGCCTCTGCAGGGCGTGCTGCCCATGCACTGCTCGGCCAACGTGGGGGACGATGGCGACGTCGCCCTGTTCTTCGGCCTTTCCGGCACCGGCAAGACCACCCTTTCGGCCGACCCCTCCCGCCACCTCATCGGCGACGACGAGCACGGCTGGAGCGACAACGGCATCTTCAATTTCGAGGACGGCTGCTACGCCAAGGTGATCCGCCTCTCTCCCGAAGCCGAGCCGCAGATTCACGGCTGCACGCGGCGCTTCGGAACCATCCTGGAGAACGTGGTCATGGACCCGGTCTCCCGTCGCCTCGACCTCAACGACGACACGCTCACCGAGAACACCCGCGGCGGCTATCCCCTGGAGTACATCGATAACCACCTGCCGGGAAAGATGGCCGGCCATCCTCGCAACGTGATCTTCCTGACCTGCGACGCCAGCGGCGTGATGCCTCCCATCTCGCGCCTCACCCCGGACCAGGCTATCTACCACTTCGTCTCGGGCTACACCAGCAAAATCGCGGGCACCGAAATCGGCCTGGGCCTGGAACCGGAGAGCACCTTCAGCGCCTGTTTCGGCGGGCCGTTCATGGTTCACCACCCGTACCGCTATGCCGAGATGCTCAAGTCGCGCGTGCTGCAGCACGGCGCCCACTGCTGGCTGGTCAATACCGGCTGGACCGGCGGAGGTTTCGGCATCGGCAAGCGCATCAGCATTCATCACACGCGCGACCTGCTCCACGCGGCTCTCAACGGAAAATTGCACGATGTCCCGTTCCGCAAGGACCCGGTGTTCGGGTTCGAGGTGCCGGAACGGTGCGAAAACGTGCCAACGGAGATTCTGAATCCCGCCAACACCTGGGGTGACCGCGAGGAATACGCCCATAAGTATCGCGCCCTGGCCCAGCGCTTCATCGAGAACTTCAAGCTCATCAAAGACGGCTGCCCGCCGGAAACCGCGCTGTCCGGGCCGCACATCGCGGAAGTGCAAGCGGTTTAACCGTTAAGGGTTCTGAGCGGGACCGGTTCCGCCGGCCCCGCCCAGGCGCCGCGGCGGACGCAGCAGGCGCGCGGGCAGCTTCGAGAGATACGCCAGCCGCTCCACCGCAGGCAGTAGTCGCCGCACTGTACGGCCATGGAGCAGCAGGCTGCCGGCCACCAGCGCCGGATGCGGAATGGTGGTGCAGCAGCGCGAGCACACGTCCACTTCCCCGCCCCGCCCGGCGGCATGCAGCCGGCGCATCTCCACCATGGCCGGCGAATTCCAGATCGCGGCCAGCGACTGCCCGGCCAGGTTGCCCAGAGGCGCCCCATCGAGCGAGTAGCTCTGGCAGCACGGGTATACGTCGCCGTTCTGCTTCACGTACATTGGCCCGCGCCACAGGTAGTGGCAGGGGTGCTTCCAATCTCCGGCGGCATGGCCCGCGTCCGGGCGCATCAGGTTGGTTTCGTCCTGCTTGATGCGCACCTGGTCCACGCCCGGGACGGCGCTCCAGAAGGCCGAGAACTCCTCTACCTCGCCGGCGGTGCCCTCCATCAGCACCATCTGGACCACTATTTGAAGCCGCGACCGGCGCTCTTTCTTCATCCTCGCGAAGCGCACGAAGTTATCCCGCACCTTCTCGAAGTTGGCGCCCTTGCGGTAGAACTCGAAGGTCTCCTTGCGCGCCCCATCGAAGCTCAGAGTGATCTGTTCGAGGGGCGAGGCGAGCACTTCGGCGGCCCTGCGCTCGTCGAGAAAGGTGCCGTTGGTGGAAAGCAGCGTCGAGATACTGTGGCGATGGCAGAACTCGATGCGCTCCATTATCTTCGGATCCATGAAGGGCTCGCCGAGGCCGATCAGCATCATGTGCTCGGCCGAATCGCCGGCCTGGCGGACCAGGCTCTCGAAGATGCCATCCGCCATGTCGGCCTTAGGTTGCCGGTGGGTTTCGCGCGGGCACATGGGGCAGTAGAGATTGCACTTGGCGGTGGTCTCGACGATATACTCCACCGGCAGCGCCGGCAGCTTGGACCGGCGCGTCACGTATGCCCACAGCAGTTTTGCGCGGTTCCAGGCCCGCATGTTGATCTTATTGTATCCGTGGATGGCGGCAATAATCTCATAAGTGTGGAAGAGCAGCGCACCGGCCGGGAGCTCCTCGCATGAAGATCGCCATTTCAGGCGCATCGGGATTTATCGGCACGCGCCTCTTGCAGACCTTAACCGCCGCCGGCCACCAGTTGTACGTATTCAGCCGCCGCGCAAGCGCCAATCTGCCGCCCGGGGTGGGCCTTTCAGTATGGGACCCCATCGCGGGTGAACCGGCTCCTAAAGACCTGCGCGACCGGGACGCCGTGATCCACCTGGCGGGCGAGAACGTGGGCCAGAGGTGGACGGCCGAAGCCAAGCGCCGCATTCTCGAAAGCCGCGTGAACGGCACCCGCAACCTGGTGGCCGCGCTCGCGAAGCGGACTCATCGGCCGGCCACGCTGATCTGCGCTTCCGCCACCGGCTACTACGGACCGCGCGGCGACGAGATCCTGGACGAATCCGCCGCGCCGGGGAATGGTTTTCTGGCGGAGGTCTGCGCCGCGTGGGAGCGCGAAGCCCGGGCTGCCGAATCGCTGGGAATGCGGGTGGTACGGGTGCGCATCGGATTGGTGCTCGACACGCATGGCGGCGCGCTCCAGCGCATGCTGCCGCCCTTCCGCATGGGAGTGGGCGGCAGGCTCGGCGAGGGCCGCCAGTGGATGTCCTGGATCCACCTGGACGACCTGGCCGCGCTCTTCCGCTTCGCGCTGGAGCACCCGCTCGCGGGTCCGGTGAATGGCGTGGCACCGGAACCTGTCACCAATGCCGATTTCACCCGCGCGCTGGCGAAGGCCCTTCGCCGCCCGGCGTTCTTCCCGGTGCCCGGCTTTGCGTTGCGCGCGATGTTTGGGGAAATGGCGGAGATGCTGCTCACCGGGCAGCGCGTCGAGCCGCGGGCGGCCCAGGCGGCCAGCTTCCGTTTCCGCTTCCCGCGCCTGGATGGCGCGCTGGCGGATCTGCTGAGGTAACGTTATTGTAGGTGGTCTCAAATGAGTAGAATTTCAGGCAGGAACCCGGGGGCGGAAGCCCTGCTGATCGCGGCTCTGCTCCTGGTGATCGCGCCGTATCGGGCATTAGGCCAGGCTGAGCCAGCGGAGAGCCCCTCGAATATTGGATGTCTGGAGCACCTGGAGATGCCCGACTATCCGCCGTTAGCACGTCAGGCCAACATCCAGGCCATACAGACGGTTAAGGCGCTTCTCTCCGATCAAGCGATCGTACAAAACATCGAAAGCAGCCTACAAGGAAAAGTCATCAAAGTTGAGGGGCTCTTCAAAGAGGGCGTAGAGAAGGCCCTTAAGAACTCCCGCTTTTCGAAGACTTGTGGGGGAAAGAGCATTATGCTCGTCTTTCACTACGAGATTCGCGATGACCCTCACAGATCGTCGCTCTTTGCTTTCGAGCCGCCGAATCATTTTTGGATACGGGCCGGACCGTTTTATTTCATGCCCTAGTGTCCCTGTCCCTCCCCATAAAGGTAGCTATCTCCGCCAGCGCCAGAACACGTACGCGACGGCCAGCCAGATCAGCAGCAGCGCCCAGACCCGTCCGGCAAGCAGGTCGTAATCCGCCAGCAGCGCGCTCCAAGGACGGCGAGCGGCGTAGCGCCCGATCAGGAACTCGAACGCCACGGTCATCGCGACCCACATCAGCCCAATCCCGAGCGACTGGCCGGCGGATTCCAGCGGCCATATCCGGCTGAGGCCCCAAATGCAGATGGCGAAGGCGATTCCTCCCGTAAGCGTGGAAACCTGGTGGGCGCGCAACTCGCCGAGAGCCTGCTTATAGCCCTTCTCGCGTATCGCGCCGTTCACGATGGCGATCGCGACCATCGGGAACCAGGCCAAAAAGTAATTCAGGCGCACAACTCCATGATAGCCAAGGGGTAGCCCCGCCCGCCCTACAATATAAGTAGTGCTCCCCGGTTTCGATCCCCTGGTATCCGAATGGTTCACCACACGCTTCGGCAGCCCCACCGAGCCGCAGACGCGCGGGTGGCCCGAGATTCACGCCGGCCGCGACGTGCTGGTTTGCGCGCCCACCGGCTCCGGGAAGACGCTGGCGGCCTTTCTGATCTCGATCGACGCGCTGGTGCGCCAGGCCCGCCGCGGCGAATTGCCCGACCGCACCCAGGTGGTCTACGTTTCACCGCTCAAGGCCCTCAGCAACGACGTTCATAAGAATCTCGAAGTGCCGCTCGCGGAAATCGCCGAGATGGCAAGGCTGCGCGGCGTTCCGCTGGCACCCATCCGCGCGGCCCTGCGCACCGGCGATACGCCCCAGTGGGAGCGCCAGCGCATGACCCGCGAACGGCCCCACATCCTGGTCACCACGCCGGAATCCCTGTTCATCCTGCTCACCGCCGCAAAATCCCGCGAAATGCTGGGGGACGTGCGCACGTCGATCGTGGACGAGATCCACGCCGTCGCCGACGATAAGCGCGGCTCGCACCTGGCGCTCACCCTGGCGCGCCTGGATCGCCTGGTAGAACAAAACGGCGGGGCGCGCCCGCAACGTATCGGCCTTTCGGCCACTGTCAGGCCACTCGAGGATGTGGCGGCGTTTCTCGCCGACCAGGCTTCGGTCATAGACATCGGCCACCGGCGCGCCATGGACTTGGCCGTCGAGGTGCCGCGCGACGAGCTGGGTCCCGTGGCCAGCACGGAAATGTGGGGCGAGATCTACGACCGCGTGGCCCAGCTCATCCGCGAGCATCGCACCACCCTGGTCTTCGTCAACACGCGCCGCATGTCCGAGCGCATAGCTCACCAGTTGGCGGAGCGTCTGGGGGAGCATGCCGTCCTGCCGCACCACGGCAGCCTCTCGCGGGCGCTGCGCCTGGAGGCCGAGCGGCGGCTCAAGAGCGGGGAACTGCGCGCCGTGGTGGCCACCGCGTCGCTCGAATTGGGGATCGATATCGGCACGGTCGACCTGGTCTGCCAGATCGGCTCGCCGCGCTCCATCGCCGTGGGAGTGCAGCGCATCGGGCGCGCCGGCCACTGGGTGGGCGCGCTTCCCAAGGGGCGCATCTTTGCCACCACACGCGATGAACTGGTGGAGTGCGCCGCGCTGGTGCGCGCCATCCGCCGCGGCGAACTCGATCGGCTCGAGATACCCCGCAACGCGCTCGATATCCTGGCTCAACAGATGGTGGCCGCCTGCGCCTCCGAAGACCTGTCCGAGGATGACCTTTTCGTTCTGGTCCGCCGCGCCTGGCCATACCGGACGCTCCCGCGCGCCGATTTCGACGCGGTCCTGGCGACCTTGACCGAAGGCATCTCCACTTCGCGCGGGCGTACTGGCGCCTGGCTGCACCGCGATGCCGTGAACCGGCGCGTGCGCGGACGCCGCGGCGCGCGCATGACCGCCATCCTCTCAGGCGGCGCCATCCCCGATACCTCGCAGTTTTTGGTGGTGGCCGAGCCGGAGGGCATGACGGTGGGCACCGTGGACGAGGATTTCGCCACCGAGAGCCTCTCCGGCGACATCTTCCTCCTGGGCACCACCTCCTGGCGTATACGGCGCATCGAGGCCGGCCGCGTGCGCGTGGAGAACGCCAAGGGCGCCGCGCCGGGTATCCCCTTCTGGCGCGGCGAAGCGCCCGGACGCACGCGCGAGCTTTCGTACGAGATGGCGTCTCTGCGTGAGGAGATGGCCCGCACGGGTTCCTGCCCCGAAGAGTGCGGCCTGGACCGCCGCGGCGCCGAGCAGGCCGTCGAGTATGCGCGCGCGGGCCGCGCGGCCCTGGGCGCCATGCCGGGGACCACAACCGTGGTGGCGGAGCGCTTCTTCGATGAAGCCGGCGGCATGCAGCTCATCCTGCACGCCCCCTTTGGCGCGCGCATCAACCGCGCCTGGGGCCTGGCATTGCGCAAGCGCTTCTGCCGCTCCTTCAACTTCGAATTGCAGGCCGCCGCCACCGATAACGGCATCGTCATCTCGCTCGGCGAGCAGCACTCCTTTCCGCTCGAAATCGTCTTCGAGTTTCTCCGCCCCGAAACCGTGGAAGAAGTGCTCACGCAGGCGCTGTTACCCTCGCCCATGTTCACGGCCCGCTGGCGCTGGAACGCCTCGCGCGCGCTGGCGCTGCCGCGTTACTGGGGCGGGCGCAAAGTCCCGCCGCAGATCCAGCGCATGCGCGCCGACGATCTGCTGGCCGCGGTCTTCCCTGACCAGGCCGCCTGCGCCGAGAACCTGGAGGGCGAGATCCGCATTCCCGATCACCCTCTGGTCAAAGAGACCATTGGAAACTGCCTGCACGAGGCCATGGACCTCGATGGCCTGCGCGAGGTGCTCGGCGCCATCCGCGACGGGCGCATCCGCACCGTGGCCATCGATACGCCCGAGCCTTCCCCCCTTTCCCACGAGATCCTCAACTCGAATCCCTACGCCTATCTCGACGATGCGCCGCTCGAAGAGCGCCGCGCCCGCGCCGTGCAAATGCGCCGCGCGCTTCCCGCCGATCAGGCAGAGGCCGCCGGCGCGCTCGACCCGGAGGCTATCAGGCAGGTGGCCGCCGAGGTCTGGCCGCCCATGCGCGACCCCGACGAGTTGCACGAGGCTCTGCTGGGATTGGGCGTTCTGCCGGTGGAGCGCGAGCCGGCCGCGGAGCTTTTCGAGCCGCTCGAAAGCGGGCGGCGCTCTACCACGCTGATCGTCGATGGCCGCCGCTTTCGGGTCGCCGCCGAGCGGCTGAACCTGGTGCGTCCGGTTTACCCGCGGGCCGTCTTCGATCCGGAAATCGCGGCGCCGGCCGGCAGCCGCGCGGTGCCCGACTCGCAGGAAGCCTGCGCCGCCGAGATCCTGCGCGGCTGGTTCGAGTGCTCCGGCCCCTTGCGCGCTTCGCACCTTTCACACGATTTGGCTATGCCGCCCGATCTCGTGGCGCAGGCCCTCGCCCGCCTGGAGGCTGAAGGACAGATTCTACGCGGCCATTTCACGGCGGGTGATACTGGCGAGCTGGAATGGTGCCATCGCCGCCTGCTGGCTCGCATTCACCGCCTCACCATCGGCCGGCTGCGGCGGGAGATCGAGCCGGTTGCCACGGCCGCGTATTTCGCGTTCCTGAATCGCTGGCAGCACCTCTTGGCCGGCCAGCAACTGCACGGCGTGGATGGCACGCTCCAGATCATCCGCCAGTTGCAGGGCTGCGAGTTTCCCGCCGCCGCCTGGGAAACCGAGGTCCTGCCGCAGCGCGTGGCGCGCTATAAGCCAGAGTACCTGGACCAGCTCTGCCTGGCCGGCGAAGTGAGCTGGGGACGCCTCTCGCCGCACCCCGCCTTCGAACATGGCGAGCGCGCCGGCAACGATCGCCGGAGCCGCCGCGTACGGCCCACGCGCGTGGCCCCGCTGGCCATCTTCCTGCGCGAGGACGCCGCCTGGCTGCTGGCCACGCCGCAGCCTTCGAGTCCGGATTCTCTCTCGCATCCGGCGCGCGCGGTGCTGGAGGCTCTCGAATCGCACGGTGCGGCCTTCTTCGCCGATCTGGCGCGCGCCACCGGACGCCTGGCCAGCGAAGTGGAGGATGCCCTCTGGGAATTGGTGGCGGCGGGCCTCGTGACGGCCGATGGCTTCGAGAATCTGCGTGCGCTGCTCGATCCCAAGCGGCGGCGCGGCGAGGGACGCGGCCGCCGCGCGCGCCCCAGGCATTCGCCGGGCCGCTGGGATCTGCTGCGCCACGGGAGACCGCCGGGTGGCGGCAACTCGGAGATCTTCGCCCGGCAACTCCTGCTGCGCTGGGGAGTGGTCTTTCGCGATGCCGCCGCGCGCGAGCCGCTGGCGCCCGCCTGGCGCGACTTACTGGTGGAGTTGCGCCGCATGGAATCGCGCGGCGAAATCCGCGGCGGCAGATTCGTGGCCGCCTTCATCGGCGAGCAGTTTGCGCTGCCGGAGGCGCTCGACCTGCTGCGCGCCATCCGCCGCACCGGAGAGACCGCGCCGGCTCCCGAAGGTCCGGGGCCTTGGGCGTCGCTGGCCGAGCCTGCTGAGGCGCTTACCGTCTGAAGACCGCGCTCCCGGCGAAGTGGTTCGGTTTACAATGTATGGTCTCTGGAGGAAAACACGTGTCCGCCAAGTGGATTTGCAGCCTCATTTTCGTGGCTCTGATAGCCGTCCTTTGCATAGCCCCCGCGGGTATGGCTCTGGAACGGCAGGATATCACTTTCAAAGTCTTTCAATTCCCCTCGAATTTGAAGCCGCGCATCGACGGCAATGCCGACGATTGGAAAATCGTCCCCGACGATTATGCCGTTACCATGGATCAGTTCATGGATACCGAGCAGGGCCATGGCCTCACCCATGATCCGAAAAAGATGGACGTGAAGATCAAGGTCGGCTGGGTCAAAGGCGAAAACCGCCTG
>Ga0326728_10018148_pt1 | contig 13929 bp, 17 predicted proteins | sample MB3enrmetagenome_FD_207602 | JGI IMG/M metagenome (GOLD analysis project Ga0326728, IMG submission 207602) | Lab enriched peat soil microbial communities from McLean, Ithaca, NY, United States - MB31MN | ecosystem: Environmental > Terrestrial > Soil > Wetlands > Peat | place: USA: New York... | reverse complement strand
GATGCAAGCCCTCGTGGCCGTGATGCGCAAATTGCTGCACGCCATTCACGCCATGTTCAAGACCCATCAGCCCTACGACGGCTCCAAATTGATTCAGCTTCCGTCCGTCCCTGCTCAGGAGGTGCCCAGTGCCGCCGCCGTCGCCTGAACTCAAAAAAGAAAGAAAATTCCCCTGCACCTCTTTTAGAAAGAAAAAACTCTTCAATTCAAAGAGAGAATCTACCCACAGCCCCGCTTCACTCCGAGTGCTCCGTGCGGCCTCGTAGGAGGTCAATGGCGTGGGGTAGAAGCTCGATGATGCTCTCGAGCGACTCGCTGGCCCCGCGTGGGCTGCCCGGCAGGTTCACGATAAGCTTATCCTTCCTTGCTCCCACAAGCCCTCGCGAAAGCGCCGCTAGAGGGGTTTTCTTTATCCCTTCAGCGCGCATAAGTTCGGCGAGACCCGGGATCTCCTTCTCGACGACCGCGCGAGTGGCCTCCGAGGTGACATCGCGCGGTCCAAGTCCAGTGCCGCCGGAGGTGAAAACGGCATCGCAATCATCGCCGTCAGTCCAGGCCAGAAGCGTTTCCCGAATGCGGGTTGCATCGTCTGGCAGGACCTCGATTGCGCCAACTAGCCATCCTCGGCTTTCTAGCAACCCTCGAACCGCCGGACCGGATCGGTCCTCGCGCCTGCCGCCCGCCGCGGCGTCACTGAGCACGAGAATTTTCGCACGAAGAGGCATAGGAGCTTTCAGCTTTCAGCTTTCAGCTTTCAGCTTTCAGCTTTCAGCAGAACGTTTGCCATTTGCCCGTTGCCATTTCAATTTTGAACTTCATTTTTGGGACGAGCAGATCAAATGGCAAAAGGCAAAGGTCAAATAGCAAATGTGAGGACGGAGAGGCACAAGCTACCCAGGGGCGCGGTACGTGCCGCTTTTTCCCCCGCTCTTTTCCAGCAGCTTGATATTGGTGATCTCGATTCCCCGGTCGATGGCCTTGCACATGTCATAAACGGTAAGGGCCGCCACGGCCACTGCCGTGAGTGCTTCCATCTCGACCCCAGTTGAGCCAGTTGAGGTCACCGTCGAGGAAACCATCACGCCATTCTTGCAAAAACCCGCCTGCACATCAATATGGCTCAAGCAAAGGGTGTGGCATAGTGGGATCAGCTCTGAAGTCCGCTTGGCAGCCGAGATGCCGGCTATACGCGCGATCTCGAGCGGGTTTCCTTTGGGATTCCGTTTCGCGGTGCGAAGAGCCGGCAGACTCATTTTCACCAGCGCGCTCGCGCTAGCTCGGCGCAGCGTAGGAGGTTTGACAGAGACATCCACCATGCGGATGCGACCGACCGAATCGTAATGCGTGAGTTCTTTGGGCATGTTATCCACCGTCGCGAGGAGTCAAAAGTCAGAAGTCGGGAAAAGGGGCTAGGGATTGGGGGCTGGGGACTAGGGGCTGGGGAAAAACCACCCCTTAGGGGCCGGCAGGTCCCTCGGCTTTCCACCCTCCCCCCTAACCCTTGCTACCGTCCGTTTCCTGTTCTTCCCTAGCCCCCAGTCCCCAGCGCCTAGTCCCTGTTCTTCTGCTTCCCGACTCCTGCTCGTCACTCTTCACTGCCCTTTCGGCATGATGTCAACCCAATCGCCGGCCGCGAGTTCAGTCTGGTCAGGATGAATCACCAGAAAACAATTGGCAGCGGCTATGCCAACAAGATCTCCGGAGCCTTGCCAGCCGACGAGTTCAACAACCGGATCACGGTCCTGAATCCAGACGCGAGCCGGCATAAACGCGGTCAGGCCGGTTTTTTGGCTGCAGGGCCTGGCCAAGCGAGCGCGAAGAAAAATCGAGGGCTCGAACCCTGCCCCGCCCAACATGGCGAGGGCCGGGCGGACAAACAACTCAAAGGTGACGAAGGTGGAGACCGGATTACCCGGAAGGCCAAAGAAAAACAGATCTCGAACCCGGCCAAACACCAATGGCTTTCCGGGACGGATCGCTGCTCCCTGGAAGAAGAACTCCGCTCCTAACTCGGCCAGGACTCCTTCCACCAGATCGAACTTACCCATCGACACCCCGCCGCTCAGGAGGAGCAAGTCCGACTTCAGCCCCTGCTCGATCATCTCCCTGAGGACCTCTTTGCGGTCGGGAGCTATACCAAGTTGTACGGGCACGCCACCAGCGGAATTGACCTGGGCCGCCAAGGTCATGGCATTACTATTCCGAATCTGAAACCATTGCGGGCGCTGCTGGACCGGTACCACTTCATCGCCCGTCGGCAAAATAGCCACGCAGGGCCGCCGGTAAACCGCAGCCGTTGCCTTCCCTACCGCAGCCAGCAAGCCAATCTCCGCCGCCCGGATCCGTCTGCCGTGCGGCAGAATGCGCGCGCCCAGTGCGGCTTCAGTGCCCTGAAGCACGACGTTTTCCCATTGCCGGACGCCACGCTGGATTTCGATATCATCGCCCAGGGACCGCGCGTGCTCGACCATCACCACGGCATCCGCCCCCGCCGGCAAGGGCGCTCCAGTCATGATTGAGACGCACTGGCCGGAGTTCAACTCCCCTTCAAAAGATCGTCCGGCAGGCACTTCGCCCACGCACCGAAGGACAGCAGGGAGCACAGTCAGGTCAGCGGCACGCAGGGCATAGCCATCGCGAATGGCGCGATGAAAAGGGGGCAGATCGCGGTCCGCCGTCACATCTTCTGCCAAAACTCGCCCTGGCGTCTGCTCCAAGGGAACGGTTTCAACAGAGGGCCTGAGATGGCTCCCCCCGATTCTTTCCTCGACAATGGAAAGGGCCTGCTCGTAAGTGACTACCATTTGGCAGCGGGCCTGTGAACTTACCTATCCAGCCGCGGTCTCTCGCCATTCCGACGGGGCGCGTCGTCGGACCAACCCTTGTGGCCGTAGGGGCAATCCGCCAGTCGGCGGATGGTTGCCCGAGGGTGGCCACGAGGGCCGCCCCTACAACACCACCTTTTCACCCCTCCCCATCAGCGGGAGGGATTCGCAATGAGGCCGGCAAAACGGCTGTCTTCAAGCCAAAGAACCTGGTCACGCTCGGGGCCCGTTGAAACCATGGCGATCTCCACCCCCACCTGGCTGGAAAGGAAGCGCAAATAGTCCTTAGCCCTCTGCGGGAGCTTGGAGAAATCCTTCAGGCCGAAAGTAGACTCGAGCCAACCCGGCAGGGTGCAATAGTGGACTTGCACCCCCTCCAAGGTGTCAACCTCCGGCGGGAAGTCCGTGAATCGTTTGCCCTGGTACTCGTAAGCCAAGCCCACCGGAATCTCGGAAAGGCAATCCAGGATGTCGAGCTTGGTAATGATGAGCGCCTCGAGATGATTCAGACGCGCGCTGTAGCGGGCTGCCGGCACGTCAAACCAGCCGCAGCGGCGCGGTCGCCCGGTGACCGCGCCATACTCTCCTCCACGTTCTCGAATCTTTTCACCCTCGGGGCCCTTGGCCTCAGTAGGGAAGGGGCCGCTCCCCACGCGCGTGGCATAGGCTTTTGAAACGCCCACTACAGACTGGATACGCGTCGGCCCCACGCCAGTGCCTGTGCAAGCGCCGCCCGCTGAGGCGCTAGATGAGGTCACAAAAGGATACGTTCCGTGATCCAAGTCCAGGAGCGTTCCCTGCGCGCCTTCGAAGAGCACTCGCTTCCCCCGATCGATCTCGGCATTCAAATACGCCGAGACGTCCGCAAGAAACGGCACAATTTGCGGAGCGGCTTCCAGGCACTGGTCGGCGAGCGCCACCGGATCAAGGGCGGCGCCCCCAAACAGCGCCGAGGCAATACGGTTCTTCTCCGCAACTACCTCCTTGCACCGGCGGCGGAACAATTCCGGGTGGCGAAGATCACCTACCCGGAGGCCACGGCGACCGGCTTTATCCTCATAACAGGGGCCGATCCCCTTAGCTGTCGTGCCGATTCTTCCTACTCCCCGCGCCGCCTCCGCAGCCACTTCGTGAGCTCGGTGATAAGGCAGAATCAGGTGCGCGCGATCGCTGATCACCAGGCGCCCATTTACCCGCACACCGTTTTCCTCCACGACTTTGATCTCGCGTAACAAGGCTTCGGGGTCTACTACGACTCCGTTTCCGATGACTGCGGTCTTATCCGGCCGCACGATACCCGTCGGGAGAAGCTGGAGAATAAACTTCTTTCCGCAGACGTAGACCGTGTGGCCGGCGTTGGCGCCGCCCTGGTAACGAGCCACGATGTCGAAGTGCTCCGCCAAAGTATCGACAACCTTACCCTTGCCTTCATCGCCCCATTGGGCGCCCACGACAACCACATTTGCTGGCATGTTCATCCTGTTCACTTTGGAGCGCGGCCCGCCTTGCCGGCCCGCGCCCTTGCAGCGCCGACCTTAGGTCGGCACTATAGGGCGGAGGAGTTTTTCGGCACTCGCCTAGTCCTTCACCCAAAGACTGGAGTGACTCCCCCTTATCTGCGGAGAATCTGCCACGCGGAATCCCAGCGCTTGCGCCAACGCCAACGTACCTCCGAACTCTTCTTTTGACACATGGCTTGTGGGTTCCGAAAACAAAACTAATCCACCCTTTCTTAACGATCGGTGGATTTCAAAGAGAAATTGCCTAGCATCCGGAACCTCATGCACGACCGCAAAGATCAATGCGAAATCCACCTTTCCCACCAAATCATCAATGCCAACGGAGGGGGGAGTGTTGACGCGCAATTCAATTCTGCCAATCAACCCTGCTCTGGTGGCGCGCCTCTTGAGGCCCCTTATCATCTTATCTTGCACGTCGACGCAAACCACCCGGCCGGATTCTCCGACGAGACGCGCCAGCGGCAGAGTGAAGAACCCCATCCCACTTCCGACCTCCAGCACCGTCATCCCCTCGTGGACGTAGGGCCTTAGAATGTTCTCCGGGTTGGAGTAGAGCTTTCTCAGGGGGTTCGCTAACAAGTATCCTAGCCACCAGGGGCATACTCTCTGGCTCATAATTCCACTTGTCACTGGTCACCGTAGTTCAGAGGTGTTTGTCGAGCAACTTGCCGATGGCCTCTTTGGATGCGGTGCCCGCGAGCTGCTCCAGGATTTGACCGCCTTTGAAAAGAAGAAGGGTGGGAACGCCTCGGATCTTGTATTGGCTGGTGAGGGAGAAGTTCTCGTCCACGTTGAGTTTGCCAACCTTGGCGCGGCCGGCATATGCCTCTGCAATGGCGTTGACGGCAGGCTCCATCATCCGGCAGGGCGCGCACCACGTTGCCCAGAAGTCGACTAGAACCGGCTTGTCGGACTTCAAGACTTCCTCCTCAAAGTTCTGCTCAGAAAACTCCAGCGTATGACCCCCCGCCATCGTTTCAAAACCTCCACAGATGAGTGATTCCTAACCAGCTATCAGTTCGAAGGCTCAACCTCGGATTCAGGAGCCGCCTTGCGCTTCCGCAAAGCTTGATAAACCTCCAAATACTGCTCCGCCGGTCTCCCCCAAGAAAAGTCTTCTCGCATTCCGTTTTGAACCAGTTTCTGCCAAACCTCGGGCTGGTGGTAGGTGGAAATGGCTCGCTCGATTTCGAGGAGCAACGCCGCGCCCGTGTACTCGCTAAACTTAAAGCCCGTGCCCGAATGACCGTCAAAAGCTTTAATCGTATCATCCAGGCCACCGGTGGCCCTTACGAGAGGTACCGTCCCATATTTCAGGCTATAAATCTGGTTCAGCCCACAGGGTTCGTAACGGGAGGGCATCAAGAACATGTCTGACCCTGCCTCAATCTGGTGCGCCAGCGTGTTGTCGTAAGCGACCGCCACCAGGAACTTGTCCGGATAGGTAGCGGCCATATTGCGGAAAAGGTCTTCGTAAACAGGGTCGCCCGTTCCCAGCGCCACGATGTAAAGGTCCATGGCCGCAAGCTGCTCCGCGATTTCCGCAATGAGGTCGAAGCCCTTTTGGGGAGCAAACCGGGAAACAATGCCCACGACCGGCCGTTCGGGCACCGGCTGCCTCACACCCATTCTCTCCAGCAGAGCCTTCTTACAAATCATCTTGCCCTTCATATTCTCCATGCTGTAGTTCGCCGCAATGAGCTTATCGGTGGCCGGATTCCAGAGGTCGTAGTCCACGCCGTTCAGGATACCCCGAAGGCAGTCCCTTCGCGATCGAAAGACTCCCTCCATGCCACAGCCGAACTCCGGCGTTTGGATCTCCTCTGCATACTTCCGACTGACCGTGGTGATGAAGTCCGAGAATACGATTCCCCCTTTCAAGAGGTTGACCTTCCCGTAATACTCCAGAAAATCCATCGTGAACAAACTTGCCGGCAAGGAAATCTCTGGCAGGATGTGCGCCGGGAAAAGCCCCTGGTACCCCACGTTGTGGACGGTGAAGACCACGGAACTGTTGCGGAAGAATTCATCGTCTTGGTAGAGATTGCGGAGATAGATGGGAACCAAGGCCGTCTGCCAGTCGTGGCAGTGGATGATATCCGGCGGGGTATCCGACCGCTTAATCAATTCCAGCGCAGCAAAGCTGAACGCTGCAAAGCGCATGGCATTGTCAGGATAATCCTCGCCCTTCTCCTGGTAGAGTCCCGCGCGGTCGAAAAAAGCAGGGCATTCCACGAGGAATGTGCGCACCTTGCCGCTCACGCCAGCGTCCTGAATGGAGGCAAACTTGAAACCGGTGCCCAGCGGGAGAGTCACACTTTGCATCCTGGCTTCTGGCCTGCCCGGCTTGGTTACGCTATAGCGTGGCAGCACAACCTCGAGTTTATGGCCCAGCCTTGCCAGAGCTTTTGGCAGCGCCGCCACCACGTCGGCCAGCCCGCCCGTCTTGGAGAAGGGCACACCTTCGGGAGCGACAAAGACGATGCGCACTCAATTACCTCCCTATGATGGCTTGAGGATTCCGAGTCCCCCCGTACCTCCCTCAGCTAAGTTAGAGGAAGCTCACCGAGCTTGTCAAGCACTGCGCCGCACGGCGCCACGCGCGGATAGCGGAGTCATTTGGAACCGGGGGCGTTGCCCATGAGCGCTGATTTAACCCTACGAAAAGTGCATTGAGCCACGGCAGTGGCGCTATTATATGGCCTACGGCGCAAGCCGTGGAGTCAGGGAGAGCGAACAGGTCGCTGAGTACCACCCCTGCCCTTGTCACGGCTCAATGTCGCCGATGCTCTTGAAAATCCGCGTCGGCTGGTAGGGAAAACGGCGCACGTCCTCCTCGCGGGTCACGCCGCTAAGAACCAAAATCGTCTCCATGCCGGATTCAATGCCGGTCACGATATCGGTGTCCATGCGGTCGCCGATCATGACCGTATGCTCGGAGTGAACGCCCAGATAATTCAGGGCAAGCCGCATCATGAGCGGGTTTGGCTTGCCGATGAAGAAGGGACTAACTCCGCTCGCCCGCTCGATAAGTGCTGCCATGGCTCCAGTGGCGGGCACTATGCCGCCTTCTGTCGGCCCGGCTGGATCAGGATTGGTAGCGATAAAGTGGGCTCCCTCGCTGACCAAACGGATGGCCTTGGTGATCTGCTCGAAATCGATGCTGCTGGTTTCGCCCAGAACCACATATTCCGGGTCATGGTCTGTGATGACGTAGCCCACTTCATGGATGGCATCCGTGAGCCCGCTCTCGCCGATCACAAAGGCCGTGCTCTTGGGGCGTTGCGCTTCCAGGAACCGGGCAGTGGCCAAGGCCGAGGTGAAGATTTGCTGAGGAGGTATTTCAAGCCCAATCCATTGGAGCCGGTGGGAGAGGTCGCCGGGGGTGTAGCGAGGGTTGTTCGTCAATATCAGGTACTTAGCGCTCCGCTCTTTCAACCGCTCGATGAACTTCTGCGCGCCAGGGACGATGTTTGTACCCGTGACGAGTACGCCATCCATGTCAATTAGATAGTTCTTTTGGGGCTCCATAGATGCTCCAGGTGTCAGGTGCCAGGTGTCATAGTATACCGTGGTTCCTACTGAATCTCCTGAGTCCCGGGGCTGGCGCACGCCACGTTTCAGAACTCACTATCTTGAAAGTAGGCGTTCGAAATGTATTGGGAAACCATTCTCTGAGTGTTGAAGAAGGAGCCATTGATAGCAATTGCGGAACGCATAACGGCAGCATAGGCTTTGGGCCGGCCATAAAACATGGGGAGAATGACCATTTCCAACTTGGCGTACAAAGAAGCAGCCTCGGCCTCTTCGTTATCCGCGGTCTCGGCGCCGTAGCCAATCGACCAGCCGGTAAAGCCCTCCAGACAACCCTCCACCCACCAGCCGTCCAGAATGCTGAAACTGGGAACGCCGTTGAGCGCGGCTTTCATGCCACTGGTGCCCGAGGCCTCCTGCGGGCGTTTGGGGGTGTTCAACCAAAGGTCGACGCCGCTACAAAGCAAGGGGGCCCAGGTCCAATCGTAGTTGGGGACATAAACAATCTTGATCGCATCCTTGAGCGACTCGCTCGCCTGGAAGATCCGGCGGATCAGATCCTTCCCCCCACCATCGTTGGGATGCGCCTTGCCGCCGTAGATAACCTGGAAGGGGCCGACATTGCGAGCAATCCACTTCAATTGCTCGGGCCTCCAGAAAAGAAGGTCGGCCCGCTTATAGGTTGCAGCGCGTCGTGCGAATCCGATGGTCATAACCTTTTCGTCAAGTTGCACCGCCGTACGCTTGTAGACTTCGTCCAAAAGGGCGCGCTTGGCCTGTCCGCGGGCAGCGAGAATCTCCTCCAGCGGAATGCCAATAGCATAGCGCAGATACAGATTGTCCCGCCGCCACTCCGGCATATGACGGTCGTAAAGGTCGCGGAAAGGCGGCGCCGTCCAGGTAAGTCCATGGACACCGTTTGTGATGGCTCGGACCGAATAGCTCGGAAACATGTGACGCGAGACTTCGCCATGCTGCATCGCCACGCCGTTTACATAGCGGGAGCCAGCCAGGGCTAAGTAAGTCATGTTCAGATGCCCGTTCAGGCAGACGTTTAAGGACTGGAGTGCCGCTGCTCGGTCTTCGCCCAACACTTGGCGGGCTATTTCGAGGGGGAACTGGTCATGGCCGGCGGGGACCGGCGTGTGGGTGGTGAACACGCACTTGTGTCGGACCGCGATAAGGTCATCTGGTTTGGCCTCGCGGACATTGCGGCCCGCCATACGCTGCTCGACCAAGGCCAGCACCAGCAAGGCGGCGTGCCCTTCATTCAGGTGATAACTCGAGATGTGGTGGTGTCCCAGTTTGGGAAGAATAGCTACGCCCCCCATCCCCAGCACCGCTTCCTGGCAAAGGCGATAGTGGAGGTCGCCGCCGTAGAGGTAATCCGTCAAGCCCTGGTCCCAAGGCGAGTTTTCCGGCAGGCCCGAATCGAGCAAATAAACGGGGACGACATCCCCTCCGATCCCTTCCACCAGATAACGCCACGCACGCACCTTGACCTCGCGTCCTTCGATTCGGACGGACACCACGGGCTTCATCAGTTCCAGTTTCTCTTCCGGACTCCAGGTGGCTGGAGATTCGGCCTGATTGCCCTGCTCGTCAAGGTGCTGCGCAAAATAACCCTTGCGGTGAAGGAGACTCACCGCCACCATCCGCACCCCTAGATCGGCAGCAGAGCGCAGCGTATCGCCGGCAAGCATTCCCAGGCCGCCGCTATACGTGGGCATAGCCGGATCAAGGGCTACTTCCATCGAGAAATAAGCAACCCGCGAGGGTGTGGAAGGAGGAACCATGCGAACCTCACTCAACAAACCTACATTAAACCCATCGGCTCAACGTCAAACTCGATTAAGCCCCCCGAAGAACTTTAGTACCATGCAACGGCCCATTGCAGTCTCCCTACCGTGCAAGTAGCTTAATTACGACTCGCGGGACCGCGCCTGTGCACCACTGCCGGTGATTGTCCCGATTCCCCAGGACCAGCGCATTACTCACCGTCCCGATTCACGCATCGGGCGAAGGACAGGGCCAGTCTAAGCAAGAGCCTTTTGGTACGACCACAAGCGAAGTTAACACTGCTCGCACAGCCCCTGCAAGGGCTTACGAAGGACACTACTACGGGGATGCTGATTTGGTATCCAATATGTCATAAGCTCCCTTTTAAGACCCTTTGTTGGACAGTGGGTTCAAATCCAGAGACGCCGGGCAATTCAATCCTGGTTTTTGGGCCCTACCTGAGACGGATCGAAGACCTGCTTCGTTCCTATACAAGAGAGCAAAGCGTACAGTTCGATCTGGAGGAAAACCGAAGGGAGGAGCGGTCGTGTACATTGGCAACTCGGGACGGAAAGTGATGGCGCACCCCCGCCCTCAGGTTGAGAAGCGGACTGTTAGCCTTCCTGAAACCCACCACATCCTGGAAGACATCCTCAACGCCATGGAGCGCGCGACGGCTCGCATCGACGAGGCAGTGCAAAAAAAGTCAAATGCTCTCCTTATCCTGAAGGACAGGATAAAATAGCCTGTGTGGAATGCGGCGGCACTACCGCCCCAGTAAGTCTTGCCCTCTCCCTGGGGGCCTGTTTGAGAAATCGGCCCTCTCCTCAGGAGAGGGCGGCTCGCAACGGCGATTTCACCAGCCGTGGCCGGCCGGGTGAGGGGGCACTTCCAGTCTTAGGTAAAATGACTCAATCGTAACTAGTCCTGCAGTTCGAGATTTCAAGCAGGGAGGACGCGATGGATTACACCTACGAAGATATTGCGAAGATGATTGACCACTCTCTGTTGAATCCAGGCCTGACCGACATGGAACTCGAGCGGGGATGCCAACAGGGCGTGGATTACAACTGCGCCAGCGTCTGCATTATGCCCTATTACCTAAAGCGGTGTGCGGAAATTTTGCGCGGCAGCACGGTCAGGCCAAGCACCACCATAGGCTTCCCCCACGGTGGGCATGCGACGGCCATCAAACTTGCCGAGGCAAAGCAGGCTCTCGACGACGGCGGCGAAGAGCTGGATATGGTGGTCAACATCAGCAAGGTCCTCAGCGGCGACTGGGCGTACGTGCGCCAGGACATCAAGGCCGTCACTGACCTCACCCATGACCGCGGCAGGAAAATCAAGGTCATATTTGAGAACTGCTATCTGAAAGACGAGCACAAGATCCGTCTGTGCGAAATCTGCGGCGAGTTGTGGGCCGATTGGGTGAAAACCTCGACGGGCTATGGCAGCGGGGGCGCGACTGTGGACGATTTGAAACTGATGAGGGCTCATTCACCGCCGTACGTCCAAGTGAAGGCGGCGGGTGGCGTGCGCGATCTCGACCGCTTGCTTGAGATCCGCGCCCTCGGGGTCACACGCGTGGGTGCCAGCCGGACTGCCGCCATCCTCGAAGAATGCAAACGCCGGCTGGGCTAGGTGGCGCGCTTCAGCCTCTTGCGAAACGCATCCAACGCCTCCGGAGCGCGCGTAGCCATCCACTGTTCATATTTACGGGCCAGTGTCTCCAGATTCTTCCAGGCGAGGGGATTCTTGCGGGCTTCCCGTATTGCGGGCGCTAAGTGCCTGACCTTTTCCCAAGTGAGCCAGAACTCCGCTGCATTCTCAAAAAACAGATCCTCTTTGAGCAGGCCATGGTTCACCAGAGAAGCCGCCATGTCCCAATAACTCACGGCCATGCGAAAGAAGGTGTTCTCTTCGGATCCCAACGGGAACTGCCGGTCGAAATCTTCCAGCGAATCAGCTTGAAACTTCCCGACTAACCATTCCCGCGCCCGGCGCAGCTTCTCTTCCCGGCGCAACTCATAAAGGCGCAGAAGCAGTTCGGCATCGTAATTATCAGGACTCTCTCGCATGTCGACCTCCCTTGATTTTCGACCTTCCATTTTCCATTTTCGAATGTCCATTTTCGGTTTTCGAACTTCGGCTTTCGACGGACTCTCGGGCAAGGCCAGCAAGCAACCTCCGAACTTCACCCTCGATCAGGTCTCGCACATCGCGAAAATGGTCTCGGCCAAGCAAGAAAGGATCAGGGATGTGCCACCGAATCAGTCGTCCCCTAAAATCCCCCGGGAGACGACATTTCACCCCCGCCCCCATCTCTACCACCACATCCATTTCGGAGAACGGCACATCCCCCTGGCCTTTCGACCAGTGCTCGTCCAGCGCCATGCCCTTTTCGCGCAAGACTGCGCGTGTGTCCGGGCTAATCTCACCCAGCGGGTGCGTTCCGGCGCTGAACGCCTGCACTTTCCCTTTGCCAAGTTGGTTGGCCAGCGCCTCTGCCATTTGGCTGCGGCAGGAGTTGCCGTAACAAACAAAAAGGATCTTAACCATCGTCGGATAGAATCATTTGTTCATTGAGTCATTGATGCAGCCAATGGCACAATCAGTAGCTAAGCAAGCTCACTGGCGCAACGAGCCACCGACCCAGTGGATCAGTGGCTAAATGGCCTAATGACTCAATTTCTTGATGAAGTACCGGTGGACCGCCTCGTCCTCAGTCAGTTCCGGATGAAAGGTGGCGGCGAGGATATTGCCTTGCTCGACCAGCACTGGCAGGCCATCGCAGCGCCCCAATACCCGCACCGAATCACCCACCCGGCGGATGATCGGAGCTCGGATAAACACCATCTCCAGCGGACGGGACGAGAGCTCGGGACATTCGCCTCGACGCACGGAACTGTCAACTTGCCGGCCGTAAGCGTTGCGCTGGATGGTGATGTCTAATAGGCCCAAGCGCTCCTGGGCGGGATTCACAACTTCCCTCGCCAGCAGAATGGCGCCCGCGCACGTTCCGAACACAGGTTGACCACTCGCCACAAATTCCTTGATCGCCTCGCCCATGCCTTCATTCCAGAAGAACTTCAGCATCGTGGTGCTCTCGCCCCCCGGCATGATCAAGCCGCCAACCTCTGCTAGCTCCGAAGCGTGTTTCACCAGCTTATGAGGCGCCCCTATCCGCTCCAGCATCTTGACGTGCAGCGCAAAATCACCTTGAATGGCGAGTACTCCAATGGGTTTGTGGCCGTTGTCCATTGTTCGTAGTCAGTTGTCAGTTGTCCGTTGTCAATGACCTCTGGCTGTCTCCTATTCCCCGGGAAAGAACAAATCCTTAGCTCGTGCCGTCCCATCTGTTGTAGAATTCTCGCATGGCTCAAACCCGCCAATTTCTTGTGAACCTGATCTTTGACCCCGAATACCACGGCTACGTCGCTGACGTGCCGCAACTCCCTGGCTGCATGTCGCAAGGCAAGACGGTCGAAGCGGCACTGAAGAATGTGCGCAAGGCCATCACCGCCTACCTCAAGGGTGTGCGCCAAGAAGAAATTGCTGCCCTCCCCGAAGTGCTCACCAGCCAGGTTGAGGTCCGCGTGTGACACGCCTGGCCGGGATTTCCGGGCGCAAGGCGGTCCGTGCGTTTGGGCGAGTCGGCTTCGTGGCTGCCAGGCCCCAAGGCAGCCATGTCACGCTCAAGAAACCCGGCCTTCCCGTCCTTGTTATCCCCCTGCATCGCGAAGTCTCACCGTTTCTTCTCCGGTCACAAATCAAACGCGCCGGGCTTACCGAGCAGCAATTTCTTGAGCTCCTCTAACCGGCCTCGCACTGAACGCTGGCTGCGTCCTCGTTTCTGCGCATGTCCCCCAGAACCCCTTCAGACCTCTGGATATTCAGTGGTTGAGGCCGGCTCCGGGAGGGGATCGCCTTGTTCCCGCATGCTGGAAACATGGAGCTCCACGGCCTCGCGAATAAGCTGCAAGGCCTCCTCACGCGTTTCCCCCACAACTGCGCATCCGGGTAGGTGCGGCACGTAGGCACCGAAACTGTTCCCACCTTCTTCGACGATTACGACGTATCTCATCTCGTTCAACTGTCGACTGTCAACTGTCGACTGCTCTTCCTACCATCCCCGCGTTTGCAGCAACTCCTTGGGATCAAGCTTAGCCACGTCGAGGCCGCGCATGGCCTCGCCGACTTCCGCCGAGCACTCGGCCACGACTTCAGCCTCGTTGTAATGGGTAGTGGCTCGCACAATCGCTTTGGCGCGC
>Ga0326728_10018146_pt1 | contig 13934 bp, 10 predicted proteins | sample MB3enrmetagenome_FD_207602 | JGI IMG/M metagenome (GOLD analysis project Ga0326728, IMG submission 207602) | Lab enriched peat soil microbial communities from McLean, Ithaca, NY, United States - MB31MN | ecosystem: Environmental > Terrestrial > Soil > Wetlands > Peat | place: USA: New York... | reverse complement strand
AGAAGATGACGCCGGGATCGATCTGACCGCAGCGGGTGCCCATCGACAAGCCGTCGAGCGGGGTGAAGCCCATGGTGGAGGCGACGGAGCGGCCGTCGCGCATCGCGCACATCGAAGCGCCGTTGCCGAGATGGGCGACGATCACCCGCCCGGCGGCGACGGCCGGCGCCACCGTGCGCAGCCGCCGCGCGATGAATTCGTAGGAGAGGCCGTGAAAGCCGTAACGCCGCACACCGTCTTTGTAATAGGAGCGCGGCAACGCGTAGGCGTCGGCGACGAAGGGATGGGTGCGGTGAAACGCCGTGTCGAAGCAGGCGACCTGCGCCGCCTTGGGGAACACTTCCAACGCCGCCTCGACGCCGGCGAGATTATGCGGCTGATGCAGCGGCGCGAGCGGGATGAATTGGCGCAGCTTCTGCAGCACCGCCTCGTCGATCCGCATCGGCTGGGCGAGATCGGGGCCGCCATGGACGATGCGGTGGCCGACGGCGGCGACGCCGTCGGCCAAATGGGCCTGCGTCAGCCATTTGACGATCGCTTGCAGCGCGACGCGATGATCCACCCGGCCATGGCTCTCGTCGAACGCGTATTGGCTCTTCTCTCCGGTCGCCATTTCGGCTTGGAAGGTCGCCACGGCGTTGAGGCCCTCGATCTGGCCCGAGGCCAGCGCCTTCAGGCCCGCCGCTTCGAGGGCGAAGGCGGCGAATTTCACCGACGAAGTGCCGGCGTTGAGCGTAAGGATAAGCTGATTCATGCAGTTGTTCCGCCGCCAGCGCGGCGCCCCCAGCCGCCCCGAGGACCCGTCCCCCGAGGCGCCCATATTCGACGAGATGCGCCGGCGGCCAGCCCGGCCGCTTCGGCCCGCGCGACGAAAGTCCGTTCCTTGGCGAGCATGGCTCCTGATTCGAGTTTCGGCGCGAGCGGGACATTAGCATGACCGGCGACGGGTTGAGCAATTCCTTTGCCGCATGCGGCCTCATCGCCGATCGCATCGTCCGTCGCCGCCGGGCAGGCCTTGCGGCCGAGGCCTAAGCGCGCCGGCGCGACAGATCAAGCGCCGGCGCCGTTCGCGGGCCGAAAATCGCGCTGCCGACGCGCACCAGCGTCGCGCCGAGCTGGATCGCCAGCGGCCAGTCGGCGCTCATCCCCATCGACAATTGCTTCAGGCCATTGCGCGCGGCGATGACGCTGAGCAGCGCGAAATGCGGCGAGGCCTGCTCGTCGAGCGGCGGGACGCACATCAGGCCGTCGACGACCAAGCCGTATTTCTCGCGACAGAGCGCGAGGAAGGCGTCGGCGTCGGCGGGCGCGACCCCGGCCTTCTGCGCCTCGCCGCCGGTGTTGACCTCGACGAACAGGCGCGGCGCCTTGCCGGTCTTGGCCATCGCGTTCGCCAGCGCGTCGGCGATCTTCTCGCGATCGACGGTCTGGATGACGTCGAAGAACTCGACCGCCTCGCGCGCCTTGTTGCTTTGCAACGGACCGATGAGGTGCAGTTCGACGCTTCGGCCGGCGGCGGCGGCGCGCGCGCGCAAGTCGAGCCATTTCGGCTTGGCCTCCTGGACGCGGTTCTCGCCGAACACGACCTGGCCGCCGAGCGCGATCGTCGGCCACACTTCGTCGGCCGAGAAGGTCTTCGAAACGGCGACGAGCCGCACCGAACGGGGATCGCGCCCGCAGTCGCGCGCGCGCCTCGCGATTTGCTCGCGCAGCGCGTCAAGACGCGGAACCGCGCCTAGAGGATCGGTAGGAACGCGATCATTCATCGGCATTGGTCTCCGTCGCGCGACTCCATCGCGCGCTGTCGCTTGACGCCAGGGGACCCTTCCCCTATAGACCGCCGACCCGAGACGCCACGGCTCGATTGGCGGCGCTGGCGCTTTCTCAACAGGGCGATCCGCGCGTCCGCGCAATCGCTTGAGGTTGTGGTTAATCCGATTTGGCCCGAGGGAAGTTGCGCTATGTCACGCCGTTGCGAGCTGACGGGAATAGCCGTCCAGACCGGCAATACGGTCAGCCATTCCAATCGCAAGACGCGCACGCGTTTCTTGCCCAACCTCTGTCAGGTGACGCTCATCTCCGACTCGCTCGGCCGCGCGGTGCGCTTGCGCATCGCCGCCGCGGCGCTGCGTTCGGTCGAGCATCGCGGCGGGCTCGACAATTTCCTGGTCAAGGCGCGCGACGCCGACCTCTCGGACGGCGCCGCCGCGCTGAAGCGCGAAATCCTCAAGAAGCGCGCCGAAGCCGAGGCCGCCGAAGCCCAGGCCGCCTGAGCGTCCTCCCGTTCTCGGCGGCGACGCCAATTCCGCAAACATCCGCCGCCGTCATCGCCGCGCTTGTCCCGGCCGTAACCGCCGTGGACTCGTAACGCGTTGTTTAATCAGGTGTTACTCTTCAGTCTCTGAGCGCCGCCGCCTCGCGCGCGAGCGCCTCGACGGCGGCGTAATCGCCATCGGCGAGCGCTTGGCGCGGCAGCATCCAGGAGCCGCCGACGCAAGCGACGTTGGGCAGCGCGAGATAGGCGCGCGCCTTCGCGAGGTCGATGCCGCCGGTCGGGCAGAATTTGAGGTCCGGCAACGGCCCGGCGAGCGAGCCGAGCAACGTGACGCCGCCGATCGCCTCGGCGGGAAATAATTTCAGCGCGCGAAAGCCCAGCTCCATCAGCGTCATCGCCTCCGAGGCGGTGGCGACGCCGGGCAGGAAGGGCGCGGGCGCCGCGGCGGCGGCCTTGGCGAGCCGCGGCGAGGCGCCCGGGCTGACGAGAAAGCGCGCGCCCGCAGCGACGGCCGCCTCGATCTGCGCGGGATCGACGATCGTGCCGGCGCCGACGACGGCGCCGGCGACGCGGCTGGCGATGGCGGCGATCGCCGCGAGCGCGGCGGGGGTGCGCAACGTCACCTCGATCGCGCGGAGCCCGCCGGCGACCAGCGCCTTGGCCTGGGCGACGCCGTCCTCGGCGTCGCGAACCGTCAACACCGGGATCACCGGCGCCAGCGCCATGATCGAGAGAATGTCGTCGTGGGGCGATCGAGCGGGCATGAGCGGGCTCCCTTGCAACGCGCCCGCCTTTAGCACGCTTGCGATCGCCGCCGCGACGCCGAATTGCAGGCGGCGAGGAAACGCTCGCGCGCCGGCGCGAATCGATTAAGCTTGCGCGGGAGCAGCCCGAATGCGTCGGGCGGGGCCCGGACCATGAACGCGCCGTTCGATCTCGCGATCTACAAGGAAGCGCTGCTCTTTCTGGTGACGGCCGGCGTCGTCGCGCCGCTGTTCTTCCGCATTCGCGTCAGCCCGGTGCTCGGCTATCTCCTGGCGGGCGTCGCGCTGGGGCCGTTCGGCCTCGGCCGGCTCGCCCGCCGCGCGCCCTGGCTCGACGCCCTGGCGCTGACCAACGTCGAATCGATCGGCCGGCTCGCCGCTTTCGGCGTCGTCGTTCTGCTTTTCACCGTGGGCCTGGGGCTCTCGTTCGAACGCCTCAAGCGCATGCGGCGTCTGGTGTTGGCGTTCGGCCCGGCGCAGGTCGTCGTCTCCACGCTGGCGCTCGGCGCCGCCGCTTATGCGTTGGGACAGAGCGCGGCGGCGGCGCTGATGATCGGCGCGGCCCTGTCGCTCTCGTCGACCGCGATCGTCATACCCGTGCTGGCCGAAGAAAAGCGGCTGAGCGCTTCGGTGGGGCGGATCAGTTTCGCCGTGCTGTTGTTTCAGGATCTCGCGGTCGCCCCGTTGCTGGTGTTGGCGGCGATGCTGGCCGGCGGCCGTGTCGAGAGCCTCGGCGCCAGCCTTGTCCTGACGCTCGCGCCCGCCGTCCTGGCGCTCGCCGCGGTGATCGTCGTCGGCCGCCTGGCGCTGCGGCCGTTGTTCCGATCCGTCGCGATGACGCGCAGCCCGGAATTCTTCATGGCGGCCTGCCTGCTGGTGGTGCTCGGCGCGGCCTTGACCGCCGCCGCCAGCGGCCTGTCGATGGCGCTCGGCGCCTTCGTCGCCGGCCTGCTGCTCGCCGAAACCGAGTATCGGCGCGAAATCGAAGTGACGATCGAGCCGTTCAAGGGCCTGCTGCTCGGCCTGTTCTTCGTCTCCGTCGGCGCCGGGCTCGACCTTTCCGTGCTGAGCGCCCATCCGGCCGAGGTTCTCACAGTGACGGCGGGCTTCGTCGTCGTCAAAGCGGCGGCGCTGTTCGCTCTGGCGCGGCTGTTCGGCGTAACCGGCGGCGTCGCCGCGGAGGTTGCGCTGTTGTTGGGGCCCGGCGGCGAATTCGCCTTCGTGATGATCGCCGCCGCCGTCGCCGGCCGGGTCGTCGCCGGCGCGGACGGCCAGGTTCTCCTCGTCGCGGTGGCGCTGTCGATGTTGGCGATTCCCGTGCTCGGCAGGCTCGGCGCGACGCTGGCGCGGCCGCCGCCGCGCGCCCTGGCGCCCGAGGCGCTGGTCGCGCCGCCGGACGACGAAAGCCGGCGCGTCATCATCGTCGGGTACGGCCGCGTCGGCGCGCTGATCGGCGAAATGCTCGACGCGCACCACATCCCGTTCATCGCCGTCGACGTCGACCCGGCCCTGATCGCGCTCGCGCGGCGCGCCGGCAAGCCGGTCTATTTCGGCGACGCCTCGCGCCCGGAATACCTGCGCCGCTGCGGGATCGACACCGCGCGCGCCGTCGTGGTCACGATGGACGCGCCGAGCGCCAACGAAGCGGTGGTCGCCGCCGCGCGGCGCCTGAGGCCCGACGTCACCTTGGTGGCGCGCGCCCGCGACGCCGCCCATGCGCGCACGCTTTACCAGCTCGGCGTCACCGACGCGGTGCCGGAAACGATCGAGGCGAGCCTGCAGCTCTCCGAGGCGACGCTGGTCGACATCGGGGTTCCCATGGGCCCGGTGATCGCCTCGATCCACGAGAAGCGCGACGAATTTCGCAAGTTGCTGATCGCCGCCGGCGCGAGCCGCGAGACGCGCGGCGCGCGACGGCCGCGCCGGAGCTGAACTCAGCCGCCCGCCGACGCGCGTCGGCATTCCTTCGCCGCGGCGAGCGGGGCGAGCGCCGCGTCTTTCAGCGGCGCGGGGGTGGAGTCGGCCCCGTCTTCACTCACCGGTTCGCCCTCGGCCTCAGCGGCGGAGCCGAGAAGCGCCGACGCCGCGACCGCTGCCGCTGAAGGACGCGGCGCTGGCGATTCGCGCCGGGCGGCGAAGCGGCGCGACCGGCCGCTTTCGGCCCTCCCTGCCGAGAAGGCGCGCGAACGGCGAGAAGGAGCGGCCCGACGCGTCCGGATCGAGCACGGAAGGCCGGCGCGGGAAGCCGTCATGGCTCGCCGCGCCATGCGGCGACTCGACGATCTCGTCACGATCGCCGGCGTTCGCCTCGCCTTAACCCTCGCCGGGCGAGACGACTGGCGGCGGCCGCGAAGGCGTCCTATATGTCGTCTTAATGTCAAACAGGCGTCGGTCGCCGGCCGTTCGCTTCCTTCTCCAGCCGATCGGGCGTCGATGAAGCGTCTTTCCTCCGAGCTCTCTCTCGAGCCCGCCGCCGCGCCGGCCTCCGCTCGTTCCGCGTCCGGATCGGGCGTCGTCGATTTTCGCCTCGACAACGGCCTCGAGGTCGTCGTCATTCCCGATCGCCGGGCGCCGGTCGTCACCCATATGGTGTGGTATCGCAACGGCTCGGCCGACGATCCGCAGGGCAAATCGGGCATCGCGCATTTCCTCGAACATCTGATGTTCAAGGGCACCAAGACTCATCCGCAGGGCGAGTTTTCGCTGCGCATCGCCGAAATCGGCGGTCAGGAGAACGCCTTCACCGGCGCCGACTACACCGCCTATTTCCAGCGCGTCGCCAAGGAGCATCTCGGCGAGGTGATGGAGTTCGAGGCCGACCGCATGACCGGGCTGGCGCTGACCGACGAAGTCGTCGCCCCGGAGCGCGACGTGGTGTTGGAGGAGCGGCGCATGCATTGCGACGCCGATCCGAGCGCGCAGCTCTCCGAGGCGGTGCAGGCGGCGCTGTTCACCCACCACCCCTACGGCGCGCCGATCATCGGCTGGGGCCACGAGATCGAGCGCCTCACCCGCGAGGACGCGCTCGCCTATTACGCGCGTTTCTACACCCCGGAAAACGCCATCGTGATCGTCGCCGGCGACGCCGAACCAGAGGAAGCGCGGCGGCTGGCCGAGCTGCATTACGGCAAGATCGCCCCGCGCGGGGCCGCGCCCGAGCGCCGACGTCCGCAAGAGCCGGCGCCGGTCGCGCGCCGGTTGGTCGTCGTCAACGACGAAAAGGTCGAACAGCCGAGCTGGCAGCGCTGCTATCTCGCCCCTTCGTATCGCACCGCCGCGCCCGGCGAGGCGGAGGCGCTCGACCTGCTCGCCCATCTCCTCGGCGGCGGTCAGACCAGCCTGCTCTACCGCAAGCTGGTTCTTGAGGAGAAGCGCGCGGTCGCCGTGGGGGCCTATTATATGGGCGCGGCCCTCGACGAGACGCGGTTCTACCTCTACGCCGTGCCGGCGCCCGGCGTCTCGCTCCCCGATCTCGACGCCGCGATCGATCGGGTCCTCAACGCTTTGATCGCCGAGGGCGTCGAGACGAAGGCGCTGGAGCGCGCCAAGACGCGGCTCGTCGCCGACGCGATCTACGCCCAGGACAGCCAGGCGACCCTGGCGCGCTGGTATGGGGCGGCGCTCGCCACCGGCCAGACCATCCGCGACGTCCAGGAATGGCCCGAGCGCATCGAGGCGGTCGGCGCCGAAAGCGTGCTCGCCGCGGCGCGCAAGCAGCTGCAGCGCCGGCGCGGGGTCACCGGATTTCTTCTGCCGGCGGACGAAACGGCGGCTTGAGACGACAGGCTGCGAACGAAACTTTCGCCGCGGCGCCGATCGTCGAGGCGAACGCCAAGTCGAGGAAACGCCGATGAATGCGTCTCTCGCCAATCCCGTCGCCTCGAGCGCGGTCAACGTGCGCGAACTCCTGAGCCCGCGCGGCGTTCGCTTCTGGCTGGTCGAGGACTACGCGGTTCCGCTTGTCTCGCTCGAATTCGCCTTCGGCGGCGGCGCGGCGCAGGACCCGGCGGGCAAGGCGGGCGCGGCGACGTTGCTCGCGGGCTTGCTCGACGAAGGCGCGGGCGATCTCGACAGCCAGGCGTTCCAGCAGGCGCTCGACGAGAAGGCGATCGAACTCTCGTTCCACGCCGAACGCGACCATATCGGCGGGCGGATGCGCACCCTTAAGCGCCATCTCGACCGTGCCGGCGAATTGCTGCGCCTCGCCCTCAACGCGCCGCGCCTCGACGAGGCGCCGTTCGAGCGCGTGCGCGAGCAGATGAACGCCCAGCTCCGCCGCGACGCCAACGATCCCGCGGCGATGGCGGGGCGCGCCTGGCGCGCGCGCGTCTTTTCCGGCCACCCCTACGGCCTGCCGACGCAGGGCTCGCTCGAGAGCCTGGCGGCGATCGAGCGCGACGAACTGACCGGGCTCGCCCGCCGGCTCATCGCCCGCGACGCCCTCCATGTCGGCGTCGTCGGCGCCGTCGACGAAAAGCGCGCGGCCGCCCTCGTCGATCAGGCGTTCGCCGACCTGCCGGCGAGCGGCGACCTTAAAGCCGTCGCCGAAGCCCCGTTCGCCGGGTTGGGGGGCGTCGAGATCGTCGATCTCGACGTGCCGCAGTCGACCATTCGTTTCGGCCGGCCCGCCGCGCCGCGCCAGGATCCCGATCACATCGCCACCATCGTGCTGGCGCACGTGCTCGGCGGCGGAACCGGGCTATCTTCGCGGCTGTTCCGCGAGGTCAGGGAAAAGCGCGGCCTCGCCTACTCGGTCTCGGCCTCGATCTCGGCGCTCGATCACGCCAGCTATCTCTACGGCGGCACCACCACCAAGAACGAACGCGCCTACGAATCGCTCGCGGTCATCGGCGGCCAAATTCTCGACATGGCGCACGACGGCCTCGCCGAGGACGAACTGGAGAAGGGCAAGAAATACCTCATCGGCTCCTATCCCTTGCGTTTCGACACCTCGGCCAAGATCGCCGGCCAGCTCGTCCAGATCCAGCTTGAGGGCCACGCGCCGACTTGGCTCGTCGAGCGCAACGCCACAATCGCGGCGGTGACGATGGCCGACGCGCGGCGCGTCGCCGAGCGCCTGTTCGGCGACGGCGCGCTCAGCGTCGTGCTGGTGGGAAGGCCGGAAAAGGTGTGAAGCGAGCCGCCGGAGGAATAGTCGACGCGGCGGCCCGATGACGCCAGAACGCTTACTTATAGTCCGTGACGCACGACCGGGCGCGCCTCGTCTCTGCTGTTATGTTCTCCTGCGTCAGAGCGCGTGGGCGTAGTACTCGACGGCGCCCAGGTTGGCGCGGCCGAAGCCGACGCTGGCCGTCGTGTCCGTGTAGTTGTGGTTGCCGACCTGTGTTATCTCAGGGCCGTTCGCCAGGACGTCGGCGGCGCTGCGCGACGAGGCGCGCACGATGGCGATGTGCCCCCACGGTGGCGTCTCCCTCGCGCCGACGACGAACTCGCCGCGGTTGGCGACGGCCTGCGCCTCCACCGGACCGGCGAGCCTGCGCCAGCCGCCAGGCTGCCCGCGCAGCCAGTGGATCACGTCGTTAGCGTCCTGCGTCAGGCCCATGTCGACGCCCACGCGCCGCGCCACCGCGTGGACGAACGTGGCGCAGTGGGGGTGCCTGCCGACACCCAGGGCGCTGCCACGCGGCATGGGATCGCCGCTGTCGGCGTCGACCCTCACGTACGCCGGCCAGTGGTGCTCGACGTCGAGGGAGTCGAGCAGGCGGTTCACGCGCGACGCGTCGCCCGCGCTCGAGGCCTGGACTGCGCCAAGCAAGACGGCCGCGGCCGTCGCGATCAGGTAGTTCTTGCTCATGTCGTTCCTCTCTTGTCGAACGACTCGAACTCATGACGCGCAAACACTCTATGCGGTCGACACGGCCGGCGACAGCCGCAACTCGGCGCTCAGCGGCAAAATGTCCGCGAACACGTTCTTCGAAATCGCCAGCTCAGCCGTCAGGAACGCGATATAGCGCGCGTGGCCGGGCAGCCGGGTCGTCTCGAAGCGACAAATCGTCGCGCCGACCCGTCGACGGCATCGATCCCGGTTCGGCGCCCCGCGTTTTTCGCCGCGGCGCTGGCGTTTTGCCGACCGAGCCCTCATCTGTCATGCTGGCCGTGACGCTCTCGCCCTTGAGCCGAAGCGAAGCGCCCGACCCAGCCGAACGAAACCCGCCATGTCCATCCGCCGCCTCGACCCGCTGCTGATCGACCGCATCGCCGCCGGCGAAGTCGTCGAGCGGCCGGCGGCGGCGGTCAAGGAGCTCATCGAGAACGCGCTCGACGCCGGCGCGAGGCGAATCGACGTCGCCATCGAAGCCGGCGGGCGGGTTTTGATCCGCGTCAGCGACGACGGCGTCGGCATGGACGCCGACGACCTCGCGCTGTCGGTCGAGCGCCACGCCACCTCGAAACTTGCCGACGGCGATCTGACGCGAATCGCGACGCTCGGCTTTCGCGGCGAGGCGCTGCCGTCGATCGCCGCCGTGTCGCGGCTCGAAATCCGCTCCCGCGCGCGCGGCGCGGCGCAAGCCTTCGAGATGCGGGTCGAGGACGGCGTCAAAAGCGCGCTGCGCCCCTCGGCGCACCCGGTCGGCGCCCGCGTCGAAGCGCGCGATCTCTTCGCCGCGACGCCGGCGCGGCTGAAGTTCCTGAAAAGCGATCGCAGCGAGGCGCAGGCTTGCGCCGACGCGGCGCGCCGTCTCGCGCTCGCCCATCCGCAAACGCGTTTTGTCTTTTCGACCGAAATCGGCGCCTCGTTCGACTGGCCGGCTTGCGGACAAGGCGAGTCGGGCGAGCGCGAGCGCATGCGCCAGGCGCTGGGCGAGGATTTCGCCGTCAACGCGCTGCGCATCGACGCGCTGCGCGAGGGCGTGCGGCTGACCGGCTGGGTCGGCCTGCCGACCCTCAACAAGCCCAACGCGCTGTCGCAATATTTCTTCGTCAACGGCCGCGCCGTGCGCGACAAGCTGATCGCCGGGGCGCTGCGCGCGGCCTACCTCGACTACCTCCCGCAAGGCCGCCACGCCGTCGCGGCGCTCTTCGTCGTCTGCGATCCGCGCGAGGTCGACGTCAACGTCCATCCCGCCAAGGCGGAGGTGCGCTTTCGCGACGGCGGCCTGACGCGCGGCCTCGTCGTCGGCGCGGTCAAACAGGCGCTCGAAGCGGCGCGGCACCGCGCGACGACGACCGGCGGCGCGCATACGCTCGCCGCGATGCGCGCGCCGCCGTGGCGGCGCGCGGCGCCGGCGCCGCAGAACTGGGACTGGCGCGCTTCGCCCGCCGCGCCGGAACGGACGAGCGGCGACCGCTTCGCCGAAGGCGCCCAGGCCTCGTTCGGCGATTTCGCCCCCGCCGCCGACGCCGCCGCCAACGCCGCGCCGCCGCAAAGCGCCGACCTCGCCGCGCCGCTCGGCGCCGCGCGCGCGCAAGTTCACGACGCCTATATCGTCGCCCAGACGCGCGAGGGAATCGTGATCGTCGACCAGCACGCCGCGCACGAGCGCATCGTCTACGAGAAGCTGAAGCGCCAGCGCGAGCAGAGCGGCGTCGTCCGGCAGATCCTGCTCACGCCCCTGGTGGTCGATCTCGAGCCGCGCGCCGCGGCGGCGCTCGTCGAGCGCGCGGCGGAACTCGAAGGGCTCGGCCTGGTGGTCGAAGGCTTCGGCCCCGGCGCGGCGCTGCTGCGCGAAGCCCCGGCGGCGCTCGACGGCGCCGACCTCGCCGCGCTGGTGCGCGATCTCGCCGAAGACCTCGCCGCCGAGGACGGCGCGCTTTCTCTCGAGCGCCGGCTCGACCATCGCCTGGCGACCATCGCCTGCCACCACTCCGTCCGCTCGGGCCGCAAGCTCCGTCCCGAGGAGATGAACGCGCTGTTGCGCGAAATGGAGGCGACGCCGGGCGCCGGCCAATGCAACCACGGCCGGCCGACCTACGTCGAACTGAAGCTCGTCGACATCGAGCGGCTGTTCGGGCGGAGGTAGGGGCGGCGGCGCGAGCCCGAACTTCCAGGCCCGATCGGCGAAGAGTCGAGGCCGACAAATTCTTTCCCCATGTCGGAAATCGCGCTATCCTTTTCCTTGGTCCGGCGAGGCAAGAATCGCCATGAAGCAGGACGGGTCGACTTTGCCGTCGTAACCCCTTGAAATCACACAAAACGGCCAAAGAAATCCTTGACGGCGCTTGACAAAACTTGACGACGTTTGACGAAACTTGACGAACGGCGGCGCGAACTTGACGAGAGGCTCGACGACGCGCCCGCTTCGGCCGCTCGGCGTGACGGCCCCTCGTTCGGCTGCAAGCGCCCCCTCCCTCCCGCTCCCCTTCAATGCTTGGAGAGAATGAACCGCCCCAGGCGCTGGTCGATGGTCATGATGTGGTTGACCAGCCAGTCTTCGAGAAACGACAGCAGGGCGGCCTTCGATCCGGGTTCGCCCAGCCGCGCGGCGTTGCGAAGCGCGACGACCTGTTCGGAGAAGCGTCGATGCTGGGTGCGGTGGATCGCCGCCAGGTCCGGCGCGCTGGCGTCGTAGCCGTGCTGGCGCATCAACTGCTCCTCGGTGTCGAAGTGATAGATCGCGTAGGCGAGCAGATCGCGGGTGATCCGCTCGAACAGCGGATCGGAGGCGTCGCCGGACAGTTTGGCCCGCGCCTCGATCAGCGAGTCGACGAGGAGGCGATGTTGTCGGTCGATCGCGGCGACGCCGGTCAGCATGGCGTCGCTCCATTGGATCGGAGCTGAGCTGGGCATGGGAGTCTCCTTTGGCCGCGCCGCCGGTCAGCGCTCTTCGATGCCGCCGACCGCCGTCCGACCCCAGGCCGGGTCGGGGCGGAACTCGCGCACCCAGCGCGGGATTTCGTCCGGCGGCATCGGCCGCGCCAGCGCAAAGCCCTGCATCACGTCGCAACCGAGCGCCAGCAGGCGCACGATGTGCGCCGGGGTTTCGACCCCCTCGGCGACCAGCGAGCGGCCGAAGGCGCGCCCCAGTCGGATCACCACTTCGACGATCGCGAGGTCTTCCGAGCGCGCCAGCATTTCGCGCACGAAGGACTGGTCGATCTTGATCTCCGCCACCGGCAGATGGCGGACGTGGGCGAGGGTCGAATAGCCGGTGCCGAAATCGTCGAGCGAGAACGAGACGCCGAGTTTGCGGCAGTCCTCGATCATTTGCCGCGCGACGTCGAGGTCCTTCAACGCCGCCGTTTCGACGATCTCGATCTGCAGACGGTCCCGCCCCGCCTCGGGGCAACGCTCCATGGCGCCGGCGAGCGCGCCGGGGAAATTCGGCTGTTGCAACTGGCGGGCGAAGGCGTTGACGCTGACGGTCAGATCGACGCCTTCGCGCTTCCATCGCACGATCTGGAACAACGCCTCGCGGATCACCCACTCGCCGACCTCGAGCGCCAGATCGGCGCCCTCGATCAGCGGCAGGAACTCGGCCGGCGGCAGCAGGCCGAGGGTCGGATGCTGCCAGCGGATCAACGCCTCGACGCCGACGCAGCGGCCGGTTCGGCAATCCACCTGGGGCTGGTAGTAGAGGCGGAACTGCCCCGATTCCAGCGCCTCGGCGAGCCGCCGACGGGTTTGGTGGCGCGCCTCGATGCGCTGCTCGATCGTGGCGTCGAACATCTGGCAGCGGTTCTTGCCCGCCTGCTTGGCGGCGAACATGGCGTGGTCGGCGTGACGGATCAGGGTGTCGGGGTCGGCCGGATCGTCGGGATAGAGGGTCACGCCGACGCTCGCCGAGAGCCCCTCCCGCGTGCGGTCGCCGAGCGCATAGGGGGCCGAAAGCGTGAGAAGCAGGCGATCGAGCGCCGATTGCCACTCGTCGTCGCCGGTCAGTCCCGAGAGCACGATGGCGAATTCGTCGCCGCCGAGCCGGGCGACCGTGTCGCCGCTGCGCACGCCGGCCGCCAGGCGCTTGCCCACCTCGATCAGCATCTGGTTCCCAGCCTCGCGGCCGAGCAGGTCGTTGACTTCCCCGAAGCCGTCGAGGTCGAGGGAGCAGACCGCGACGCGGGCGCCGGCGCGCTCGTTGTGGCTGATCGCCTGGCGCAGGCGGTCGTCGAGCAGCCGACGGTTGGGCAGACCGGTCAGCGGGTCGTGATGGGCGACCGGCTTCTGGCGCTCGGCGAGCCTGTCGCGCTCGTCGAAGTCGCGCACGACCGCCAGCGCGCAGAGCTCGCCGTCGACCTCGACCCGCTTGGCCGACAACAGCGCCTTGAGAAGCGCGCCGTCCTTGCGCCGCGCCGGCGCCTCGAAGTCGTGGATCTCGCCGTCGCGCTCGATCGTCTCCCGCCATCGGCGTCGATGGTCGGCGTCGACCCACAAGCCAAGATCGCCGGGAAGCGTCGATCGTCCGACGATTTCGCTCGCGTCGTAGCCGAAATATTCGCAAAAGCCGCGGCTGACGTTCAGCACCCGTCCGTCGCCGAGGCGGATCAGGGCCATCCGGTCGGGAACCAGGGCGAACAGCGCGGCGAATTTCGCGTTGGACTTGCGCAGGGCCTTTTCGGCCGCCAGACGCCCCCGGGCGCCGCGGCCGATGGCGATGAAGCGTCGGCCCGCCCGTTTTCGATCCTCAAGCGAAGCGCCGCGACGCCCCTCGTCGCCCACAAGGCTCGGCGAGAAAGTCCTCGCCGACGGGGACGGCTCGCCGACGCCGCTTTCTTCGGGCGCCGGCGATCGCGGCTTGGCCGCGCGGCGGCAATGGGTCCGCAAGCGGCACGATATCGAATTGGGCTCCCTGTTCCGGCAGCGCCGGAATCCGCATGGCAATGACCGACTCGGCATCGTGCGCCTTCTATCGCCGCAGTGCAGCTGAAAAATGCGCGTGATGCGCTTCGAGCCGCGCGTCATGCGCGGCGAGGCGATTTCCGCCCACGAAGTCTTGGCC
>Ga0326728_10018141_pt1 | contig 13940 bp, 18 predicted proteins | sample MB3enrmetagenome_FD_207602 | JGI IMG/M metagenome (GOLD analysis project Ga0326728, IMG submission 207602) | Lab enriched peat soil microbial communities from McLean, Ithaca, NY, United States - MB31MN | ecosystem: Environmental > Terrestrial > Soil > Wetlands > Peat | place: USA: New York... | reverse complement strand
GCGGTGTCGCCGGCCACCACCACCTTCTCTCGCGCCGTGTCGAAGACCACCCAGGCGAGCGCCAGCAGAAGGACGGCGATCGAGGCTTGGAGGATGCGGTCGGTTTTGACGGCTGCCATCGGGAATCCCTATGATTTTAGTGTACCCATTCGGGCGGGCGGGCATCTCTAGGATTGAGGCATGTTGATCACGCGCAGGGTGGAGTTCTCGGCGTCGCACGTCTGCCACAGCCCGGGTCTGGACGAGCGCGAGAACCGGGCGCTGTACGGCGAATCGGCCAACCCGCACGGCCATGGGCACAACTTCGCGGTGGAGGTGAGCCTGGAAGGGCGCCCCGATCCCGTCACCGGCATGGTTTTCGATCTGAAGCGGATGAAGGAAGTGCTGCACCGCGAAGTGGTGGGGCCGATGGACCACCGATTCTTGAATTACGAAGTGCCGCCCTTCGACCGCGTAGTGCCCACGCCGGAGAACCTGGCCATAGAGATCTGGAAGCGCGTGGCGCCGCACCTCAATTCGCCCGCGGCGCGCCTGCATTCGGTACGCGTCTACGAGACCGAGGACCTCTGGGTGGAGTACTTCGGGGAGGAGCCGTGATCCGGCTCACTCGCCGCTACCGGTTCTCGGCGTCGCACCGTCTGGACTCGCCTCAGCTCAGCGAGGCCCAGAACCGGGAGATCTATGGGCAGTGCAACAATCCCCGCGGGCATGGCCACGACTACCTGCTGGAGGTCGGCGTGCGCGGTCCGGTGGACCAGCGCTCGGGCCGGGTAGCCGACGTGGCCGCTCTGGATGGCCTGGTGGGAAGCGAAGCGATCCGCCCATTCGACCATCGCAACCTGAACCAGGACGTAGCCGAGTTCGCCTCTACCGTCCCGACGGCGGAGAACCTGGCCCTCGAAATCGAGCGGCGGCTGCGCGCCAAGTGGGGCGCGGTATTTCCGGGCGAGTGGCCGCGCCTGGAGAGAATCCGCATCCGGGAAACGAAAAGGAACGCGATTGAACTACCATGAATAGCAGAGCCGTTGTGAAGGCGATTACGCCCAGCCGTGACGAAGCTTCGATTGCTTCGCTGATGGAGCGCGTGCTGCGCCAACTCGGAGAGGACCCGAGGCGCGAAGGCCTCGCCAGGACTCCCGAGCGGGTCGAGAAGGCGCTACGCTACCTGACCAGCGGCCATCAGAAGGACGTCCGGCAAGTCGTCAACGGCGCGATGTTTGCGGTGAAGTACGACGAGATGGTGATCGTGCGGGACATCGAGTTCTTCAGCCTGTGCGAGCACCATCTGCTGCCGTTCTTCGGCAAGATCCACGTCGCCTATCTGCCCAAGCAGAAGGTGGTGGGCTTGAGCAAGATCCCGCGGATCGTCGACATGTTCGCGAGGCGCTTGCAGATCCAGGAGCGGCTGACCCAGGAGATCGCGCAATGCCTGGAGGACGTGCTGGACCCTCTCGGCGTGGGGGTGGTCTGCGAGGCGCGCCACTTCTGCATGATGATGCGCGGGGTGGAGAAGCAGCACTCCGGCGCCATCACGAGCGCCATGCTGGGGGCCTTCCGTACGCGCAAGAAGACCCGCGACGAGTTCCTGTCGCTGCTGAAGCAGAATTCCGGAGCGATGTAGCTTGAATCCCGGCCGTTTTGCGCGCATCATCTGGGTATGACGGTAAAAGTACAGGTAGTTTTCTATAGCATGTACGGCCACATCTACCGGATGGCGGAGGCGGTCGCGGAAGGCGCGCGCGAAGTGGAGGGCGCGGAGGTCGCGTTGTACCAGGTGCCGGAATTGATGCCGGAGGAGGCGCTGGAGCGGTCCGGCGCCAAGGCGGCGCGCGCGGCGTTCGCCCACGTTCCGGTCATTCAGCCCGCGCAACTGGCGGAGGCGGACGCCGTTCTTTTCGGAACTCCCACGCGCTTTGGCAACATGTGCGCGCAGATGCGCAACTTCCTGGATCAGACCGGCGGGTTGTGGGCCAAAGGCGCTCTGATCGGCAAAGTGGGCGGCGTCTTCGCGGCCAGCGCCACACAGCACGGCGGCCAGGAGAGCACGCTGCTCAGCTTTCACATCACGCTGCTGCATCACGGCATGGTGGTGGTTGGCGCGCCTTACAGCGAACCGCGCCAGACTATCCTGAGCGAAATCACGGGCGGCTCGCCCTACGGCGCAACTACCATTACCGGCGGCGACGGGAAGCGCCCGCCCTCGGAGAACGAACTGGCCATCGCGCGCTTCCAGGGGCGGCACGCCGCCACGATCGCCCGCCGCCTGGTCGCCGGGAAGTAGGATCGCAGCCCGGTAGTGGCGCTGCCGTTCGGTTGACTCTCCTGGAACCCGGCCGCTATCATGAAACTGTCTCCCCGCGAGACGGAGGAAGATTCATGGGCTCGGTGGGCATGCAAGAGATGGTGGTCATCTTCTTGGTTGCCCTGCTCCTGTTCGGTCCGAAGAAGCTGCCGGAAATCGGCCGAACGGTGGGGCGGGCAATCTCGGAGTTCCGCCGCGCGTCGAACGAGCTGAAAGCCACGCTCGATCGCGAAATGAGCAGCCTGGAGCGCGAGAACGAGTCACTCAAGGAAGTCACGAGTAGTTACCATCCCGAGACGTATAGCCACGACTACAACTACGACTCTTCCTATTACGACGGCGGCTACCCCGCCCCGTCCGACGATTCCACCGCGACACAAATGTCCACAGTAAGCGCTTCCGCAACGCAGGGCGCCGAATCGCACTCCGGCACGGCTCCGGAAGGCACGGTTCCCGTCACCGCCGCCATCGCAGCGGCAGAACCCGCCGCGATCGCTCCGGGGACGGCCAAACCGGCCGATGGAACGCCATCCGCCGAATCGAAAGTCTGAAATCAGATCGGATAGAGGCCGCCATTGCAGGACGACAAGAACGTAAGGCCCGGCCCGTGGACTGCCGGTTTGCTGGCGCTGCTCAGAGGGGGCGGGAGCGGATCGGCTCCCCCGCCGCCACCCTCCGGGGGAGCAGGCGACGACGAAGAAGAGGGCATGTTGCGCATGTCCTTTATGGAGCACCTGGAGGAACTGCGCAGCCGCATCCTCAAGGCGCTTGCCGGAGTGTGCATTGTGGCCGTGTGCTGCCTGTACTTCGCCAACGATCTCTGGAGGATCGTCAGCGAGCCGGCAACCTACGCGCTGAAGCACCTCGGATATCCGCAGACGAAGCTGGTCCAGATCACGCCCATGGAGACCTTCATGACGGTCTGGTTCAAGATGCCGCTGCTGGTCGCCCTCTTTCTGGCTTCGCCCTGGGTGCTGTACCAGGTCTGGGCGTTCATCTCGCCGGGCCTGTACAAGCGGGAGCGCCGCTGGGCGGTCCCGTTCGTGCTCACGTCGGCCGGCCTGTTCATCGTGGGCGGCCTGTTCGGCTACTTCCTCGCCTTCCGCTACGGCCTGGAGTTTCTGCTGGGCATCGGCCAGAACATCAACATCGTGCCGATGGTCTCGGTGACGGAGTACTTCGATCTGTTCGTCAACGTGATGCTGGGCATCGGGCTGGTGTTCGAACTGCCGGTGCTGATCTTCTTCCTCACGCTGCTGCGCATTGCCTCTCCGGCGTTTCTGATGAACCACAGCCGCTACGCCATCCTGGCCATCACCATCATCGCCGCGGTGGTGACGCCCACGCCGGACGCCTTCAACATGATGCTGTTTGCGGTCCCCATGTGCGCGCTGTTTTACGTGGGCATCTTCGCCGGGTACCTGCTCACGCTGCACCGCGAGCACCGGCGGTTCCCGTGGTGGAAGGTGCTGCGTTGGACGGGCGGAATACTGGCCGTGGTGGCAGGCCTGCTCTACCTGGTGCTGCCGTGGTTTGGCTACCATTTCATAGCCCACTGGCCGTTCGTTCACCGCTAAAGCCGGGCGAGCGTTGACTTGGGCGGGCGATTCCGCCATGATAGGGCGACGACTGAAGCATCGGAGGCGGAGCGGGCGAGCCAAGCGTAGGTTGCGGGCTGCTTTCCGCACCTGCCTCTTCAGCCGGTAGCGCCGGGCGGGATCCCGTCCGGGCGGAAGGAGAGAACGTGAAGCTCTACGTGGGGAATGTTCCGTACCAGGCCACGGACGAAGATCTGCGGAATCTGTTCACCCTGGCTGGGGTGAGCTTGGAGAGTGTGAATATCGTGCGCGACCGTTTCTCGGGCGAGCCGCGGGGGTTTGCGTTCGTGGAAATCGGCAACGACGAAGAGGCCCAAAAGGCTATCCACACCTGTAACGGCAAGGACCTGCTCGGGCGCACGTTGGTGATCAACGAAGCGCGGCCTCCACGCGAGGGTGGTGGTGGCCGGACCGGCTCGGGCGGAGGCGGCGGACGCGGCCGGGGCGGCTCCGGGGGCGGCGGCGGACGCGGACGCTGGTAGGCTAATCCACCGGTTCGCCTTCGGCTTCGGGCTCCGGCTTGGTCTCGTGGCCGTACTTCGAATAGTAGTAAGTGTACTTGCTATAGAGTTCGCCGGCCCGCGCTCCGTTGACGATGATTCCAAGCACGTTGTTCTCGCAGAGGGATTGCATGGCGCGATGCACCATGTCGATGGTGGTGCCGCCGATGCGGACCACCAGAATGGTGCCGTCGGTCAGGGTGCCCAGCAGGTTGGCGTCGGCGGAGAACAGCAGGGGCGGGCTGTCCAGGATGATCCAATTGAACCACTTCGGCAGATCCTCGAACAGGCCCTTCACCTCGCGCAAGCTGAGCAGTTCCAGGGGGTTCTTGACGGAGGTTCCGGCGGGCAGGAGGAACAGGTTGGTGCCCGCCACCCGCTTCAGGCATTTCGCCAGCGGGGCGTTGCCGAGCAGGAAGTCTGTGGCGCCGGGAGCGCGCTCGATTTGAAACAGGTTGTGTATGACCGGGCGGCGGAAGTCGAAGTCCACGAGCAGGGTCATGTTACCCGCCAGATGCGATTCCGAGATGGCCAGGTTGGCGGCGGCGAAGGACTTCCCCTCGGCGGGCGAAGGGCTGGTGACCACCACGGTGTGAATGGGCTGCAAGGTCTGCAAATGGTTGAGCCGGGTACGCAGGCTGCGGAATTCCTCGCTGGGCGCCTCCTGGGGACGTTCGTGATCGATCAGCAGCGCTTCGGGCGCCGGAGTGAAGGGTACCGATTGAACCTGATCGAGAAGGCCGGCATCCGGCTTGACGAGGCGCTTGGGGGCGTCTTCGGCGACGCTCGAAGCGGAGACCGCGGCGGGAGATTCCCCAGCGGGAGTGGCGGCAGCCCCCATCAGCTCCGCCCGGCGCATGGCATCGTGAACTCGGCTCATTGGATCTCCATAGGTTACAGTTTGGTCGAGTAGTAGTAGTAGATGGAACTAGTCATGACGAGGATCCCCAGGATGCAGGCCGTCGACCAAGCCAGCCAGGTAAGCCGCCGCTTGCGGCGCACCACCAAATCGTTCTCCAGCAACGGTACCGTGCCCAGCACCGGGAGATTGGTGTAAGCCCGCGCGTCCTTCAAGTTCTTCAGGGAGGTATCCTTCATCTCGCGGGCGCCGGTCAGGAACATCCCCAGCGCCAAGCCGATGCCCACCCCGGCCACGATGATCATCAAGCGGTTCGGCTTGGCCGGCGTTTCGGGCAGCGAAGCGGACTCCAGCAGCTCCAGGCGCTCTCCATATTGCCGGTTCTCCAAAGCCGTAGCGGCTTCCGACTGCGCCTTCTTGGCGTTCAGCTCCTCATAGATGTTCTTGGCCATGGTGTAGTCGCGCGACAGCTCGGTATAGTCCCGCTCCATGATCGGGCTGGCCTGGACGCGCGCCGTGTAGGCGGCGATCGCTTCGTTGATCTTCGCCTGGTCCTTGTTGCGGTCCGCCAGCTCCATGTCCTGGACCTGAATCTGGCTCTGCACCCTGGAGATGGCGGCCTCGAGTTCCTGGCCGCCTCTAGCGTCCTGCCGGCTGAGAGTCTTGGGCCCGGTTTCCGGAGCTTTCTCCGCCTCGGCCTTGAGGAGGGCGTCCCGCTTCAGCCGGAGCACTTGCAGTTGCGCCTCGGCCTGTTTGACGTCGGGATGAGTGTCCTTGTAGCGCTGCTTGAGCGCGGCCAGCGCCGTCTCGCCCACCGAGAGGTCGTGGTCGGCTTGCGCCAAACGCTCGTCCTTGACGCGGGTGGTGATCGAGTCGGCGCCCTGGCTCAGCGCGGTCAACTGCTCCCGGTAGATTCGGATCTGGCCCTCCAGCATGAGCTTGTCCTGGCCGATGCGGTTGATGGAGTCGTTGACGCCGGCCAACTGCGTCTCCAGCGAGCGCAGCGTTTGCAGATTGGCCTGCAGTTCCTCGGGCAGCCGGCCCGCGTTCTTCACCCGGAACTCGGTCATCCGGTTCTCGAGTTCGTCCAGCCGCTTCTTGGCCGCCTCCCACTGGTCCTTGAGGAAGTCGGTGGTGGCCGCCGACTGGCTGGCCAGCGTGCGGATGTTGGCATCGATGAAGTTCCGCGCCAGTTCCGCGGTGATCTTTTGGGCGACGTAGCGGTTGGAGTATTCGAAGGACACCTGAAAGGCGGAGATGGGGCCCTTGCCTTGCGTCTGGAGACTGCCGGCCTGGGTGATATGGATGTCCTTCCGCATGTCCTCGATGACGTCCTCCAGGGGCTTGCGGGCGACCTGGCTGCGGTACAGGCTATGGGTATTGATGAGATTGGTGAGGTTGGCGCGGCTCTCGATGCCGTTGAGCATCGCGTTGATGCGCTGGGTCATCTCCGAATTGACGTTGGAGGGGATGTAGCGCTCGGGCACCTGCGGCAGCACCACCTGAATGGTGGCCGTGGAGACGTAAGTGTCGGGCCAGAAGAACGCCAGCACCACCGCGATCACCAGCGCGGCGAAGGTCGGGCCGACGATCCAGCCCTTGTGTCTCCGCACCACGTCGATGTAGTCCTCGACATCCATGGGACGCCGGGGCACATTCAGGAGGTCTTGCGCCGGTTGCATATTCTTCCCTTTTCTAAAGCCGGGAACGCGCCGTGAGCGGCGGCGCCCGGGTATCTATCGGCTGTCCGAGCCGCGTTCCCCATCATCGGACAACGATTTTGTCGCCGTTCTCGATCAGGATGTTCTGACTCAGATTCTTGCCTTTGACGACCTGGTTGTAGTTGAACCGCAGCCGCTGGGCGCCACGCAGGATGGTGATGTTCCTGGTGTTGGCGAAGTCGCGGAAGCCGCCCGCCAGGATGAGGGCCTCGAAGACCGTGGTGGGCCCGGCCAGCGGATAGGAGCCCCCTCTTAGGACCTCCCCGCTCACCATATACTTCTGGCTGCGCACCGCCATGACCTGCACCGAAACCTGAGGATTGTTGATGAACTTGGAGAGCGCCTCGGTGAGGCTGACGGTAAGCTGCTCCGGAGTCAAGCCCCCGGCCTGTAGCTCGCGAATCAGCGGAATGTTGATCTTGCCGTCGGGCCGGATCACCAGTTGCCCGGTCAGATCGGGCTCGCGCCACACGCGCACCAAGATGACGTCTTCCGGGCCCAGAAGGAAGGACTTGGGATCCACATTGACCGGGAGCGCCGCGGGCTTGGCGGGCTCCGCCGCTTCCGTCCTGGCTGGAGGCGAGGGCTGCGTCTCCTGCGGCTTGGCCGGGGTCTCCTGAGCGGCCAGCCAGATCGAGCCCCCAAGAAGACCCAGCGCCAACCCAGCGCTGGCAGTGATGATTCCTCTCATTCCGCTCCTTTTCGGGTGCTGCGGGATCGATTAGCAAGGCGGGAGCAGGCAAACTCCTCCCTTGCCTCTCATTGGCCCATTATACAGCACGACTTGCCGCCGCAGCTAGCGTTCCTGGGCGCCCAGGGCGAGCAGGTGGCGATAGACCCGCGCGACGGGGAGGCCGACCACGTTCCAGTAGCAGCCTTCCAGGCGGTCGATGAATCGCGAGGCCAGCCCCTGGATGGCGTAGGCGCCGGCCTTGTCCATGGGTTCGCCGCTGGCCACGTACTCGTCCACCTGGCGGGGCGAGAGCGGGACGAAACGCACGCGCGTGACTTCCAGATCCTCGATCAGGCCCCCGTAGGCGCGCAGGCAAATGCCCGTCAAGACCGTATGCTCGCGCCCAGACAGGAGGCCCAGCATGCGCGCGGCGTCGGCGGCATCGGTGGGTTTGCCCAGGATTTCTCCGTCCACGACCACCACCGTGTCGGCTCCCAGGACGATGTCGCCCGCCGCGGATTCGACGGCCTGGGCCTTCCAGCGGGCCAGACGGCGGACATAGGCGGCGGCGTCCTCGCCCGGTTGGAGCGCCTCGTCGACCTGGGCGGGCCGGGCGACAAAGGGGATACCGGCTCGCGCCAGGATCTCCTGACGCCGCGGGGAACGGGAGGCCAAAATCAACATAGCTTAATGGTATTATCTTCTTCGTATGCGCTACTTGATGGTGTTCCTGCTATGCATGTCGGTAGTCTGCCTGCTGAGCGTCTCCGCGCAGGAGGCCAAGCCGCCGACCAAGCTGGTTTTCCAGACGAAAATGGGCAACGTGACCTACGATCACGCGGCCCACGTCAAACGCGCCAAGGGCGACTGCAAGATGTGCCACGACAAGCTTTTCCAGCAATCCGCCCAGGCCCCGCTGAATTACAAGCCCGGCATGCACAAGCCGGCGGAAGCGAACAAGACCGCCTGTGGGGCCTGCCATGTCGCGGGCGGGATGGCGTTTCCGACTGCCGGCAACTGCGCCAAGTGCCACGTGAAGACGGCATCCTGAGGGCCTTAGTCCCGGTCGGCGCGGGATGGGGATCTGCTAGAATGGCAGACACCCAGATGGATCGCGCCGGGAAGCTGCTACGCGGGTTGAAGATTGGCGGCGAGAGCCTGCCGGCGGAGGAGTCGGTGCGGGCGGCTTGGCCGGTGGCGGTGGGGGCGCGCATCGCGGCGCACACGCGACCGGTCGAATTGGTGGAGGGGCGGCTGGTGGTGGAGGTCCGGGACGCGGTCTGGCAAAGCCAACTCCAGACCTTGAGCGGCCAGATTCTGGGGCGCTTGAAGGAATTCGCGGGCGCCGCCAGCGTGAGTTCCCTGGAGTTCCGTGTGGGCGTTCCGCGCCGCATGCCGCAGCGGGCCGGCGAGGTCCGAGCCGCGCCAGATGAAGCGGACGGCATCGCGGATCCCATTCTGCGGCGGCTGTACAAGGCGTCCCGGAAGAGGGCGGCGGGATGAAGCTCAGCGAAGAACGGGTACGCTACGTGGCCGGCCTGGCCAACCTCACATTGACCGAAGACGAGGTGCGCAAGATGTCGGCGGATCTGGGCGAGGTGCTCACGCACATGGAAAAGCTGAACGAGCTGGACACCAGCGCGGTGGAGCCCATGGCCCAGGTGTTGTTCGAGGGGGAAGAGACCGCTACGCTGCGCGAGGACCTGGAGCGGCCGGGGCTGGGCAGCCAGGTGGCGCTCGCCAATGCGCCGCTCTCCGGCGCGGGATGCTTCAAAGTTCCCAGGGTGATCGAACGGTGACCGCGCCTACCGGAATTGCCTCGCTCACCATTCCGCAGATCCGGGAGGGGCTCGCCCGGAAGCAGTTCAGCGCCCAGGAGTTAGCGACCGAGGCGTTGCGCTTCGCGGCGGCGGAAAACCCCAAAACCAACGCCTATTTGCACTTCTCGCCGGAGCGGGCGCTGGAGGCGGCGCGCCGGGTGGACGAGAAACTGGAGCGCGGCGAAGACCCCGGTCCATTGGCGGGCGTGCCCGTGGCGGTCAAGGATGTCATCCTGACCGCGGGGGTACGCACCACGGCCGGCTCTAAGCTCCTGGAGAACTACATCGCGCCCTACGATGCGACCGCGGTGATCCGGCTGGAGCGGGCCGGCGGAGTGATCCTAGGCAAAGCCAATTGCGACGAGTTTGCGATGGGCTCCTCCAACGAGAATTCGGCGTTTGGGCCGGTGCGCAACCCGGTGGATCCGGAGCGGGTGCCGGGCGGTTCGAGCGGCGGGCCGGGCGCGGCGGTGGCGCAAGGAACGGCAGTGGCGGCGCTGGGCTCGGATACGGGCGGGTCGATCCGGCAGCCGGCGTCGTTCTGCGGCGTGGTTGGGGTGACGCCGACCTACGGGCGGGTGTCGCGCTACGGACTGATCGCCTTCGCCAGCTCGCTCGACCATATCGGACCGATGGCCCGGACGGTGGGCGATGCGGCCACGCTGCTCCGGGTCATCGCCGGGCGGGACGAACTGGATTCCACCTCCGCCTTCGCTCCCGTGCCGGATTATGCGGCGGCGCTGGACGGCCAGACGCGCGGGATGAAGATCGGCCTGCCGCTGGAGTATTACCAGGGCCTGGCCAGCGAGACGGGCGACCTGGTGATGCGGGGCGTGGAACGATCGACGCGGCTGGGCTGCGAGGTGCGGGAGATCAGCCTGCCGCACACCGATTACGCGATCGGGGCGTACTACATCATTTGCACGGCCGAGGCCAGCTCGAACCTGGCGCGCTTCGACGGCGTGCGCTACACCTCCCGCTCGGCCCACAGCCAGACCCTCGGCGACATGTACCGCAACACGCGGGGCGAAGGTTTCGGAGCGGAGTGCAAGCGGCGCATCATGCTGGGCACGTACGTACTCTCCTCCGGTTACTACGACGCGTATTACCTGAAGGCCCAGAAAGTGCGCGCCCTGATCGCCCAGGACTTCGCGGAGGCCTTCCGCGAGGTGGACGCCATCGTTACGCCGGTTTCGCCCTTCCCCGCCTTCAAGCTGGGGGAGAAGCTGGATGATCCGCTCCAGATGTACCTCTCGGACATTTACACCATCACCGGATCCCTGGCCGGCATCCCGTGCATGAGCGTGCCCTGCGGAAAGACCGCGGGCGGCCTGCCGGTGGGGATGCAGATCCTGGCGCGGCACTTCAACGAACCCGGCATGTTCCGGCTGGCGGGCGCCTTCGAGCGGGACGGCGGCTTCGAAGGTTAACATTCCTCGGGAGGGCGGCGTCATCACATGGGAGGAGGGGTGTGATGACACATAAGTTGGAAGCCAGAAAGTTCGATTCCATCATGCGGGATCTGGACGGGATCTCGGCCCGCACCATGACTGAGCATTACAAGTTGTACCAGGGTTACGTCAACAAATACAACGAGATCGTGGGCAAGCTCGAGGGCGTGGATCGCGCGCCGGCCAACCAGGTCTTCAGCGACTTGCGGTCGCTCAAGATCGACCTGACGTTCGCCATCGGCGGGGTGAAGAATCACGAACTGTACTTCGGGCACCTGGGCGGCAAGGGGGGCGAGCCACCCAGCGAGATCCGGCGGCAGATCGAGAAGGATTTCGGCTCCGTGGAAGCCTGGTGGAAGGACCTGAAGGCCACCGGGATGGCGTCCCGCGGCTGGGCCTGGACGGCCTGGGATCGCGACTGGAACTACCTGTTCAACTATGCCGGAGACGCGCAGAATTCGTACCCGGTGTGGAACGCGGCGCCGATCGTCGCCCTGGACGTCTACGAGCACGCCTACTACCTGGACTACGGCACGGCGCGGGCCAGTTACATCGACGCGTTCCTGAAGAACCTGAGTTGGGAAGCGGTCGGCGTAAACCTGGAGCGCGCGCGCGGCGCCAAGGCCATGAGCGCACACTAGCGCGGACGCATCCTCGCGAAACGGGTCGGCAGCCGGAGCGCGGCGGGTATATACTCGGCGCTGAGGCGTTGGTGTCAATGTCCAGGTTGCTGGGGAAAGACCTCGTCGCATTATCGGTTTTAGCGTTCGCCATCTCCGGTACCTGCTCGGGATTGATTTGGAGAACGCAGACGGACGTCTCGGTCTGGCTGGTTCCACTAGTGTTTGGATTGCCCCTTATGATGCTATGCCGGCGGCGGGAAAGGGCTCCGGATTGGCTGTGGCTCGTTGTCAGCCTCATCATTTGGCTCGCGATCATCTTTCCTGGGCTTTATGTCGTGCTCGCGTTGGACAGGATAGGCATTGTGATCCTGGGCATTGTAGGGGCTTTGGCGTTTGCGGGCGGATTCTCGCTGCTGATCCGGCGGATCCGCGGTATGGAGCTTGCCTTGCTTGCCGGGGCAGGGCTTGTCGGCGGGGTCGTCTTCGCTGCAGCGGGCCCGACGGTCGACCAGAGCTGGAGGAGTGGCGGCTATTATCCGTCGCCTCTCGGCTTTGCCGCCTGGCAGGTCACGGTGGGAACCGTTCTTGTCTGGTTGGCTTCCCGGGGGATTGAGCGGCAAAAGGGCCACCCGCTCGGCGCACGCTAGGGAACGGCCAGAACGGTCCCGGAAACCGGCCCCTGGTAGATTGGCCGCAGGCTCCTGCGGGCAATGAGCGCGCGGTCGTTCTCGAGGAGCACGTAGTAGTCGTAGTCTCCATCGGGGCCGCGCCGGTCAAACGGCGGCAACCAGGAGTAGCCTTTGACCGTCCTGTAGAAGTTGAAAGACGGCTCGAGTTGCCACGAAATGCCGATGCGGGGGGCGGGCTTCTGGCCGTGCCCGGCGGCCTGGATCTTCGTCAGAATCTCCCTGGAGTCCGCGTCGTAGCGCCAGACGTAGAAATGGCTGGTGTTCCACTGTAGGAGGAATTGCCCGGCGAGCAGGATCAGGAATGCCAAGCCGGCGGGGCGGGCTAGCGAAAGCCAGCTTGGCCGCGGCGGTAGGGCGGCGGCTAAGGCGGGCAGGCAGAGGGCCATCAGAGCGGGGAAGTAGAGACCGGTGCGGTCGGCGGGATACGGGAAACCGATCAGATAGTGGGCGGCGATCAGGAGCCCGACCGACCCGCCGATTGCTCCAGACGTCAGCAGCAGCAGCGTCTCGGCTTCTTGGAGCGGAGCGCCGCCCCGGGAGGCGCGCCAGAAGCGCCAACTGCCCCATCCCAGCGCGATCAGCGCCAGGAGGGGAAGGGCGAAGCCGAGGAAACCAAGCCAGATTCGCATCCCACGCCCATCTTGGAGCAGGCCCCCGATCCCCGCATTGTGAGCGAAGGAAACGTCCACGGCGTTCCGAAGGCTCTCCTTCAAGGTGCTGGCGCCGGCATAGAAATCCCCTACGCGCGCGGCGTCCAGGGGCGCCACCAGGCAGAAACCCAGCGCGAAAACCGCGATCGTCAGGACGAAACGGCGCATATCGGCGGCGTAGGCGGCTGGAACGTCACCGCGCTGGCGGCGCTTTTCGGGCCGCTTCCCGCCTCCGGCCGGCTTGGCTATCAGGATGAAGATGACGGCCAGCGACAGAGCGGGGAGCAGGAAGGTCAGGTTGGCGGCCACGGCCAGCGACAAGCTGGCAGCGGCGGTATAGAGTAGCCGGCGGCTGGCGCCTCGGCGCTCTGGAGGTTCGGCCAGGTAGAGGACCATCTGAAACAGAGCATGCATGAGAAACGCCAGCGCCAACCCGTAGCCCCGCGCCGCCACCAGAAAATCGAGGATGAGCGGGTTGGCCCCCGCCAGGACGACCGCGACGGCAAACATCGGAGTCTGCCCAAACACCAGGCGGCACAGCCGGAACAGTATCCAGAAGTACCAGGCCCCGGCGAGCAGCGTGGGCAACCGCAGGCTTAATTCGGAAAAGCCGAACGCGGAGGTCGAGATCCGCTCCAGCAGCGTGGCCAGGAAGTGGTGATTGGCGTCGTAGTAGTCGAAGATCGGTGAGACGGGACCCGCCAGGTAGAGCTCCCAGGTCAGCGCTTCGTCGTGTACAACGGACTGCGTGGCCGCCCGATAACAAGTGGTTCCCCACAACAGGCCCAGGAAGAGAAGACCGGCGAGATGGAGAGGTGGAATGCGAGATGCCATGGTGGTTCCCTCGCTCGATCTTCTCATACCCGATTTGGCTGCGACCGGACGGCATCCTCCCGGAGTTGCGGAACCGGCCTGGGAAGTGCTATTACTCTGCTGATACCGTCTGACGCGGCGAATGGGCGCCATCTGGTGGATTGTTTGCGGACAAATATAATTAAGTTATTTATTTTGTTGTGTTTAGCTACGGTTGTCTGCACTTCCGGGAAGGCGCAGA
>Ga0326728_10018140_pt1 | contig 13940 bp, 5 predicted proteins | sample MB3enrmetagenome_FD_207602 | JGI IMG/M metagenome (GOLD analysis project Ga0326728, IMG submission 207602) | Lab enriched peat soil microbial communities from McLean, Ithaca, NY, United States - MB31MN | ecosystem: Environmental > Terrestrial > Soil > Wetlands > Peat | place: USA: New York... | reverse complement strand
TCTGATAAGCAACTTGAAGCAAGTATTGACCGATGAAGCGCCGGCGCAGTTTCACTTCCCATGCTTGCAACCCATTTGTGGCGGCGCCAGGCGTTGGCAGGAAGTCCGCCACCTGGTCGCCCTCGAACCGCACGCCTTCGGCGTTGGTGGGAATCAAAACGCGAAAGGCCTTCAGGCCGGTGTTCTCGATTTGATACTGCAAATTGGCCGTGACCTTCACTTGCGCTTCGCTGATCGCCGCGTGTTGCAGGCTCGTCACCTGAATCCAGGGGTCCACCTGCTCGATGTCCAGCGCAAGGGTTGCCGGAACCTGCAAGACGCGAAAGCCGAGCACACCCTTTTGCTTGACGCCCGACTTCTGCGGGTCCAACTGCGTGTAACCTTCGCGCGCCGCCACCTGCAGGCGCATCCCTTGCTCCGGCACAATCAGCAAGGCGCCCCGCTGTTTGCCCGCCTCGCGCAACACGACTTGCGGCACCTTCCACTCCCGGGCTGTTTTCACCCCGGGTCCGGCGAGGGTCAGGGCGAACGATTGCCGCCCTTGCGTCTTGCCGGACAGATGCAAAGTGATGACGCGCCCGGCTTCCGTCTTCAATTCCGTCCACTGGCTCAAGACCGGACTGCTGATGGATTCGACGTCGAATCCCGCCGGCATCAGAAAGCTCAACTCGAAAATGCCCGCCCGCGTGATGTCCACCGTGAAATTGTCCGCCAGCACGGTGCGGTCTTCCCCGAGCGACAACGTATCGTCGCTTTCCACGCGCACATCCGGTTCCACCGCCGCGGCCCGCAAGCCCACGCTCGCGTTGGTGTCCGAGTAACGGAACGCGCGGCGCAAGGTCAGGTCCGGGATTTGTCCTTGCAGCGCGGCCACGGCGTCGCCGGGAAAATCCTCCAGGTTGATGGGCGACAGCGCATGGAGGGTGACGGTGTCGAGTTGCACCTCGCTGCCCGTGGCGATGCCCGCCAAACCAATCTGGCCCGCCGCGTTTTCCACCGTGACCAACCCGGCGGATTGCTCAAAGGGCAGCGGCCCGGCGGCGCTCTGCGACCGGACAAGAACCACAAAGGGCCGCGACTGCGCGGGATTCAAGGTCACGCGCAGCTTCCCGGTGTCCGGGTCGAATCGCCAGAGGGAGACGAGTGAGCCGGCCGCGCTGCCTTGCTGGTTCGGATCAATCACATCCGTGACCGTTGCGCCCGGCGGCACGTTGAAAATCAGCTCGCCCAACTCGCCTTGCGCAGGGCGGATGGACACGTAATGCGCCCCTTCGATGACTCCGGCCAACGGAACATAAAGCTGCGAAACCTCCGCGTAAAACACCGGTTTCTCGCGTTTGACATCGCGGCGCCGCGGCCGCCAGGCTACCGACGCTTGCGCCGGTGACAACACCAGCGCGGCCAGCGTGTTGGAGCCGGCGTGGTCGCAATGAATCGAGACCGCTTGCGCTGACAACACATCGACATCGAGATCGGCGACCGTGAGATTGAGTTGATTGATCAAGCCGTAGGGCACGGGCAGCGCGAAACCGCTTTCGGTTTTGTCATTCGCCACCGGCGCCTGGTATTGCACCTCGATGTCGAACACACCGCCGGCCCGCGCCACCAATTGTTGCGAGTATCTTGAGCCGGCCGGCCCCGCCACCAGCTCAAGCGAGCGTGCCGGATACAAGATATGCGTCAACACCGCCGGCTCGGACAACAGCGGGAGGGTCTGCCCCTTGACGGCTTGCCAGCGGATTTTAGCGGTGGCCAGCGCGAACTTGTCTTCGACGCGGATGGTCTGCGTCACGGAATCGGGAATCGCCGCCGGTTCGGCCATCACGCCGCAACTGAGCAACAAGAGACTGCCGATAATCAAGGCCGTCGCGGCGGGAGCGGCTGGCAGTTCCGTGGTGCGCGGCAAGCGCCGGAGTTGCGCCAACACAGGCACGGCGATGTGCCACGCCAAAAACGCAAACAGAACCCAGAAAAGCAGGGACGCGCCGTTGGGAAATCTCAGTGCCGCCCAGGCCAGCAGCATCCAGCCGCCAATCCTGCCCGCCGCTCCCAGCCGTGAACGGCCCGCCAGCCAGAGCGCCAGGGCGGCCAGCGCGGGCCAACCATAACCCAGGAGCATCCAGAAAGATGTTTTGTCCGCAACGTTCGACACCGCCACGCTCAACGACGTGCCCGCCTGTTGCACTGGCGCGAGAAACGTCAAGCCGGCCAGCCTGGGCGCGCTCACGGACCCCGCCAGTTCTCCCAGTTGCACAAAGCAAACGACGATAAGGACGAAAACGGCCAAAACGACCGCCACGCCGCTCCGGTAAAAGCCCCCGGACTCCGCCCGTCGCCACACCGCCGCCGCGCCCGCCGTCAATCCCAACGCGGCGAGGAGCCACGTCAACGCGCGCCCCAGTTTTTCCCCCGCGAACAGGCGGGCCAATTGCGCAAAACCGGAAACATCCGGCGCGCCGCCCACCGGCATGACTGAGCCGGCCTCATAGACCAGACGCTGGCCCGTGTCCGGTTCGATCTTCCATTCCGCCAGCATCACCGGGGCGTTGGCAGTGGGCGCGGCGACGCGGACCCGTTTTGGATCGTGGGATTGGGAGGCCAGTTTCAAATCCAGTTCCAGCACGGCATTTGGATCGCTGCTTTGCGGAAGTGGAATCAGGCTGGCCTTGCCGTCCTGGACAGGGACGGTGGCGGCGCCGTTAATGGTGGCGGACCACAATTGCGCTCCGTCGGGAATCGTCAGCCGGAAATGAGGGTTGCCGCGGTTTTTGATGAAGTAGCGGATGTCGGTGAGCACTTGTCCTTCCTTGGAGATGCGGGTGTCCAGCGAAGCGCGGTCCACGATTTGGTTGAGCGAATCCCCCTGCGCCAGCGGGCTGAGTGAAAGTTTCAAATTGAAGGGACGCGAAGCGTAGCGATAGGCGGCAAGGACAGGCGCATCGAAGAAAAGCCGGTATTCCGGCGGCACTTCACCCGTTTCCAACGGGAGCAGGCCGGGCGAAACGTCCGCCTGCTTTACCTCAAACTGATAGGCGCTGGTGACCACCGTGTAGCCTTCCTCCGATTGGGCATCCAGGGGACGGGCGCCGGTGAAAGCCAGCGTCTCGCCCTGCGGCTTGAAGGGCCGCTCGTAGGTTGCCAACAACGTGTAGGCGCCTGCCACCGGCGTATGCAGTTGCACCACGTAACCGCCATCTGTCTTTTGCCAGTTGCGGAGGTCTTTTCCCGTGAACTCCACGTTGTAATACTCCCCGGACAATTCGATCTTGAACGCCGCCACCGGCGCGCCCGACACCACGTAGTTGATGATGCTGCTCCCGTAGGCAATGCCTTCGCCGATGGAGAACAGGTGCAGCGCGCCGGCCTGGACGGTTTGCGGCAATCGTTCGACGTGCAAGGCGGCCTCCCACCCGGTTTCGTTCAACCGGAACGCGGCTTGAATGCCCTCCAATTTCCCCGGATAAAACGCCGTGGCAATTTCCGTCAGCTCCTTCGTCCGTTCCGGTGTCAAGCGAAAACCCGGATCCGCCGACACGCCGACAAACCCGCGCACGGACTTGGCCTGGGAAACCTCCAGGCGGGGCAGCATCCAATTCGTTCCGACGAGGCCCTGGTTGTGTTCGAGCCGCAGTTGGACCAATTGCCGGCCGGAGATCGGCTGGCCATAAACCAATCGCAACTCCGCGCCCGGCGCTCCCGCCGGTTCGCTCAGAAAATAGTCGCTCAAACCCGCGGCGTTGAGCCGGGCGACGGCGAATCCTTTGGGCACGCCGATCAGCAATTCGCGCAGCGGCGCTTCCCGAATGTCCAACTCCAGTTCCGCGTCCAGCGTCAACTCGTTTTCGCCGACGCGATACGCCAGCAATTCCGAGACGGCCAATTCGGGCAGGATTTGGTCCGCCTGAATGCGCAACGCGAAATCGGCGCCGGCAAAACGATAGGCAAAGCGTTGATTGCCCTCGACGCGAAAGGCCGCCCGCGTCGCGTCGGTGTCGGGAAATTGTTCGGGCGAGATTTGGGACGTGCCGCTGGCCTGCATCACCTCCAGGCGCACCGCGCCTTCATTCACCAGGCGGAGGCAGCCGGCAAACCGCGTGGCGTTTTCCGGACGCAACTGCAGGAGGTCGGCGGTCTGCGGAAACGCGCCGAGCGGAGTCTGCGCCTGCACTTGGAACGCGAATTGGTCCTTTTGCGGTTGGTTCAACTGAATGACCAGGCGGCGGTCGGAGGAATTGGCCACCGGCTCGACGCTCCAGGCCAGCACCTGGTCGCCTTGCACGCGCGTCACTTCGCCCGCGCCGCGCAGCCGCAACGAAACCTGGCTCAACTCGCCTTGCATGACCTTGAAATTGAGCAGCGCAATTTGCCGCATCAACCCCGGACTGACGGTGATTTGCGACAGCATTTCGGCTGAAAAGAATAATTTCCCCTCCGTTTCGGGCCGGACCTCCTTCCATGAAAATTTCACGGTTCCGTCCGCCGGCAGGTAGCTCAGGAAGTCGCCGCCCTGGCGTTCCGGCCGCGCCGCGCCCGCGAACTGGAATTGCGTGTCGGCGGCCAGTCCGCGCAGGACAATGGGTTGCAGCACGCTCGGCGCGACCCGGAACTCCACATCGTTCCAACCCCCGGTCTGGCGCACCATGGCGCTGAATTTGACCCGGATGGGGAACTCGCCGCCGTGGTCGAACGTTAGGAAAAATTGATTTTGGCCGGCGCGGATATGTTCCCGGGGATGCGGCTCGAAAGCGGTGAGCGCCACCGGACCGGAGAGCAAGTCGAGCGAGCCGCCGCGGGAATTCTCGACGCGCGCCGTGGCGGTCAGAAGAAACACCGCGCCATCGCCGCTGAGATCGCCGGTGAGTTTAAAGTCTGTCAACGTAACGGCGCGTTCCGCGGCATGAACGGCGGCGGCCAGGATCGAAACCCAGAGGACAACGAGGGAACTTTTCATAAATGCTTCGTGATTTACTTGCCCGAAATGCGCCTGGCCTGGAGGATCATCCATTCCAGCTTTGCCGGACGGTCGTCGGCGCCATAGACCTGCGGCACTCCGGTCAAATAAACCAGCAACCGGTCGGGCGTGACGCCGCCGGCATGGGGACTCCCGGCCAGCCATTCGGAAAACGAGGCGGCGGTGGCGGCCAGGCGCATGGCGGCACTGGCTTTTTCCAGCGGGACGGCGCTGCCGGTGTAGGGGACCGTCCATTCGTGCTCCTGGTAATCGGTGGTCCCGGGGACGCGGAAGCGCACATGCACCGTGCCAAGAGGGCCTTCCCCCGCCGGATTGATTTCCACCGTGTAAAGCGCGTTGCCGGATTCCGCCGCGCCAATCTGCGCGGCGCGGACGCTGTTGTCGCGGAAGTCTTCCTTTTTGAGTTGATCCTTGGCGTAACCGATCTGCCGATACGACGTCACGCGATTGGGGTTGAACTCAACTTGCACCTTCACGTCGGCGGCCGCGACGCGGAGCGCGCCGGCCAGTTTTCCGGCGAACTCCGTGGCGGCCTCCTCCGGCGTGTTGATAAACCCATAGCGGCCATTGCCGGCCCGCGACAGCGTCTCAAGCAAATTATCGTTGTACCCATCCCAACCGACGCCAAAGCAATCCAGCGCGATGCCTTGTTTGCGGTTGGTCTCGGCTTTCTGCTTCAGCGCGTCCGGCTCGACGTTGCCGAGATTGGCTGCGCCATCGGTCAGGAGCACGACGCGGTTCTCGCCATTGGCCAGGTAATGGCGCAAGGCGGTGGCGTAGGCCAGCTTCATCGCCTCTTCGAGATTGGTGCCTCCTTCGGGCGTCAGACTGCGCAAATCCCTGGCGACATTGCCCGCCTGGCTGCCCGGCACGCCGTCAACAAACAATCGGGCTGTGCGCGCGAACACCACCACACTGAGCGTGTCCTGCGGCTGCAATTGCGAAGCGAGCACGCGCAAAGCCTGGGAAATGATTTCGACGCGGTCGGCGCGTTCCATCGAGCCGGATTTGTCAAGAAGCAGAACCAAATTGAGAGGACGGCCCGCCTGGCGACCTTGCGCGGCGGTCTTGATCGAGAACCGGAGCACGTCGCGGTTGTGGGCGAACGGGTCGCCGGCGCGTTCCCAGGCAAAACCGATGGGTGCGCCGGGGGCCGGTTCCGGATCGCGATAATCAAAGGCGTTGATGAATTCTTCGCTTCTCATGCTGGCGGCTTCCGGCATCACGCCATTTTGCAAACTCGCCGCCGCCAGCTTGAAGGCGACATCGCTGACGTTGAGCGAGAAGGTGGTGAAAGCATTGTCGCGCGTCAGAACTTCGGCTTGTGGAACCGGAGCGGGAAGAGCGGGGTGGGGCAGGGGAGCGTCAATCTGATCGCTTAGTTTTCCGGCAGAAGAAACCGGAGGCGGCAATGCCGCCCATTGTTCCGGGGCTTCCGCCTTCGCAATCTTCTCTTTCTGTGCGTTTTGGAATAACGAACCAACATGGGAAACATCCCCCATCGAAAACGACCCGGAAGTCGCTGCGCTTTTTGTCCTTGGGACAGAACTGGCGACACCGGCGATTCGATCCACTCTCCCTCCAATTCCGGCATCGGACTGCGCCTTTTTGTCTGAGGTGACGAACACATGCGCAGTTTCGCTATCTAAATAATAGTTGGTGCCGGCGATTCCTCCCGGAGCAGCTAAAATCGTGACGGGTGCTGCGGATTGCGCCTGTGGTTGTTCCCTAGTTTGAAGTGCGAAACCACCGCCGCCACCACCGAACTGGTTGACTACCTGGACGGACCCGTCGTTTTTCAGATTGTTCACTTCCGCGAACTGCTGTTCGTTAGCCTGAGGCAGAACAATCCGGTTTGCCGAAGGGGCGGCAGCCGGTTTGTTCTCGGATAGCCGGCGTTCGCGCATATCTTCAAGAACAATCTGATTCGCCGGAGCAGCAGGGGTAATCGGCGCTACCCCTAACTTGTCGCCCAATGCTAACGCTGACGTAGCCTGTGTTGGAGCGGGTGCGTTGAGAGCCGCCAGATTTTCCTTCTCGCCGGGCAGAGCGATAAACTCGTGCCTGCCATTTTCACGGTCTAACTGCGCCGCCGGACGCTGCACCACAGATCCAAAGGAACGAGTTTCGCGCCCGGCTGAGAATTCTTTACTCGCTGCCGCACTGCCAAGTGAGAGTGAGTTCACACCCGGCATTCGCATTGACTTTGACTTTGACCTGCTAAGAGCCGGCAAAAGCATGCTGGCCAGTATCAAAACAACCGCGGCAGCAGCGGCCAGCTCAACCAGTGTCGAAATTTTCCGCTGCGGCGGCGGAGCAAATTCTTTGGGCGCAATGGTCTTGAAATGGGCCAGCAACTTTTCGCGCCGCGCCGGGCTGAGCTTGAGGGACGCGGGCTGCAAGGGGGTCTCGCCGACGGGTGTGGCGGCGGTTTCGCGCAGGAGATCCAGGGTCAGGCTGAGCCGGTCCCGCAACCGGCCCAGTTCGGCATCCTTCGCGATCAGTTCCCTCATGCTGGCCGCTTCAGCGGCGGACAATTCGCCCAGCAACAGAGCCGTCACCCTGGCCTCAAGTTCTTCGCGCGGATTGGGCGGCAACTCAGGGTTCATGGCACAACTCCGTTTCTGGCCAGTTCCCCGGCCATGGTTTTGAGCGCGTGATGCAGGAGATAACCGACGTGGCCGGTCTTCAGGCCGGTGCGCTCGCTGATTTCCTTGTAGGAGAGGTTTTCATTGAACTTGAGCCGGATCAATTCGCGGCTGCGCTCGTCCAGGGTTTCCAGCACCAACCGCACCAGGCCGATGCCTTCCGAGCGGACAATTTGCTCATCGGGCAAGGGCAGGGGATCGGCGGGATCGCTGGCCGGCAGCGAGCCGTCGCGGGCGTTGACTTCGAGCGGGACGATTTTTCCGGCCTGCCGCCGGTGGTTCAAGGCGAGATTATGCACGGTTCGGTAGAGCCAGTGCCTCGGCTCCCGCACCTCTTTGAACTGTGCCTGCAATTTCATAAACGCTTCCTGAACCGAGTCCTCCGCCGCGCCCAATTCGCCGGCCAGGCGCAAGGCATAACTCAACAGGGGCGACTCCAGAGCCAGAAACAGCTCCTGAATCGTTTCGCATCCCGGCACTGCTCTGGCCTGGTCTGGTTGCATTATAGCCACGCTGGGCCGAATCCGCTGCTCCCGTGGGATCCTGCCGCAAGCCCGGCATCCTTTGGGTCGTGAGCGGACACCATGTTCATATACACTGACACCGGACGCCGCATTTTCTTAGAAGAAAAACAGGGAATATTTGACATGGTGCCGGAGGCGGGACTCGAACCCGCACGCCCTGTTACGGGCCCAGGATTTTAAGTCCTGTGCGTCTGCCATTTCGCCACTCCGGCGCGCCGTAGTTGCCTTGACGAAGGCGGCTCCGGCCACCGCTCCTTCACCCTGCCACAGGCCATTGAGCAGATGCAAGCTCTCAGCCGTGGGGGCGCATCTCCCTTTTTGGGTGGGTGCTCCTAATCTTAATCCTAATCGTAATCTCCATCGTGCAAATTGCGGATTAATAGTCTAATAACTATCCCGGCACACAGGTTGAGGTGTTCAGCGTTTTCTGTCTGATTGTGGTCTCTTAAAATCCCGGAGAGTTGAGGTTTTCGGGAAGCATAACGTTCTTACGGGATTAGAAGTCGATTAGTAGCTACACTGGTTTGTTGAATTGCCCGCGGCAATCCCACAGTGGAGCTTTCCCGAACGCTGCCTTCCGAGCTATTTGCGGCGGCGACACAACCACAACGCTGCCGCGCCCAAGCCCGCGAGTGTGCCGGCCGACGGCTCCGGCACCGGACTGATGGCTATGCCACCTGGGTCATTCAACCCGGAAATCAGCGACGCATTGACCGTCGCCCCGGAAGTCGTGTATTCAGCAACGGTACCGCCGTAATAGTTCGCAACAAACAGATCGTTCCCCGAAATCGCCATGCCCTCGATGACTGACAACCCGGAAATCAGCGAGGCATGGATCACCGCACCGGCAGTCGTATATTCGCTAATCGTGCCGTTTCCATCGTTTGGAATAAACAGGTTGTCCCCCGAAATCGCAATGTCAATGGGGTCATTCAACCCGGAAATCAGCGACGCATTGACCGCCGCGCCGGAAGTCGTGTATTCGCCAACGGTGCCGTTTACGCTCGGAACAAACAGGTTGTTCCCCGTAATCGCAATGCCGAAGGGGAAATTTAATCCAGAAATCAGCGACGCATTGACCGTCGCCCCGGAAGTCGCGTATTCGCCGACGATGCCGCTTCCGGTGGTGCCTCCAGCGTTGGCAATATACAGGTCGTTCCCCGAAACCGCAATTCCAGCGGGAAAACTCAACCCGGAAATCAGTGACGCGTTGACCGTCGCCCCAGAAGTCGTGTATTCGCCAACGGTGCCGCCCCAGTAGTTCGCAGCAAAAAGGTCGTTCCCCGAAATCGCAATGGCAAAAGGTCCATCCAACCCGGAAATCAGCGGCGCATACACCGTCGCCCCGGACGTAGTGAATTCGCCAATGGTGCCGGTTCCAACGTTACATACGTATAAGTCTTGCGCCTTGAGGGTGGCTGCCAGACTACACGTCAGCGCCAAGGCAATTCCAAAGATATTCTTCGTGGTTTTCATGCTGAGTTGTTTTGGCCTCAACCCGCTATGCCTCGGCGGGTTGCTCTTCAGCAGAGCCCGCTTATGGTCCTCGGGACGGCGCAATCCTCTCAAAGGGAGCCTAATTTGTCAAGCCTGCAATTTCGGCTCGCCTAATAGTTAATAGTCTGAGCCGTGCCAGGGTTTTCAGACACATAGGACTTGCGGTCTGTGCTAGATTTTGTGCTGGTTTCATCAAAAAATCAGGGCACTTGGCGTTACGAGGGAAATCAGGAGAAAAGTAGCGTAAGATGTTTAGCACCAATGCGTTAGCGTGTTTGGCAAGCAATGGCGGGCAATGGCGAAAAATCAGTCAAAGTGAATTTTTAAGTCCTATGCGTCTGCCATTTCGCCACTCCGGCAACCGCCCATCACCGTGCCACAAGCCATTGAGCAGATGCAAGCTCTCAGCCGGGCCTAGGGCGCAAGCCGGCTTTTGGGGACCCTATTGTCAATAAGAAATAATGGCTCGCCGTAGCCAGACCAAAAAGAATGACGAATGTCGAAGCACGAATGACGAAATAATGACGAAGTTCGAATGACCAAATCAACGCCGGTCAGGTTTTCGTCATTGGGCCATTTGAGCATTGATTGGTCATTAGGATTTCGTCATTGGTCATTTTTCCCGGCAGATTTAGGTGCGTCTGCCCAGCCGCCCATTAAAGCTTGAATTCCCACCCGGAATGAACGCAGATTCAAACAGACCATGCAAAAACCCCTGCAAGAAGTTGTGCTCGGACGCCGCCTCGTCTGCGACGGCGCCATGGGCACGCAACTCATGCTGGCCGGCCTCGAAAGCGGCTCGTGCGGCGAACTTTGGAACCTGACACAGCCCGATCGCGTTCTGGCCATCCAGCGGCGTTATGCCGAAGCCGGCGCGGATTGTCTGATCACAAATACGTTTGGCGGCAGCCGCATTACGCTGGCCCGGCACGGCGTTGCCAAAGACGCGCGCGCCATCAATCAAGCGGCCGTTGGCATCGCGCGCCAGGCCTTTGGCCGCCGGGCCGGATATGTGCTGGGCGACATCGGTCCATTGGGCGCGATTCTGGAGCCTTACGGCGAACTGTCCCACGCCGACGCCCGAAAGGCGCTGGACGAACAGGCCGCCGCCCTGGTGGAAGGCGGCGCCGACGCCATCATCATTGAGACGCAGACATCGCTGGAGGAAGTGGGTTTGGCCATCGAGGCGGCCAAGGCGGCCGGCGCGCCCTGCATTATCGCTTCCCTGGCTTACGATTTGTCTGCGGACAAAACATTTTTCGTGACGATGATGGGGGTGTTGCCCGAAAAGGCCGCGGAATTCGCGGAGGAGAAAGGCGCGAACTTTGTGGCCTTGAACTGCGGGACCGGCATGGATATGGCAGCGGCGGCGAAGGTTGCGCGGATTTATCGCCAAGCCTGCCAATTGCCAACGATGGTGCAGCCCAACGCCGGCCTTCCGGTTCTGGAGCGCGGGAAGGCCGTCTATAAACAAACGCCGTCCGGCATGGTTGCCGCTGTGCCGGAGGTTCTTGCCGCCGGCGTGAAGATTATCGGTTCCTGCTGCGGCAGCACGCCCGATCACACCCGCGCCATCCGCCAGGCGGTTGAGGAATTTAACCGCGGCGGCTAACCCTCCGCCAGCGCTCCGTTGATGCGTTGAATCGCCTCGTCAATCTCCCCCCGGTTCTTGAACCCGATCACCACCGCATCCAGGGCCGGCAGCGACATCGCGAAACGGATGGACTTCTCCCGGTCCGCCGCATCCACAAAAGTGCCGTTGCCCATGATCTTCATGCCGATAATGCCGCGGCCTTTGGCGCGCATCGCTTTGATCTCGCTCAACACCGGCGCCACATCATGTCCTTCATCCTCCACCGGCCACCAAGCTTCCTCCGGCCCGTCCATGCGCCGGCCCTGGGGATTGATTCGCACCAGATGCACTTCGGCCCAGGGCGCGACCCTCGCCGCGCGCAACGCCGGCAGGCTGTGACACGAGACGCCCTTGCTCCGAATCCAGCCCTTTCCCTTCGCCTCGTTGAACCCGTACATGATCCGTTTCCATTGGTCGGTCCAATCGTGCTTGATCATGCAATGGATCAACATGCTGTCGACATAATCGGTGTCGAACACCTTGCGGTGATGATCGATGGCGGCCAGCACGTCATCAGGCTGGCCCCAAATCTTGGATTGGATGAACAACTTCTCGCGCGGCAACCCCTGGATCGCGCCGCCGAGCCACTCGAATGTTCTGTAGTTCTGCGCGCAATCGAAATAGGTGATGCCCTGGTCATAAGCATATTTCACCAGGCTGTTGAACCCTTTGCGGCCCAGGTTGTGCAGCACCTGCCCGTTGCTGGTGCCCGTGCCCATGCCGAGGCGGCTGAGCCTGATTCCGGTCTGGCCCAGCGTCACCTGGTCCGCGGCCGTGCGTTTGCCGGCGGCCGCCCGGGCTTGGGTGAGCGCGCCGGGGCTTACCATAAGCGCCCCCGTGACGGTCACGGAACTTTGCAAGAATTGGCGGCGGCTGAAACGTCTGGTTCTCATAAGATTTTCCCGAACATCTTTTCTACTATCATGGATTAGGGACGAAAGCAAGCCCTTCAACGCGATTTTCATCAAATATCACAGTTTTTTAAACATTCTTTCAAAAATCAGTTGACGAGTAACTGTGTTAACTGTAATATTCGTCTAATGAATGACCAATTAAGGCCATGATGGAAAGGCGGAATTATGAAGGATGAATTAAGAAGTGAATCGCAGGCAGAAATATGCAGGGCGGAAAAATCAGGAAAAGCCCATTTTTCTGCCCGGCTTATCTTTCTGCCATCCTTCCGCTGCGTGTCGCACCGCGTCGCAGTCAGTCGCAGTGATTTTGGGAAACGCTAAATGCTGAAAGCTAAAGTTATGAAGAGTAGCCGCGAAAAAGCGCAAAAGTCGCAAAATGGGATTTCAATTCTTGTACCTCTTGCGCGTTTTCGCGGCTATTCCTTTAGCGTTAATCCTCCCCCAATTGCTTGGTCTCCAGGCAGTCAAACCAAGTCAAACCGATACGCTCGGTCAAAGGGACGACAAATCGTATGTAAATACTTAAATATGAAAAGCTTGCAAAATAACCGATGTTCCAAGCGGTCAAACCCAGTCAAGGTGGGTCAAACCGATTTGACGTGATTATTACGACCCAATGCAGTATAGTTCGGGACTCAAACTAAATGTGTGCAAACATTAAGACCGTCTCATGAGCGTTGAGTTGCATTTTAACCGGCAACAAACCAGCGTCGCCCGCGGCTCCTCGCTGTTCGATTACGCCGAATCGCTCGGCATCCAGGTGCCGACTTCCTGCCGCAAACAGGGCAAGTGCAAGGAATGCCTGGTGGAAATCGTCGAGGGAATGGAGCTTCTTTCGGCGAAGAGTCCCGAGGAAAAGCATCTGAAGGAAAATTTCCGGTTGTCCTGCCGCTGCCGCATTGTCGCGGATTCCGGCGTTGTCCGATGCCATACCATGCGGCGCGGCGACCTGCGCATTGAACGCCATGCCCTTCAACTTCCCACCAGTGGGCAAAAGTTGGCGCTGGACCCGGCAGTCACTCGCGACGGCGACCGGATTCTTTTGGACGGTGTGGAAATTGACCGCGGCAACGGACCGATCCACGGGCTGGCCATGGACCTCGGAACCACCACAGTTGTCCTCCGGCTTTTAAACCTGGAAACAGGCGAGATCGTGGCGGATGCCGCCTTTGAAAATCCGCAGCGCTTCGGCGGCTCCGATGTGATGTCCCGCATTCAATACGACACTGAAGACGGCAGCAAATTATTGCAACGAACGCTGGCCGGCTATCTCAGCCATGCCATCGGGGAATTCCCCGTCGATCCAAAGTCCATTTACGAAATGGTCGTCGCGGGCAATTCCACCATGCGCGATCTTTTCTTTCGCCTGAACGTTTATTCCATCGGCCAAAGCCCGTATCATTCCATCACCGAAGTGGAAATGGCGGAGGGCCGCCGGACAACGACCAGTCTGGCGGAGTCCGCCCGGCGGCTGTTGCTGCCCTTGCACCCCAAGGCGCGCGTCTATGGGTTGCCGATCATCAGCGGCCATGTCGGGGCCGACGCCGCCGCGTGTCTGCTAGCCGTGGACCTTGCGCGCGAGGAACGATTCGTTGCCCTCATGGACATCGGCACGAACACGGAATTGATTCTCGGCAACAAGAACAAAATCCTGGCCGCGTCCTGTCCCGCCGGCCCGGCTTTCGAAGGCGGCAAAATCTCCTGCGGCATGCCGGGTCTGCCCGGCGCGATTGAAAAAATTGTCATCAACGC
>Ga0326728_10018139_pt1 | contig 13942 bp, 9 predicted proteins | sample MB3enrmetagenome_FD_207602 | JGI IMG/M metagenome (GOLD analysis project Ga0326728, IMG submission 207602) | Lab enriched peat soil microbial communities from McLean, Ithaca, NY, United States - MB31MN | ecosystem: Environmental > Terrestrial > Soil > Wetlands > Peat | place: USA: New York... | reverse complement strand
CACAAACTCGGGCGTGTAGGTGCCTTGACCGCCGATCAGCGAGCTGCTGATAACCCCCGTCGATGAATTGAGAGACATACCCTCGGGCAAAGTAGGATAGTCGGCGACATCGGTACTGAGCGAATACGTGTAGGGCGGCGAGCCTCCGCTGGCGACGATTGTGCAGCCCGCATACGCCGCGAGTTGTGTTCCGCCTGGGCACGAAGTGGTGGTTATCGACAACGGTCCGCCGGACGCAGCTACAGTGACCTTCGCCGTGGCCGTAACCGAGCCGGATGCATTGGTCGCCGTCAGCGTGTAGGTCGTCGTCGCCGTGGGGCTTACGCTCGTCGAGCCGCTCGCCGAGGTGGACGTAAACGTTCCCGGCGTGATGGCGATGCTGGTTGCCCCGGTCGCCGCCCAGCTCAGCGTGCTGCTGGAGCCGGAGCTTATGCTTGCCGGACTCGCTGTAAAAGATGTGATCGTCGGCTTTGCAAGCGCCGGAGTGGCCGATGCCTCGTTGGAGAGTCCGCTGGTCCCTCCGCCGTTCACTGCGGCAACCTTGTAGTAATACTTGGTTCCGTTGGTCACGGTGGAATCAGTGTAGGCCGTCGCAGTAATGCCCGTGGCGATGGCCGTCGCGCTCTCGCCGCCTGAGGTCGTGCCGCGATAGACGTTGTAGCTGGTTGCGCCGCTGGAGGCGGTCCAGACGAGCGCCACCGAGGCGTTGCCCGCTGTGGCCGTCAACCCGGTGGGCGCGGCCGGCGCGGCAAGCGCCGGAGTGGCCGATGCCTCGTTGGAGAGTCCGCTGGTCCCTCCCCCGTTCACCGCGGCAACCTTGTAGTAATACTTGGTTCCGTTGGTCACAGTGGTATCGGCGTAGGCCGTCGCAGTGATGCCGGTGGCGATGGCGGTCGTGCTCTCGCCGCCGGAGGTCGTGCCGCGATAGACGTTGTAGCTGGTTGCGCCGCTGGAAGCGGTCCAGGCAAGCGCCACTGAGGCGTTGCCCGCCGTGGCCGTCAGCCCGGTGGGCGCTGCCGGAGCGGCGGGTTCCGGCGTGGCCGATGCCTCGCCAGACAGCACGCTGGTTCCACCGGCGTTCACCGCGGCAACCTTGTAGTAATAGGTCGTGCCGTTGGTCAACCCGGTGTCCGAATAGGATGGGCTGGTAATGCCCGTGGCGATGGCGGTCGCGCTCTCGCCGCCGGAAGCTGTGCCGCGGTAGACGTTGTAGCTGGTTGCGCCGCTGGAGGCGGTCCATGCGAGCGCCACTGAGGCGTTGCCCGCCGTGGCCGTCAACCCGGTGGGCGCGGCTGGAGCGGCCGGCTCCGGCGTGGCAGATGCCTCGGCGGACAGCACGCTGGTCCCTGCGCTGTTCACCGCGGCAGCCTTGTAGTAATAGGTCGTGCCGTTGGTCAACCCGGTGTCGGAATAGGATGGGCTCGTGATGCCCGTGGCGATGGCCGTTGCACTCTCGCCGCCGGATGCTGTGCCCCGATAGACGTTGTAGCTGCTCGCGCCGCTGGAGGCGGTCCAGGCGAGCGCCACTGAGGCGCTGCCCGCCGTGGCCGTCAACCCGGTGGGCGCGGCCGGAACCGTCACCTGGCTTCCACCGCCGCCTCCGCCAGAGGATGAGTTCGACGAGCTTCCAGAGACGCAGCCCGTCACCCCGGCACAGGCAAGAAGGGTAAGGCTCAGCGTGCAAAGCTCCAACCCGAATGAAGTGAGAATGCGGGAACTGAACCTGCTTCTACGAAACGAGTCAACGAAGTTCATACAGGATCCCTTCATCACCGCTGGCCCCACCAGCCGGGTGATCTTCAGTTTTGGCAGCCCACGGACCCTCGCCCGTCCCCACGGCTCCGAGTATACCTCGAATCCCGGTCTCCGCTGCTCTCGGCAGAGGTCTGCTTCTGGCCAATATCGGTCTTGAATTCCTCTTTCTGTACATCGAAGCCCATTCGAGGTAATCAACTGTGTTCTCGTGGCCGTTTTCCCATTCGCAGAACGGCTGCGCAAGACTCCCAGGGCTTGACCATGGATACATGACCGGGCGCCGCTTGTCCTCCGCGCCGAGGGTCCCGGAATATACACTGGAATCCGTCCATGCTGGTCAGCGCGGCTCCTTTCTTTGTCTTTCTGGTTGCGGTATGCCTGCTCTACTGGGCCGCCGCCGGGTCGCGCCGGCTCCGGCTGGCGGTGCTGGTGGCGGCCAACCTGTTCTTTCTGGCCCGCTTCAGCCTGGTTTATCTGGCGCTGCCCCTGGCGGCAAGCGCGGATTATCTTGTCGGTCTTGGACTGGGGCGGTTCGAACGGAAGGCCGCCCACCGGCTGCTGCTTGGGATCTCGCTGGCTGTCAATCTGGGACTGCTCGCCGGGTTAAAGCTGCTTCCGCTACTGACTGCGGGGCGCTTTGCCTGGCTCTTTCCGCTGAGCCTTTCGTTCTATTGTTTTCAGTCGCTTACCTATACCATCGATCTCTATTTCGGCGAGATGCGGCCCACGCGCAGTTATCTGGCCTATCTGGCCTCTGCCCTGTTCTTTCCTTCCATGACGGCCGGCCCAATCCCGCGCCAGGGCAACCTCCTCGACCAGCTCTCAAGGCCCTTCGCCTTCACTGCCGAAGATAGCGGCCGCGCCCTGATGCTCATCGCCGCCGGCCTAGTCAAAAAGCTGCTCATCGCCGACTACCTGGCCAACAATCTGGTGAACCGCGTCTTCGATACTCCAGCGCTCTACTCCAGCCTGGAGACCCTTGTTGCCGTCTACGCTTACGCCCTGCAACTCTTCTTCGACTTCAGCGGCTACACGGACATTGCCATGGGCGCGGCGCTTCTGCTCGGAATCCGCCTGCCGGAGAACTTCCGCCAGCCCTATCTCTCGGTGAATCTGGCCGATTTTTGGCGCCGCTGGCACATGAGCTTTTCCAATTGGCTGTTCACCTACCTCTTCGACCCGCTTCCCAAGCGGCGCAAGCATCCGCTGCTCTCTTACAGCTACGCCGTCCTGATCACATTCATCCTGGGCGGGCTGTGGCACGGAATCAGCTGGAACTTCCTCATCTGGGGCGTCCTGCACGGGCTGGCCCTGGGCGTGGTCTTCGCCTGGAAGCTGCGGCGCAAGTTCCCCTCGCCCTTTTGGTGGGCCAAAGCGCTGGGTATTTTCATCACCTTCCACTTTGTCTGCTTCACCTGGATCTTCTTCCGCGCCGCCACCTTCGGGAACGCGCTGGCCATTCTGCGCGGCCTGGGCGCGCTCACCTGGTCTGCGGGCAATCTGACGCCGCTGGTGCTGGGCGTGCTTCTGCTTGCCGCGGTCCTCCATTCGTTGCCCGCTCGCTGGTTTGAGACTTCGGCCAGCGTGGCTGCCCGCATGCCTTTCTGGGTGCAAGGACTGGCTCTGGCGGCCGTGGTTCTGCTCATTCAAACGCTGGCGGGCCGAGGCTCCGCTCCCTTTGTCTATGGCAACTTTTGAGCCTCGCCAACCCGGCCCTCCCCAGCCCGGCCCGTCCGGCGGCTTCGGCTTCCCGCTCAAGACCGCGCTCGCCATTCTTGTGCTCGCCGGTGCGCTGCTGGGCTGGCGCCTCTACTTGGATCGCGGCAAGGGTCTCGACCCCGCCGTCTTCGCCGATACCTTCCGGCTGCGCTGGCCTCAGGCGCCTGCCTCTCCAGTGATTCGCAGGCCGCCCGCGATCCAACCCAACGGAAAGCTTCCCGCAGTCTCTCCCGACTTTGTCGACGACGCCAACAGCCTGGATCCGTTTTTCGCGGCCTTATGGCAGTTGGAGCAAGCGAATCCAGCCCAGGGCAAGGGAAGCGCCGTGGTCACCATCCTGCACTATGGCGACTCGCCCACCACCGCCGATCTGATTACCGGCGACATTCGCGCCCAGTTGCAGCGCCGCTTTGGTGACGCGGGCCGCGGCTACACGCTGATCGCCAAGCCCTGGGCCTGGTATGGCCATCGCGGCGTCGAGATCAGCGACCACGGCTGGAAGATACGCACCGGCGTGGGCCTGTGGCGAGAGGGGATATACGGGCTGGGCGGCGCGGCCTTCGAGGGCCAGCCCGGCGCCTGGAGCAAATTCCGCCTCACAGAATCCCAGCAGACGGGTGTCGATGTCGAGTACCTGGCCAAGCCCGGCAGCGGCGCATTTGCCGTCGAGGCGGACGGCCAGCCGATCGTCGAGCAGGCCACCGAAGCCGAGACCCAGACCAGCGCCTCGGTCCACGTCGAACTTCCCCCCGGAACGAAGATTGTCTCCATCCGGCCCACATCGGGAACCGTGACCCTGTTTGGCGCCGACTTCCGCCGCGGCTCGAGCGGCCTGCTCTACGACAGCCTGGGCTTGAACGGCGCAACCGTCTCCGTGCTGGCCCGCGTCATGCAGCCGGTCCTGTGGAAGCAGGAGGTTGACCGCGCCCAGCCCGCTCTGGTGATCGTCAACTACGGCTCCAACGAAAGCAGCTTCGGCTCCTTCGTTCACAAGCAGTATGCGGCCGAGTTGCGTCTGGCTATTCAGCGCCTCCGCCAGGCTGCCCCCGGCGCGCCTATTCTGGTGATGAGCCCCATGGACCGCGGGGAGCGCAGCGGGTTGGATGAGATCAAAACCATGCCCACCATTCCCGAGATCGTCGCCGATCAGCGCCATGTAGCCGCCGAGACGAAATGCGCCTTCTTCGACACCTACGACGCCATGGGCGGCGATGGGACCATGAGCCGCTGGTATGCGGCCACTCCCAGGCTGGTCACCGCCGACTTCCTGCATCCCACGCCGCAGGGCGCCACCATCGTGGCCAGCCTGTTCGTCGATCAATTGAGCCTGGGATACAATCGATGGAAGATGCAACACGGAATCTCCCTGCCGGCCGAGAACCCTGCAACCACCCCCAAAGCTGAAGCGCACAGAGAAGCCTCCCAATCCAAACCTGCCGCTAAGCGCGCTGGAAAGAAGGTCGGCGAAAAATGATCTGGCGTCTTCCAACCGCGCGTCCTCGACTCAGGCTGAGCGCCATCCCGGCCGCTGCGCTGCTACTGGCCTGCGCTACCCTGTTGGCGGCTGCTCCGGCCAAAAAGAAGCATCCCGCTCCAACGACAAAGCACTCCACTGCTCAGGCGCACAAGAGCCCTCAAACCCCGGCCGGAAAGACCGCAACCCCGGTCGTCAAGACTGCGACTCAAACCGGCAAGCCCACCACTGCGGCAGGCAAGGGAACTCGATCCCGAAGGCGCACTCGTGTGCGCTACTACGCCGGGCCACGCATTGACCCCGCGCGCAGGGCCGCGCTGGTCGAGGAGATCGGCACGCGGCTAAAGGAGCCGGCCCCCAAAGCCATCGCCTACAGCTCCGCGCTGGACGGCTTCTATGCCCAGCTCGCATCCTATGAGTCCTCGATCCATGCTTCGGACCTGCGCACCTCCACCGTGCGCGTGCTGCAATTCGGCGACTCCCACACCGCGGCGGATGTGTTCACGGGCGAGGCACGGCGCCTCTTTCAGGAACAGTTCGGCGACGGCGGCATCGGCTACTCCTATGCCGGCCACCCCTTTGCCGGTTACCGGATTCTGGGCTCGGCGCGGGCGCAGTCGCCGGGATGGAAGACGCAGGGAAACAAGTTCCTCGATCTCGGCGACGGCCAAACCGGTCTGGGGGGCATCAGCATCTCCACCACGCGCGCCGGAGAATGGGTCACCCTGGACACAACGTGTACGACGCTCGAACTCCAGTACCTTCAACAGCCCGGCGGCGGCAGCCTGCGCTTTACCGATAACGGCGGCGATCCGGTCGAGATTGAGACCGATGCGCCCATCGCCGGTCCCGGCACCTACAGCTATTTCTGCCCCGACGGCGACCATCACTTTGAAGTGACCACGGAGCAGCGCGCTCCCGTAACTCTGCTGGGCTGGGTCGCCACCCAGCCGGGAGTCACCTGGGAGTCGATCGGCATCAACGGAGCCGAAGCCCCGCTGATTCTCAAGTGGGATCAGCCGCTCTTCTCCAGCTATCTCAAGGAGAACTCCCCGGCCCTCATCGTTTTGGCCTACGGAACCAACGAAGCCGCCAGTCCCAACTGGGACGAAGAGAGTTACCGCCAGGCCTTCGCCTCCATCGTCGATACCCTCCACCAGTATGTGCCCGAGTCATCGATCCTCGTGGTCGGCCCGCCCGACCGCTCGGTGATTCAGCATCGCGCCTGGCATACCTTCGCGGGAACGGATGCCATTGTCCAGGCGCAGCGCGCCGTTTGCCGCACTCACGGATGCGCCTACTGGGACCAGCGCCAGCGCATGGGCGGCCTGGGAGCCATGCAGCAGTGGGTTTACGCGGGCTGGGCGCAGCCCGATCACACGCATTTCACCGGCGACGGGTACCGCGCGCTGGCCGATGCGCTGATGGCCGACCTGATGACCGGCTATCAAGCCTACAAGGAACACGAACCAACCGCCAGCGAAACTACAGCGCAAGGAGCGCCAGATGGAGCCACGAGCTCGAATCCTTAAAGTTCTTCAACAGGTCTCCAGGAAGGAGATAACTCCCGGCGCGGATGAGTCCCTTTTCGTCTCCGGGCTGCTGGACTCTTTCGTTCTCACCGACTTTGTCGGCGCCCTGGAGGAGGAGTTCGGCGTCTCGATTCCCGACTCCGATCTATCGGCGCGCAAATTCGACACCATTAGCAAGGTCGAATTCTACCTTGCCTCCAAGGCGTAATTCATGGCTTATCTGCGCGCCTTCGGTTCCTGGCTTCCGCCGCGCCGCGTGAGCAATGCGGAGATTGCGCCCCTGGTGGATGTCGCGCCGGAGTGGATTCTCGAACTCTCCGGCATCGAGGAGCGCCGCTACGCGGCGGACGAAGACACGGTCGCCGGCATCGGCCTGCTGGCCGCGCGCGATTGCCTGCAAAAGGCCGGCGCAACCCCCGCCGATCTAGGCTTGATCCTGGTCTCCAGCGGATCGAGCGACCGCTTCTGTCCCGGTCCGGCCAGCCGGATCGCCGCCTCTCTCGGCCTTGCCTCCACACCCGCCCTCGATATTCCCGTCGCCTCCGCTGGCTCGCTCATCGGGCTGGCGCTGGCCGCGCAGCTTGCCCCCGCCGCTGGGCGCGTGCTGGTCGTGGGCGCTGAGATCATGTCGCGCCGCATCGCGCTTACTCCCCAAGGCAAGAACACCGCCATCCTCTTTGGCGACGGAGCCGGCGCTGCCCTCATCGACGCCGAAACCGGCTTTGCCCGCATCGCGGACTCTTGCCTGTATACCGATGGCTCACTGGCTGAGATTCTCTCCCTGCGCGACGGGCAGATTCACATGGATGGGCAGGCGGTCATCCTGCAGGCAGCGCGCAAGATTCCCCGCGCCATCAACGAACTGCTCGCCCGCAACCGGATTGCCTCCGGCGAGGTCCAGGCATTCCTGCTCCACCAGGCCAATCTGAATCTGATCACGCGCGTCGCCGCCGCCGTCAAGGCGCCCCGGGAGCGGTTCTTCACCAATATCGCCCACTATGGGAACACTTCGTCGGCGTCGCTGCTTATTGCCGCCGACGAGTGGCATCGCGGGCAGACCGCTCCGCTCTCCGGCCCGCTGGTTTTCTCCGCCTTCGGCGCGGGACTGAATTGGGGCGCGCTGCTCGCCCTTCCGCGCTGAATCGGCTTCAAGGCATGTGAACTGTGCGCGTCCCAGGTCCTGTTTCGCTTGCGAAAGCCAAAGGACCATTGCAAGCAAGCCAAAGCATCGCCAGTAAGTATCCTTCGGCAGTGGGACGCCAGACCGATGGTCTGGGAAATATGGGAAGGAGCAAACGGATTTCGCTCCTTGGGAGAGCCGGAGGCTTCATGCTTGGTGGCCCCTCAAACGGGCCTGTGTTGAAGCACTCCATGCCGTCAGCAGCCCGTCGCCCGCGCCGTAGGCGCAGTGGTTGTCAGCCCCGCGCTTCAGCGTGGGGTTGGCGAAACCAAGAATTCATACGGAGTCCCGTAGGGACGGCGCTCTGCCACCCAGGCAAAGCCGGGGGCTCTCACAATCATATCGATAGCCAAAGATATTCAAGTCTTACATTAACCCAGCCCCGGCAGCTTCAGGTCGCCCAGCATCCCTTGTACGCTCGATTGCAAGGCCTCTTCGGCCTTGCGGCCGGCTTCGTTCACGGCAGCCATCACCAGATCCTCCAGCATCTCCACATCCGGCTGGCCGCCGCCCAGGCCGACCACCGCCGAGGGGTCGATGCGCAGCTTGAGGAGCTGCTTTTTGCCGTTCATGGTTACGGTCACGGCGCCGCCGCCGCTGTTGGCCTCCACCACCGTCTCGGCCAGCTTGCGCTGCATCTGCTCCTGCAACTGGTTGGCCTGGGCAAGCATTTCGGGGATCTTGAGTGGGTTGATCATGGTCTCATTTCCTGGTTGGAGCCTGGGTTTACGCCGGTCGCAGATCGAGCACGCTGCGCACCTCGGCCTTGAATATCTCCTGCGCCCGTTGCACCAGTGGATTCGCGAGCGCAGCCTCCTGAACGCTGCCGGCCATCGGAGCCGCCGTCGGTCCCGCGGTCGCCGCTCCCGCGGCCTGTGCCGCGCCCTCCGCGGGAACTACCACGAAGCGCGCCGCCGCGCCCAGCCGTTGCAGCTCCAGCCGAACAATCTTCTCCGCTGCGCCATTCACCGTCAAGGCCAGCATCTTCTTGCCCACTCCGGGCACTTCAATGCGCAGGCTGCCGCCATCGAACGTCCATGCGCCCGTGCCCAGCAGTTGGGCGGCGGATTTGTGCCCGCCATCCACCAGCGCGCAGCCGATGGCGTGGCGCACCGCCTCCATGCTGGGCGCGCCTGACAGAGGCGCGGCGGTCTCAGCAGCTCTTGCCGGTGCGCCTTCGGTGACCGTGCCGGCCAGGCTTGCCGGGGCAGGGAACTGCGCGCTGCCTCCAAACGGGCTGCCGCCGGCTTCGGCAGTTATCGCAGGCGCAGGCGACGCGTCTTCCAACTCGGCCAACGCGGCAGCCCCGGCGCCATGCTTCATGGCAGAGGCTGGCTTCGATCCTGCGTTCGAGGCGCTTGAACTCCAGCTATCGCCTGCCCCTCCAAAGGGGGAGATTGCTGGAGCGGTGGCGACCGACCGCGATGGAGGCGGCACTGCCCTGGAAGCTCCGGCCGCGGCCCCGCCGCCTGCGCTTGCCGAGCCGCCCGGAACGCCCGCCGCCACGCCGCTCAGCAACTCTTCCAGAGGCAGCAGCCGCTGCGCATGGATCAGCTTGAGCAGACCCAGCTCCAGGTGAAAGCGCTGCTCCTGGCGGTAGTTCAGATCGTCGAAGGTGCGCAGGATGATCTGCAGGTTGCGGGTCAGCTCCTCCTCGGTAAACAGCAGCGCGGTGCGTGCGGCGCGGGCGCGCTCATCGGCGGAGATCTGGAGCAGATCGGTCTTCTCGCCGTCCAGCTTGGCCATGAGCGCATTGCGCAGGTAGCGAACCATCTGGCGGGCCAGCGACGAGGGGCTGTGGCCGGCATTCACCAGCAGGTTCAACTGCTCCATCAACTCCGCGCTCTGGCCGGCGGCGACCGCCTCCAGCAGGCGCTCGAAGACGGCGTTGGGAACCGAGCCCATCAGCTCGCGAATCTGCGCCGCCGAGAGCGCCGCCCGGCCGGCCTCGACGGGCGCTGAAGCGATGGCCTGGTCCATGATGGAGAGCGCGTCGCGCATGGAGCCGTCGCCGGCTTCGGCCAGCAGCGCCAGCGCGTCGTCCTCGGCCTCCACCTGCTCCGCCCCGGCTATCATCCGCAGCTGGGCCAGAATGTCGTCGAACTTGACGGCGTGAAAGCTGAAGTGCTGGCAGCGCGAGCGGATGGTCTGGGGAATGTCTTCCGGCTGCGTCGTCGCCATCATGAAGATGACGTGCGCCGGAGGCTCTTCGAGGGTCTTGAGCAGGGCGTTGAAGGCCGCCTCGGTAATCTGGTGGGCCTCGTCGAGTATGTAAATCTTGTAGCGGTCACGGGCCGGGGCGTAGCGGGCGGCGTCGCGCAGCTCGCGAATCTCGTCGATGCCGCGGTTGGTGGCCGCGTCGATCTCGATCACATCCACGGCGTTGCCCTGGCGAATCTCGACGCAGGAGTCGCATTCGCCGCAGGGCTCCGGCGTGGGCCGTGCCTCGCTGCCCACTTCGGTCCGGCAGTTCAGCGCCATGGCCACGATGCGCGCGATTGTGGTTTTGCCGATGCCTCTGTGCCCTGAGAAGATGTACCCGTGCGCGATGCGGTTCTGCGCGAGCGCATTCAGCAGCGTGCGCGTAACGTGGTCCTGGCCGGCAACGTCGGCAAAGCGCTGAGGACGGTATTTCCTAGCCAGAACCTGATAACCCATGCTGAACCCGCTCCCACGGCCCGCCCAAGCTCCCCGGCAGCCTCAAGGCGATTGTATCGTTCCGGGGTGGGCGGGCACTGTGGTGATGGACAAGCAGGGGTTTGGAACTACTTCGCAGGGGCAGGACCAAGTTGATCCTGCGAATCCCGCCTTACAAACCGCCGTCCGCGAATCTCATACTCCCCGCTGGCCACGCGGGCGATCGCCTCGCTGTAAGCGACATGCTCCTCAACCAGAATCCGCGCCGCGAGCGAGTGCGCGTCGTCGCTCTCCAGCACCGGAATCGCCCGCTGCACGACGATCACTCCATGGTCCAGATGCTCATCCACAATGTGGACTGTGCAGCCGGCAACCTTCACCCCATATTCGAAGGCCTGCTCCTGCGCCTCCAGCCCCGGAAACGCCGGCAGCAGCGAAGGATGAATATTAAGAATGCGATTGGGAAACGCGGCCACAAACTCCGGCGAAAGCAGGCGCATGTAACCGGCCAGGCAAACCAGGTCCACGCGCTCCGCCCGCAGGCAGGCGATCACATCCGCATCGTGTTCCGCGCGCTTGCGTCCCTTGGAGACAAAGACCGCCGTGGGCAACCCGAAATCGCGAGCAGTTTGCAGGCCCGCGGCCTCGGCCACGTTCGAGAGCACCACCGCGACCTCCACGCCCTTCAGCCGCCCGGAGCGGATCGACTCGGCAATGGCCAGAAAGTTCGATCCGCGCCCGGAGAGCAGAATCCCCAACCGAAACGGATCGCCGCCGCCGCTCACGTGTACTGCACCCGGCGCTCGCCCTTCACCACGCGCCCCACCACGTAAAACTTCTCCTCCGCCCGGTCCAGCAGAGTCTTGGCGCGCGTAAACTTGGCCGCCGGAATGGCCGCAATCAGCCCCACGCCCATATTGAAGGTGCGCATCATCTCTTCCTGCTCAACCTGCCCCAGTTCGCGCAGATGCTCAAAGATCGGCGGCACCGGCCACGACCCCAGCTCCACCTGCGCGCCCACATTCTTGGGCAGGATGCGGGGCAGATTCTCCGTGATCCCGCCCCCCGTGATGTGCGCCATGCCCGTCGTCAGTCCGGCCGCAACCAGCTTCTGAATCACATGCAGATAGCTGCGATGCGTCTTCATCAGCGCCGCGCCCGCCTTCTCCCTGATGGCGGTCACATACTGCGTCGTCTTGTAGCCGCCCACCTCGAAGAGCAGCTTGCGCGCCAGCGAGTAGCCGTTGGTATGCAGCCCCGTCGAGGGCAGACCGATCAGCACGTCGCCGGCCTTGATCCCCGCCCCGGTCACCAGCTTCTCCCGTTCCACGGCGCCCACGATAAACCCCGCCAGGTCGTACTCCCCGTCGGCATAGAACCCCGGCATCTGCGCCGTCTCGCCGCCGATCAACGCGCAGCCATTGGCCTTGCAGGCATCGGCCAGCCCGGTCACCACGCTCTCGGTCACCACCGGGTCAAGCTTGCCGCTGGCCAGGTAGTCCAGAAAGAACAGCGGCGTGGCCCCCTGCACCGCAATGTCGTTCACGCAGTGGTTCACCAGGTCCGCGCCCACCGTATGGTGCTGCCCCAGTTCGAACGCCACCTTCAGCTTGGTGCCCACCCCGTCGGCCGAGCTCACCAGGATGGGGCTCTTCCAGCGCTGCAAGTCCAGCCGGTAGAGCGCGCCAAAGCCGCCGATCCCTCCCAGCACGTTGCGGTTGAAGGTTCTCTGCGCCAGGTACTTGATGCGCTCCTTGGCGCGATCGCCACTGCGGATGTCCACGCCGGCGTCGGCGTAGGTCACGGATTTGGGCTGGAGCTGGGGTTCGTCGGGCACGGAAGCGGCTTTCTGTTGATAGATTCCCTGAGCGGCGCGGCGGGCCGAAAGACGATTTTAACAGGATTTGGAGCAACCTTCGCGGTTTCGTTCAGGCGCACGGCAGTATCGGACCAGCCCGCCTGTCTCCTGCATCAGCTCCCCGCATTTCCCGCCGCCGGGTCCTGCGCCCCGATGGCCGCGCAGTCGATCGACAGGCAAGCGCCCAGCTCGTTGAAGTTTTTCTCCCAGCGCGGGCGATCGTCTTTGCCCAGCGCCACCAGTCCGTAACTGGAGGTGCGCAGAATCTCGTACCAGATGTTCTGCGCCTGCCACAGGTTCAGCTCGAAGGGCAATTCGATCACAGTGCGGGCCAATGCCAGCGTCCGCTCCAGCATCTCCAGCGAGCCTGAGGACATTACCAGTTCGATCATCGAGCGCTTCATGCGCTGGTCGGCAATGTAGGAGAGCGTAGCCGCCTCCAGCGGCACCTGGTCCGCCTTGGCCAGCGACAGGAAAGACCGCAGTTGCGCCTGGTCGATGGGCTCGGCCTCCAGCGCCCTGCGCAGTCCCGCGTTGACGGCAAAGCCCGCGGCCAGGGTGAGCGCCGGAGGCTTGGGCAGCCCGGCCTGTGAAAGATAGTGCAGCAGGCTGGCATGGTCCTCGTAGATCGTGGTCAGCGAGTTCTCGATGTCCCATAGCGTCGAGTTCAGAATGATCTGCAGGATGCGACGTTGCTCGTCGGTGAACAGCGAGGTCAACGAATAGTCCACGCGGCCATAATGCCGGTCGAGCAGGCGAATCACCTCCGGAAAGTAAGCCCGCTGCACAAGCTCCGCGGCCTCTTTCGAAAAGGCCTCGAACTCCGCTGCGTCCGCTTCGCGGTAAACCTTCACGGCGGCGGTAATGTTCTGGTCGCCGAAGTGCAGAACCGCGAAAGAATAGGACTCCTGCTCGGTGGTGACCGCGCTGACGATCTTGGCCCGGCCCAGCGCCAGCCGCCCCCGGCCCGAGCTGAAGACCTCCCAGGAGTTGCGCCACACGCGGTAGCAGAACAGGTCGGTCTCCTCGGCAAACGAGGAGAACATGGAGCTGATGGCGTAGTGGGCCGCCACCTGCTCCAGGCCCAACTGCCTGGTTCGAACCTGTTCCTTGTAAAGGAGCGCCCCATCGCCGGCGCTGGCCACGTTGGAGCGCGCCTCGGCCATGCGGGCCAGAAACGCCGGTTCCAGCGCCTTTGCCTCTTCACCGAACAACTGCCGCGCCAGTTGCAGCACCCGCGCCGCATAGGCAATGATCTGCACGGCTTCAATGCCCGCTATGTCGTCGAAGAACCATCCGCAACTGGTGTACATCAGCTGCGCGTGGCGCTGCATCTCCATCAGTTCCAGGCCGCGCATCCGCTCCGCCACTGAGAGCGTGTGGCTCTGCTGCTCGCGGAAGAATCGCTCCACCGCCTGCGGGCTCTGGTCCACCATCACCTCGATGTAGCCGTCGCGCGCCTTCCACACGTCCTTGTAGAGCTTCGCCCCCTCCTGCTCGGTCAGCGGAATCAGGGCGTCGCGCAGTTCGTCCAGAGCCTTGCGCAGCGGCGCCCGCCAAAGCTGGTTGAATCCCTTGCCCCCGTTGCAGCCGCAGTTCGAGCGCCAGCGCTCCACGCCATGCACGCAGCTCCAGGAGCTGTTTTCGACGATCTCGCACTCGTATCGGGGCGGAAACTGCTCCAAAAAGCTGCCGTAATTGGCCAGCTTCACCGTCTTATCCTCTTCCATCAGGCGCAGCGCGAAGGCCAGCGCCATCTCCCCGTACTTGTGATGGTGGCCGTACGA
>Ga0326728_10018138_pt1 | contig 13943 bp, 5 predicted proteins | sample MB3enrmetagenome_FD_207602 | JGI IMG/M metagenome (GOLD analysis project Ga0326728, IMG submission 207602) | Lab enriched peat soil microbial communities from McLean, Ithaca, NY, United States - MB31MN | ecosystem: Environmental > Terrestrial > Soil > Wetlands > Peat | place: USA: New York... | reverse complement strand
AGAAGGCCAGGGCGCGGGCCATTTGTTCTTTCTGGCCCAATTTACGGTAAAAGCCGGCCAGCACATAGTGAACGCGGCCGTCGTCGTCAGAGGGTGCGCCTCCCAGCACCGTCACTGCTTGCTGGATTTCGCCTACCTGCTCGAGTGATTGCGCCCAGCGGATCCGCGCATCCTCGTCTTCAGGGTTCGCCCGCGTTGCATTCCGCAAATAAGGGATGGCCACCGCGTAGTCCGTTTTCATGAAATAGGCTTGCCCCATCAAGTCGTTGGCCCTGGCGTTATAAGGGGCGCGCGCCAGGGCCTCTTTCAGGACCGCCACGGCATCGTCAAGTTCATTCCGCCTGCACTTGAATCGTCCAAATTCAATAAACGGATTCGGGTCACTACCGCTCGAGGCGATGGCCTTCTTGTATTCCTGTTCGGCCTCCGCGTCTCGCCCTTGCAGTTCGAACGATTCTGCTCGCACCTGAGAGAGCAGGTAGGAGTTCGGGGCGCGGTTAGCAAACTCGACCAACACCTTTTGAGCAAGCCGCACATAAAGACTGAACAGCCAATAACCCGTTTCAAGATCGCCGCCATTCAACCGCACTTCGGCTGCGCTTAAGGACTTGATCGCACCCTGAAGGTCCCCACGGTTTTCCAGACAATTAGCCAAGAATAGATGCACACCAGGAGAAGAGAGCCACTCCCGGCGAGGGATCGCGGAACGGCATGGTTCGGGTTTGGAGGCGCCCGCCGATTCGGCAGCAGCACCCGCTTCGGCGCCCGAGTCACGACCTTTCAGTCGGGAAAGTTCAAACTTAGCGGCAGGCTTCCACTTCGCCGAACTGGCAAACTCAGAGAGAGATTTGAGGCGGGCGGCAAACTCGGTGGGGGACAAACCGAGATTCACAGGGACTGGCGCCTCAAGGCACGCTTCCTTGGCTCCCGCAACCTTTGCATACCGTGCGATCGATGCAGGAATGTCACCCAGGGCGAGTTCGACATCACCCAGCCCTTCGAGCGCCCGACAGTTTTGTGAGGCGCGCTGCAAGGCCTCCTGGAACTGCCCTTTGGCTTGTGCGGGTTTACCCTCCCCTAGAAGAAGGTTACCCAGCTCCACGTAAGCTTCCGGACTCGCTGGGTCGGCCTTCATCGCTTCGCGATAGTCCCCCTCGGCGACCGTGAAGTCCCCTTTTCCCGCCTTCTCTTGCGCGTCAAGCATCCACGAAACGTACCTTCCCTGCGGTGCGTGGCCAAAGTCTGTCCTCATCCGTCGCGGTATCTCTAGAAGACACTCGCCTAGAAAATACCAGAGTTCCGTTCGCCCGGGAGTGACCTCAAGCTGCGCCGCGTAGTATTCAGCCGCCTTGGAATAATTTCCTAGAGCGTTGTAAGTTCCCGCCAAGAAAAACCGGACCTCCGGGTTCTTTGGCCGAAGACGGTAGAATCGCTCCAGGGAAGGCAACGCTTGATCGGGCTTCTGCAAATTGAAAAAGGCAATTCCACGAAAAAGATATGCGTCAGCTAAAGAGGGATCGTCACGTAAGGCTTGCGAAAATAGTTCGATGGCCTCCTGGTAATTCTTCTGAACCGAAACCATTAACCCAAGGCCGCACTCAGCAGGTCCATAATGGGGCCGAATACGCAAGGCTGCCCGGTACAGGTCGGCCGCCTGGTCCGACTTGCCGGCCAACCGGGCCTCCCTGGCCTTGTCCATGAGATCTTGCAGCGAATCCACGGGCCTGCCCCATGCCCCCGTGGCTAGGAGAAACAAAGATAGGATCAGGCCCTGGAACTTCTTCTCGCCGTGCTGCACAATGCCGTCCTTTGGTAAATCAGTCTCAAGATGGATGGAACAGGAACAGAGAGCCGGCCAGCCTCAGAAAAAATCACAAGCCCTCCCTCAGAACGCCTCAGGAGAATTCCCAGCCCCGGCACTTATCGATCTCACAGCGGCTTCGGTTAGCGTAATGTCTCAGCTCTTCCAAACCATATTGCCGAGCCAACTCGCGGGCGCTCACACCGGGCCGTTTGGCCTTCAGCACGAACCACCCTTCCAGCGGCATCCACTTTTCTTCGGCGACATCCTCCCCCCCGTTCCTTGAGCAGCCGCGCGACCTTCTCGGGACGATTCAGGTCCTGGTGAAACGAGCGATTTAGGAGATTCCGCGCTTCGCTCGGAATGACAGGCCGGAGGCTCTTCAGCATCCTGTTAAAGGACGGAATCTTCACTTCCTACTTCCAGCACTCATGAAAAGCTATTCATCCTTGCGCACAAGCGTTCGAAATGACAGACCAAAATCAGATGGAAAATCTTTGGCCCCCAGAGGCTTTGGCCCATACAACGTATAGCAATCCGCCGGAGAACGAGCCGACTCTGCCGTGATCTCAAAGAAGTAGAGCTTCGTGGGATCCAATTTAACAGGCCTTTTCGCCTTCGCCTCATACCAGAGGTCGTACTGCGGGTACACATCATCTGCATGAATCCTCGCTTCAGCAAGGTTACTGGTCCCCTCCCTCGATCCCATTCTGATTACAAGATCCCCCGGATGCCCAACTCGAGACAGTTTTAGAGCCATGCCGACAAAAACAGGGGAGGAATTGGAGACGTAGAACCTTCCTCGAATCAGGGAATTCTGATCCGAGTCCAGTAGCTGTGTGACGTACGTTTCTGTTTCCTGCGAAGTCGCAACGTACCCGTGCAGCCCGGGCGCGATGGTTTTGTAGCAGTAACCATCATCACAGCATCCGTAGTCGCGGCCCGCCGGACGTTCTGGCCGCAGCCAGCGATCGACGAAGAAAAAAGTGCCAATCCCGTGAATGGTATGGGGACCATCATAATCGTCGTTGATGATTCTGTCACTGACGTTCCATGCGTCGGCGAATTCCTTTACTTCTTTCCAAGCGCGTTCGTGGCCCTCGGGCGGGGTCACTCGATCACCCTGACCGTGTTCAATACACACCGCACGAGGCCACATGGCGGCAACCGCCTCTACATGCGTGAAATGATTTAGTGCATTCCAGTTGTAGAAGTCCTCATCCGGCAAACTCCAGTATGTTTCCCCAAAATGGGAATCGTCGGTATTCATCTCACGCAAGTCACAAAAAAAACCGGAAATAACCGTGAACTTCAAGCGTGGTTCCAGAGGAGGCATCCAGACCGCTGAATACCCACCATAGGAGATACCGTAGTAACCTATGTTATTGGCATCCACAAATGGCAGCGTTTGGAGGAAATCGACGACACGATGGAGTTTCGCTAGTTCGATGCTCGTACGCATCATGCCTAAAGTTGCGGCTTGGCGCACCAAGGGGTTAACCAAGTCAGCGCGATGAATCTCCGCGGGCCGTTGGGTGCTTGCGGGGACGGACAGGTAAGGCGCGAAAACGACGTATCCACGCTCCGCTAAACGCTCTGCAAAACGATGATAATAGAGATCATTTGTCTCGACATGCGTGCCGAACCCGGTGACGAATTTGGGTGCTCCTTCAAACCCATGTTGGCAGACGAGTGCGGGCAGAGGAGTGTGCACATTCCCTCCGACCAGTCGAGGAACCAAAAGCTGCCCGTAGGCCTGGACCCCCGGCAAGGCATCGAGGATGACATCGTAAGCGAGAAGTTTATCCGTCTCACCAACTAGAAGTGTACGGGGGCGAAGCGGAACGTTCGGGCTGGGGATCACCCCCATCAATTCTGCCAACTCCCGGCGAAGTTGTGCCGCCTTTTGGGCACGCTCTGGAGGGGGAGTTGTATTCAGCCGCCAGTAGTCTTTCCGGACCTTGTCACTCGCGACGCACAGGCGTCGAAGATAGCTATACAACATCTCGAACTGGTTATTTTGAAGTTTGTCGACCCGGTCACTCGAGATACTGAGGGTGAGCGCCGGCGGGTTGCCTTTCTCGTTCGCACCTAGCATCGCAGCCGTCTGAAGCGCGCCGGTTTCAAGTGCGTCATCGGATGGCTCCATCGCAACCAGTTTACTTCCAACCCGCAAGCCCTGGTAAAAACGGCGAGCGCGGGCAGCCTCCGCGTTCACACTCCCGGCAGCCACGGGGCCCCCAGAGGTCGAAACGATGGTTAGTGGCCGCGGGGCAATCAGGGCTGCTACCTCGGCGTCCCCGAACTCGTTGAGTTGTCCGTACAGCACTCGATCCACCGGCTCTTTCCAGCACTCCTCCCGCTGCTGGAAATAATCGAGAACGGTCGCTCCCGTCAGCCGTTCGTCAACCGCAGCCATATATAGTGCTGTCATCCCCCCTTGACTCTTGCCCAGCACCCCAATCCGCTGGGTGTCGATCTCCGGTTGCGAGGCCAGGAAATCATGCAGCGCAAGTACTTGCTGAACCTCGAGCCCTACCAACGGTCGCCCGATCAGAAAGCCTAATCGCCACAGGACCCACCTTCGATCCTTCCCCGCCGCCTTCTGACAAATGGGATGGTCCCCTCGTCGCTCGACCATCCTAGGAACCGCCACCACCACATTACGTTCCAGAAGCGCGGTCAGCCACTTCGCAGGGGCTGGGCTTTGCCTTAGTCCAGCAAAACCTTCCGGGGCCTGGTCCTCCGGCGGGATTGCGATCACAGCCGGTCTGGCACCTCCAGCCTTGGGGCGAAACAGCAAAGCCTGCGCACGAAAATCCGTGTCCAGAGGAATTATCACGTCCTCGACTCGCATGTTGCCGTCCTCTTGCAGAACTGTGATTTCGGGCTTTTGGGCAGAGACGCGAATCACCCCTAACATCTTTTTTGTGAGCTGTTCCCGATGCTTTCGTACCGAGGAGCGGTAGGCATCGATCGAAGAAAAATCCGGTTGCCAAAGCTTCTCGCGCTTGGCCGGAGTGGCCGCAATCTGGCGTAAGAAATAGTCAGTGACCTGCTTGTACTGGTTTTCATCGATGGCATGGCCAGGGTCGCCTCCTACTTCCCCAATTATCTCGGGGTGCTCAAGAGGAGAGGTTCCTGCCAGCCAAAACGTCGCGCTTGCGGAAGCCCCCGCGCCTTTTGTCTGGTCATACGTCTCGTTTTGTTCCCGCGGTTGCTGGCCGGTTCGTCCTAGCCCCTGAACAGTGTTGGCTCCCACTGCTGCTGCCAACACTGATAGGCTAACGAACACGGAGGTTTGTAACCTTTTCATCTTCGCTCCTCCACGTGGAAATCCGGAGTCTTCTCGTGGCCGCAGCGTGAAATGGAACTAAGCCGTATTTTCGGTGTGGATCTGCGTAAGGTCCGCTTGCGCTTGCCCCTCAAAACGTTGGAGGCGGGCAGCGGTTCGGGTCATTCCGGAACTTTGCCGCCACCCAACCTCCGACGAAATTCGAGACACCCTCCAAGCCGACAGAAGCACCAACACTCAGAAATGAATCTTTAGAGCGAATTCAATTAACCGTCCCCCCTGCCGAGTGCCGCTTATCGTGCCGAACTCTGGCGTTGCAAACGAATATCCCGGATTGGAAAAAGCATGGGAGTTCGGCAGGTTGTAGAATTCCGCCCTAAATTCGAGGTTTCTGCCTTCTGCGAAGAGCGGCCATTTCTTGGAAAACGTCGCATTCCAGTTGAGCTCTCCTGGACCGTAGATTGCGTGCTTGCCCGCGTTCCCCCAGGTTCCGTACGTCGGCAACTGGTAGCAGGCCGTGTTGAACCACTGGTTTGGTGTGCGAGTCCAGTTTGCATAGGGGTTACACGTCATGTTAGGAAAATCTTCAGGAAAATTGTACGCCGTCCCGACATTCGCGTTGTCCGTGACCAGGATCGCGTAGTTCGGAAAGCCGCTGTCAATGCTCACTATTCCCGAATTCTCCCAACCGCCGACGGCAGCCTTAAGCAGGCGGTTTTGCGGATGCACGGGGAGATCGTAAACATAGCTGGCGGCAAATCGATTCGTCGTATCGAAACCTGCGGGTCCCCGGAATGCAGCCATATTAAACCGCGTTGGTGTCAGGTACCCGTTCAAGGTGTCGGTCATCTCATCTTCGTAATCGAGGGTTTTGGACCATGTGTAGGTGAGGAGAAATTGGAGGTTCTGTGAGCGCTGCTTGGTCAAGGTCACGTCAAGTCCGTCATAGAAGGCGGGTATCATATTGTACTCATTAAGCCCGTAAGGGACATATTGAGGCCAGCGCTGGCGCGCCGTGATGGGACCCAGGCCCGGTTCCTCGGCTGTATTGTCGGCTATCCAACCATCAAGATGGATCGAGTGCGAGCCGAAATAAGAAACATCCAACTTTGTTGAGGGAGTGAGCTGCTGCTGGATTGAAGCGCTCCACATCTGAGTCCTCGGAGATCGCGTTTCAGAAACGTCTGTGTCCTCATTCTGCAGGTTGCTTGGGGGTGTTGTCGAGCCCGTTGCTGGTGTTGGAAATGGATTCTGCAGAAACTCGTTTGGGACCCCCATGTTGAGGTAGTCCTCCGTTTGTGGCGAAGCAAAGGGCCATTGTCCACGGTCGCCCTGCTGGGCGTGGGCCCAGTTCATGGAGAAATTGTCGTAGTAGATCGCGTAAGAAGCGCGCAGCACGGTTTTCGGAGTGACCGAGTAGGCGATGCCAATGCGGGGCTGGAAGTCGTGCCGGTCCGGAACGATCATGCCCATCCGGATATTGGCGGGCGCCCCTGTGATAGGGTTCGTCTTGTCCCAGGACCACTGACCGGTTTGCCATGAAAACGACCCGCTACCTATATGGTCAATCAAAGGAGGGGCATAGTCCCAGCGAAGACCCAAGTTGAGATGGAGTTTCGGGGTAATTTGCCAGGAATCTTGGCCGTATACACCTCCCGCGTAACCGTACATATCGCCAACACTGCTTCCAAAAATGCGTGCGGCATCAGTAGGTATGCCCATTAAATAGCTCGCCAGCGAGTATCCCGTGTTCGGCACATAGTTAGAAGTTTGGACACTACTGTAGTCTTCCTCGACGCCAGACTGGTTGTCGGTAATGAAACCTGCCCGCAAGAGGAAACCGCCGAATTCCAAGGTATGGCGGCCCTTGGTCTTCTGCGCATCGCTGCTGAGCGTGTATAACAATTCAGGTCCATTAAATGACTCGCCCTGCGAGAGCGAAGGGAAGCCGGGAATATTCATAGGGGGAATGACATTGTGGCCGTGGAAGGGTGGATACGCAGCGAGCGTCCCGGCCGGCGTTGCCAAATCGGGGCCTCCAACGCTATTAAAGTCGTTGACTCTCTGCTCTCCAAACCTGGTCGTCAGCACCATTGTCGGCCCGAAGGTATGCGTCTCGCCAACGTCAACGTTAGTGAAGCGCTGGTGCGTCAATGTAGGAGACGCCACAAAGCTGACAGTGCTCTGAGGGCTGCGAGCATCGCTATACCGGGCGAAAAAAGTATCCTTGGCGCCGAACTGATGATCGACTCGCGCGCTCCAGTTGTCGTAGTCGTTTATTGCAACCGTAGTACCTATGTAGTTGACTCCGGGAATAATGCCTGGTGCCAAGTTCGCAGTCGGGATCATCCCCTTCATAATGAGCTCCGCCGACGAATTGATGCAAGTCGGTTGTGGGGAGCAGATGTTCGTGGGTCCCAAGGGAATCATATTGTTTGCGAATGGCGTGCGCGTGCTGACCTGCGTCTCCGGGTTCGTCACCGTCGTATACGGATTGTAAATGGTAGGATCTCCAGTGAAATTCCCATTCTCCTCTGCAGCGGTGGGTACGAAGCTCGTGAATGGGCCACTGCTGTGGCGGCGGACGCCCTCATAGTAGCCGAAGACATACCAGGCTTTATTCTTCGACAGTAAGTGTGGGATCATGAGAGGCCCCCCAGTGGCTCCGCCAAATTGGTTCCACTGGTAGGGGCCCACCGACGGCGAGAAATAGCTCCGCGAGTTCAGCGACCCGTTTTGGAGATACTCCCAGACGTCTCCATGGTAATGATTGGTGCCCGATTTGGTAACCACATTGATGTTTGCCCCGGATGCCCAGCCGTAAATCCCCGAATCCATTCCGGTTGAAACTTTCATTTCCGCGATCGCTTCGGGTGGCGGATTCATGGGGATGGCTTGGAATAGGATCTCCATGTTGTCGACTCCATCCAGCATGTATTCGTTATCCATTGACCGTCCGCCGTGGACCGTGGGGTTGAAGCCCGTCCCCTCCGGACTCAGGTTTAGTCGGATATTTTGGATCGGTGACACTCCCGGAAGGGTAAGAATGGCGTTGGAAAAGTTTCTCCCCTCGAGCGGCAAGGCATCTATCATCTGTGAGCCCACCGTGCTGCCCAGCGTCGCGGTTGTGGTTTCCAAGAGAGGAGCTTGCTCGGTAACCGTGACTTGCTGCGTTGTTGCGCCGACTTTCAAAGCAAAGTTGAGCGTGCTGCCTTGGCCGGAAGAGATTAGGAGATTCTCGACCGTGTGCGTCTCAAAGCCCTTGGCAGCAACGACCAGCCGGTAGGTTCCGGGAAGGATAGCGGGAATCACATAAAGGCCCGCCGAGTTGGTTTCCGTTTGTCGAGCAGCTTGACTTTGAAGAGTATTCTCTAAGGTAACTTGTGCACCGGGAACCACGGCGCCGCTGGGGTCAGTGACTATCCCATTCAATGACGCCATGCCCTCTTGAGCCTGGAGAGGTTGATAAAAGCCTGTCAGAATAACCGTAAAAGCGATTAAGCTGACAGGTACCAGCAAAGCACGTATTCGATCTGTCATCATACGATTCTTCCTCCTTAGTTTATGCTGTCAAATGCCAAGACCGACGCCGAAAAAGGGGGGTTCCCAAGTAAAGCTCTTCCTGCCAATCTTCTAACTTCTGATTTATGCTTTGCAGCTTGCTTGTTTAACAGCCCCATCAGTCGATGGGATTTCGCGAAACGAAATGCAGGACTTTGCTCGCCAGGACTATTGGGTGCGTCAAGTAACGACCCCAGTCCCATGTCGACTCCAGGCCTGCTTATCGCGCCCGTAATTGGTACATCAGTTTTAAGGCGGTGTCAAGCAAAATTTTAGCAGCCCTGGCAGGTTTTTTTCAGCATCCCGGTAGCCACGCCAGACAGTCCGTGGCAGAGGTCGGTCAACACAAAGGATTGCAACGCCAAACTGGACGAGGTATACTTTTCCGGCGAAGCGTGTGGATCAACTGAAATATCATCGATCATGCAAGCAGATTCTCACGACCGGTCAACACGAAGGATCGCAACACCCCATGGAGTCTGTGTGGAAACCTATGTAGGCTACCATCAATCAACAAGTCACAAGGATGCCTTTCTCTGTAAGTTATTGATTCCTCGTCTGAGCTTTGAGTTGTCACACAGACTCCCCATGGGGAGGCATATACTTTCGCGGCAAGGCGGCGGGATCCACTGTTCCTGTGCGAGCGGTAACTCGTGGCAGAGTTGCACTCATCGAGAAAAACGTGCCGGAACTGAGGGACGGAATGAGGACTGAAGGACAACTCCGCGAGACTATTCAGCGTTTCCAGGAAAGCTTTTGGAGCAGGAAAAAGGCGGACCATCCTCCCGTGGGTATTTACGACGAACGTATCTTCCTGCCTATCAACTTCCTGCGCCGGTCCTTCACGCACCCCACTGTCAGCCCGGACGAAGTAACGGGCGATTTGGTGATGACGGAGTATGAGTACAGTTTTGCGCATCGGGCCGTCTCCTGCGACGACTTTCTATCCTTCTCGGCGGCTTGGCGAGGGATACCGTGGTTGGAGGCTTGTTGTGGTTGTCCGGTGCGTTACGCGGAAGGATCCCTAGCCCCGAAGCGTTTCGTCGCGTCGATCGAGGATCTGGCCAATTTGCCTCTTCCCGCCCCTAATGGCTGGTTCGAGTGTTTAGGACGTGAGACGGAGCGGCTGGAAGCACAGGCTCCCGCTGACTGCTACATCAGCCCATCGATCCTCCGCGGACCCTCCGACGTCCTGGCAGCGATGCGCGGCATGGAACGATTCTTCCTGGACTTGTGCGAGAATCCCGGCGCGGTGGCCGCCGCCGCCGCCCGCCTGAACCACTTACTGATGAAGGCAGTGGATCTGCATTACTCCCTTGTTCAGCCGAAGCTGGGGGGCTTTGGACACATTTTCGGGTATTGGGCACCAGGGAAAACCCTGGTGATCCAAGAGGATGCTATGGGCATGTGTTCGCCCGCCATGTACCGTGACGTTTTCATGCAGTGTAACACCGAAACGGTTGATCACCTCGGAAAATATGTGATGTTCCATTTGCATTCGACTGGCTACAAGCACTACAAGTACGTGCTGAATACACCCGGCATTGCGGGACTGGAAGTGACAATGGAAACCACCGGTCCCAGTCTACTGGATCTCTTGCCTGTATTCAGAGAAATCTTGGAGAAGTCTCGCCTCATTTTGCAGGTCTGTACAGGTTTCGAACAGTTGCCGGAAGCTCTACGTAAGCTCCCCTCAGAAGGACTGTTTCTGACCATCCCCGATAAGTACATCCGAGGCGACGCGGAGTTTCGCGAATTTACCAAGGTGAATTGGAAGTGTTGAACATGAAGGCCTTATTGTTGAAGGAATACGAAAAGCTCGAAATGACGGAAATGCCAGAACCCCAGATTGGTTCCGATGAATTGTTGGTGCAGGTGAAAGCCTGCGGCATCTGTGGAAGTGATATCCACGGGTTCGATGGCAGCACCGGACGCCGTATCCCCCCGCTGATTATGGGTCATGAAGCTTCCGGTGTTGTCTACAAAACCGGGGCCGAGGTGACAGAGGTCCGGATTGGAGACCGGGTAACGTTTGACTCCACGATTTATTGTGGGAAGTCCTATTTCTGCCGCCGCGGTGAGGTGAATCTTTGCGACAGCCGCCAAGTGCTGGGGGTCTCCCCCGGCGACTACCGGCGGCACGGCGCTTTTGCAGAGTATGTCGCGGTTCCCCGGCACGTCACTTATCCAATTCCTGAAGCTCTCAGCTTCGAACACGCTGCCATGATCGAAGCCGTATCAGTGGCCGTGCACGCGGTCGGACTGACACCGGTGAAATTGGGCGACACCGCCGTAGTGGTGGGGAGCGGAATGATCGGATTGCTGGTCGTTCAGGCGCTTCGGCTCGCGGGTTGCAGCTGTGTCATTGCCGTCGATCTGGACGAAAGAAGACTCCGTCTCGCGGCGGAGCTTGGAGCTGAGGTTTGCCTCAACTTCAGCAAGCTGGATGTATCCAGCGCCGTGCGTGATTGCACCTCGGGTCGAGGGGCGGATGTGGCCGTGGAGGTCGTGGGAAACACGCAGGCTTTGCAGACCGCGCTCGCGAGCCTCCGCAAGGGGGGGATTTTGACTTTGATCGGCGACCTGTCCCCGAAAATGGAACTGCCGCTGCAATCTGTAGTGACGCGGCAGATACGCATTCTCGGGTCATGCGCGTCCTCCGGGGAATACCCTGTCTGCATTGACCTGCTGGCGCGGAAGGCCCTCCGCGTGGATCCCTTGATCAGTGCGGTCGCACCCCTGACGGAGGGAGCAGCATGGTTCGAGCGTTAGTATGACGGTGAGCCAAACCTGATGAAGGTCATTTTAGTCCCCTAGCTCTGACAGGGAAGTGGAAATGCCCTGACTGCTCACCTCCGGTCCCCATCAATTCGCCCGAAGAGAAGTCTGGGGCGAAGGCAGTCGAGCGTCGTCGGCGTGCACGATCTTTGTTGGCCGAATCGGAGCTGGGATCAACAAGAATAGTGAACCAAAGGAGGGAAAATGGAAACGCTCAAGACAGGCCTTGTCGGCTGTGGCAAAGTTGGTCATCTGCACGCCAAGGCACTCAGCCGTTTGCCTGAGTCCAGGTTCGTCGCTGCATGCGATTCCGACTTTCAGCGCGCCCAGCAATTTGCTACCGAGTACTAGGTCAAGGCCTACCACGGCGTTGAGGAGATGATTGCCCAGTCGGGAGTGGAATCGCTCAACATCTGTACTCCGCACCCTTTGCATGCCGATCCTGCCGTCAAGGCCGCCAGGGCGGGAGTTCATGTCCTCATCGAAAAGCCGCTGGCCTCTTCGCTGGAAGACTGTGATGCCATACTTGAAGCCGCCAAGAAGAGCGAAGTCAAAATCGGCACCATGTGCCAACGCCGTTTCTACGCTCCTTGCCAGCGAATTAGACGCGCGATTGACGAGGGCAAAATCGACCGTCCCGTGCTGGGTTGGGTGGCCATGTATGGCTGGCGCGATCAAGCATACTACAAGAGCGATCCGTGGCGAGGCACCTGGGAAGGAGAAGGCGGGGGAGTTTTGGTGAACCAAGCGCCACATCAACTTGACCTGCTCCAGTGGTATATGGGGCCGGTTGATGAGCTTTTCGGGTATTGGGGTAACCTCAATCATCCTTACATCGAGGTCGAGGACACGGCGATCGCCTTGCTGCGTTTCAAGAACGGGGCGCTGGGGAATATCGCGGTCAGCAATTCGCAGAACCCGGCCTTATACGGCAAGGTCTGTGTGCACGGCAGCAACGGCGCGTCAGTGGGTGTCCAAACCGACGGCGGCGCCATGTTCATCGCAGGAATGTCGACTATAACCGAACCTCCGATAAACGATCTGTGGACGGTGCCGGGAGAACAGAAGTTGCTAAAGCAATGGCAGAAGGAGGATTCTGATTTATTGATTAGTATTAACGCTGTGGAGTTTTATCACCAAATTCAGATTGCCGATTTTATAAAGGCTGTCATCCAATCGCGCGATCCTCTGCTCACGGGAGAAGAAGGTAGCAAGACGCTGGAGATCTTTACCGCCATTTATCGTTCGCAACGCGATCAGAAACCAATCAAGTTTCCACTGACGCCTCAAGTCGGCGACTCTCATTTCTAACTGAAGCCGACGCGTGGTGCGGAGGAGCAGCCGGGAGGTCGGTTTTAACCGTGCTGCCTTTTCCCAGTACCGTCCGGTCCCTCCCCGCAACACTCGCGAGTCATTCTGAATTCAACCATGGCGACGGACTTCGCGTCAAAACACGAACTTGGCGACCGTAGTAGAACGTACGGATCTCGGCTAACGCTGGATGCGCGCTGATCCCCCTTTGGCCAGGGTTCTCACCTGTTCGAGGCTAGCCATGGTCGTGTCACCAGGGAACGTGGTGATCAGCGCGCCGTGAGCCCAGCCCAGCTTCACCGCCTGGTCCGACGGCTCGCCCTTCATCAGCCCGTAGAAGAATCCGGCAGCGAACCCATCTCCCCCGCCAACGCGATCGAGAACATCCAGTTCAGCCGTGGGAGCAATGAAGCTCTCGCCATTGATCCAGGCCACTGCGCTCCAACTGTGCCGGTCGGTTGAATGCACATCGCGGAGAGTAGTTGCGACAATCTTGATCTGCGGATGCTTCTGGAGCACATGGTCAATCATCCCCAGAAAGGCACTGGGGTCGAGCTTGGACTTGGCGGCCACTTCCGGCCCGGGTATGCCCAGTCCCATTTGCAGGTCCTCTTCGTTACCGACCAGGACGTCCACGTTCTTCACGATCCGGCCAAGCATTTCAGCCGCGCGAGCCGCGGCGCCGGAAAGGCCCCAGAGCTTGGCGCGATAGTTAAGGTCAAACGAGACCACAGCCCCCGCAGCCTTGGCCGCCTGCATACCCTCGATAATCAGCTCCGAGGTGGTCTCGGAGAGTGCCGCGAAGATACCGCCGCTATGGAACCATCGCACCCCGCCTGAGAAAATGGCATTCCAGTTAAAGTCACCAGGCTTCAAAAGCGCGCCGGCCTCGTTCGAGCGGTTGTAGAAGACCACGGGCGGACGCACGCCTTGGCCGCGATCGCTATAGACGGTTGCGATATTCGGGCCATTGACACCGTTGTGCTTGAAAAGCTTGTAGAAAGGCCTGACTCCCATTGCCCCCACCCGCTCGGCCACCAGGTCGCCGATGGGATAGTCAACCATGGCAGAGGCGATCCCGGTAGTAAGACCGAAACAATTCGCGAGATTCGCCGCCACGTTGAACTCGCCGCCGCTCACGTGAATGTCGCATTTTGTGGCTTTGCGGAAGGGGATGACCCCCGGATCCAGCCGGTG
>Ga0326728_10018137_pt1 | contig 13944 bp, 18 predicted proteins | sample MB3enrmetagenome_FD_207602 | JGI IMG/M metagenome (GOLD analysis project Ga0326728, IMG submission 207602) | Lab enriched peat soil microbial communities from McLean, Ithaca, NY, United States - MB31MN | ecosystem: Environmental > Terrestrial > Soil > Wetlands > Peat | place: USA: New York... | reverse complement strand
AAGCGGTCGATCATCGACTTGGTGCACGCGGCAATGTGTTGACCCGAAGGAAGTAACGCCGCCAGTTTCAATTTGAGCTGTTGTTGACGACGCTACCGCACGCGGTTGTTGTACACTGCTCCCGATTTCATCTCCGCCGCCTCACCGTTTTGCAGGTGCCCCATCCCGTTAGCACGATTCGGCACGCCGACCTCGTGCTGGTGCTCAACCACCGCTGCATCATTGAACGTGGCGCGCATAGCGAACTGCTGCGGGGATGGCTGAGGCGGCATTACCTCAGTTTCCATCGGCTATTCAAAGCGTAGAAAGAAAAGATCAAAGATGAGTAAAGCCGTGCACACTGCCGCGCGATGAGGATTCAGAAGTCAGAGACTCGAACGAGCCCGTTGGTGGCGACGTCCAGATGGGCACGAAGCAGTTGGAGGCGTTGTGACTCGGTGAGGCCGGTGGCGCGTTCATCCGTGGTTAATTAAGTCCACAACTTCTGCGGATACTCGCCGCGTCGGATCAGGGCGCGGACGCTTTCGATGACAGCGGGACGATCTTCCTTGTAGGTCACGCCGAACCACGTCGATTTCGTAGGCAACACTTTCAGCGTCACTTTCCTTTCGTTGACGAGCGTGTTGACGACCGTCGGGATGAGAAACTCGGATTTTTGTTCGTGTCCGTGTTTGTCGAGGAACCCGGCGAACAACTCGCGGAGGTGACCGAACAGCGTCGGCGTGAACCCCCACATGTTCATCGAGACGATCTCATCGCCGGAAAGCGAATGCGTTACGCTCTGACTGTCGGTGTGGCGCGCACCGTTGCCGGCCTTTTCGATCTTGAGCATCTCGACGACCTGCTGCAGCAGGTTCTTGGAATCAACACGGCACACGCCGCGCGCGACCGAGCCGTGTTCGGACAACGTGTTGCGCAGGGTGAAGCCGACCATCGAGTAGTCGTTGGATTCGACGCGCGTGGCTTTCAAATAGTCGTAGAGGGTCTTGAACGAATCGGATCCGTAGAAATCGTCGGCATTAATCATGGAAAAGGGCTCGTGAATGCGTGCCTCGGCCATCAGGATGGCGTGGCCTGTGCCCCATGGTTTGGTCCGACCGGGAGGAACGGCGAAGCCTTTCGGGATTCTGTCGAGTTCCTGATACGCATACTCGATGGGGATTCGTCCCGTGAACCGGCTGCTGACCGCTTCCTTGAACGCTTGCTCGATGTCGTGCCGGATGACGAAAACCACCTTGCCGAAGCCGGCGCGAATCGCGTCGTAGATCGAGTAGTCGATGATCGTCTCGCCATTTGGTCCGACGGGATCGACCTGTTTGAGTCCGCCGTAACGGCTTCCCATTCCTGCTGCCAAGATGAGTAATGTCGGTTGCATGATCTGTATAGTGGCGCGGGCGTCTCGCCTGCGGTCGTTCTGTCTGCCTTTCTGTTCGCAGGCGTGGCGCCCGCGCTACTGAACTGGCGGAGGGGGCGAGATTCGAACTCGCGAGGGCTTTCGACCCCACACGCTCTCCAGGCGTGCGCATTAGACCGCTCTGCCACCCCTCCGGCGTCAAAGCGGAAAGACCTTACCGCGAACGGCACGGCGCGCGCAAGCCGTCAGTGCTTGCGCTCCTTCACCTGATTCAGGAGCCATTCTTCGTCGAGCGGGCCGAGATCGAACTTCGTCGCTGCTTCCTCGACGGCCTTCAGTTTCGCGAGGTTGGGATGCAGGCGCAATTGTTGGTGCACCCAATCCAACGCCTTGGCCAGACTTTCGGCATCAGCACTCATCGCTTCTTCGCTACGCCCGCCGCTCGCCGCAAACGATCACGCACCGCCAACCCGATTCCCTCCGCACGCGGCAGCACGCACAAGATGAAATCTACGCTTTGCGCATCCAGCGTCCGCATCTGCGCAAAAATGGTTCGTGCCAGTCGCTGGGCATCGTCGGCTCCTTCGACAATCCCGATTCGCTTGTTCTGACGGCGAAGTTCATCCGCACGGTTGTGAAGTGCTGCTCCGCTCTCAAACAGTTCAACCTGCGCTCGTGGCGCGTAATGTTTTGTCGTCATACCGGGCCCGGCCAAGCCCTCTGCAGCAAGCTCGTCCGAAACGCTTGCCGCGAGGGACACTTTGCCAAGCAAGCTCTCCAATTCCTCGCGCGTGATACCGCCCGGCCGCAGAATCGCGGGCGGCGACTGCATCAGGTCGAGTACAGTGGACTCCACGCCCATCGGAGTCGGTCCTGCATCCAGAATCAGATCGACGCACCCGCCCAAATCTTCGACCACGTGTTCGGCGCGCGTCGGACTGGGACGACCGAAGCGATTCGCGCTCGGCGCCGCAATGGGTAACCGCGCCGCCGCTAACAGCGTCGCGGCGACTGGATGACGCGGCATCCGCAGCGCGACGGTCGGTCGCCGCGCCGTGACCTCATCGGGCACGCGCGCTGCCTTTTCGACGACAAGCGTCAACGGGCCGGGCCAGAATCTTTTTGTGAGCGCGTTGAACACCGAAGGAACGCTTCGAGCGAGGGAACGCGCCATGGCCACGTCGCGGACGTGAACGATGAGCGGATCCCAGTCGGGCCGTTCCTTCGCAGCAAAAATTCTCCGCACGGCGACGCCGTCGAGCGCGTGCGCACCGAGGCCGTACACCGTTTCGGTGGGGAAAGCGACCAAGCCGCCCGCCCGCAGAATGGCAGCGGCCTTTTCGATCGCGTCCCGTTGCGGCGATTGCGGATCAACCTTGACAAGGTTCGTCATGCGTCGCCGAAACTCGTGCCGACCAAACGCGCCACGCGGATCACCGGCGAGCGCGGTGGAACCAGCCGGGGCGCTTTGCCCGCCACCGCCAACGACACGCTGCTGATGCGACCGCCGCGCAGGCACACCATGCGGTTGAACCGGCCGCTGACGGTCAGCTCCACCGCTGCTGTCGCAAATTGCGTTGCGAGCAGCCGGTCGAATGCCGTGGGCGTGCCACCGCGTTGGAGGTGGCCGAGGATCGTGTAACGGGTTTCAAAACCGGAGAGTTCTTCGATTTGTTTGGACAGCACGACGGAGACGCCGCCGAGCCGGACTTGTTCGTAGGAATCGGCCACCCGTTCGCGCACGACAACCGAGCCGCCGACGGGACGCGCGCCTTCGGAGACGACGATGATGCTGAAATGTTTGCCGCGCCGCTCGCGTTCCCGGAGTTTCGCGCAGATCGCTTCGAGACGGTACGGAATTTCGGGAAGCAGAATCACGTCACCGCCGCCGGCGATTCCAGCCGTGAGTGCCAGCCAACCGGCGGTGCGGCCCATGACTTCCAGAAGCATGACGCGGTGGTGGGATGCGGCGGTTGTGTGAAGTTTGTCAGCGGCTTCCGTGGCGGTGGTCACGGCGGTGTTGAACCCGAACGTGAGATCAGTGCCGCGCACGTCGTTGTCGATGGTTTTGGGGACGCCGACGACTTTGAGTCCGAGCTTGGACATCTTGTGCGAGCATTTCAGGGTGCCGTCGCCGCCGACGGCAACGAGCGCGTCGAGTTTGAGCTTGCGGTAGTTGGCGACGATGTCGGGCGAGGCGTCGCGTGTGCGTTCGGGATGCCGGTGGTCATCGGTGTAGGCGAAGGGGTTGTCGCGGTTGGTCGTGCCGAGGATCGTCCCGCCCAGCGTCAGGATGCCGGAGACATCGTCCCATTCCAGCCATTTGCCGGCGCCGCTGACCAACCCACGAAACGCGTCGTAAAACCCGAACACCTGAATGCCATACGTGTGCATCGCCGCTTTCGCGACGCCCCGGATGACGGCGTTGAGGCCGGGACAATCGCCGCCGCCGGTCAAAATCCCAATGCGTTTGATGGGAGCCATGAGGGAAGTCTGTCACAGACGGACGCGGCTGGAAAGCGAGATTTGCATTGCGCCAAGACGCCCCAGCATGGAACACTAGCGCGCCAATGAAAAACGCAGCGATTCTTCTGATCGATTGTCCAGATCGCAAGGGCATCGTTGCCGCCATCTCGGATTTTCTGTATCGGCACAACGCGAACATTCTTCACGCCGATCAACATCAGGATGCCGACCTGGATTTGTTCCTGACCCGGATCGAGTGGGATTTGAGTGGCTTTGGATTGCCCGTCGCCGAATTCGGGAAGGCATTCGAGAAAACTGCCACGCGATTCCAGATGCGGTGGCGGTTGGAGCTTTCAGCGACGCGTTTGAAGATGGCGATCTTCGCGTCGCAATACGATCACTGCCTTGCCGATCTTTTGTACCGGTACGAAAGCGGCGAACTCGCCTGCGATATTCCGCTGATCATTAGCAACCATCGGGACGCGGAACGCTTGGCCGCTTTTCATGAGATTCCATTCCATTTCATCCCGATCGAACCAAAGAAGAAAGCGGCGGCAGAGGAGCAACAACTGAAACTCTTGCGCGAGCACGCCGTGGATTTCGTCGTGCTCGCCCGGTACATGCAAATTCTGTCCGCCGACTTCGTGAATCAGCACCCGCGTAGGATCATCAACGTCCATCATTCCTTTCTGCCTGCGTTCAGCGGGGCGCGCCCGTACCATCGCGCGTTCGAGCGAGGAGTCAAATTGATCGGCGCGACGAGCCACTACGTGACCGAAACCTTGGACGACGGCCCGATCATCGAGCAGGACGTGGTAAGAATTTCCCACCGCGACCAACTTGAGGACTTGATTCAGAAAGGACGGGATCTGGAAAAGGCGGTGCTTTCCCGTGCCGTGCGGTGGCATATTGACCACCGGATTCTCGTTTATGCCAAGAAAACAGTGGTTTTTGACTGACAAGCCCAGTCATGTCCGATCGCCAGTTTTGGCATTTCGCTTGCTAGGTTACCCGGTATGAAATCACGGCTGAATTCTGTCCGCAGCAAGACTGTCCTGATTGCTGAAGACGACGACGCGGTGGCTGAGATCGTGACGACGGCCTTGGAAAAGGAGGGTTTTCGGACCCAACGAGCGGCGGATGGCATTGCGGCGATCAACGCCATTCTCGAAACTAGGCCCGATCTGGTCTTGCTTGATCTCGCCCTGCCGCGCTTGGACGGCTACAACATTTGCCGCATGATTCGCAAGGCGGATGCAGTTCACCAAACGCCCATCGTAGTTATTTCCGGACGCGCCACGTTGGAAGACCGTCTGCGCGCCTTTGAATTTGGTGCCGACGACTACCTGACGAAACCGTTTGAACTCGACGAATTGCTCGCCCGCGTCGAAGCCGTGCTGATGCGTTCCCGTCAAAGTGAGCGACCGACGCCGTTCCTTGCCGAGGATGTGGAGTAACCGCTTCTGAAACATTGGCGCGCCCGGAGGGATTTGAACCCACAACCCTCGGTTCCGAAGACCGATGCTCTATCCAGTTGAGCTACGGGCGCGCAAACACTTACAACAAAATGCTTGACTCACTTGGCAATAAATGGCAATTTGTAGCGTGGAAAGGAACAGCACGCCATGACTACCAAGCGAGCGAACAAGTCGAAACAATGGCCGCCGATTCACGAGTTGAAGTATGCCAGCGGGAAGCGGGGGTTTCAAGTCGCATGTATGCTAGACGGCCAACGCATCCGTGAGACGTATCCCACCAAGGAACAAGCCGAGACACGGGCCGCTGAAATCCGGGTCAAGGTGGAGAACGAAGGCACTGCCGCGTTCAACATTCCCCTGCCGCTGCGTGTCGAGGCCGTCGAGTGTGCGGAGCTTCTCCAGCCGTACAATTCCACAATCCGTGAGGCGTGCCGGTTCTACGTTGAGCATGTTCTGAAGTATCGGAACGCCCCGACCGTCGCGGAGATCGTGGACAGGCTGATTGCCGATGCCGTAGCCGCTGGACGCAGGGAGAAGACCACGACCGACTTGCGCTACAGGCTCGGCTCATTCGCCAAGAGGTTCGGCAAGCGGAAGCTGACAGAGATCACCTTGCAGGAATTGCAGGCGTGGAGCAACGACCCGACGTTATCGGCGCGGTCGCGCCGCCACATGCTTACAAAATTGTCACAACTCTACCGCTACAGCGAGAAACGGGGCTGGTGCGAGAAAAACATCGCCGCGTATGTCGCCCGTCCAGACGTGCCAGACGGCGAACCCGGTTTCCTCAGCGTGGAGCAATGCGCCAGACTCTTGGAACGCGCTCCCGATCACGACCTGCTCGCCTACGTTGCGCTTTCCCTGTACGCGGGTATCCGCGTTGCCGAGTTGCGGCGGTTGACCTGGGAGAAGGTGAAGCTGGGCGAGGGCGTCATCATCATCGACGGCACGGTAGCCAAGACAAAGTCGCGGCGTATCGTTGACCTGAATGACACGGCGCGGGCGTGGCTGACAATCTGCGGCAGACGTACCGGCCAGGTCGTGGATCCGACCAATTTCCGCAAGAGGAATGATGCCATGCTCCGAGCCGCCGGATTTGGCAGGCCCGGCACGGAAACAAAGAAAGAGAGGGCAGCGGGCGTCAAGTTGGAGCCGTGGCCCGACAATGCGATGCGGCACACCGCTGCGACCTACACCTACGCACTCACTCAAGACGCAGTGCGCGTCGCCGCGATGCTGGGGCACTCGCCGGACGTGCTCCATCGACATTATCGCGGACTGGCGACGAAGGCCGATGCCCAGCGGTTCTTTGCATTGCGACCGGCTGCCGATGCCGCCGGGAAGATCGTGGCGATGAAACAGGCCGTCAACCAGTAGGCGAACCGATGAAAAAAGCGCAACGGAAGGAAGCGCGCCCAGCAGGCGCGAAGAAAACGAAACCGAACGCACATCCGAAAGCGGGCGAAAGCCACTTTGAACAAAAGCCGAGTGTGCCAAAGCCAGCTGCGTCTCGCACCGGACGGGTTCGCCCAACCCTTGAGGCTATGGTGCAATCCTTTACGCCCAAGGAAAGGAAAGATTTTGAGTTTTATCGGCGCATAAGGGGTCCTGATGTCCTGACGGAACAACTCACGCCAGAGCAGAAGGCTGAGCGCGACCAGTTTCGTGCCGAGAAGTGGCTTGAGTATAAAGCCAGGAGCATCCAGTATGGTAGAAGCTATGCCGCGCGCAGAGCGGCGGCGATCAAAGCAATCCACAGTTTTGCCGATGAGTCACTGTGGTTTGCCGAGAATACGCCTCACCCGTTCAAACTTTATAGCACACCCATTGTCGAATTCGCTCGTCTCTCCTGCCGCTATTTGCAGGATTTGGCGCGATGGGGAAACGAGGACGCGATTCAAGAGCTTGCGCGCCTTGCCATGGATTTGACAGAGACTTTAGATGAGTTACTGAGCCACCCGAACGCGGGGACAGTGGAGCACATCGCAGAAATCATACGGGGGATTGCAGCCAAAGTGCCGTACTGGCCGGTGCTGTATCATCGCCACGCCGCGCCCAAGAAACACTTTCGGGTGGTTGCTGATTTGCTCCATTTGGGGGCGAAATGTCCCGTGAACGCGTCGAAGGGTGCGAAGTACCAACTGCAAACTTCGATCAATCGACTCGTGTGGAACACGCTGAGACCCTTTCAAGATGCTCACCTTATTCTCGCTTGGGCTGAGAAGCACAAAAAGACGGCTGAGGAAGCCCTAAGCTGGACCACCTTGCGAAAAGAGACTCCGCTTTTCAAGCGGAGTTACAGGCTGAAGCCACTCACAAAATCCACAGCGGAGAAATGGGCGGACACTGCAATCATGCCGATGCTGCGGGTACGGTATCCCGACTTCTACGCCGAGCCAGTTCTCAAAACGATCCTCGAAAAGCGCAACCCAAAGAGCCGGGAAGCCGAATTCACAGCCATCCGCAAGGCGGTGATTCAATCACTGCGGAGTCTGGCCGTAAACAGCTTGGATAAAACCCGCCCCAGTTAGCCAAGCTGGTTTCTAGAACACGCATCGCCTTTCCGGTATTAGGATAGGCGTGCAAGCCTCTGCTATAACTTGCCGAGAACAGATCGAGCCACCGGCCGGCGCGGCGACGACGATCACGCCGGCCAGTGTTGCGCTGATGTATCTTCGGGCCGAGCAAGTCCTGCAACTTCTCCCTGTCAGCAGGCGGACAATCTCAAATTGGCAACGCACGCGACGCATCAAATTCTATCGCGTCGGCAGGACTGTTTTATTCAAGCGCGATGACATCGAAAAGTGTCTTGAGCGATTCGCGGTCAACGCCATCGGGGAGCCGAAGCGACGCCATCGGATCGTCGAGGAGCGCACAGATGTCACCGAGCCGAGGGGCAAGCGCCGGATGAAGCGCGTCGGCGACCCCCCACCGGAGCAGCAGAAGGAAGCGAGTGTGGCCACGAAAAATTTCAATGCCCGTTTCGCAACAACGCACGGGCAGACATAGCCCACGGTTGGGCAATTGTTCTTTGGCAGGTGGACGGTTCCGACAACGAGTTCCGTACCCCCATGTGAAGGATTGCAAACGGCAGCTACGAGCCTCCTCTCCTGCTGTCGTGCGCTGGCAGCCTGTACTGAGTGACGGTTCCAGCGCGAAGCAGTTGCTTAAAGAAGATCCGTGGCCGTGCGGGGGAATCCCGCAGTGCGCGCAGTTGCGATGGCCTGTTGCAGGTCAGCTTGGTGCTATCGGTGCGGCCTCGTCCAAGCTCCGCAAATCGCGGGTAGAACTGTGAATCGTGTCTGGCTCCGGCCGGCTCCGAAAGGGCAGAGACACACGCAAGCGATCCGAACCACCTCTGACCGCCAAGAACAACGCCATCTCGAAGGCTGTGCAACCAGCCGGTGGAGGTGCCGTGTCTTCACCGACCGACAACCGAAGGGCAGGAGACACACGGAACGGGACGGTTATGGATGAAAAACAAACGCGGGCGACTCAAAGATTGATGCCGGAACACCTCGCCGGGGCTGGCAGGCTGCTGGGGATCGCTGCCAAGGTGGGGGAACTGGTCAGGAAGGCCGACACCGGGCCGTCGTGGCGGGAGAAGGCGCAGGCCGCGCTCGTAAGCGCCGAGCGGACGGACATCGTTGGCCGGTATGAGGGGATGCTTCGGGCTGCAAAGATCGGCCGGGACTCCGGCAGCGTGGATGCCGACACCACCGCGTACCTCATCCTGATTTGCATCGACGAACTGACTGCTCACCGCTGGGAAGCGGACCCGGAACGGAAGCGCCTCGACCAAGCCATCGTCGAGGCCAACGCGGCACACGGGCTGAAGGAGGACGAAGAATGGGAGACGCCACCGGATCATGTCCGACAACTCGAAGACGCCTACGAGCGCCGATTCACGGAAATCGAAGCCGCTGTGTATCGGGAATACGGTGAAGCGGACTTGTACAACCAGCAAAAGACCGACCCGACGTTCTGGGACCGGATGGAACAAGTGCGGGCCAGAATATTCGGCCCGCTGCCGAACCCGGCCTCCAGCGGGGACTGCGTTTCGGAACTCAAAAGTAAAGGGGTACTACTGGGTCAACTGAGTAGTCGGGTATGACGGCGAGACGGAAATCCAGCAAGACTTGCCACGCCGTGAAGCCGGACGGGGCGCGCTGTCGAGCCAACGCGGTGTTGGAGTCGGGCTGGTGTTTCTTTCATCATCCTGCACTCGCTGAAGAGCGCCGCGCCGCGCAGTCCTTGGGCGGCAGTCGAATCAAGACGCTGGCCGCTGACGCGCCGGACGTGAAGGTCGCGGACTGCCGGGACGTGGTCGCGCTGCTGGGGACAACGATCAACCAAGTCCGCCGGGGTCAGGTCGATCCACGAATCGGCAACGCTGTTGGCTACCTTGCTGCCATTCTGATCCGCGCTGTCGAGCAGGGCGAACTGGAAGGACGGATCGCGGAACTGGAAGCCATCATCAAGACCCAGAGCACCGCGCTACCGGACTCGGCCATCATGGAAACAGATTCATGACGGCGGCATCGAATCACAAACGCCTGAATGCGGTCGAAGTCGCGTTGTCGCCGAAGCAATGGGCTATTCGCGTGGCCGATGACCAGCGCAGGCATTCCTCGGCAATCGCTTGGATTCAGGCAGCCGTTACGGTGGCACCGGAAGACACGCCGGCAATCAGAGGATGGGACGCACTGGCGAGACAGGTCGAAGACCGGTATCCGGGGAACAAGCCGGGAGACATTCAAGCCAGGAGCAAACTGAGTTTGGCGCTGTTCCAGGAATACCACGCGCTGCTGGGGCTGCAGCTCGCGGTGGGAACCGCAACAGCCCTGCTGAACGTCGCCGCCGGGCAGAAAGCCGCGCTGAAGCTGGCCCGGTTGGAAACGATGGTCCTACGGGACGCCTTTGGGCGGACCAGCCGGAAGGCCGCCGTCTGGCTCGCGGAATACCCGGCCGCCGATGCCGATGAAGAAGCCAATCGTCGGGACATGCTGAACGAACTGGCCGCCTACCCGGAGCCGTCCGCCGCCGATGACTGGATCGCTGCCGTGGTCGGGCTGGCAGTCGAGGTCTTCACACATCGGGCCGCCGTGCAAATCGTCCAAGACCGGTTTTTCGACGGGCATCCGATCTTGTTTCAGGACGACGAAGCCGGCCTAAATGGCATCGTCCAAACGCTGGAGGACGCGATTGCGGTCTTCAACGAGTACATGACCGCCAAAGCCGCGCTGGACAGGGCAACCGGGGAAAACACTGGCGGTGCGGTCGCATCCGCGCTACCGGGCGAACGGGAAGGCAAGCCGGCCATCAACATCGACGCCATTCGCGCCAGCGCCGCCAGTCCAGCGAAAATCGAAGCCGACAAGTGGATCAGGCACGCGAGGGATAACGCGAAATACCATTATCTGGAACGCCGCCAAGCCAACGCCTTCGCGTGGAAAGAAATCCGGGAATGGCTCGGGGCGAGGCCCTGACGCCACGCACGGCGCGCGAGTGAGTGCGAGGGCGCGTAGGGACGGGCCAAGATCAGAATGCTGGCGGCCATCCCGAGCGCCCTGTGGCCGCTGTGGAGCATTGCCAACGCCGCACGCTCAGCGGTAGGATGCTCTTCCGAAAGGCCAACAAATGAACGCACCACACCTTGGTAACTTGGAAATCAAAGACCCGCGTGAAATCTGGAATGATGAGGCCAAGGCGTTTACGCCGTGGCTGGCCCAACCAGAGAACCTCAAGCAACTCGCCAAGGCGCTCGATATGGAATTGGAATTAGAGGGGGTTGAAGTTTCAGTCGGTCCTTACAGCGCGGACATCGTTGCCAACGATGCGACTTCAAACTGCCGTGTCGTGGTAGAGAGCCAGCTTGAGAAAACAAACCACGATCACCTTGGGAAAGTCATCACCTACGCATCGGGGTTGGAAGCGAAGGTCATTATCTGGATCGCTCGCGAGTTTACCGAGGAGCACCGGCGAGCGGTGGACTATCTCAATGAGTGTGCGGGTGGAAAGTTGAGGTTGTACGCAGTTCAGATACAGCTTTTCCAAATTGCCGATTCGCCGCCTGCCCCGTACTTCAACATTGTCGCCAGCCCGAATGAATCCTTTGCTGCCGCGCAGGTCAAAGAAACCGATTTCACTGAAACGAAGGCGTTGTATCTGGGCTTTTGGGACAGTTTCAAAGAATACTGCAAAGCGACCGGAACAGGACTGAGCTTGCGCAAGGCGCGTCCGCAGCATTGGTTCAATGTTGCTGTAGGGCGCAGCAAGTTTTCAATCAGCCTCACGGTGAGCACCATGTATAACCGACTGGGTTGCGAAATCTACATGCGCGGTATCAACGCCAAAAAAGCTTTCAAACTCTTGGAGGAGCAGAAGGCATCCGTTGAGAAGGAAACAGGTCCACTGGAATGGCAGGAGTTGAAGGCCGGACAAGATTGCCGAGTGGTGCTCTACAAACCGGACTTTGACCCGACACAGAAGTCTGGATGGCCAGAGGGGTTCAAGTGGTTGAAAGCGGAGGCGGAGTTGTTCCACAAGGTTTTTTCACCCTGCATCAAGGCGCTTCCGATTGAGGACGAGGAAGACGTGGAGACTAAGGGGAACGAGCAGAACTGATGAGCGACTATTGCCGGGCGACGCGCTCGTGGTTCAACTTCAAGAGGCGTTCAAGGATTTCGTCGTCTGTCAAGGTGACCGGCCAGCCGTAGGCGGCGAACACGGCGGCGTCAAGTTTGGCGTGCGCGTTGGCCAGCCATGTCGGGCGCTCGTTGTAGAGGTTGGTCAACGTGCGTTTGGCCAGTTGCTTCGCGGCGCCGGCATCCTTCGCCATGCGGCGTGGATACCGCGCAACGTCGTCGCGAACGTACCGCGCCCACGGCCCGGCGGTGCTGGCGGGGAACTCCAGACTTCTTCGCGTGTCCATTCGGGCGGGTTAAGCCAGCATTCGCGCAGCTCGTTGATTTCTTTCGCGGCGGCGGCAATCGCCGCTTGTTGTTCCGCCGTCGCGTCGGGAAATGGGAACGTCTCAAAACAGGTCGTCGGGGTGTAGCGCGGGCGCGTCTCTAGCCGGGTGCCGAGTTTCATCCTGTGAATCTCGGTCTTCACAAGCGTTCCGGACGAAATCTGCGCAGATCTTTAGCTGCGGCCGGATTCCGCTCAATGATCATCTCGTACAGATAAGGCCAATATTCAGTTGCCTGAAGCCCGACACCTTGCATGTTCCTCCTTACGAACGAGGCCGTCCGGAGTACTTTGTGCTGGCGCAGGTCACTGAGAAAAACCGGGGACGACAGGCTGCACACCCTGCTGATTTCCCCATGGAAACATTCCCCGTCACGCCAACCCGCTTGCCCACGGCTGATCTCATTGCCACTAAACGTGAACACATCGGTTATCGCACAGACCGGGTGGCATCTGTACATCAGCAGCATGTCGCCCGGCGTTGTTCGCTTCGAAAGCGCCCAGTTCATTTTTCTGTACCGGTCCAAGTTCTCGTGCTGGCTCCTGATGGCCTGTTGAATCCAGACTTTCCTGGCAACGCCAAACAGGCGCTTCAGCTCTATAACTTCGAGTGCGCTGGGCGCGTCGGGCCAATCGTGGTGCCAGCAGACAATAATGTCGCAGCGGGCAGGGTTGTGTTTGTGCGCCCTGAAACTGCTGGACCTGAACTCAAATTCGATGCGGCATCGCTTCTCAGTGTCGCCGACTCGCCGGTAGGCAAGACAGTCCGGGAACTGAGGCCGAATCTCCACAATGCGAAATTGCAGCCTCTTGGAGATGTGCGAGAACAAGAAAACAACACCAAGCTCGTTCATCGGAGCGTATTCCATTGGGGCGTTCCGAAGAGCCACTGGTGCGATCAAGTTAGTCATAGCTTTGTTAACTCTCGGCTGGTTTTACCAAGGCAGTTGGCTTTCATCTTGAATTGGGACTTGGCATCTCAGGTAAGAATTGGAGGGTCTGTCCATCAAATAACGCCGCCAGCCAGTCGAGTGATGCTGTATTGACCGCACGTTTAATGCGGGTAATTTCGCGGCCGGTCAAACCGCCCGATCCCGCTTTGAGTTGCACCAAACGAACGTCAAGACCGTCAGACTCTCCCGGCCTGATTCGGACAATGATGGCATCGACAATGCCGGTTCGAGGAGCACCAGTCTGTCCCTCGAAAAACACGACCCTCCAACCATTCGCCTCACACCATTCCGACAGCTCTTGTTTGCTCGCCCTCTCGGTATTGTTTGCCTTTTGCTTACGCTCCCGACCTCGACGCGTAACCCACGCTCTCTTCGCGCCTCTACTTCTCGTCTCTGAAACAGCATTCATAAGCGCATCGTAGGCTCCTCGGATGGCGAAAGTCAATGTGGCACGACTCACCGTATCGACAAGCGGCACTTCACCCCTGCAACATCAGCGTCGCGATGTGAGCATGTAGGACTTCCTTCTCGGCTGTTATTTCGTAGCGGCCATCGTCAGCACCGGCTTCACGCGCACGCAAAACGTAGGAGCGAACTCCGGGCGAAATGTTGAGTTTTCAAAAATGTGAAGCCGATACGAAAGACCCCGTAGTCAGGCGGCAAACACGCGAGCGGACTCAACATTTATGCAACGCCTGGCAAGTCTTCGCGCGGGATTCCT
>Ga0326728_10018136_pt1 | contig 13945 bp, 9 predicted proteins | sample MB3enrmetagenome_FD_207602 | JGI IMG/M metagenome (GOLD analysis project Ga0326728, IMG submission 207602) | Lab enriched peat soil microbial communities from McLean, Ithaca, NY, United States - MB31MN | ecosystem: Environmental > Terrestrial > Soil > Wetlands > Peat | place: USA: New York... | reverse complement strand
CTGCGGTCTTAGAATTTTGGATTTTAGATTTTGGATTTTGGATTGACGCGCAGGGCCGAACGGCGTTCGGACCGGAGCCAGCGCCGCTGGCCCCTACCACCAGGTCCAAGCCACCCTTCCTTCTTTCCTACCTTCTATTCCCCGCCACCGGCTCACCATTCAAGGCGAGGGATTGCCTCCGGCCGGAAAGTCCTTGCATCCATCTTTGGAACCCGTCGAGGTAGGTGTAGTAGACGGGAGTGATGTAGAGGGTAATGAGTTGGGAAAACACCAGTCCGCCCACGACGCACAGGCCCAGGGGGCGGCGCGCTTCCGCCCCGGCGCCGAAGCCCACGGCAATGGGCAGGGTTCCCATCAATGCCGCCATGGTGGTCATCATGATGGGCCGGAAGCGCACCAAGGCGCCGTAATAAATGGCCTCCTCGGTCGACTTACCGGCGTTCCGTTCCGCATCCAGGGCGAAGTCAATCATCATGATAGCGTTCTTCTTCACGATCCCCACCAGCATGATAATGCCGACGAATCCGTAAAGGTTGAGTTCGTAGCCAAAGTACATCAGCGTCAGCAGCGCCCCCAGGGCCGCGGACGGCAGGCCGGAGAGAATCGTGAGCGGGTGGATGAAACTTTCATACAGAATCCCCAGCACGATGTAAATGACCAGGATGGTGATGATCAGCAGAACGGTGAGTCCGACCAGGGAGGATTCAAACTCCTGCGCGCTACCCTGGAAGTTGGCGGAGAGGTCGGAGGGCAGGGTTTGCCGGGCGATCTGCTCGACGCGGCTGACGGCGTCGCCGAGCGCGGTGCCGGGAGTCAAATTGAAAGAGATGGTGACCGATGGCAACTGCCCGGAGTGATTCACCGCCAGAGGGCCGAGTGACTGGCTGATCTTGGAAACGGAACTGAGCGGCACGAGTTGGCCGTTGCTGGAGCGGAGGTAGAGCAGGGAGAGCGCCTGCGGGTCCATCTGGTATTTGGGAAGAAGCTCGGCCAGCACATAATACTCATTGTTGGGAGTAAGAATGGTGGAAATCTGGCGCGAGCTGTAAGCCGTATCCAGAGCATTTTCCACCTGGAAGGCGCTGACTCCCAGGGCGTTGGCCTTGTCGCGGTCGATCTGCACATCCACTTGCGGATTACTGACCTGGAGGTCGGTGTTCACATCCTGAAGCGCCGGAAGCGTGCTCAGGGTGTCGCTGAGTTTCTGGGCTTCGCGGTAAAGTTCCTTCGTGTCCGGCCCCTGAAGGGTGAACTGGTACAGGCCCTTGGTGGTGTAGCCGCCGATTTGAATGGGGGGCGGGTTCTGCATGAAGGCCATAATGCCGGGAATCCCAAAAAGCTGGGGCCGAATCTCCTGCAAAACCCCGTCCGTATCGAGGTAGCGATATCTGGGATCGTGCGGGTAGGGAATGTGCAGCCGGTCCTTGAACCATTCAATCATCTGGGTGGGGCCGCTGGGGCGGGGCTTCAGGTTGAGGAAAAAGAAGCCGGAATTTCCCCCACCGCCCGGCCCGCCCGCGCCCGCGAAGGACATCACGTTATCCACGTTGGGGTCCGCCACCACGACGTGGGTTAGGGCCTCCTGGTGCTTTTTCATGGAATCAAACGAAATGCCCTGCTGCGCCATGGTGACGCCGAAAATGAATCCACTGTCTTCGCTGGGAAGAAACCCTTTGGGAATGCGGATGAACAGCCAGATGGTGACGGCCAGGATGGCCAGCGAGAAGAGGAGAGTGGCGAACCGGTGCCGCAGGACCTTCTGCAAGCTCCAATCGTAGGCTTTCAGCGTACCCGCAAAACCGCGCTCAAAAAACATGAACAGAAAGCCATGGTCCTCCGGATCGGCATGGCGCAGGAAGCGGCTGCACAGCATGGGCGTCAGGGTGAGCGAGACCACGCCCGAGACCAGGACCGCCGACATGATGGTGACGGAGAATTCATGCAGCAGGCGGCCCAGAATGCCCCCCATGAACAACACGGGAATGAAGACCGCGGCGAGCGAAAGGGTCATGGAAAGGATGGTGAAGCTGATTTCCTTCGACCCATTGAGCGCCGCTTCCATTACGCCCTCCCCCATTTCCAGGTGGCGTACGATGTTTTCCAGCATCACAATGGCATCGTCCACGACAAAGCCCACGGCCAGCACCAGCGCCAGCAGCGAGAGGTTATCCACCGTGTACCCCAGCAGGTACATCACTGAGAAGGTACCGACAATCGACATGGGGAGCGCCAGGCTGGGGATGATGGTGGCCGAGACGTTGCGCAGGAAAAGGAAGATCACCAGCACCACCAGCGCCAGGGTCAGGTAGAGGGTGAACTTGACATCGTCCACGGAGTCGCGAATGGAAATCGAGGCGTCGTAAAGCGTGTCGAGGTGGATGGACTGGGGAATCTCCTTGCGAAAGGTGGGCAACAGGCGCTGGATGTTGTCCACCACCTGAATGGTGTTGGTGCCGGGCTGGCGCTGGATTGCCAATACCATGGAGTTGACATTGTTGTACCAGTTAACCACTTTATCATTCTGCACGCTATCCAGCACCTGACCCAGGGCTTCCAGACGCACCGGCGCGCCGTTGCGATAGGCAACGATGATTGGCCGGTAAGCGGCGGCGTTGCGCAGTTGGCCGTTCGCCTGCACGATGAACGACTGGTGCGTGCCGAAAAGGGTTCCGGTGGGAAGGTTGACGTTGGCATTCTTGATGGCGTCCGTCACCTCATCAAGGCCAATGCCGCGCGAGGCCAGCGCCTGCGGATCAAGCTGCACGCGCACGGCGTATTTCTGCTCGCCATACAAGGCCACCTGCGCCACACCGCTGATCGTGGAAATGCGCTGCGACATGTAAGTTTCCGCGTAGTCTTCCACGGTGGAGGGGGCAAGCGTGTCAGAGTAGACGGCCATGTAAAAGATCGGTTCATCGGCCGGGTTCACCTTCTGGTAGGCGGGCGGGGTGGGCATGTCGGACGGAAGCTGGGCCTGGGCCCGCGCGATGGCCGCCTGCACGTCCTGGGCGGCGGCGTCAATATTGCGGCTCAGATTAAACTGGATGGTGATCTGCGTACCGCCCTGGGTGCTCATGGAAGTCATGGAGTCCAGGCCGGCAATGGTGGAGAACTCGCGCTCCAGTGGGGTGGCGACGGCCGCGGCCATGGTCTCCGGGCTCGCCCCGGGCAGGTTGGCGCTCACCTGGAGGGTGGGTTGGTCCACGTTGGGCAGTTCGCTGACCGGCAATGCCCGGTAGGCAATGATGCCAAAAAGCAGAATGGCCAGCATGGCCAGCGTGGTCATGATGGGCCGGCGAATAAAGATTTCGGCCAGATTCATAAGAAGAGTGGTTAGTGGCTAGTTGTTGGTTGAAAGCAGGTGGTGGGCAGCGGCCGGTAAATAGTTGTGGGTTGCTTGCTACTAACCACTAGCCACCATCCACTAGCCACTGCCTTTCTTGATTTCCACCATCGATCCCGGAGCCAGAATCAATTGTCCATCCGTCACCACGGTCTCGCCGGGGGCTACGCCCTTTTCAATGACCGTCTCATCCCCCACGGTTTCCCCCACCACCACCGGGCGGAGGTCAGCTTTAAAATCGGCTTTCACCACGAACAGGTATTTGCCCACGGGGCCCGTCTGCACCGCCTGCGAGGGCACGACGGTGGCGTTGGGGTGAACGGTAAGCCGCATGACGACATTAACGAACTGCCCCGGCCAAAGCCGGCTGTCGGGGTTCTGAAAGGTGGCGCGCATCTTGATGGTGCCGGTGGCAGTGTCCACGGCATTATCAATAAAGATGAGCCGGCCCATGGAAGGTGGCCGCGGGTCACTCGGAATCTGCGCCTCCACCGCCAGCGGGCCGCGCGCCTGATATTCTTTCACCTCGTCAAGGTATTGCTCCGGCACCGCGAAAGTCACGTAGATGGGTTGAACCTGGTTGATAACCACCAGAACCGTATCATTCACCTTGGCGATATTACCGGGATAAATCTGGTAGCTCCCCGTGCGGCCGTCGAGAGGAGAATAGATGGCGCAGTAGCTGAGGTTTATTTTGGCGTTTTCGATGGCGGCCTGGTCAGCGCGCACCGTGGCTTCGTCGGCCTGGGCGGTGGTTCGGATGGTATCGTACTGATCGCTCGAGATGATGCCCGCCTGAAAGAGCTTGGCATTGCGCCCCGCCTGGGCGCGGGCGTTGGCCAGTTGCGCCTGGTCGCGCGCCAGGTTCGCCTCAAGCTGGTCGAGTGCCGCCTGGAAAGGGCGGCGATCCAGCGTGAAGAGCAGGTCGCCCTTCCTGACGTTCTGGCCCTGGGTAAAATAGGCGCGCTCGATTTCACCGGCGATCTGTGTCCGCACGGAAACATTGGAGTAGGCTTCCACGTTGCCGATAACTTCCACCTGTACGGGGACGGTTTTTGCCACCGCTTTCGCCACCGTAACCGGAACCCGAACCTCCATCGGCATGCCGGGCGCCTGCACGGCCTTGGAGGCGCAACCCGCCAGCATCAGCAGGTTAGCCACCAGCGCGCCCAAGCACCACGCCTGGGCACAAAGGGGACGGGCCGTGCGGCATCGCGCCGTGATGATGGCAACAAATTCCATGTCCTCACTTCTCCGGGCGGCGTTGCGCCTCTGGATTGCTGGTGATTTCCTGAGGTTACCTGGTCGCAGTTCCCTCACGAGGAATGAAAAGATAACTTTACTTCCAAGTCATAGCCGCGTCAATGCGATGGTTGCAAAGGTCAAAGGACATATAGACACATTGCCCGAGAGGCTGGCCAACAACAAGGCAAAAACTCAAAGTCAAAGCGGTAGGTGAATAGAACTAATATAAAACCGTATCAATTGGCCTCGTGCCAGCGCAGACCTCAGCCTTAACCCACCCCCATTCAGAATGTCCCCCTCCGCAACTTTGCATTTTGCACTTTGCATTTTGACTTGTTCTTCATCATTCGCATGTCAGCGGGTTCGCCCCGGGTGATTCCTAAGCCGCCTCATGGAGGGTGACAAACACCGGATAGTCCTTGACGAGCATGTCCTTCAGAACCGTGTCTGCCCCCTTCTTTTCCATTTCCAGTTCCTGCTGCGAGCCGTTCATGATGTCTGTCACGGTGGCTCGCCGCGCCTGCAACCCCGGGAAGACAATATCGGTCTTTGCTTCCCCAACGCCGTCCTTCGACGGTCCATCGATCCACACGCTGACCATCCGTTCCTTGTCTCCCCGGCGAAAAGTGAAATACAGCAGCCCCACGCCATTACTGAAATTCACTGCAAAATCCGAGGAATGGAAGTCATCCATGAGGGTGGCAACGTTCCGCCACATGTAGTAGGTCATGGTGGGCCGGCAGGGGTTCAGCGTGGGGGTGCCCCAGGTGGCCTGGCAGAGCGCCTGCGGATGGACGCGGCCGGTGAAGTGCGGGTGGCAGGGACCCGCCTCCATGCCAAGTCCACTGTGTCCTACCAGACTTCGCACCAGATACTTCGCCATCTGGATTTCCGACGTCAGCATGGGGTATGACTTTTCCCCAGGAGGATACATGGAGCCGGCATAAATCTCCGTGGCAAAGAAATGACCCTGGAAGCCCAGATCGCGGCACTTCTTCTGAAACCTTCGAACCGATGCGAAATAGGCGGCGTCGGGCTCGTCGTTGGGGTGCCACGCGATGGCGTCAATCCGCGCGGCCAACCCCGGCTTGATCGGATTGGGCCCCCCGGTGATATATTTCCAACCGTTGGGCACGGTGCCCTCGGGTCCGTTGAAATTATCCTTGGCCAGAATCCTGGCGGGCGCGTCCTCCACCTGGAAGTTATCAAAAAGCACCGGGTCCGCTCCCCTCCGGTTTATCAGAGCCACTGCCCCGGCGCCGGTGAGGTGCTCAACGTTGCAGCCGGTGGAAACGCTGCCGCCGCTTCCCGACACCGTGAAGGCGGCGAATGATCCGTGAACCTTGGCGAGCAATTTCAAGTTGGACCCCAAATTCTGAAATTTCTTCACCGCCAGCGGTTGGCCCCAGTGTCGATCGGACTCGTAGAACATTATCGTCTGGTCAGACATTGAGCACAGGGCGGCGAGATACTTTCTGTGTTCCTGGTAGCGTAGAAGAACGCCGAAAATCCCCTCCCCTTCCGCGCCTACGCTCACGGTCACGTCTTCGGCCTGGATATCCTCGCGCACCGCGATGGTTCCCTGCTGGAATTCGCCCCCGTCCAGGATCAGCTTGCCTCCCCTGATCCCGTATTGCCTCTCGCGTCCCAAACAATCCAGGATGGAGTTCCGGTCAAATCCCGCCGGGCTTCCCAGCATCACCCTGGCTTCAGGCCACACCTGCCTGACGATCTCGAGGGCGGGCTCAAAAAAGGTGGGCACAAAGTGGTCCGCCTCAAACCAGCCGTTCCATTCATTCCCCAGCTCAAAATAAGCCACCCGGCCTTTGAGCTGCCGCACCATGTACTCGATATAGCGCAGATAACCCTGATGCATCTCGGGATTGGCATCTGCGGCGGGTAAGGGGTCGTTGTAATTGTCATTCATCTCGCGAAAGCGAGCCTCCCGCCAGTTCGTCTTGCGCGGCGGGTTTTCGTAAATATAATTGCCCTTGAAATCCAGGTTCACGATCACCTGCACGCCGTGCCGCACGCAGTCGGTAACCGAATAATCCCCGCGCCGGTCGATTTCCAGCCTGCCCTTCTCGTGTTCCGTGTAATGCCACATGAAGGAACCGTTATCTCCCCCGATCCGCAGCCACTTGTTCCCCAGGTCGAAGTTCAGCGGCGCCCACAAGGCATCCTGCGTAAATCGGTCGTTCATTTCCAGGTAGCACACGGATGATACCGTCACGCTCGCGCCCCGCGAGACCAGGGCCAAATTGTTACCCTGGGGGTCCCGCACCTCCACCGAACCAATCGAGAAGACATATCCATCGTAGATCGGAGCAGCCTTGCGAAAGTTCCGGCCAATGATCCAAATCTGTTTCGCCAGGTGGGGCTTGAATTGGATCTCCACTCTCGGCTGGTCGGGCGCCTCCTCGCTCGAATAGATCGTCTCCCAGTGCCAGCCGTCGCGACTGGTTTTAACGTCCAGCCCTTTGGGAAGCGACTTGCCATAGGCTGGGGAGGGGAAACTTTCGGCACACACCAGGGCTATCGAGGCTACCTCGCTTTCCATCGGCAGGTCGATGCGAATCCATTCCGGACGCCCATCCGGCACCAGCAATCCCCAGCTTGACCACACGGTGTCCGGATCGCCGTCAATCAGGTGAATGGGCAACAGGGGCTGGCTGTCGTTGTACGCTGTGCGGCAGCTCATCTCACTCTCCGCCCCGCACAGGTTGTATTTGATCTCCCATGACTTCTTCAGCTTGATCTTCTCCGGCGGATGCTGATTGCCCTCCTGCATCACCAGGCCCGGCATCAGATCGGGACTCGCGCCATAGATGTAACAGAGGTTACTGAACGACCAGACCGGGGCGCCGTTCGCCATCGCCTCCAGCGTTGCGTACTCTTCCACGCCCGGGTGACTTTGAATCTGATAGGGTGGAAATCCGTCCTTGCTGACCGTCAGTTCCGGTCCGCCTTGCTCATTACCGCGTATCCTGGCAGAAGCCCCCGGCAACGGCCCCGCCATTGTCGCGAGCGTGGCAGCGCCCGACCGTCGCAGAAAATCTCGTCGACTCGCGGATTTATCCTTGGACATGGGAATCCCCCTATTGGAGTGAGATCAATATCGATCCTGAATGGTCAATAAAAGCAAACCAAAAGGCAAAGGGCAAGTGGCAAAAGGCAAACGGGCGCGAAGGGGCCGAGGGTAAGTATTTTCAGGGCGTCCCTGCTATGAATTCTCAACAGGGGCCGGGGGCTTGGCCTTTCCTTTGGCCGTAGCCACTGCTTTGGACAGCATCGCCCGCAACTGGTTCGATTCATCGATGAGCGGGGCCATTTTTTTTTGAGGAATCTTGCCGGAACGCACCAAGAGTTGAAGCCAATAGCCTGACTCTCGTAACTCCTTGAGTGCTATTTGCAGTTTATGGGTGAAATCTTCTTTAGATTCCGCCCCCTGTGCTTCTTCATAGTTGGCGCCAGCGGACATGGCACTACGAAGTAATTGATCAGCGATGCGTCTTCCCACCAGAGTACTCGGCAGGGCATCCACCAGCTTGATCACGCGCGCGCTGTAATCGAGCAATCGTTCCCCAATCTTCATTTGTTCCGCCATTCATTCTCCATCACTATGTTCCGGGTTCATCGCATACCACCAAGTGGTGGACATTTGCCTTTTGCCATTTGCCCTTTGCCTTTTGGTTTGCATTTGCCCTTGAAGACACACCAAATGTCGTAAACAACGCCTCCTACCAATCGTGCACGCTCCCGTCTTTTCTGCGCGCAGTGGGCAGGTAGGAGCGCTGGTAGGGATATTTCTTGGCCAATTCCTCATTGACGTCGGTTCCCAGCCCGGGCGTGTCGCTCACGTTCATGTATCCATCCTTGAATTCCGGCGCGCCGGGAATAACTTCCTTGGTGAGATCAGGGAAGAAGACCATTTCCTGGACGCCGAAATTGGGGATCGAGAGATCCATGTGGACATTGGCCGCGTGCGTGGGGGGACCGATATCCGTCGGCCCGTGCCAAGCCGTCTTCACCATAAAAGCCTCCGCCAGCGCCGCCACTTTGCGGGCGTTGGTAATGCCGCCGATGTGCCCCAGGTCGCAGCGAATGTAGTCAATCCATTGTTCTTTGATCAGGTCCACCGTGTCCCACAGCGTGTTGAAGAGTTCACCCATGGCGATGGGGGTGGTCGAGTGCTCGCGAATCAGGCGGAAGCTTTCCTTGTATTCCGGGCGCAGCGGGTCCTCCAGATAGAAGAGGTGGTAAGGCTCGAGCTCATGTGCCAGGCGCGCGGCTTCCATCGGGGTAAGCCTTTCATGACAATCGTGGATCAGATCCACTTCTTCCCCGAGCGTGGAGCGCAAGTGGGCGAAGAGCCGGGGGATCAAGCGCAGATATGGCGCCGGCTCGAAGAGTTCAATTTCCGGCATGTTATGCGGATGCAGAATGCCACGCCTGATATCTGCCTCAATCTTCATCTGGTCGGAACCGTAGGTTTGCGTCAGTCCGGGAACCGACACCTGGGCGCGAACCACCTTGAAGCCGCGCTCCATGGCACGCCGCACGCCGTCCTCAACCTCCGCGAAGTCATCGCCGCTGGAGTGCGTGTAGGCAAGCGCCCCCACGCGCGTGCGCCCCCCCAGCAGTTGATAGACCGGCATGCCGGCGCGCTTGCCCTTGATGTCCCACAGCGCCAGGTCGATACCGGCCAGCGCCGTCATCTGCACCGGGCCGCCCTTCCAGTAGGGGGCGCGATAGAGGTATTGCCAGGTGTCTTCAATGGCTTCCGGGTCACGCCCGATCAGCAACGGCGCCAGGTGCTGTTCCAGGTCCGTGGCCACGGCCAGTTCGCGCCCGTTAAGCGTGGCGTCACCCACTCCGTAAAGCCCCGGCTCGCTGGTCATAATCTTCACCAGCACATAGTTGCGGGCCGGACAGGTGACGATAACCCGCACGTCGGTAATTTTGAGGGGCGGCAGTCCCGGCGTGGAAGCGCGTGGCGCCCCCTCACCCCAAGCCGTTCCTCCCGCCAAAATGGGTTGACCGAGCGCCGCGCTGCCGGCGAGTTTCAAGAATTTTCGCCGGTTCCCGGACCGAGTTTCGGATGACATAGAGCCTCCCCTGAAATGCACAAAGATTGAATTTGCCCCTGCCCGCAATGCCCAACGGATGGCGCGCCGATCATTAGGGTGTGGTCAGGCCGCATAAGAGTTGGAATTGCATCGCGAAAGTGGGATACTATATGCAGAGCTAATAGTGGGGCGCAGGGAATTTCGAACTTCGGTACGGGCAATCATCGTCTGGCGTTCATGACGCGGGTGAAAGACGCACCTTCACCAGCGAGCCGGAAATGCCATGGCACACGTATTGAAACCAAATCATTCTCCCGCATCCGGCGGCCGCTGGCCGAACCGGGGTAAGATTGCCGCCTGGGGCTGCGGAGCCCTCCTGCTTCTTCTCTGTGGTTTGTGGGGACTGACGGGATATCCAGGCTGGGGAGAAGAAAAGCCCAGCACCAAGCTTTTGTTCCTGGTGGCGCGCCGTTCCATCACCGACCCCATCTTCGCGCGTTCCGTGGTTCTGATGCTGCCGATCAAAGACGAGCCTTTGGTTGTGGGGCTGATCGTCAACAAACCCACGCGTCTGCCGCTCGTAAAGATCTTTCCAGAGAGCGCCGCCCTGAAGAACCGCAGCGACAACGCCTACCTGGGCGGCCCCGTGGATGTGGCGGCGCCCGCCCTGCTTTTCCATGCCCCCAAGCCTCCCGAGCAAGCGATGCTGCTGTACGATGACGTTTATTTGAGCCTTGATCCGGATTTTATTAGCGGCCTGTTGCAGGATCCCAAACAGACCGGGGACATGCGCCTGTACCTGGGACGCTCGCAGTGGGCGCCCGCGCAACTCGAGGGTGAGGCGCTCCGGGGCTCGTGGTACAGCCTGCGGGCGGAGGGCAAAGTGCTTTTTGACCCTGACTCCGAACACCTCTGGGACCGGCTGCACCAACGCGCCCAGCCGCCCACGAGCGTGGAAAACCGGATCGTTCAACCCGCACTGGGACTCCTTCGGGTTTTACCAACCAGTTTTCCGCCTGCGCTGGATTCCCGACTTTGACCCCACCCTGCTCCCGCGCATGTCTCTGCCATAAGGTCAGTCCTTTGGCCGCGATTTTTTCGATGGAACAAGGAAACTGGCCCTATCCACATGCTAATTAACGGGTAACGGCCTAAGAGTGCAGTGGACGCCGTGATAAAATGGCTACGGCGTCTGGGGCGTATCCGGTCTGCAGAAATAATCGATGCCACCATGCTGAATTGGTCCTTCGTCAATCTTCTTTCGATCATCGCAGCGCTAGCCTTTACAGGACCTGCGGCGGCGCAGGAGCATGTGGCCTTTGCGACTCAGGACGGTGGAACCGTGTACGCCGACATGTACGGAAAAGGCGACCGCGGCGTGGTGCTGGCCCACGGCGGCCGCTTTAACAAGGAGAGTTGGGAGAAGCAGGCGCGAACTCTCGCGACGGCAGGATTTCACGTTCTGGCGATCGACTTCCGCGGCTATGGTCAGTCGCAAGGTCCAGGTCAATCCGATCCGCTGAGTGCCCCGCTCCACTTGGACGTCTTGGCTGCCGTCCGCTATCTTTGAAAAAATGGCGCCCATACGGTAGCGGTGGTCGGCGGCAGCATGGGGGGCGCCGCCGCCGGGGACGCATCGATTGCGTCTGGACCGGGTGAGATCGACCGCTTGGTCCTACTGGGCGCGTCGCCGAACGGCCCGGCCGAAAAACTCAAGGCTCCCATCCTGTTCATCGTGGCCCGCGACGACGCGAGCTCGGATGGACCGCGGCTTCCCAGGATTCGCGAGCAATATGAGAAAGCCCCAGGACAAAAGGAGTTGATTATCCTCGACGGTTCTGCGCACGCGCAATACCTCTTTCAGACCAATCAAGGAGAGCGCGTCATGCGCGAGATCCTGCGATTCCTTTCGTTGCCCTGAAAGCTGGTAACCATCACGGTCAGTGCAGTTCTGACCGTGGGCTCTTCTCACGCCAAGCAGGCAAGACCCATTTCCGAAGATCGTCGAGTGCTCGTGCCGCATGGCTGAAAGGACCCACGGACAGAACTGTGCTGTCCGTGATGGCTACCCGCTCTCGGTGCTCCCCAACCTTCTTCTGCGCCACCAATCTCGCCTGCGGCCCCGAGTTCTGAGACAGCCTCCACGGGAGAGGGTAGAGAATCCCTGTCCTTCTCCCTTGGGGAGAAGGTGGCCGAGGGACAAGGTCGGATGAGGGGTCACTTCCTTGCCTTCTTCCCCACCGAGCCTTGCAGCCTATTTCCTGCGGGCAGGAAATTGCCCGCGGAAACCGTTAGACCTTTTCCTCTCGGCAGGGAATTTGCCCATTTTCCCTTGACATCTGGCTTGCCTCTGTGCTAGGCTAAGTAAGATGGAAGCGGAGAACCCGCTGGGGGTGAGATCGCACACCCCGTCTGCCCTGCCCTCCCCAGCCGCGGAATGCCGACAAGGGGGTGGTTGCTGACCCTTTAATCATGGCCATTCATCCCGACTCCTTCCTGATGAACTGCGCTCAGCGACGGGGAAATTGAGGATTAACGCAAACAGGTGACTCTTGTAATCAAAATTAAGTCATGCAACGGCTTGGAATGGGGCGGGCAAATGTTTAAGTTATTGCAAATAAGGGAGCGATAGCGATGGAGATGGAGCCTTGCCTCCACTCCGTTCGTACCCGACTATATTTATGAAAAAACAGGTGGTTAGAGCTCAGCGCGGATAATTTTGTGGGAGAATCGAAATTTCATGTCACTGAAAATAAGCAAGTTAATTTAAGGCCTTGGCGGGCGATGCTCTCCTCTGAAGAGATGTTAAAAATGAAGATCGATCCGACTATGTCTATGAAAACACATTAAATGATGACAAAATGTCATCTAAATTTCCATAATTTTGCACAAATATGTGCCGGTTTTGCAGATTTTGGGACTGATCGGGGTCTAGGAGAGCCCCGGGGCGTTGCGCCGCCCGAGGACCAGATCGTTCAAGCTATGGCACGAACGGCAATCTGGACAGGTGGATGGTCGGCTTTCACATAGCCCCCGGTCTTTGTCCAGCTTGTTCAGTCCGCGTCTGCCGGATTGCCCTTGACGCTCTTTTCGGTAGTGGGCTAATTTGATAAGGTTGCGCTTAAACCTGAATCGTCGCCCCCTGAATCGGGGAAATGCCGCGCGACGAGCGTGCGGACGGGAAATCCTATGGAACTTTTTGAACTGACTAAGAACCTGGTCAACATGGCGTCGGTAACCGGCCATGAGAAGGCCTGCGCGGAATTTGTGAAGGGTTACCTCGTCCAACTGGGTTTTCAGGCGGAACTGATGCCTGTGTCGCGTGACCGTTCCAACGTGTTCGCCACCTGGGGAAAACCTGATGTTGTCCTGAGCACGCACATGGACACGGTGCCACCCTTTTTCCCCGCGCACGAAGATGCCGACCACATTTATGGGCGCGGTTCCTGCGATGCCAAGGGGATTCTGGCCGCCCAGGTAACCGCCGCGGAAAGGCTCAAGAAGGACGGCGTGGAGGATTTCGCCCTGCTTTTCCTAGTGGGGGAGGAAACCGTCAGCGATGGCGCGCGCGAAGCCAATCTGCACCCGCGCGGTTCCCGCTACATCATCAATGGCGAGCCCACCGAGAACAAGCTGGTGATCGGCAGCAAGGGTAATTTGCGGCTGGACATCCGGGCGCGCGGCAAAATGGCGCATTCCGCCTACCCGCACCTCGGCGTCAACGCCATTGACAAGTTGTTGGACGTGCTTGCTGACGTGCGCAAGATTTCGCTGCCGGTCAGCCCGGTGCTGGGGCCCTCCACCATGAACATCGGAGTGATCACGGGCGGCCGCGCGGCCAACGTCGTGCCTGACGAAGCCGTGGCGCAGATTCTGATTCGCATTGTGGAGGACTCCACGCCCTTGCGCCGGGAGATTACCGGGATTGTCGGCAATCGTTGCGAGCTGACCATTGTGCGCGACACCCCGGTGCTGCTGATGGAGAGGCTGGACGGCTACGAAACGGACGTGGTGGCTTTTACCACGGACTTGCCCTCGCTCACCAATTGGGGGCGCCCCCTGCTGCTCGGGCCCGGCTCCATCAGCACCGCCCATACCGAGCGTGAGTTCGTGCGCAAGGCGGATCTGGCGGCGGCCGCTGATCTCTACTACCGTCTGGTGCGCGACCTGAAGAGCAGGGATTAGGGGTTGGGGGTTAGGGATTCGGGGTTAGGAATTGGCGATTGAGGATGGGGGACCAGCAGTCAGAAGGTTTTCCTAACCCCTAATCCCCAATCCCTAACCCCTG
>Ga0326728_10018134_pt1 | contig 13945 bp, 8 predicted proteins | sample MB3enrmetagenome_FD_207602 | JGI IMG/M metagenome (GOLD analysis project Ga0326728, IMG submission 207602) | Lab enriched peat soil microbial communities from McLean, Ithaca, NY, United States - MB31MN | ecosystem: Environmental > Terrestrial > Soil > Wetlands > Peat | place: USA: New York... | reverse complement strand
GACCCCACAAGACCGAGGATATGATGCGCCGGCCCGTGGCTCTTCCTTCGGAAGATCGCAGACTCCACAAGGCGGAGTCTGCGCCAGCCCGGCCACATCCACGGACCGGCGGGTACAGGTTCCCTCTATGGTATGGGCTTTCTATCTCTGCACATTTTTCTCTTGACAAGCCAGACGGCATAGGCTAGTATTGTCTAGTGGGGCTGGGCAGGGGGTTAGGCCCTGCCGGATGCGTTATGCTGGGAAGTCTCTTTCTGTTTTCGTCATTGGTCCCTGCCTGGGGTTCCTACCTTCTAGTTCCCGCAGTCAAACAGTCGAGGAGTCGAGAAGTCAAGGAGTCGAAGAGGTGAGAAGTCCCTGGCCATGCCCAATATCCTTTGCTGGACATCAGAGTTGACTGATGCGCGCAAAATCTCCGCAGGGGATTCATAGAGTAGCCGGGGGCAACGCCCCATAAGCGCTAAGATACGCTTTGACGAATGGCCCCAAAGGGGCCCAACCGTGAGTAGCCGCAGGTTTTAACCTGCGGTAAGTGAACCTACCCGAGGCTGGCCAACCCCAACGGGGTTGACCGATGAATGGCCGGCCCCTCCAGGGCCGGGATGGGAGGTAGGCCTTCCTTTCCGTGGGTTTCACCCACGGCTACTCATGGTGTCCCGCTTCGCGGGACATCAAACAGAGCGGCAGAATGATCGAAATCAGTTCTTATATTAGCGCCTATGGGGCGTTGCCCTCGGCTACTGAATCATGCCCTTCCAGGGCGGCGGCCAGCGTGAGTCCCGAGGAGTCGTCGTGTTTCAGGTAAGCACCCAGGCTGAGCCAGATTCCTCGCTCCGCTCGGAATGACACAGCCGAGAAAAACACAAGATCGTGGAAACGAAGCTAGGAAGTCATTGAAAACAAAGGATGTCACATTTTACGAAGTGCAAAAACGAAGCTAAAGCGAGCCCAAATTTGACTGCCAAATGCGCCGATGGAACCCAAAAAGTGAGCTCTCCCGTCAAGGGCGCGTGCAAGTCCTGAGTCCCAGGTCCGTTGAAGAAGTCAGCCCGCGGAGTGGGCGCAGGCTTGGCGCGGGAAGGTCTGAAAGAACGAAAGCAGCTCACGCCAAGGCGCGAAGGCGCAAAGAAACGCGAAGGTCAAGTCGTTGCTTCTCTTTGCGAGCTTGGCGCACTTTGCGACTTTGCGTGAAACCGGCTTGCCGGTCGATCGATCAGTTCACAGGTTCTGAGCTGTGGGTCCCGCGTGGGGCCCACTCTCTCGTGTGTGACACAATGTCCGAATTTAACAACTTATCCCGCCCGGTCGGCCCGCAGGTTTCGGAGCCGCCGCCTGCGGTTCGGCGGGGGTCACCTCCGCCGTTCGTAGGTGAACATATACTCGGTGCGGTCGGGGTTGCGTGCGAAGACCTGGGTGGTTTGGAGGGAATCGGCGAGACCGTCGGCGGCCGAGCCAGGCAGCCGATCGTTCGAGAGAGCGAAGCCGCCGGGGTTCAACATCAGCGCCATATTCAGGCGCGCCAGCGCCTGTTCAAACTCCCCGAAGTAGATAAAGACATTCGTACCTATGATGAGATCGAACCCCCCTTGCAACGCCAAGGCGGGACGCTCGACGACGATGTTCGTGTCCAAGGGAGTGATGCGAAGTACGATGGCGGGGCGAATCTTTACGGCGCGAGTCTCGGTGTCCGCCGCAGCGGCGGCTGGCACGGCGATGGGTGGAACGGGTTCACCGATGCTCGAGCCGAGTCGCTCCCAGTACTCGGTAAAGGATTGGCGATATTCGTCGGTCATCCGGGCGGCGGTGTTCCAGGGAAGTTGGACGACGTAGGCGCGTCCGGCAGCCGCATTTTTCCTGGCCCGCGCGATGTGAAAGTTGACCTCGGAGCTGATGTCCAGCGTGCAGAGTTGGACGGAGGCCGGGTTCGAGAGGCCCAGGCGGACGAGAGAATCGAGAACCGCGAAGGGCTGAATCGTCTGCCGCGGGTAGAAATCGTTCCCCATTTCCTTGTTGGCAAAATCCAGTCCCGGCCCGACAACCGCCACGCGGCGCACGGAGCCCGGCCTCAACAAGCCCTTCTGGACCATTTTCGCCAGGTGCTGGTCAATCAGAAAGTCGGGCCAGAGGTTGGTATCGAGGGAAATGCCGCGATCCTGAAAAAGCTGGAAGCGTTCGCCGGCCTGCGTCTGGCTGATGTAGCGCCGGATTTCGTCGCGCACCCTGGCAAGATTCTCGAGCAGATAACTCTTCACTCTCGCCCGGTCTTTCGGCGTCGCGAAGGAGTAGCCCTTTTTCTCGAGAAACGCGCGCATGTGCGCAACGCCTTCGTTCGCGTTGCCGGAAGCCATGGCGCGGACCAGATCGTTGGCTCGATTCTCCGCGAAGGCGTTGACGAGCGTGCTTTGCCCATACTTGAAAAGGTACTGGTCGTCGATACGGTATTCCTTGGTGAAAGTGACGCCGAAGCGAAGCAGGTTTACGAGAGTATCCTCTTCGCCGCGGTCGAGCCGCGCGCGGATCTCCGCATCTTCCTTGTGCACCCAGTTTGCCCAACGGTCCGCGGTCAGCGGGCTTGGACCTCTCAGGTCCGCGGGAAGACTCGCGGTGGTGGCTCGGAGCAGGGGCTGCGCTTCGCCGAAAGACAAGTAGTGTAGGCTATCAACAGGCGGCGCGACCGCGCCTGCCGCCATGCACCATGAAAGGAGAATGAGGCAAAAAAGGCAGCGCATGAAATTCAATCGGCTCCTCCAGGGACGCGGAGAATTGAGGTTAAAGCAGCCTTGGCTGTGTCAGACTCATAGCATAGCGCGAACCAGGGTCGAGCGCGGATCAAATCGAGACGCACCTGTTTTCCGTTGTGTCGATCACGCCGGCGATGACGACCCCCGGCGCGCCTTGTGACGTAGGTAATGGTACCCCCGAGACATGGTTCGGTTACCTTCGTAATATTGCGCGCTGGTATTTTCGCTGGATACAATGCGGGTCAGATAGAACAAAGGCTTGTGCGGCCGAGCCGTTAGCGTTGATGAAGTGAAATGCCTCGGGGAGGAGGGGAGCACACCCGGGAGGGATGCCCGACCCGGGTGCGCCCCGAGGCAGAATAATCAGAGGTTCACGAGGCAATCGGCCCGCAAGTCCCCAAAGCCTGCCGTGTTCACGCGTTGGCCAATCACATTAGCGAAATAACGAAGAACTGAAGCCAGCTTGAGGATGGCCCGCTTCTCGCCCACTTTCAGAGTTCGTCGCGCTGCCAGGGAAATCAATTGCCAGCGGAAATACAGCATCAGAACCCGTTCTTCCCGGGAATAGCGCTGGCTCGCGCCGGCCGTATTCTTCAGCAGATAAGTCAAGGCGTGAAAGTCACTTCTGAGCATCTTGGGCAGCCGGGAATAGTCAAGCGTGGCGCCGGGCTCCGCCAGGGCGTTTTGCAGCGATGGAAACTCCAAACGGATCACGTTGGCGATGGAATGGAAGTACTCCTGCTCAAACTGCCGGCGCAGAATCTTCTGGCAGGTGGCCTGAAAGTAGAAAAAGAACATAGCCATCGAGAGCGCCATAATGAGCCAAGAGAGAATCATTCGCCTAGTTTCCTCCACTGAACTTTGTCGCGTAAGTTATGACACACGCAGGCAGAGCGGGCAATGGTACTGTAGTACGTGGTCGGGATCAGTCAAAGAAACGGCGTTCGCCCTGAGTCAGAAGTTCGTTGGCGGAGCCCGCCCACCCTGGAAGCCCTTGCGAAGCCTCGTAAGGAGCGGCACATAATCTGACATGAGCGCTGCGAGTCTCGAGGAGCTTTTGCGGAATCCGCGCCTGACGGTACGGCGCGGGGGTCCGCCGGACCCCGAGGGAAAGTGTGTCGTCTACTGGATGCAGCGCGCCCAGAGGGCCATCGATAATCCTGCGCTCGACGCAGCCATCGAAGCAGCCAATGCGCTTCGCAAACCCGTAGTCGCGTTTTTAGGGCTTGTTCCCTTCTACCCCAACGCCAATCTGCGTCACTACGCTTTCCTGGCGCAAGGAATCCCAGGCCTGGCGCAGAGGCTCGAACGACGCGGAGTCGGCTTCGTGTTCCGGCGCTACCCTGGCCACCAACTGACCGGATTCTGTGAAGAAGTCCGGCCGAGCTTGGTAGTGGGTGATGAGAATCCGTTGCGGGAACCCGAGCGATGGAGACTCGTTCTCGCCGAGCGCCTGCGCGTGCCGTTGTGGACAGTCGATGCAGATGTTATCGTGCCTGCCAGGCTCATCGGTAAGGAACAGTATGCGGCGCGTACCATTCGGCCGCGCATCCGGGCAGTGCTGGATGAGTTTCTCGTCCCGCTTGGGAATCCCAACCCAGTAACACCGTGGAAGCCGCCCAGGAGCTTGGCCTCGCATCCCCTCGACGGCGATTTGCTGGAAGGACTCCCGATCGACCGCGGCGTTCAGCCCGTCTCGGTTTTCCGCGGCGGAACTGATGAGGCTCTTCGCTTACTGTCCCGGTTTGTCGAGCACCGGCTCAGGGGATATGCGGTGAATCGCAATCGGCCGGAGCTGGAGGGCACCAGCCAACTCTCTCCCTATCTGCACTTCGGGCATGTCGGTCCGCACACCGTGGCGCTGGCAGTGAAGAATGCGGATGCGCCGCGGCAGGACCGCGAGGCTTTTCTTGAAGAGCTTATTGTACGGCGCGAACTGGCCACCAATTTCGTTCGCTTCAATCCACGTTACGATCGCCTGGAAAGCTGTGAGCCCTGGGCCTTGCGTACGCTGAAGGATCATCGCCGGGACGAAAGAGAATTCGTCTATTCACAGGGGCAACTGGAGAACGCCGAAACTCACGACCCACTCTGGAACGCCGCGCAGATGCAAATGGTGGCGAGCGGCTGGATGCACGGCTATCCGCGCATGTATTGGGCAAAGAAGATCCTCGAGTGGACGCGGTCACCCGAGGAGGCTTACCAGATTGCAGTTTATCTGAACGATCGCTATGAGCTCGACGGGCGCGATGCCAACGGCTATGCAGGAATCGCCTGGGCGATCGGCGGCAAGCACGACCGTGCCTGGGGACCGGAGCGGCCCGTCTACGGCAAGGTTCGTTACATGTCCTACCCAAGCACCTCGCGCAAGTTCGACAGCAGGGCCTACATCCGGAGCGTAGAGGCTCTGGCGCGCGAGGAAAAGAAAGGATAAGCATCCCTGGAAGTCCGCACCCGGCCAGTGGCGAAAATTGGCGCTGGAATATTACAATTATGCTACACTAGTGTTAAGCGTGTGTTACACCTCCCCGTGGAGGAGGCCGCATGGAATTTCTCATTTGCGCCGCCGACTCCCAAACCTCCTGCTCCAGAGGCGCCATCTGTAATGGAGCCCGCCGCATCTCTTCTTGCCCCATGGGGAAAGTAGCCTCGAAACCTTGACAGTTGGAGGTGAGCTTTATGTTTCGAGATGCTGCAAGGCTCGTTACTCTCGGAGCTGTTCTGTGCGGGGGACTGCTTGGCCCGCTCCTTCGCGCCGAGCCGCTCAAAAAGCAAACCAGCGTCGTCAACAACAGTCCTGTCAGTCCAAGCGTGCAAGTCGAGGATCTGCATCCCTTCACCCGCCTCGCGTACATTCCGGCGGACACCGATATGAGGACAATCAGATTTGAGAAGGTGAATACGGTCAAGGTCCCGACCAAAATCACCTATACGACCGATACGAACTATTGTGCGGAACTTGCATTTCTGCGGGATCCCGGCGGGTCCATGGAGTGTCCGCGCCGGAGAGCCGGGTCACTTACCACGGCGTACGAAGTCACCTATTCTTACCGGGGCCAGCCGTTGGCGTCCGACGAGTATGGAATCGGGTACCTCGTTTTTCAGGTCTATTTTCGACCCGATGAGTTGGTTTCCACCCTCCGAAGTGTGCTCGCCAGCAGGAAACTGAGCCGGGCGGAGAAAGCAAGCTACTTCAAGGTTACGACCTCTCGCGAACACGTACAGCAGGTTGTGATTGACGAAGGGCAATCCACGCTCTGCGACAAGATGCTTGTGGATGGCGTCTGGAGTAACGCCAGCCCAAATTGCCAGGAGAGGATCAAGTACATGGTCATTACCACTCCATCCGACTACATTGCTGTCAGAGTTGATCCCGTTCCGGCGCCTTGAAGCAGTCCAGGCGTTGTTCGTGCACAACCCCTGTGATGGCGGCAACGAGGAGAAGGAAATGCGCTCCATGCTTGGTTGTTAACCCGCTTGGAGCGGCAGGTGGCAAAGCTACACAGGTTGGGCTGGGGAAGAAAATATACCAAGGAAACTGGAACGAACGCACACTTCACATTGCCAGGCGCAGGAGACCACCTCACTGCGCCCGTCCGTTACGTCGGACCAGGCGAAACCCGCAGCGTGCGGCGCCGTTCAAGCCGCACGCTTGAGGCTGGGATTGGAGTGTTGCCAGCCTGCCTCTTGTTCAAAACCCTTCACGGTGTAATATACAGCCTTATCGAAGAACCGTCCCACCAGCCGCTGCAATTCCCGGTCTCCGTGCAGCTCGACGGCTGAATCAGTCATGCCGGAAAAGTGAATGTACTCGAGCAGATGATTCTTGGTCAGGCCCAATGTGTAGACAATCTCGCTGAGAGGAATCCCCTCAGCAAGCCGCTTCTTCCCCAACTGAGTGTAAGTAGACTCAATCGCCGACTCGGTTTCGTCGTTGAGCCATCTTCCGAGGTTGCGATACACATCATAAGTCCGAACATGCAACTCTTCGCGGGAAAGGCGGTGATAGTGTGGAGTGCGATTGTTACTGCGCATATCGTCGACGAGATCGTGGGTCAACTGCTCTGCGTGGTCCTCAATGATCTGTACCAGGCGGCGGGAGAGCATAGCGCACCTCCTTCCTGCCGGCGTGTCCCCTTGACCTGGAACTCCATTCAGGAACTCCAGCTAGCTTGAGTCTACACCCGGCGGCCTCGATTTGAAATGCTCCCTTGCTGCCCTTGCCGGCTCGCTCCCATCTGTGGATCAGTTACCAACCTTCCGATAAAACCAAATGGCTCCGCTGCGCGCCGGAAGGCCGAAGGTGAAGCCGTTTGCCATCAAGTCCTTTCCCGCGATCTCTCTGGTTTCGCCGCTCTCGCCGTTTTCGAACACGTAAGTCACGCTGGAATCGAGTCCCTTCGGATGGATCGTGAGCGTTCCTTCCTGCGATGCCGGCAAACGGATCGCCTGGACAAATCCCTGGCCTTGTTCCGGGCTGTCAAACTGCCAGGCGACCCATTGATCGGGGGTGCGGTGGAAAGGCGTCTGGGGATAGTAATCGCCATACAATATCAGGCCGGCTGCGCGGCGCCAGACGGCGATCATTTTTCGTGACTCCGCGAAATCGTAATCGTCGCGTTTGATGTCCAGTCCTAAAGCCAACATAGGAGCGAGAGCGCAATGGTAGGCGTAACTGTCAACCTGTTTGTCAAACCGCCCTGGCTTGTCGACGTCCCAGGAAAGCGTGACGTCCTTGAAATAAGGCAGCCATTCGAAGAGAGTCTGGTGAAATGACAGTTTGATTGGGTGATAGCCGTAACCGTAGTCGGAATAGTGCAGCGGCACAGCGCGGCGCATGGTTTCAAGGTCGTTGCGGCGGCCTCCGCTGGCGCACGAATCAATCCACAGCCCGGGATTCCTCGCCAGCAAGTCGTCCCAGTACTTGAGGTAGCCCTGCACATGCAGGTTCTCGTTGATTCCCTGTCGGTCCTCCGCCTCGTTCTTGCGCCAGTATTCCAGCGGCTCGAAATTGAAATCCTGCCGGTACACTTTGATGCCATTCTCCTTGATGAGTCGGCACACATGCTCGGTCAGCCAGGCGCGGCACTCCGGGTTGCCGAGATTCAGAAGGCTATTCTCATTGCCCTTCAGAGTGAGCAGCCATTCCGGGTGTTCGCGACCGAGTTCGGTGCCCTGCCGGACTCTTTCCGGCTCGAACCAAACCAACAGGCCCGCGCCGTTCTTGCTTGCCAGATCGGATACCGGCTTCAAGCCGTGCGGGAACCTTTCGGGATCGGGTTCCCAGGTGCCGGTATTGGGCCAGTGCCCGCCGCACGGATACCACCCGGCATCGATCCACCAGATGTCGAAGTCGAAGCCCAGCCGCTTGAACTTTTCCATGTACCGGAGCTGGTTCTCTTCCGTAGCGCGCGTGAATTCTTCGCCCTCATCCGTGGCAGCGACAGCCAACAGCGGTTTCAGCGGTTGGCCGTTAGGTCTGGAGAGGATGTGAGCAATGTACCACCGGCGCCACAGGTTCACCGCTCTGGATGCGTCGCCTGACCACGTCAAGACGGTCATGCGCGGTGTGCGGATGCGTTCGCCGGGCATTAATCGCAGGTTTGTCTTTTGCTGTCCCGCTCGCACCTGAACGCCGTCCGGCACTGCATCGAAATGGATGGCCCACTCTGCCGGCCAGCCGATGGCGAGCGACAATCCCCACTTATCGAACATGATGCGATAGTAGGGGAACGCGCCGTCACTGGGGCGGCCCCCGTTGGGTGCAAAACTGACCGAGGCTCCGTTGTCGAGGCTTTTCACCGTCGGCGTGTACCCAGTCTCGCTGTAGAAGTCGCCATTGTTCGAGTAGAAGACTGGCTTGGAGCCCTGGAATTTTCCATCCAGGGCCAGCACGTTGCGGATGATCGGGGTGGGTTCCCGCCCTTCATTGCTGAACCATGCCACCCAATCCGTGACTGGGAAATCTTTGTACTCCGTGCACTCCACTCGAACGTGCAGGCCAGTCTTGGGATCTGTGCTCTCGAAATCTGTTTCGGCGCGAGCCTTGTCAATCACGCGCCGCGACACTTCCGGGCGCCACGCAGGCGGAATGCCGTGTATGGGTTTGCCGTCCAGCACAAACGAGATGGGAAGATCGGCGGCGCGGGAAAAGAACTGTTTCGTCCAGGCCCGGCTCTGCGACATGTCCGCTGGATCGGGCGCTGCCGCTATATGGCGTGTCGTCTTGCCGGCAGTATTGGCTTTTGGCGTCGCCTGCATCGTTCCTGCGTACGCGGGCCGGCCGAGGTAATTGCTCACCAGCGCGCTCATCGCCAGCAGAACTGCCAGTGGCGCATTCGTAGACACCAGTGCACACTTTGGTCTGTTTTTGATGGTCATGGCGGGTATCACACTACCGCGAGAGCCCGCCTTTGTCTATGGGGAACTTACGCCGGCTCGAGAGATTTTAAGGCTCCGGCTGCACCGTCATTCCGATCTGCTGGGCTACGAACGCCCAGATGTCTGCAAGCTCGGCGATGCGGCGGTCGAGCGGCCGGTACCCGTGGCTTCCCTGAGCTTCGATTCGAATAAGAACGGGCTTGTCGCAACCGGCCACGGCGCTTTGCACGCTCTGCAAGGTCGCCGCGAATTTGAAGGAGTGGCTCGGCACGACGCGATCGTCATGGTCCGCCGTGGTGACGAGGGTTGCCGGGTTGCAGACGCCGGGCTTGATGTTCTGTAGCGGCGAGTAGGCGCGCAGATAGCCGAAGGCCTTGGGATCACTGGACTTTCCATACTCGGTTGCCCAGGAGGCCCCGCCGGTGAACTTGTCGTAGCGCAGCATGTCCATCACGCCCACTTGAGGCACCGCCGCGGCGAACAAATCCGGACGTTGGGTCATCACGGCCCCAACCAGAAGCCCGCCGTTCGAACCCCCGTTGATGGCCAGCTTGGCCTGCGAAGTGTACTTCTCACGGATGAGGAATTCCGCGGCGGCGATGAAATCGTCGAACACGTTCTGTTTCTTTTCGAATTGTCCTGCGTGGTGCCAGGACTCGCCGTATTCGCCGCCGCCCCGAATGTTCGCGAGCGCGTACACGCCTCCCTGCTCGACCCAGGCGATGACATCGGGACGGAAACCCGGCAGCGACGAAATCGAAAACCCGCCATAGGCGTAGAGCATGGTGGGGTTCTGTCCGTCCTTTACCAGGTCTTTGCGATGCGTGAGGAACATCGGCACGCGCGTTCCGTCCTTGCTCCGATAGAACACGCGCTCGGTGACGAAGCGGGCGGGATCAAAGGTGAGCCTGGGCGGATTGAACGGCTGGCTGCTGTCCGCCTTGGCGTCGTAAACATAGGCCGTGGTCGGCTGAAGCGGTGAAGCAAACGAATAGAGAATCTCCGGCCGGTCGAAGCGTCCCCTCAAACCCAAAACCGATCCTAGCCCGGGCAGCTTCACCTTGCGGACGAGCTTCCCGTCGAGCGTGAAGAGTCTCACCACCGAGGCAACGTCCTGCAAGGAGAGCAGGCCGAGCTGCCCCGCGACCAGCGTCGTGTCTTGGATGGGCATGGTCCCTTCGGGGATGACCGTAGTCCAATGCTCGGCCTCCGGTGTCGCAATCGGCACCGCGATGATTTTGCGATTCGGCGCATCCTTATCGACCGTCATGAAGAGCTTGCCGTTTGCAACGCCTAGCGGCCTGTAGTTCGCGTCCTGCCCCGTGACCACAGGTCGAATCCGCGCCTGCACATCGGGATGCTCGGGGTCGCCGAGGTCAGCAAAGTACACTTCATTCTTGTCCGTACCCCTGCTGGTCTGCACGAACAGATAACGTCCCGTCTCGTCGACGCCACCGGAGACGAACCACGACGGCTGGTCGGGCCGCTCGTAGATCTTAAGGTCGGCAGCCTGTTCAGTTCCGAGCCGGTGATAGTAGAGCGTCATGTGCTCGAGTTTGGCTTCAAGTTGCTTACCCTGGGGCGGCTCGGGAAACCGCGAATAGAAGAAGCCCTGCCCGTCTTTCGTCCACGCCGCACTGCTGAACTTGACCCACTTCACAGTGTCCGAGGTGTCCTTGCCCGTGGCGAGATCGCGCACCCGGATGGTGACCCAATCGGAGCCCCCTTCGCTGAGACCGTAGGTGTAATGTTTGCCATCCGGGGACGGAGTGAATTCGGAGAGCGCCGTCGAGCCGTCGGGCGACAACTGATTCGGATCGAGGATCATCTCTTCGGCGCCTGAGAGTGTGATGCGCGAATACCACACGTTCTGCTTCTGCAAGCCCGAATTCTTCGTGTACCACCAGCGCCCCCCTTCCCAGTAGGGCACGCTGGTACGAGCAAAGTTGTAGAGGGCGGTGATGCGCGCCCGAAATGCGTCGCGTCCCGGCAGTGCGGCAAGATAGGGCATGGTGACGGCGTTTTCCGCTTTCACCCAATTTGCGACTTCCTTGCTGTCGAGGTCTTCGAGCCAGCGGTAGGGATCCGGAACCTTAACGCTCCCGTAGGTATCAACGGTGTCCACGGTGCGCGTGGGCGGATATTCGATGCGGGCCTGCTGCGCGAGAGTTGTAATCGAGATCAAGCCCGCAGATGCAAGAAGCAGGGAGAACCGAAAACGGCGCATACATTCCTCCGTGACGTAGATAAACGGTCACTGGCGTTGAGAGGAGAGAAGCTTCGGACGCCAGCGAGCTTCGTATCCTCAACCTTGTACACCAAATCGGTCCTTCGCCACCTGGATCTCCAAGAGTGCGGTTGTGGGATACGGTCTAACCCTTCTTCTTGAACCGGCTCCCCGGCCGTTGAGTGCTGCAAGTCCTCGTATCGCCATCATAGGCCGCGATCTATGCCGAGTCAACGTTCGGAATTGAGGAGCAGCGGCGTCATTCGCAAGACATCGGCGCTGCACGCTTTCGTCATTCCCGCGAAGGCGGGAATCCACTGCGCAAGCCATATACATGCTCTTCGCCCTCGTAGACAAGTCTTATGCATCGGTCCTCTGTAGCCGACTTTATGTCACTTGCCTGGCCTTGCTTTTCGACTTGGAAGCTTCGGTTGGTTTGCGCAAATTGTGCTGTTTTTGCCCCTTTCAGGCTCTAATTTGTGCTGATTTGCACGCAAAACACGCATAATTTGCACCATTCAAAAAAGTGATGTGCTTTGTTTTCAGCCACTTCTTAGCTTCGTTCCCACTATTTTTCATTTTTTGTAGTTCCCTACATTCCCCCATAGCCGGGACCCTTCCGCTTTCCCTTGCGCCTCGGCGCTCCCTGACGCCCGCCTGCGACAATGTGTCTGCAACAAGACCACCTTGATAGGCTATCACAAGTCCGCCAGGTTGTCAAGCGGAAAATGCAAGAAAAATCGGGGCTGGCGCAGACCCCCGCCTTGAGGGGTCTGCGATCTCCCGAAGGGACAGGTTGGAGTGCGGAGAGAAAAACGGGCACCCGACAGTAGGTGCCGGTTGATGATTTGTGGTTCAGCCGGCGTGTAAATACGATGCTAGATCGGCATTGGGCTGTGCAGTATAGCCGCGCCGCTACGGGGGGAAGCAATTCCTTCCGAAGTGTCCCTTCGGGACATCGCAGACTCCAACAAACGGAGTCTGCGCCAGCCGGCCGAACTCGGAAGCATTCTTTCCCATGGCTCCGTAGTAGGCGAAGAGGCTAGGTCAAAAACATCGTTCTCGCTTTGGGTGTCAGAGAGTATTTCCAGAAAATTGGTTCACCGGGGGCCGGAGCACTCCCACGATGAAGCCATTTCTACTTTAGTTTCCAGAGGCCCACTCTCAGGCTGGAATACCTCTTTCCTCCTAAGAGGTTAACCTCTACATCATCATACACCTTGTTAAGATCGGGAGAGGGAAGGTCTAGGTATCGGAACCCTAAGCCAGTTGCTTGGTTCTTGATATCCGTGAAGAAAAGCTCCTTTTCGCTTGTGCCCCTTGGCTGGTCATCGCGTTCGGCAGCAACGTAGGAAGCAATTACCAATCCATACACGTCCCTCTTCCGTGCCTGAAGGCTGACCGGGAAATCATAGTGTTTAGGTTGCTTGAATTTCTTTAACTGGCGATGCAGCTCTTTCAGGGAGGCTTTTGTTTCGTCGTTTGCATTGAACTCCCATGCCCTGTGCCTTCTTTGAAGGTATTTGGCTTCAATAAGGGTACATACCTCACAAGACGACTCGGATTCTCCCTTCTTTTCTTTAAGTGCCCCTCGCAAAACGATAATGTCAAATTTTTGCTCGCCCTTATTTCCGACATTTGTCATCGGATACCGACTTTTCCCTGACTCTTTCCAGATGTGGTGCGCGAACTCTTTGACAAGCATATCCTCCATCCGACCGGTGAGCTGAAGGAAGGCAAACTTTTGCTTGTGCCTCTTCAAGTATTGAATGAACGAGTAGTAGTTTGGAGAGATTCCTGTAGGCATTATTTCCTCCGTCGGTCTGAAATTGGCCGACTTTATAACACACATCCGCGTCAGTGTCCACCCGTCCTTGACGCAGCACACCAGCCTGTTAGCTTGCCTGAAAACTTGTGATAGGAACGTGATAGAAACTACCGCTTCAGCCGCACACGCGATCTGATTTCCAAAGGCTAAGTTATTGGTTTTCAATGGGGTTTGAGACGAAGTACCAAGCCCTCAAGCTGGTGCGTCTGCCAATTCCGCCACTTCCGCACGAGAGGGAGTCCTGAGTCATCAGTTCTCAGTTTTCAGTTGTCGTTCGTCAGCCGCCGGGATGCTTTTCTCAATGAACGACGTTCTCCCCACACAACAGAATGTCTCTTCTGCTGCGCCAATTCTATTGACTACGGGTTCAAGGATTATGCATCCGGCCGCCGCTTCATGGCTCGGCCGTAAATCACCGTCAATTTCCGCAGGTGCTCGCTTGTCCCAAGTGTCAGTTGGTCTGCCGTGAACGGCCAACGTGGATTACCGCTGGAGGCACTGCTGGGCGGAGGAATATGCCGCAGCGACGGAGGAACCCCATGGCCGGATTCCAAGATGCCTTATAACTTCACGGGCTGGCGCAGACCCCCGCCTTGAGGGGTCTGCGATGTCCCAAAGGGACAGGTTGGAGTGCGGAGAGAAAAACGGGCACCCGACAGTAGGTGCCGGTTGATGATTTGTGGTTCAGCCGGCGTGTAAATACGATGCTAGATCGGCATTGGGCTGTGCAATATAGCCGCGCCGCTACGGGGGGAAGCAATTCCTTCC
>Ga0326728_10018133_pt1 | contig 13945 bp, 13 predicted proteins | sample MB3enrmetagenome_FD_207602 | JGI IMG/M metagenome (GOLD analysis project Ga0326728, IMG submission 207602) | Lab enriched peat soil microbial communities from McLean, Ithaca, NY, United States - MB31MN | ecosystem: Environmental > Terrestrial > Soil > Wetlands > Peat | place: USA: New York... | reverse complement strand
TGCCCCCACAGGCTGAACCTGAATTACAAAAGGAAACTCACCGCGCGGGACAACACCATCAAACGAGCGCTGGAGAACGACACCCGGATGGTCCAGATGGCGCGGGAGCGCAACCGGCTGGACTCGGACCTCTACTCCTTCGCGGTGCGCGAAGTGTTTCCCCGGGTCTGCGCCCAGGCGGGGTTGCGCCCCGCGGACCCGGTGGCTTCCTTCGACCGGTATGCCAGCGTGGTCAGACCGAAGTTCCTGTTGCACCGGCTTTACAACAAGGGGTTCTTCCGGGAGGTCTGCAAAAGCGTTTACAAGCGTGCCGCCGCGCCCGCCGCCCAAGGGGCCGCCGCCGCCGGCTGAAACGCCTGGACCCGCCGCCGCGCCGGCCCGCCGACCTTGGCGAGCCAAGGCCCGGCAAACCGGGCCATGCGCCGGCGGGCGTTGTCCCGTTATGAGACAGGATTGTCAAGGCCCGAGGCCAATGTTTTGACAGCGCGGGCGATCGGTTCAGGCCCCCAAAAGGACGCGAGACAAAATCCTGCGCTCGAGGAGGTCGGCCGTGCCGGCCGCATCGCCGAGAGATTGCTTGCGACTTTTCCGCCCGTCCGGTTAATTTATCAGGAGCGGTAAGCCGTTGGCAATACGTGAACAACCTATGTAATCATAATAACCGCCGCCGGCTTGGTTCACACCGCGGGAAAGAAAAGTTCGTATGAAGACCAATGCAAATCGGCGCCAGGGTTTTACGCTGGTGGAAATCATGATCGTGGTGGCCATCATCGGGATGCTGGCCTCCATCGCGGTGCCCAACTTTGTCAAAGCGCGCACCATGGCGCGCCAGAAGTCGTGCATCAGCAACTTGCAGAGCGTCGACGGGGCGATGGAGACCTGGGCGACGGACCTGAACAAGGCCGAAGGCCAGGCCGTGACCTATAACGACATCCGCTCCTATCTCAAGAGTCCCCCGGTCTGCCCTTCGGGCGGCACCAGCTTCGACGACAGCTATACCATTACCACGGTGGGCACGCCGCCGCTCTGCCAGCGCGTGCCCAGCGGCCCCAACGCCCACGCGTTGCCTCAGGTGCAGCAATAGCTTTCAGGCCTTCGCCTCGAATCACGCCCGGGATTCGTCTCCCGGGCTTTTTTTTGTGACTGTTCACGTAGGGCAGGCTTCGGCGGCCCGCGCCCAGGCTTGGCATCGTCTTTGCTTACCGTCACATCCGCGGTCGCGGCAGGCAATATGTGAACGAGTGCCGTACTAATCCTAACCCGCCTGCCGCCGGTTCACGCCGCACAGACAGAAAGGCAATGCGAGTATGAAAAAAACCTCACGCAAACCGGGCTTCACGCTGGTGGAAATCATGATCGTGGTCGCGATCATCGGCCTGCTGGCCGCGATAGCCATTCCCAACTTCGTTACGGCGCGCAAGACGTCCCAGACCAATGCGTGCATCAATAATCTCCGCCAATTGGACGGGGCCAAGCAGCAGTGGGCGCTGGAGGCCGGGCAGTTGCCCGGTGCCACTCCCACGGCGGCGCAGTTGCAAGTGTACTTGGGCCGCGGCACCGGCGGCTCGTTGAGCAACATGGCCTGCCCGCTGCTGCCCACCGCCTACCTGGGCCAGTCAGGCGGCTACAACATCAACGCCGTCAGCAACGCCCCCTCCTGCCCGCAATACGACTCGACCGCTCACCCGGCCGCGCTGTTCTAACCGCGGTCTCGCCGCCAGGGCGCAGCCTGCTCCCTTTATGACCCGGCCCGTCACCCGGACCTCCTGAGCTGGCGGCCCGTCCAGCGGCCGGATAGGACAGGCTTGGGTAATTCCAAGCCTGTCTTTTTGCCGCGGGTTTGGCGCCCGCGGCGCTCCCTCAACCCGAACCACGGTGGCGAGTATGAAGACCAACATTTCTTGCAGGAGCGGCTTCACGCTGGTCGAGATGATGATCGTGGTCGCCATTGTCGGCCTGCTGGCCGCCATCGGCGTGCCCAACTTCGTCCAGGCGCGCAAGACTTCCCAGATCAATAGCTGCATCAACAATCTGCGCGAGATCGACTCGGCCAAGCAGCAGTGGGCGCTGGAAAAGGGCAAGGCCGGCAGCGACACGCCCCAAGCGGCCGACATCCAGCCGTACGTGGGCCGCGGGGACGCGGGCAGCCTCAATGCGGTGTATTGCCCCCTGGTCCCGCCCACGCCAATGGATGGCTACACGATCAACCCGGTGAGCACGCCGCCGGTCTGCAACCAGTACGATGCCATCCAGCACCCCGCCCTGCTCAATTGACCCGCGGGCCCGCCGCGAACCCGGATTGACAGCGGGCGCCGTCTGGCGTGAAACTAGGTCGGCTGGCGCCGGGATGCCGGCGCCCCGGCCGAGCATGAGTAGTGAAGCGGCAACGATAAGAACGCAACCAGACGCGAGGCTCCCCGCCGCGAGGGAAGCGGTCATCCGCATCGAGGGGCTCAGGGTCGAGTACAGCCGGGGAGCTTTCGGGCAGGGCGCGACGGTCGCCGTCAAGGACCTGGATCTCGAGATCTACGCGGGGGAGGCCTTCGGTTTCCTGGGGCCCAATGGGGCCGGCAAGACCAGCACCATGCAGGTGTTGCTGGGATTCCTGCCGCCGACGCGCGGGGCGGCTTACATTTATGGGGTGGACGTGCGCCAGCCGATTGCCCGGCAGCGCATCGGCTATCTGCCCGAGACGACCTCCTACTACAAGTTCCTGAGCGCCGACGAGCTGCTGCGCTTTTATGGGCGGCTGTTCCGCCTCCGCGGGGCGGAACTGGAATCGCGCATCGATGCGGTGCTCGAGCTGGTGGACCTCAAGGCGGCGCGCCAGCGCCTGATCAAGACTTACTCCAAGGGGATGCAGCAGCGCGTCGGCCTCGCCCAGGCGCTCATCAACCATCCGGACCTGCTCATCCTGGACGAGCCGACCAGCGGGCTGGACCCGCCGGGGCGCATGAAAGTGCGCGAGGTCATCGAGCGCTTGAAAGCCCAGGGCCGGACGGTCCTGTTTTCCTCCCACGAACTGGGCGAGGTCGAGACCGTCTGCGACCGGGTCGCCATCATTCACCGCGGCGAACTCAAGGTGGTGGGCTCGGTGGCCGGCCTGGTCCGCGAATACCAAATGGACCTCGAGCGGATCTTCCTGAAGATCATCGGCTTCACTCCGCCCCCTGCCCAGCCATGAACGCCATCTTCTGCCTGGCCGGCATCGTCATCAAGGAGCTCTATCGCCGCAAGGACTTCTATGTGCTCTTCGTGATTACGGCTGTGATCACCTTGCTGATGGGCACGGTGACGTTCTTCCATCAGGCGGGCATCGTGCGTTATCTCAAGGACATCTGCCTGCTGCTGATCTGGGTCTCCTCGCTGGTGATCGCCATCGTGACGACCGCCCGGCAAATCCCCGCCGAGTGCGAGAGCCGGACCATCCTCCCGCTGCTGGCCAAACCGGTGAGCCGCTGGCAGGTCGTGGCGGGCAAGTTCACCGGCTGCTGGCTCGCGTGCGGCCTGGCGCTGGTGGTCTTTTACCTCTTCTTCGGAGCGGTCTGCGCCGCCAAGGAGGGGCGCCTGCCCTTGGCCCAGTACTTCCAAGCCTTCTGGCTGCAATGGGCCATGCTGGCGGTGGTCGTCAGCCTCGCCCTGCTCGGCTCGGTCGTCTTCAGCGCCCCTTCGGCCAACGCCACCATTTGCTTCAGTGTCGTGGCCGGCATTCTCCTCGTGGGGGCTTACCTCGAGAAGCTGGCCGCCTTGCAGCCGCCCATCCTGGCCTGGCTGCTGACGCTGCTCTATTTCACGATCCCGCACCTCGAGTGGTTTTACGCCGTGCGGGAACGGCTGGTATTCGACCAGGACCTCATCGCCTGGGGCGACTGCGCCCTGGCGACGGCATACGCCGCGGCTTACGTTGGCGTGATTCTCTGCGCGGCCTGGCTGCTGTTTCGCCGCAAGCCCCTGACGGCGTGATGACCCCCCCCGCTGGACTCATCCTGGCGCTGCTGCTGACCATCGAGCTGTGCCTGGCCGCCTGCCTGCAGCCCCGCGCCCTGGCCTGGACCCAAGGCCGCGCCTCGGACCACCTGGCGCAAGTCCTGCTCGGGGATGGCCGCCAAATCCTGGCCAACCAGATGTTCGTCGAGGCCGACGTCTATTTCCACAGCGGTTATTACCCGTCGGTGTTCGACCAGGCCCATGCGCCCACCAATGCCCAGCACATGACCCTCCCCGCCGTGCCCCAGCCCGGTCCCGAGCCGGACGCCCAGGCCCGCCTCCCCACTCATCACCACGACGAGGAACCCGAAGCGCTCCACGACCATCACGCCGAAGAGGAACACGAAAAGGCCATGAGTTTCCTGGGCCCGCCCAGAAACTGGATCGAGCGCTTTGGCAGGGAGTTTGCCATCACCACCCACACCCACTTGGCCAACGGGAAGGAACGGGAGCTCCTCCCCTGGCTGCGGCTCTCGGCCGACCTGGACCCGCACCGGGTCGAGACCTACATCGTGGCCGCCTATTGGCTGCGGCGGGACCTCGGCAAGCCAAAAGAGGCGGAAGCGTTCCTGCGCGAGGGCCTCAACGCCAATCCCTCGAGCTACGAACTGCTCCTGGAATTGGGCCGCCTCTATTATGAAAGCTACCACGACGCCCGCCGCGCGGGAAACGTCTGGACCGCGGCGCTACGACGCTGGACCCAGCAGGAGGCCAACAAGCCCCAGCCTGACGTGGCGGCCCTGGGACAGATCACCGTGCGTCTGGCCCGCGCCGAGGAGAGTCAAGGCCGCTATGGCAAGGCCATCGAGGCGCTGGAAATCGCCCTCGCTCACAAGGCCTCGCCCCACCCCGAGGCCCTGCTGGCGCAGGTCCAAGCCCTGCGGCTAAAGTCGGCCGGGGGCGATCATTAGGATTAACACCAACGTCAGGATTAGGAGACCGAAACGATGATGAGCCTTCACGCACGTTCGACTCTGGGCCTGCGCCCGGCCGGCCTCTTGGCGCTCTGTCTGGCGGCCGCGGCGCTGGCGGGCGGGGGCTGCCGAAAACCCGAGGGCAAAGCCGGCGCGGGCAAGCCGAAGGTGGCGCTGGTCATGAAATCGCTGGCGAACGAGTTCTTCAGCACGATGGCCGAGGGGGCGCGCCGGCACCAGGCGGCCAATGCGCCGAGCTATGAGCTGATCGTCAACGGCATCAAGAACGAGACGGACCTGGCGGAGCAGGTGGGCCTGGTCGAGCAGATGATTGCCCGGCAGGTCGATGCTATCGTTATCGCCCCCGCCGACTCGCGGGCGTTGGTCAGCGTCCTCAGGCGCGCCAAAGCCAGCGGCATCCTCGTGGTGAACATCGACAACAAGCTGGATGCCGCCGTGCTCGAGGAGGCGGGCCTGAGCATCCCCTTCGTGGGGCCGGACAACCGGGCCGGCGCGCGGCAGGTGGGCGAGGCGCTGGCCAAACGGCTTAAGCCCGGGGACCAGGTGGCGATCATCGAGGGCCTGCCCACCGCCTTCAACGGTCAACAACGCCGCCTGGGTTTCGAGGATGCCCTGAAAGCGGCGGCCATGAACCTCGTGGGCGTCCAGAGCGGCAATTGGGAAATGGACCGGGCCAACAACGTCGCCGCCGCCATGCTCAGCGAACACCCGGACCTCAAAGCCATCCTCTGCGCCAACGATAACATGGCCCTGGGCGCGGTGGCCGCCATTGGCGCCGCCGGCAAAACGGGCAAGGTCCTGGTGGCGGGTTTCGACAACATCGCCGCCATCCGGCCCATGCTCGCCGACGGCCGCGTCGTCGCCACCGCGGATCAGCACGCCGATCACCTCGCCGTCTTCGGCATCGAAGCCGCCCTCAAGATGCTCAAGGGCCAGGCCGCGCCGGCGGATCAGCGGACGGCGGTGGACTTGATTGCCAAGTGAACCGTAGCAAGGCCGGGGTCCCTGCCGCACACCATGCCGTCGCCCCTCCTGGAAGCCCGGAACCTGTTCAAAAGCTACACCGCCCCGGTGCTGACGGATTTCAGTTTCGAGTTGCAGCCGGGGGAAGTCCACGCCTTGATCGGCAGCAATGGGGCGGGCAAGTCCACCTTCGCGCGGATTCTGTGCGGCCTGACCCGCGCGGACGCCGGCCAGATGCGCTTGGACGGGGCCGTCTATGCGCCCGCCTCGAGGCTCGAGGCCGAGCGGCGGGGCGTGGTCATGGTGCTCCAGGAACTCAACGTCATCGGCAGCTTGAGCGTGGCCGAGAACCTGTTCCTGAACCGCCTGCCTCGGCGGGCGGGATTTGTCCGGTTCGCCCAATTGCGCGAGCGCGCCCGCCAGGCCCTGGGGCGGGTCGGGCTCAGCGGGCTGGAGGCCTCGGCGCCCGCGGGCGGCCTGGGCTTGGGGCAACAGCAGTTGCTCGAGCTCGCCGGCGCCCTGGCCCAGGACTGCCGGGTGCTCATCCTGGACGAGCCCACCGCCGCCCTGAGCGGCCCGGAGGCGGAGCGTCTCTTCCAGAACCTCCGGCGTCTCCAGGCCGAGGGGGTGGGGGTCATTTACATCAGCCATCGCCTCGAGGAAATCCGCCGCATCGCCGGACGCATCACCGTGCTCCGGGACGGGCGGGGCGTGGCCACGCACGGCTCGGGCAACGTCGGCGCCGCCGATTTGATCCGCGAAATGGTGGGACACGATTTGCCCGAGAAAAACCAGGCCGGCCCCCGCTCGGCCGGAGAAACCCTCCTGCGCGTCCGCCACCTGCGGGCCGGCCAGCGGGTCCGCGACGTGAGCTTCGAGCTCCGGGGCGGAGAGATCGTCGGTCTGGCCGGCCTGATCGGCTCGGGGCGGACGGAGACCTTACGGGCGGTGTTCGGCGCCGATCCCAAGGAGGGGGGCGAGGTCTATCTCGGGCCGGAGATGCGGCCGGCGGAGATTGATGCACCGGCGGACGCCGTCCGCGCCGGCCTTGCGATGGTGCCCGAAGACCGGAAGCAAGACGGGCTGCTGCCGGCCTTGAGCGTGTGCCTGAACCTCACGTTGTGCACCCTCGGCCGTCACGCCCGGCATGGCGGCTGGCTGGACTCCGAGTCCGAGAAGCGAAGCGCCGGAGACCTTTGCCAGAGCCTGGCGGTGCAATGCGCCTCGCTCGACCAACCGGCGGGCGAACTCAGCGGAGGCAATCAGCAGAAAGTCCTCATCGCCCGATGGCTGGCGGGGGCCGGCCGCGTGTGGTTGTTCGACGAGCCGACCCGCGGCATCGATGTGGCCGCCAAAGACACGATCTACCAGGTGCTGCGCGGCCTGGCCGCCGAGGGCAAAGCGGTGCTGGTCGTTTCCAGCGAGTTGCCCGAGCTGATGGCCCTGTGCGACCGAATCCTGGTCATGTCCGCCGGCCGGATAGCCGCCGAGTTCCTGCCCGGACAATGGACGCCGGAAAAACTCACCGCCGCCGCCTTCAGCGGCCTCTTGACCAAGGCTCACCAAGCCCCTGCGGCCTGACTTGCGCGACGTTCCAGGAAATGTCAGTGTGACTGCATGACTCTGACGGAAGCGCTTTCCGGCCGGGCCGACACCCCGGGCTTGGCTCCCTTGACAGCCGATCTCATGCGGGAATGGAGCCTCATTTGCGGCAGATTCCTCGAGTGGGAGCGGCGGCACATAATACTGGCTGACCCATCGCCAAAGGAGCGCGCCGAGCATAAAGAGGCGCTGACCTGGATGCTGCGGCTGACCAAGCTCTATCACTACGCTGCGTCTGACCCGCAATTCCCGGAGCCGGCAATGGAACCGGAGATGCGCGGCCGCCTGATTCAGCTCGAGCACTCCTGGGCCGCGCTGTGCGACAGCTCCATGACCGACGCCGAAGCTGACAAGCTCCTGGCCACGGTCTTCCCGGATGAACCAGGAACTCGAAGCCCTGCTTAACACAGTGTTCCGGGCAAACCAATGCCGGGCGAGAGCAAACGATATGGCGAATACGGGGCGATGGTGGCGATCTGGGTGGGTCTGCTGTTGCTCTTCGGGGCGCTCAGCACGAATTTTCTGACCGCCCGGACGCTGGACACCGTGGCCAATCGCATCCCGACGTTGGCGGTCGTGTCGGCCGGGATGACGCTGGTGTTGATCATTGGCGGCATCGATCTATCCGTGGGCTCGGTGCTGGGGCTCTGCGGGGCGGTGCTGGGGGTGGCGATGGTGAACTGGCACTGGCCGCTCTGGGCCGGGGCGTTGCTGTGCCTGGGCATTGGGCTGGCGGCCGGGACGCTCAACGGGTGGGTCAGTGTTGGCCTGGGCATCCCTTCCTTCATCGTGACGCTGGGGATGCTCGAGATCGCGCGGGGCCTGGCCTACCTCGCCACCCAGTCCCAAACCAAATACATCGGCGCGCGGGTCGAGGGGCTGTCCAGCCCGGTGTTTCTCGGTCTTTCTTCGGCCTTTTTCATTGCGGGCGGGGTGGTTGCCGCCGGGCAGGTCGTGCTGGCCCGGACGGTCTTCGGCCGCCACCTCATCGCCATCGGCACCAACGAACAGGCCGTTCGCCTGGCCGGCATCAACCCGCGCCCGCCCAAAATCGCCGTCTTCGCCTTGCTGGGGCTTTTGACCGGCCTGGGCGCGGTCTTTTACACCTCGCGTCTGGGCTCCTCCGATCCCAACGCCGGGGTCGGGCTGGAACTCTCCGCGATTGCCGCCGTGGTCATCGGCGGCACCAGCCTCATGGGCGGGCGCGGTTCGGTCGTAACCAGCTTTTTGGGCGTGCTGATCATTGCCACGCTCGAGGCGGGCCTGGCCCAGGTCGGCGCTACCGAGCCCGTCAAGCGCGTCACCACCGGCCTGGTCATCGTCGTGGCCGTCATCCTCGATGCCTGGCGGCGCCAGGCGACCCTTCGCGCGCCGCCTGGACCCCGGCTCAGACGTTAGCCCAGACCAGAGGGCTGAGAAGCGGCGGAGGACTGCCGCTGTGTTGGACGAACCTCCGTGTCCGGTTGTTTATGAACCGAGGTCTAAGCAAGAAAGCCAGGAGCGCTCCTTCTGATTTGTCGTGTGCCCCTTTGCGCGGGAGCTAACCCGCGGTGTTTCGCAGGAGGCCTGCGCTGGACAACTCTTCCTGAAGCTCGAGGACGGTAGCGGTGCCGGTGGTGCCGAGCTTATGGATGACCACGGAGGCGGCGGCGCTGGCCAGTTCCAGGGCCTCGCGCAAAGAGGCGCCAGCGGCGATGGCGACGGTGAGGTTGGCCGAGACGGCATCGCCGGCGCCCACGATATCGATTTGGCCGCGAAGGGGCAGAGCGGGGACATACTCGAGTTGGCCGCCCGGGGCGGCCCCGAGCATGCCGCGCTCGGCCAGGGTGACAAAGACGGCGCGGTGATTGGCCCCGGCCAGTTCGAGGGCGGCGCGTTTGATGTCGTCGAAGTCCAGCCCCTTGTGGGCGCCGGTCAAGGCGGCCAGTTCGGCGGCGTTCATCTTGAAGACCACGGGCGGGAATCCGCGCAGGCCGCGCCGGCTGTCGGCCAGCACCAGCAGTTCGGGGTGCGAATGGAGGTGCTCGCCCAGAAAGGCCAGGAGGCGCGGCGTGACGACGCCGGTTTCCGGGATATCCACCTGGTCCAGCACGATGAGGGCATCGATATTCTTGGCGGCGTCCAGCAGGCGGCTGATGATGAGGTCCTGGACCAGGGCCGGGGTGGGGGTCCAGTTTTTGAGGTCGAGGCGGTTGAGTTCGACCGGGGGTTTGGGCGGGTCGAGGGCCAGCGGCTTGCAATAAGTGAAGGTGCGGCGCTGGGCGGTTCGCAGGAAGCAGCCCAGGCGCACTCCGGGCCGCTGTTCGAGGGCGCGCGATAACTCGTAGCCCTCGCCGTCATCGCCGACGAAGCCGACCGGGTACAGGGCGCCGATTTGCAAGGCGCAGAGGTTGTTAAGGATCGTCCCGGCGCCGCCGGGCTGGGCGCGCACGTTGACGACATTGCGGACTGGCAGGCCGGTTTCGAGCGAGGTTTCCGTCTTGGCCGGGTCGATCTCGAGATAGCGGTCCAGGCAGAAATCTCCCAGGATGCCGACGCGGAGGCTGGGATAACGGCCGGTGATGGCGTGGAAACGCTCGGGGTTCATGGGTTCAACTGACGGAGCAAGTTATGGAGGAAGACCGCATTGTCGCATTGCAGGTAACGCATGGCGCCGCCCATGCGGGCGAAGCTCTTACAGAAGCGCAGGTAGTAAGCGGGATTGGTCTTGGGCGGCTCGCCTTGGGACCAGTCCCACCGGCCGCCATCCTGGATGTCGACGACGTAGATGGAATGGTCGTGAACGACTTGGCGGAGGGTCTGGCAGCGGAGATTGTTGACGCAGCTCAGGCTCTTCTCGAAGACCTGCGGGGCCATGATCGCCGAGCCCACGGCCAGCACCACGCCGCCGTCCAGGCCCTCGACCGCGCGGCTCAGCAGCCGGAAATCCAGGGCGCCGGCGCGGCCGATGGCGGCGCCGTTGAACAGCGGATGCGTGGCGATGATGTCGTAGCCAATGCCCGGATGGGCGGTCATGGGGAGGTCGCGCGTGAAGGCCCGGGCCAGGATCGAGGACTCCTTCCACCGGTGCCGCACCGGGAAGGGCCCGGCGGGCAAGCCGTGGGCCTCGATGGCTTGGAGCAACTCGGCGCGCGCCGGGGCCAGCGGGTGCCTGGGTTGGGCGCGCAAGGCCGCTTCCAACGATTCGGCCGTCGGCAGGGCGGCGCCGTCTTCGCAGATGAAGCGTCCGAGGCTGCGGCCATAGCCCTCGCCGCGCAGCGCCCCGCTCAGGAGCGCCAGGTGGAGGCACCGGCCCGTCTCGTCCCAAGTCCCGAAGGTGCCCGTGGCGACGTTCTTGCGGACGCTCTCCTCGGTGCGCCCGAGATAGGCCAGCTCCCAGTCGTGGATGGTGCCGGCCCCGTTGGTGGCCAGGTGCGTGAGCCAGCCGCCGTCCATCAGCCGATTGACGACGCCCATCAAGCCGTTTTTGACCAGGTGCGCGCCGTACATCAGGAGCACGCTGGCGCCGCGCTGGCGGGCGGCGGCGACCTGGCGCGCGCAGGCGGCGATGACCTCGAGCATCGGGGCCGGGCAGGCGGGCGGTGGCGCATCCGGGTCCCGCAAGAGCTGGTCGATGGTGCTCAGGCTCTGGCGCTCGGCCAGGGGATAGACCTTCACTTTGCTTGTGTCCAGCGGTTTGGGGAAGCTTGGCATACTGGCATCATTCTCCGAGGATATATCCGAACAGCGCCACCGCATCCCGGAAATCCGGGATGAGCACGTCGGCGCCAACGCCCAGCAGGCGCTTGTGTTTCCAAGGGTCGAACCGGCCGCAGCCATTGTTGGCCTCGTCGCTGGCCACGGCCACGGCCAGCCCGCCCACTTCTTTGGTGTTCTCGATTTCGACGTAACCGTCGCCGAAGGAAAGCAGCCGGTGGCCGGGGATTTGATTCTGGGTGAGTATCCGCTGGATGACTTGTTTTTTGGAAAACCGCTTGTAGTCATCCAGGGCGCCATAGACGTGGGCGCCGAAGTAGCGGGTCAGGTCGAGCAGCCGGGCCTCCTCTTGGACGAAGACCTCGTCGGTGCCGCTGGCCAGGTAAAGGGGCAGGCCGCGGCGGTGGAGGTCCTCCAGCAGCGGACGGGCGGCAGAGACCAGCAGGCTGTCGGGGCTGGCCGCGCCGCGGCGCAGGGCCTCGAGGCGGTGGTGGATGCGCGCGTCAAGCCGGCGCAGGTACTCCTGCTTGTAGCAGAGTGGCTCGCGGGGAACGCCCCCCCGCTCCCGAATTCGCTCGGCCAACTGGATCATCTGGTAGATGGTCTGTTTGCCGTTGAGCCGCATGATGTCCTCCTCGCACAACTGGCGCCGCGCCTCCTCGGTTTCCCCGGGCAAGGGCGGCAACATCTCGGCGAACATCGGCACCATGACCTCCGGCCAGCCTTGCCGAATGAGCGAGAGCGTCCCATCGAAATCAAACAGCACGTGGCTGATTTCGGGACGCGGGGCAAACCCAGGGCTGAACTGGACCAGCCCCTGAAATCGCGGCACGGAGCGCATTCGCCGCCAGTAAAGCCGGTCCCGGCGCAAAAAGCAATGGCCGAGCGCCCGCCGGGCGTGTCCGTCTCTGCGTTCTCTGCGCCGCTGGGTTTTCCTTCGACTTGCCCATGGGGCCAGGCACCGGCAAGGAGACTGGGAGCCGGAGCAGGGGCCGCGGCAAAGCCAGACGGAGCCCGCTCACACGACCTGGATGGGGCACTTGGGGAGGGCCTCGACAAAGGCCTGGCCGTATTGCTTGGTGAGCAGGCGGTTGTCGAGCACGACGATGATGCCGGTGTCGCGCTTGGTGCGGATGAGCCGTCCGACGCCCTGGCGGAACTTGAGAATCGCCTCGGGGAGGGAGAACTCGCGGAAGGAATCGCCGCCGCGCGCCTCGATGGCCTCGACGCGCGCCTCGATGAGCGGATGGTCGGGCACGGCAAAGGGCAGCCGCGTGATGATGACGTTGGACAGGGCCGCGCCGGGCACGTCCACGCCCTGCCAGAAGCTGTCGGTGCCGAACAGCACGGAATCGATGTCCTCCTTGAATTTTTCGAGCAGGATCGAGCGGGGTGTGCCGGTGCCCTGAACGAAACAGGCGAGGCCCATTTGGTCGAAAAACGGCCCCATCAGCTCCCCCACTTCGAGCATGAGCTTGAAATTGGTGAACAGAACCAGGGCCTTGCCATGGGTCAACTTGACGAAATGCTCGATCCAATGGATGAGCGCGTCGCGGTATCCTTCCTGGCGCGGGTCGGGCATCGCGCGCGCGACGTAGAGCTTCATCTGACGCTCGTAATCGAAGGGCGTGCCCACTTGCAGCAAGCGGGCCGCCTCGGCGCCGATGCGGCGGACGAAGTAAAGCAGCCCCGGCCCGGCGGCGCCCTTTTTGCCGGGGGCCGGGGCCGGCGCCGGAACGGTCTGAGCGCCCGTGCCGGCCTCGGGGCGGGCCGAGGGCGGGGCCGGCTCCGCCCTGGTCGCCAGTGTGGCGCTGGTCATGATGACCGAGGTCTTGCCGCCGAAAAGCCGCCGGCGCAGGAACGCAGCCACGTCAATCGGGGCCGCGTTCAGCGTCAAGGTCTTGCGGGCCGGCCCGCTGCGCTCGACCCAATAGACGTGGTCCTCGGCGCTTTGGTCGAGGAACATCGCGATCTCCTGGCGCAGCTCGTCCAGGTGCCGGTTGCACTCGACGAGCTCGAGGCCCGTCTCCCGGTCCTCGGTCATCTTGATTACCGCGCCGACCGCCTCGCGGACCTTCTGGATGGGCAAAGTGACGTTGTCGTCCACCAGCCCCGGCCTGCGAATCCGCAGCTCGGTCCAGTCCCGCCGGCGCTTTTCCGGTTCCCCGCCGCCAAAGCTCCGCTGTCTGGCCGAGTGGTGGAGTTGCTCGCAGGCGGCTTCGACCTTGGCAAAGAACTCCTCGGCCGCCTTGAGGAGGGCGCCCACCAGCTTGACCGCCTCGCCCGGGCGCAACGCGCCCAGCAACCCCCGCTCGGTCCGCGGGTTCCAGAGCCGCTGCAAGGCGAAGCGCACCTGGCCGCTGGAGACGCTCAGGCCGATGTGCTGCGAGGCCACGCGCTCCATCTGGTGCGCCTCGTCGAAGATGACAAAATCATTGCGGAAGAGCAGGCCTTGCTGGATGGCCTCCTCCTCGAGCCCGCCCAGCAGCGTGAAGAACAGCGTGTGGTTGAGCACCAGCACGTCGGCGGAGAGCACCCGCTGCCGCGTCCGCTGGAAGAAACAGACCCCGTGCTCCTTGGCGAACTCGGAGGGATAACCGCAGGTCTGCGGCGAGCACAGGCCGCGCTCCGAGCAGACCTGCGCCCAGACCTTCGGGTCGGGCTCGACCTCGAAATCGGAGAGGCTGCCCTCGGTGCTCGTCTTGGACCATTGGTGAATCCGCCGCAACTCCTGCTCCTCGGAGGAAGTGAACAGGTTGCCG
>Ga0326728_10018128_pt1 | contig 13948 bp, 11 predicted proteins | sample MB3enrmetagenome_FD_207602 | JGI IMG/M metagenome (GOLD analysis project Ga0326728, IMG submission 207602) | Lab enriched peat soil microbial communities from McLean, Ithaca, NY, United States - MB31MN | ecosystem: Environmental > Terrestrial > Soil > Wetlands > Peat | place: USA: New York... | reverse complement strand
TTCGTTTTTCATACTCGTACCTTATATTGTCCGAACGTTTTGGAAAAGGTCAAATCCGAGCGCGCGCCGCCACCCGATCATCGCCAAAGGCGGATGCGGCCGGCCCGGGCCGGAGCGGCAAGGCGGCCATGCGAACTGAAATCTTTCCTCCTCACATCTCTTCTATACACCAGATCGGGCCAAAAAGAAAGCCCTTTTTTGTTTGTGCGCGTGACGCCTTACAGGAGGAGGGGCTTGAGGTGGCGCTGGTACAGATTTTCGGTGACGTTGCGGGCCACGGTTGCGGAGCAGGCATCGAGCATTTTCAGGTAGCGCGGGCCTTGTTGGGCGGCGATTTTGTAGCCGACATGCAATAACTGGCGGACATGAGGATTGAACTCGCGGCAGCGCGGGTCGTGCCGGAGCGCGGCGGCGTATTGGGCGGAAGTCCAGCGGGCAACCTCTTCCTTGGCCGGCAATTTGGCGGGGTCAATGTCAATGACGGAGGCGTAGGGGGCGCACAGTTCGGCGCGGTGCTCCAGGGCCTGAGCGTAGATTTCCCGGGCCAGAGCCAGGCCGTCGCCGCCGGCTTCGGCCAGGCCGGTCAGTTCTTCCAGCCAGGTTGTGCCGGCGGTCTTGAGGTGGAGGCCGGCGTTGAATTTGGCCAGGGAGCGGCGGATCGGCTGGTAGATGGAGAATTTGTCGCTGCCGGAATGGACGCTCAATTTCAGGTTTTGCGGCAGGCCGTATTTTTTCACGGCAAAGGCGATGACGGCCAGGTCTTCGCTGAATTCCCGCTCGAACTGGGCCAAATCGCCGGCGTAATCCACCCCTTTGTTAAAGCGGCCGGTGAATTTGGGCGCGATGGTTTGCAGCGCGATTTTTTCATCGGCCATGGCCGCCAGGATGAGGAGCAGTTCCGGCGGGGTCTGGGCGCTGTCGGTTTCGTCCATGGAAACTTCGGCGATGAAATTTCCGGCGCCTTTGGCCTGGGCGACGCGGCGGAAAATCTTCCCGGCCTCTTGCGCGGCGCAAAGGTATTTGCCGGCCAGGCGGCAAACCTCGGCGCGGCCCAGGTCAAAGGCGCGCTCGATGCCGGGGATTTCCAGGCGGCCGCACAGTTCGGCGTGACGGTCCGCAAAGGCCCGCAGCGCGGCTTCCGGCGCGGGCCGGCCGATGGAGTCGGCGACGTCAATGGTGAAGAAGTCCGACGAATCGAGAAAGGCGTCCACCGTGTCCAGCCGGATGTGGTCGGCGTCCACATGCCACGGTTTTTTCCAGCCCAGTTCGGCCACGGCTTTCTCCGCCGCCGCCCGCACGCTGGCGGGCCGGGAGCCGATGATGGCGTGTTCGCGATTGGATTTGTTCCAGACGGGAGTGACTTCGACCCCGTGGCCGGCGGCCAGGATGACGGCCTGTAATTGGGCTTTGGCCTGATGGGCAAAACGGTCGCCCATCCCGAAGGAAAATTTTCCGAGTGACGCAGAATGTTTCATGGGCCCAGTCTAAAGAGGCCGGGGGCGGTGACAACGCAAAAGTTACCGCCACCAACGGGTGAGCCGCTTCCGCGCCGTCACTTTCCGCTTTGCCACGCCGTCCTTTTATGGATTCTGCGGGGGCATCTGTAGCGGCGGTCTATGACCGTCGCTCTTTGCCACGCCGTCCTTTTTATGGACTCTGCGCGGGTGAACCGCCGGGCTGCGCCCTGATGAGAAGGTTCTGTAATTGCATATCGCGGTCGAGGGCTGCGCCGTCGAAGGGAACCACGATCACTTTGCTCCCATGCTCATCGTTCCCCCTGTCCTGCCCCTTGGGAACATCTATGACCGCGAAGGTAAAATAAGCGACGTGGCCGTTTTCCACGAGCACGCCGGGCCGCTCCATGTTATTCCAATGGTTGACGGTCCCGTCCGTATAGCGCACGAAGTTGGAAGTCGGATCGTAAGCCAATCCCCGGAACGTCCAGTTCGTGACGCCGTCGGGCGAGGTCAGGTGGTAGGCCTTGCGAGTGCTGAAGGAATTGACCACGATATGATAGAGGCCCCCGCTGCGCCAGACCACCGGATCTTCCAGATTGATGTTGGGGAGGCCGGGGGTATTCTGAAAAACGCTCGGACCCTGGATCTTGTAAGGCCCCGTGATGCCGTTGGTGCTGAGCATGATGGCCCCGGACCGCGGCACGATCAGGTAACTGCCATCCGGACGAACGAGAAAGCTCAGGTTCGCCGTGGTGGACCGGGCGTTGAACCCGTTGGCGTCCACCTGGATCGGGCCTTGATAGGCCCACGGCCCATCCAGGGAACTGGAGGTAAAAACGTCCCCGGGCCTTGTATCGCTGACCAGAATGGCGTAACGGCCGTCCGGCAAAACCGCCGCCGTCACATTATGCCCCTTTCCGCCTTGATTGTCCGGCCAGCAAATACCCTTGTCAATATAAGGCCCGGCGGGGTTGTCGCTGACCGCATGCACGGCGACCGAGCGGCCCCATCCGCCATGGCCATTGCCCTGGTCCCAGCGGCTGGCAAAGATATGATACTTGCCATCCGGCCCCTTGATAATCTGCCCATCCCAATAATTCCACTGTTTCATGGTTGTGTCTTCGAGGCCGTTCTGCGCATCGCGGGGGCCAACCGTGGCCGCGCCCCACACGTTCGACTCCAGACGGGCATGAATGGGCGTCGGCAGGAAATAATCTATCAAGGTTTTATCGGCGGCAGGCGACGAGGCGCCCGCGGCGAAGGACATCACCGCAAACAGCTTTAGGAATGTTTTCATTGTTTATTAGGGGTTGTTCACGCAACGGGATTGGCGCCAGCCAAATCGCCGCCGCGCAAAAGTCAATCTGGTTTCTTGCAAGCAGGAGTCATGAACCCACCGGAATCGGTTTGAGGCCGCCGGCAGGCTTCTCCAATTCCAGGACGACGATGGTGTCCGGATCGCTTCGACCGGCAACAGGAACCGAAACTTCGACGCGTTGTTCGCTTTGCGAGAAGATGACCTCCCCTCCTCCCAGCAGGGAAGCGCGCAGGATTTTAGCAGGAAGCGCCGGCAGAGTTAATTTGCCGTCTTGCGCCCAGTTCAACACATGCACATAAATCCGCTTGTCGTGATGGGTGGAGACGCCGTAAGCGCCCGGCAGGAACGGCCCGCCCCGCGTTCCATAGATGCTTTCCCCGAATTTGCCCAGCCAATCGCCGATTTCCTGGAGCCGCCGGGCCTGGGGCGGATCAATTTGGCCGTCCGGCCGCGGGCCAACATTCAGAATGAAATTGCCATCGCGACCGGCGGCCTTGACGAGCAGCAGGATGCAATCGCGCAGCGGTTTGATGGAGGCATTGGTTTTCCATCCCCAAACCCCGCCGGCCAGCGTCGTGCATAATTCCCAGGGATGATCCGCGTCGAAGCCGCCCAAGGCGCTGTCCCCTTCGCGCGAATGAAAATCCTCCGGCATGTCGGCCCGGCCATTGATAACCGCGCCGGGCTGGAGATTGCGAAGCATGGCATAAACCTGGTCATGCTGCCAGTTGAAGCGCCCATTGTAGGACTGTCCCGCGGGCCGCTTTTGCCATAGAGCGCCAGGCCCCCATTGTCCGCCAAAGCCCAGCCAATTTTGTTCTCCGCCGTCAAAAAACAGAATGTCTATCTTGCCGTAATGGGACAGGAGTTCCTGCATCTGGCGGTGGTATTGGTCGCGCATGGCCGCCGCGCTCTGGAGTTGCAAATCGGGGAAAAAGAAACCGGGGAAACGCCAGTCCAGCGGCGAATAATAAAGCCCCACCAACATTCCTCCCTCGCGGGCGGCTTTCACGTAATCGGCCACGAAATCCCGGTGCGCGGCGGTCTGGACGCTGGTGAAATCATTGCCGGGGTCATCGAAGAGGGCGAAGCCATCGTGATGGCGGGTCGTCAAGACCATGTATTTCATGCCCGCCGATTTGGCCACGGCCACCCACGCCTTCGGGTCAAAATTCGCCGGCTGGAACTGGCCGGCCAGTTTGGCGTATTCCTCCACGGGGATCTGCTCATTCCACTGCACCCATTCGCCGCGCCCGAGGATGGCGTAAAGGCCCCAGTGCAGGAACAGGCCAAATCGCGCTTCCCGCCAGGCGGCAAGGCGGGCCTCTTTTTGTTCGGCGGTTCCCGCGGCGGGCTGGGTTTGTCCGCTGGCGGCCAGCGTGAACAGCACCAGGCAGGCTGAGGCCGCCAGGACATTCCGGCGGGATTTAGAGTGGCAGAGAGTTGGATTCATATTGGGGTGGTGTTGATGCGCCGGGGCTGCCCCGCTTGGGCCGGCCAGTGTTCAGGCTCCTTTGATTTTCAGCGTGACGGCATTGGCGCAGGGCGGCTGGGCGGGCAGCTTGACCTTGAGTCCCTGCTCGTCCTGCGACCATTCGAGTTTGCCGCCGTAGCCGAGCAGCGAGACCTCGGCTATTTTGCGTCCTTCCATCTGCGGCGAGTTGGCGGCAAAGCTTTTGACCACGGCGGCGCGCGTTTCCGGCCAAGCCATGATGAAGGCGTAAAGAGAATCGCCCTTCATCGTGAAACGCAGGTCCTCGGAGGTGTAGGAGCGCACATCGCGCGCGCCGCCGAACGCGCCCCGCGGCCCCGGAGTGGTCACCGACGGGCCTTCGCCATAGACTTTCCACGGGCGCGTCCCGTGGATGCCCTCGCTGTTGACGTCCATCCAGGCCGTCAATTCCTCCAGAAATTTCAGCTCGTCCGCGTCGGGAAGCCCGCTGCCCGGCAGCGGAATGCTCAACTGCAAGTTGCCGTTCTTGCTCACGATATCAATGAGCATCTGGCAAACCTGCCGGGCTGTCTTGTATCTGTGCTGGTCGAAAACGCTGCGCTCGTAATGCCAGGAGCCAATGCAGGTGTCTGTTTGCCAGGGCAAGGTCTCCCCGCCGCTGGTGACGCCGCGTTCGACATCCAGCAGCAAGGCGCGGCGTTGTTCGGCGTTAAGGCCCTTGCCGGTTATCACCGCCTCCAGTTTGCCGTGGCGCGCCAGGTTGGTGTTGTAGAAATAGGCGGCAATGCGCAGGCCAACGTCGCTGGCGGGATAAATGGGCAGAACCGTGTCGTCGAAATACAGCAGGTCCGGCTGGTACTTGTCAATCAGGTCAATGGTGCGGTTGAAGAACTTCTCGATAAAGGCCTTGTCCAATGGGGGATTCCCACTCTGCGGCCAGTCGTAACTGCCCACGGGATGGTACTGGGCGTAATAGTCCTGCGGATCCAGTCCCTCCCACCAGAGGCCCTTGCCGTCCGCTTTGGTCATTCTTCCGTCGTAGGGAACGCCGGCCAAAGGGCCGCTCGGGTCCGAACCCTGCGCTTCCTGATACCAACTCCAGGCGCGGTCCCCGTGGCAGGTCACCGCAAAGCGCAGTCCGGCGGCGCGGGCCGCCTTGGCCCAGCCGCCGAGGATGTCCTTCTTCGGCCCGATGGCCACAGTGTTCCAGGGCTGGTACTTCGAGTCATACATGTCGAAGTTGTCGTGGTGGTTGGCCATGGCCGAAAAGTACTTCGCCCCGGCGCGCTTGTAGAGGGAAATGAGGCGCTCGGGATCCCATGCCTCGGCCTTCCATTGGTGGATCACGTCCTTGAAGCCAAACTGGGAGGGATGGCCGTATTTCCGGACATGGAATTTGTAGTCGGCGCTGTTGAACTGATACATGCTTTTGGCGTACCAGTCGCCCATCTCGGGCTGGCATTGCGGTCCCCAGGCCGCCCAGATGCCGAACTTGGCGTCGCGGAACCAGTCGGGCGCCTGGTAGTTGACGAGCGATTCCCACGCCGGCTGAAACGGCCCGGGCGCGACGCCAAAGCCCGGCGGGGCGGGAATCGGCGCCGGAGCGGGAGGCGAGGCAGGCGCCGGAAGGGCGGCGGGCGCGTTGGTTTCCTGGGCGCCTGTGCCCAGCAACGGCAGGCTCATGCCGGCACCGGCAACCAGCGCGGATTTCTTGACGAATTGACGGCGGGAGAAGTGAGATTTCATAGACAATTCATTCGCCGGAAACGCGGACGCTGACTTGCAAGGCGCCGGGCACCGCTTCGTTGGAGACGACGATCAAATAACCGCCGCCGCAGCCGGAATACATGGCGCCCAAATACTGCTTCTGATAGGCCCGGAGCAACGGCATCAAATCCAGCCGCAGCAGCGGGTGCCGGACGACGCGCGGCAGGAGCGTTTCCCAGCATTTCATGGTCAAATTCAGCGACGCGCCGAGCGCTTTGGCATCCATTTTCACAATGGCATGGTAGCAGTCCCGCCCCGAAAGGCCAAGACGCCAAACCCATTTCGGATCGAGATTCTTCTTGCCCAGCGGACTGTAGCCGGCCGGCCGCGGCTCGACCGGGACCAAATGCAAAACCTGGCCGAGCCACCGCGCAACCCGGGGACTGTTGCACGATTCGATGTGCGAGGGAAAAACGCCGCCGTGGACTCTGAAGTCGTAATCCAGGCGGTTCACACCGGGATAAACCAGGCCGATCATATCCTGCGAACCGCTCGGCTCGGTTTTGCCCTTGTTTTCCGCCTCGTAAAGCTGGCGCGCCAATGCTTCCGGCGGACGGTTCGGCAGCCTGCCTTTCCAGATTTTCATGGCAATGGCGCGCGTGCCGCCGGCGATGCCGGAACGGTCCATCGGGCGAAAATCCGGCTGGATTTGCGCCACCACCATCGAGCCGGGCGGCCTGGGGTTGTGCCGCGAAACGAACGGCTGGTCAATCCAGCCGCCCGCCAGTTGCAGGCGGTAGGGAATGGACCCCAGCAACTTGGCGACGGGCGGGGTGGCGTTGTTTTTCATCAGCCGATGCCCACGCGTTTGCCCGCCTTGCGCCGGGCATACTGCTCCTGGATCCACGCGTAAGTTTTCGCCAGGCCCTTGGCCAGTCTGGTATTCGGTTCCCACTGGAGAACTTTCCGGATGAACGTGTTGTCGGAATTGCGGCCCGCCACGCCCTGCGGCGCGTTAAGGTCGTACTTGCGGTCCAGCTTCACCCCCGCGATTTTTTCGATCTTGTCCAGCAGCCCGTTGATGGAAACCAGTTCGCTGGAACCGAGGTTGACCGGCGTGGCGATCAATTCATCGCTGTGCATGATTTTGTCAATGCCCTCCACGCAGTCGTCAATATACATGAAGCTGCGGGTCTGCCCGCCGTTGCCCCAGAGGGTGATCTCCTTCCGGCCGGTGTCCATCGCCTCGATGACCTTGCGGCAGAGCGCGGCGGGCGCCTTCTCCCGGCCGCCGTCCCAGGTGCCATGCGGCCCATAGACGTTGTGGAAGCGGGCAATCGCCGTTTTCATGCCGCGTTCGTGCCAGTATTCCTGGCAGACCATTTCCGAAAACAATTTTTCCCAGCCGTAACCGCGCTCGGCCATCGCCGGATAGGCGTCGGACTCTTTCAAGGCGCGAACCATCGGGTCTTGTTGCAGGAGCGTGTTGTAGGCGCAGGCGGAACTGGAGAAAAAGTAACGGCGCGCGCCGGCCTGCCAGGCGGCTTCGGCCATGTGCGTGTTGATGAGCACGCTGCGCAGGCATTCCACGCGATAGCGCTCGATAAAACCCATGCCCCCCATGTCGGCGGCCAGGTTGTACACTTCCACCGCGCCTTCGCAAACGCGGCGGCAGTTGTCCTCGCAGCTCACGTCCAGCGAGAGATTTTGCGCGCCGGGAACATGCAGATACCATTCGCAAAGCGGTTTCTTGTCCACCGCGCGGATGCGGGTGAAGCCTTTCTTTTGGAAGTAGAGCGCGAGGTTGCCGGCAATGAAGCCGCCCGCGCCGGTGATGACAATCCAATCGTCCTTCTTCAGCGGGGCGTCCCTTTCCACGATTCGTTTCTTGTCTTGCATGATCTTGTTCCGTTTCCTGCTGCGTCCGTGACGGCCTGGAAAGGTAGGGCGGGCAGTCCCCTCCGCCGCCGCGGCGCGCACGGTGTGCGCGCCCTACCAGCAAAACCGTCGCATTGCCAACGCGAACAGATTACCTTCGACAGGACGGCTTGGGAATGGCTATCCTTGTCCAGTGCATGGACATTATTGACTTATAGCGGTGAAATCACGGCCTTCGACAAGAAACGCAAACCAAACCGCGCCGGAGTTCTTCTCCACCGACGTGGCGCAGGCGCGGCGATTTTACCTCGACCTCAATCCGCCCAAAAACCGGCCGCTGGCGGTCGTCTGCGGCGGGTTGGAGCATTGCACGCCCGGCTACGCCATTCGCCGCGAGACCTTTCCATTTTACTCCATCGAATACGCGGTGCGCGGGCGCGGCAAGGTGGAGCTTCTGGGGCGCGCCTGCGCCCTGCAACCCGGGCGCTTGTTCTCCTACGGCCCGGGCATTCCGCAGCACATCACCGGGGACGCGGCGGATCCGCTGGTCAAATACTTCGTGGATTTCGCCGGAACGCGGGCGCGGGCCTTGTTGCGTTCCTGCGGCCTGCCGCCCGGAAGCGCCTCGGAAGTTTTTCCGGCCAACGCGCTGCAACCGCTCTTTGACGAACTCATCCAGGCCGGGTTGCGGGCGCGTCGCGAGAGCGCGGCATTGTGCGTGAAATTGCTGGAGTGCCTGGCCCTGCGCATGGCCAGCGCGCGCGCCCCGCTGGCAGGCGCGGAGACGCGCGCCTTCACCACCTACCAGCAATGCCGCCAGCATATTGAGCAGCACAGCCTGCGGCTGCGGACGCTCGAGCAGATGGCGGGCGAGTGCCATGTCAACAACGCCTATCTCTGCCGCCTCTTCCGGCGCTACGACAACCAAAGCCCCTACCAATACCTGCTCCGCCTCAAAATGAACCATGCCGCCGAGCGCCTCAAACAGCCCGGCGCGCTGGTGAAGCAAGTGGCGGAGGAGTCGGGCTATGCCGACCCGTTTCACTTCTCCCGCGTATTCACCTCCGTTTTCGGCCTTTCCCCAGCCGCCTTTCGCGGCCTGCGGTAGGGAATGAGTGCCGATCAAATGGAACAAAATCCATGGCCGACATTTTTTCAAAACGAAAACGCTCGCAAACCATGGCTGCCATTCGGTCGAAAGGCAACAAGGCCACAGAGTTGAAACTGGCTTCAATCCTTCGCGCCCATGGACTCAAAGGCTGGCGCAGGCACTGCCCATTGCCGGGGAAGCCGGACTTCATTTTCCCGAAACAGCGCCTGGCCGTGTTTGTGGACGGCTGCTTCTGGCACGGCTGCCGGTGGCACTGCCGGATGCCTCGAGACAATCGCCGATACTGGCGCGAAAAGATTTCCCGAAACGCCGCGAGAGACCGCGCAACTACCCGCCTGTTGCGCCAGACAGGCTGGCGGGTGCTGCGGTTTTGGGAACACGCTCTCCCAAACCCGGAAAACGTCGTCTCTCGCATCGCTTCCGCGTTGCACATCCTTCCCAGAGGGTGCTACCCTACGCCAAGACAAAAATGAACATACAAGACAAGACCGTCGCCGAGTTCTTCGCTGGCATCGGCCTCATGCGCATCGGCCTCGAAAATGCAGGCTGGCGCATTGCGCTCGCCAATGACATCGACCATGACAAATGGCAGATGTACAAGGATCATTTCGGTGACACCGGCGAATTCATCGTCGAGGACATTCACAAATTGAAACCATCGCAAATTCCGACGGTCGGTCTCGCCACTGCGTCTTTCCCGTGCAACGATCTCTCCTTAGCTGGTGCCCGACACGGCCTGGACGGCGCGCAGTCATCCGCCTTTTGGGGCTTCATTGACATCCTCAAAGCCATGAAGCGCGAGCGCCGTTTGCCTCCGCTAGTCCTGCTCGAAAACGTCACGGGCTTTCTCACATCGCACGAAGGCGCCGATTTCGAGGACGCTCTTCTCGCACTCAACGACCTCGGCTACGCGGTCGACGCCTTTATTATAGATGCCGCCCGCTTTGTCCCCCAGAGCCGCCAGCGCCTTTTTGTTATCGGCATCAGGACCCGCGAAACTCAGATGCTCAACGAGACACCCGGCTTCTTTCAAAGCGAGGTAAGGCCTCCGGCGCTGGCGAGCTTCATCCTCATGCATCCTGACATCACTTGGCGCATCCGCCAACTGCCCCCCCTGCCAGAATGCCTAAAGCACCTCGCTGACATCCTTGAGGATCTGCCCCTGAACCACCAAATGTGGTGGAGCCGCGAGCGCTGTGACTACATGCTCAAAAGAAAAGGGGTCAACCCATAGTTTGGTGCTATTTGATTGATGTTTGCCTTGAAATCGCGTAAAAACGAACCAAACTATGGGTTGACCCCTTTCCCTTTCCCGAATTTCTTGAGAACAACCTGAATCCCGCCCGCATTTTTGCTGATCGGCGTAGTGTTCGTTGTCCCCATCGCTGGCACCGGCACATTTTTGAAGGTGACGACCTCTTCCGAAGCAAAACCGGAAGCGCGTTTGAACTCCATCTTGAGCCGCCACGCCGCTCCATCCGGCCAAAGCATTCCGCGGATGATGGACTCGCTGTACGAAGCCCAACCAAACTTTTGCGGTCGGTTGTAGTCGTTGAAAAGGATCCCGAACGAACGGAACGATCTGTCGCGGATGACGTTGCCCGTGGCATCGCTCAACTCGGCGCTCTCCAGCACCCACACTTCATTCGTACCCCTTGAGGAGCGGACGGAAAAGTCGAATTTGGTAGCCGGGTCGTAAGGTTTAACGATGCTTCCATTGGGCATGATGACGGGCGCCCCGCCAAGCCGGGTGCCTGCCTTCAAGTCGTCCAACCGGACTTCCAGGTCGCCGGCCTTCTTCACCGCCGGGAGCTGTTCGGGTGTCCACTGCGGATTTGGGATGCTAATTGAACCGACAGGGGTGGCGGAGCGCGCACCGACGTAAAATGGGTAGAAGTCTAATTGGAGCACGCGGCTTAGGGAGACCGTAGCCGATAAAAACGATCCTGTTCGTTTGAGCCTATGATGGTTGTGAATTCATATAATTCCGGCGCGATATTTGAGACTGTGGCAGCAACGGGCCACGCATTCAATGGCAAATAAAGGTTCGTGCTCGACAATACCGAAAATGATAAATTTTCACTGCTACCGAAGGCGAACTGGAATGAGCCATTTCCTTGAAGTGGCAATTGGGTCAGCACAAAGGGTGGACCTAGTACAACTTGTGTTACCGCGATTGTCTCATCAAATAGAGAAATGTGTGCCGTTCGCCCGGCATTCGTAGTAGCGGGGAAAGAAAACTTAATTACACCGTTGGTGATTCCTGTGATGGTCAGCCACGCTTCGTCAGTTTGTGGCGCGAATATGTTATTAAGATTTGCTGAATTAGGCAATATGGTCAGCGAATCCGTGCCGTTGGTCCCATTTTCTACTTTTGGAGTGAGGTCTATCATCACATTTTGAAGCTCCCAGATCAAATCGACCGCATCAAGTTCGGCGATGTAAAGGTTGCCGTATGTATCAACCGCCATTATATAGGGAATATACGTGCCGGTATTAACGATTGCCAAACTACCGTCGGATGCCGATAATTTCATGACGGCACACCCAGGAGCATAGTTATTAAAATATACATTTCCAGATCCGTCCACCGCAACGCCAAATGGCGCATTTATTCCAGTGATCAACTTGTTCAACACGCTCGCAGAGGCCGTCCATTTCCAGATGGCGTCGGCGCAATAATCAGCGATGTAAACATTCCCGCCGACATCGACCGCCACCGCGCGCAGATCACAGCATGGATCAAACAGGGCATGGGGTGCCAAGGTAATTAACGTGTTCGAGGATGCAATCCACTCCTTGACGTCTCCGGCTCCTTCATCTGCTATAAAAATATCCCCTGATGCATCGATAGCAAGTCCAGCCGGGCCGGTCAGCCCCGATGAAACCAGGTGGGCTAAGACGCCAGTTGCAGCCGTCCATTTCCAAATGGCATTGTTTTGCGAGTCGGAAATATAAACGTTTTGTGATGAATCCACGGCAAGGCCAGAAGTTCGACCTACACCTGATGAGAGCAAAGTTTTCAGTTGGCCGGTTGTCGCATCCCATTTTGACAACCCGAAGTTGGAATCGGTGATATATACGCCGCCATCATTTCCAACAGCTAGTGCAGTAGGGTTCCGAAGTCCAGGCGTTGGCAGCTGGAACCAGTTTTCGACGGGCGTGAAATTTGAACCCGCCTGAGTGATGGCAATCGGAAGCCCAGCAACGGTGAGCGTGGCTGTCCTTGTGGCACCTGGGTTTGCGTCGTAACCAAACACAACGTTCGTGCTCCCCACGCCGTTTTGATTGTTTGCGCTAAGGTGTAGCCACGTTGCGTCTCCGGATGCATTCCAAATCGCATCGTTCGGGTTTGCCGATAGCACAACGCTATTGGTTCCTGCCATGGAACCAAGCAGTAGCGCAGTTGCCCCTAGCGCATACGATGAGCTTTGCGCTTTGGCAGTCCACGTTCCCAACAATGCTACGCAAAGTATGCTCGTGGATATAACGATTCGAGATCTCGCCGAAGATTTCCCATTTGGACTCTTGGCCAAGACCGGCATAGGCCTTTTTGCACTTTTCGCAAAAGCGGGCCTGATTTCGAGTTCTTTGTTCACGGTTCGTTCCTTTTCGAGATTTACAAATGGAATGCCGAGCTGCGCGCTTGCGCCCGACCGCCGCTTCGACCAGATACATCGTCGGAAGATCGACAATCCGTTTCCTTTGTCATATTACATTTTTATCAAAGACCGCGTCCATTGTAAATGGTTTCTGATGCTTATCTTCCCGGACTGGCGCAACAGAAGGAAGGGCCGGAGGCGGGCGGCGCTTGGCGCCGCACCGCCCCCGGCCCTTCCGCGTCGCCAGGTCCGATTGGGAAGCGCCGAAATACCAGCACAGTTCGTAATAATCCCGGCGCTTTATGACACACTAACGGCTGTTCTATTAGCCGGGATTACCATTTGACCTCTCGTTCAGGGTGTTGAATTGGATCTTCCTGGCCATTTTCGCGATTTTCCTCCCATCACCTGGTTTTGCGAGCCATTTTTCAATTCTAAAACCGTGTTTTTCAGAGCCGCCGCTATGTTCGGCACGGACTTTAACGCCGCAAACAGCCTCGTGAGCCGGAGGCAGAGACACTTTACCCGCAGGGTCAGTTTGAGGCCGAAAGGTCCCGCATGAACGCCTATTTTCGTTTTCTTCCCGCGCGTCGCGGCGGGTTCGCCGGGGAACCGCGGTGCAATTCTTTTGCTTGCGGCCGGTCGCGCTCCGCCTCTTGTCCGCTAACTATGGGATCAGCACGATACGCAAGTGACTAACTCTCAGCCCCTTGCAACAATCCGCATTTTTTCGCATTTTTCCATTGACATCCATACTTATCATCTATATAATTGCTCGCGTATGGTAAGGAACGAATGGACGGATGCGGAAAGGAGGAACGCGGCCTGCCCTTCAACGGCCAACTTGCGTTCGGTTCCTCACACGGACCGCCTGCCCTCCGGTCTGCCCTCCGACCCGTCCGCCGTCTTGTCCTCCTTGGCGAAGGAGGTAGGCCCTGTGAAGGTGAAAGGCCCGGCGAAGAAAGAAGGCTTTGCGGAGGAGGCTGGCCAGGTCAGATCGCGACAGGACGAAGAAGGGGGTGCCGTTCTTCGGCCTCCACCATTTCCGCTTTCTGCTTTCTGTTTTCCAAATTTCCGTTTCACCGAACCCTCGATTCGAGTTGTTTTGAGATATTTCGAGTTAATTCGAGTTAATTCGAGTTCGGCATCCACCATTCACCGTTCAAAATTCACCATTATCAGCACTCCACCGCTCCAGCACTCCGTTCCAATCAAAGCCAATCAAGCCTAATCAAGCCTAATCAAGTTATTTTCACCTTGGCCATGAACAGCAATCCCAATCCAGACTTCCGGCGTCCTCCGACCGGCTATCCGGCTCCGCGGCGGCGCAGCCCTTGCCGTGCGGTCGGGGACAATCAAGGCTTCCGGTTTCTTCCCGCAAGCCATTCCGCAAATCATGGCGCGGGGGAGAGTCTTCCGCGA